>Ga0065714_10002541_pt1 | contig 25727 bp, 18 predicted proteins | sample MisRhiReplicate2_FD_59101 | JGI IMG/M metagenome (GOLD analysis project Ga0065714, IMG submission 59101) | Miscanthus rhizosphere microbial communities from Kellogg Biological Station, MSU, sample Rhizosphere Soil Replicate 2: eDNA_1 v2... | ecosystem: Host-associated > Plants > Roots >... | reverse complement strand
CACCGGGTACGAACCACGCTGGCCGTAGCCGTTGTAGCCGTCGATACCGGCGCCGATCACCAGGTCGCCCTTGTCGGACTGGCTGATGTAGCCGTGCACGGCGTTGGACATGATCACGCTGTCGATAATCGGCTTGATCGGCTCCGACACCAGCGCTTGCAGCGGGTGGGATTCGATCGGCAGGCGGAAGCCCGCGAGCTTGGCCATGTGTCCGGAGTTACCAGCGGTCACCACGCCGACACGCTTGGCGCCGATGAAGCCCTTGTTGGTTTCCACGCCGATGCACACGCCGTTTTCCTTGCGGAAACCGATCACTTCGGTCTGCTGGATCAGGTCCACGCCCAACGCGTCCGCCGCCCGGGCAAAGCCCCAGGCCACGGCATCGTGACGGGCCACGCCGCCGCGACGCTGGACGGTGGCGCCCATCACCGGGTAACGGGTGTTCTTCGAGCAATCCAGGTATGGGATCTCGTCGGCCACTTGCTTGGCGTTGAGCAGCTCGCCGTCCACGCCGTTGAGGCGGTTGGCGCTGACGCGACGCTCGGAATCACGGATGTCCTGCAGGGTGTGGCACAGGTTGTAGACGCCACGCTGGGAGAACATCACGTTGTAGTTCAGGTCCTGGGACAGGCCTTCCCAGAGTTTCATCGCGTGTTCGTACAGGTGGGCCGATTCGTCCCACAGATAGTTGGAGCGCACGATGGTGGTGTTGCGCGCGGTGTTACCGCCGCCCAACCAGCCCTTCTCGACCACGGCCACGTTGGTGATGCCGTGTTCCTTGGCCAAGTAGTAGGCGGTCGCCAGGCCATGCCCGCCACCGCCGACGATGACCACGTCATAGACCTTTTTCGGGGTCGGCGTGCGCCACATCCGCTGCCAGTTTTCGTGATGGCTGAGAGAGTGTTTGAAGAGGCCGAAGCCCGAATAGCGTTGCATAGTCATTACTCCAAAACCGACTCAGCGATAAACCGGGAAGTCCGCGCACAGGGCCGCCACTTGCTGCGCGACATTGGCCTCGACATCGGCATCGCCGAGGTTGTCGAGAATGTCGCAGATCCAGCCGGCCAGCGTGACGCACTGGGTCACCTTGAAGCCACGCGTGGTCACCGCCGGGGTGCCAATGCGCAGGCCCGAGGTCACGAACGGTGATTGCGGGTCGTTCGGCACGGCGTTCTTGTTGACGGTGATGTGGGCACGGCCCAGGGCAGCATCGGCGTCCTTGCCGGTCAGGCCCTGACGGATCAGGCTGACCAGGAACAGGTGGTTATCGGTACCACCGGACACTACATCGTAGCCGCGCTTGATGAACACGCCAGCCATGGCCTGGGCGTTATCGATCACTTGCTGCTGGTAAGCCTTGAAGCCAGGCTCCGCCGCTTCCTTGAAGCACACCGCCTTGCCGGCGATCACGTGCATCAGCGGGCCACCCTGGGCGCCGGGGAATACCGCGGCGTTGAGCTTCTTCTCGATCTCTTCGTTGGCCTTGGCCAGGATCAGGCCGCCACGTGGACCGCGCAGGGTCTTGTGGGTGGTGGTGGTGACCACGTCGGCGTAAGGCAGTGGATTAGGGTACAGACCGGCGGCGACCAGACCGGCAACGTGGGCCATGTCGACGAACAACAGGGCACCGACCTTGTCGGCGATCTGGCGGAAACGTGGGAAATCCAGGGTCTTGGAGTAAGCGGAGAAACCGGCAACGATCATCTTCGGCTTGTGCTCGACCGCCAGGCGCTCGACTTCGTCGTAGTCGATCAGGCCGGTGGTGGTGTCGATGCCGTATTGCACCGCGTTATAGAGCTTGCCCGAGGACGACACCTTGGCACCGTGGGTCAGGTGACCGCCGTGGGCCAGGCTCATGCCCAGGATGGTGTCGCCAGCCTGCAGCAGGGCCAGGTATACGGCGCTGTTGGCCGAAGAGCCGGAGTGCGGCTGGACGTTGGCGTAATCGGCACCGAACAGTTGCTTGGCGCGCTCGATGGCCAGGGCTTCGACTTTGTCGACGTGCTCGCAGCCACCGTAGTAGCGCTTGCCCGGATAGCCTTCGGCGTACTTGTTGGTCAGGCCGCTGCCCTGGGCCTCCATCACGCGCTTGCTGGTGTAGTTTTCTGACGCGATCAGTTCGATGTGATCTTCCTGGCGTTGCTCTTCGGCGTTCATCGCCGCCAGCAGTGCATCATCGTAGCCTTGGATTTGGTCTTGCTTGCTGAACATCGCGTCTCTCCCAGCGGCGGCGGTGCGCCTTTCGTCTCGGTGAGGCACGGACCGTTCGGTCGTGCCCTTTGGATGCGATGGTATGGCTGGCGCAGGCATGTCAAATGCCTATGGACGCCACGCAAAGGTGCGTTTACGACATGGGATCAAAGAGTCGGAGAGCAAGGCCTGCGCGATAGCACTGTGGGAGCAAAGCTTGCTCGCGATCCAGGCGCCTCGGTCCATGGGAGCGCGCGGCGCTTTCATCGCGGGCAAGCCTTGCTCCCACTGGCTTTGCTCCCGCACCTTAGTTCCCAAGATGCTGCTCCCATAGGGTTACTCGACGATATGGCGAACCGCGAGCAGTAACAGGAAATGCGCGGGATAAAGGCCATACGCCCAGCGCCGCATCGCCGGTGGATGAAAACGACCAGCCTGTCGCAAAAGCATCAGCCCAAGCCATGGCGCGATCAGGCAAGCCACCAGCCCCCACAACGCCACCCCATCCCCCAGCCATGCCGCGCCATACAACACCCGCCATTGATTGGCCGCCACGCAGACCAACCCCGGCAACAAGGCGAAATACCAGGGCCGGCGAAACACCAGCAGCATCGCCAGCGGCAGCAACACACCGAAGAACCCGAACATCAGTTGCGATGAAAACAGTGCCGCCAACAACAACGCCACCGCGGCCAGGCCGCGCGCTTCCAGCGTCGGCACCCGCCAACTGCGCGCCACCAGCAAGCCCAGGACCAGGGTTGGCATCACATTCAGGGTGACGGGATCAGGGATGAACAAGCGGTAGGGGATTTCGCTGACGGCACTGAATAACAACAGCCAGCCCAGGTAACGCCATGAGGCGGTACTGGTGTCGTTGCGCGCCAGGTTCGCCGCCATCGCCAGGCAGAACCACGGAAATGCCAACCGCCCCGGCACATAGAGCCAATCGACGGAGAAACCGACATATCGCAGATGATCGAGCACCATCGCCAACAGAGCCAGCCACTTGAGCAGGTCCAGCGCTCCGTCGCGCCGGCTCATGTATAAAGCCGCGCGACGAGATTGATACTTTCCGACAGAAACATCCGGTGTGTTCCCCCGCTAATCTTGGGTAAAGTGCGCACCAACATAGATCACGGCGTTGCGCACTCAAGCGCACCGAACCATGATCGACACGGCGCTGTGGACCCAAACACGCCGCACCATGGAACGCCCCACCCGGGCATTCCGCCAGGGATCTCTTTATCCAGGACTCTCTATTCAAGGAGCAAGGCCATGACCGACAAGAGTCAACAGTTTGCCAGCGACAACTATTCCGGCATTTGCCCCGAAGCCTGGGCGGCCATGGAAGAAGCCAACCAGGGTCACCAACGCGCCTACGGCGACGACGAGTGGACCCACCGCGCAGCGGACGATTTCCGGGCCTTGTTCGAAACCGACTGCGAAGTGTTCTTCGCGTTCAACGGCACGGCGGCCAACTCCTTGGCGTTGTCCTCACTGTGCCAGAGTTACCACAGCGTGATCTGCTCGGAAACCGCCCACGTCGAAACCGACGAATGCGGCGCGCCGGAGTTCTTCTCCAACGGCTCCAAGCTGCTGGTGGCGCGCACCGAAAACGGCAAGCTGACCCCCGAGTCGATCCGTGAGATCGCCCTCAAGCGCCAGGACATCCACTACCCCAAGCCCCGGGTCGTGACCCTGACCCAGGCCACGGAAGTCGGCAGTGTCTACACCCCGGAAGAAATCCGCGCCATCAGCGTCACCTGCAAGGAACTGGGGCTGAACCTGCACATGGACGGCGCGCGTTTTTCCAACGCCTGCGCCTTCCTCGGCTGCTCCCCGGCCGACCTGACCTGGAAGGCCGGCGTGGACGTGCTGTGCTTCGGCGGCACGAAAAACGGCATGGCGGTAGGTGAGGCGATCCTGTTCTTCAACCATGACCTGGCCGAAGACTTCGACTATCGCTGCAAACAGGCCGGGCAACTGGCCTCGAAGATGCGCTTCCTCTCCGCGCCCTGGGTCGGCCTGCTGCAAAACCAGGCCTGGCTCAAGCACGCCCGCCACGCCAACCACTGCGCCCAATTGCTGGCAGAGCTGGTCAGCGACATTCCCGGCGTGGAACTGATGTTCCCGGTTCAGGCCAACGGCGTGTTCCTGCAACTCTCGGAACCGGCCATCGCCGCGCTGACCGCCAAGGGCTGGCGTTTCTACACGTTCATTGGCAAAGGCGGCGCACGCTTCATGTGCTCGTGGGATACCGAAGAAGCACGGGTGCGGGAATTGGCGGCGGATATTCGGGAAGTGATGGCAGGCTAGGAAAGCCGCCCCGGCCTGTCATGCCCGCCGTGGTGAAAGAGGCTTACTGTGGGAGCAAAGCTTGCTCGCGATGCAGACGGCTCGGTCCATGGGAGACCGCGTCGCTTTCATCGCGGGCAAGCCTTGCTCCCACAGGGCTTTGCTCCCACAGCAAGCTTTGCTCCCACAGACCTTAATCCCACGGGAGGTGCTCACCGCTACTTGGATGGGCAGATCAGAACTCGATCCGCACATCCCCCTTCGGCACGCTGCAGCACGACAGGATGTAGCCCTCGGCCTCGTCGTCCTCGGTGATCCCGCCGTTGTGGTCCATTTCCACTTCCCCGCCCAGCTTCAGCACCTTGCAGGTGCCGCAGATGCCCATGCCGCAGGCCTTGGGGATCATCATGCCGAGCTTGGCGGCGGCGGCGTGTACGGTTTCTCCCGGTCCCACGCGGATGCTCTTGCCCGAGGAGGTGAACTCCACCAGGTGCAAGTCCGCCGCGTCGACTTCAGGGGCGTCGGCGGCCTGTTCGGCCTGCTCCACGGCGTCGGCGCGGGCTTCCGGTGGCGTGGCGCCGAAGGATTCCTCGTGATAACGCTTCATGTCGTAGCCGGCCGCTTCCAGCAGGCGCTTGACTGCGGTCATGTACGGGGTCGGGCCACAACAGAACACCTCGCGATCGAGGAAGTCGGGCACCATCAATTCCAGCATCTTGTGGTTCAGATAACCGCGATAGCCGGCCCAGGGCTCGCCCAGGCCATGTTTTTCGCAGATCAGGTGCAAGCTGAAGTTGTCGATCCGCGACGCCATGTGTTCCAGCTCGCGGTGGTAGATGATGTCCTTGGGCGAGCGGGCACTGTGGATAAAGGTCATGTCGACATTGGCGTTGGTGTCGTAGAACCAGCGCGCCATGGACATGCATGGCGTGATCCCCACGCCACCGCTCAGGTACAGGACTTTCGGGCTCGGGAAATCGATGGCGTTGAACAACCCCACCGGCCCGTGCACCGCCAGCTCCTGGCCTTCATGCAGAGTGTCGTGCAACCAGTTGGAAACCTTGCCCCCCGGTACGCGCTTGATGGTCACCGAGAAACTGTAGGGCACCGACGGCGAGCTGGAGATGGTGTAGGAGCGCATGACCGGCTGGCCTTCGATTTCCAGCTCCAGGGTGACGAATTGCCCAGGCTTGAAAAAGAACAGGATCGGCTGGTCAGCCATGAAGCAGAAGGTGCGCACATCCCAGGTTTCCTGGATGACTTTGACGCAACGTACGATATGTCGGCCATTGGCCCAGGTCTGGGTCGTGACCGGGTTCAGGAAGTTATTGGACATGCTGATCTCCACGGCCGACTGTCGGCCTTCATGAGGGCGATTGTGCGCAGGCGCCTGGGTGACCATTTACCTATCTGCGACATTCACATACTTATCGCGACCAGCCCCCAACTACCGGGGCTTGCGCGTCGGGAACAGATTGGGCCATGTCGCCCATGGATAAGGTTCGGCCCCTGCGCGGCCCCACACTCGCCCCAACAGATAAACAAAGTTTTCTGCCTTGCGTAGCACAACCGATTAGTCATTTTTCGCCGGCCACATAGAGGGCCATGAGGATAAAACGATGGACGTCACCACTACCCTTAGCCTGGGCGATCCGCTGGAACCCGCACGCAAGGCCACCGCGCAAATGCTGCAAGAGCGTGAGCGCACCTTTTCGCTGCCGCAGCCGTTCTACTCCGATGAGCGCCTGTTTGATATCGATATGCAGGAAATCTTCCAGAAAGAATGGTTGATCGCCGGCATGACCTGCGAAATCCCGGCCAAGGGCAACTACCTGACCCTGCAAGTCGGCAAGAACCCGATCATCGTGATTCGTGGTGCCGAGGGCGTGGTGCATGCGTTCCATAACGTCTGCCGCCACCGCGGTTCGCGGCTGTGCACCAGCGACAAGGGCAAGGTCGCCAAACTGGTCTGCCACTACCACCAGTGGACCTACGAGCTGGACGGACGCCTGCTGTTCGCTGGCACCGAGATGGGCGCCGACTTCGACATGAAGCAGTACGGCCTCAAGCCTGTGAACGTGAAGACCGCTGGTGGCTACATCTTCATCAGCCTGGCCGAGAACCCGCCGGCCATCGATGACTTCCTGTCGACGCTGAACCATTACATGGAACCGTACGACATGGAGAACACCAAGGTGGCGGTGCAAACCACCTTGATGGAAAAAGCCAACTGGAAACTGGTGCTGGAAAACAACCGTGAGTGCTACCACTGCGGCGGCGCGCACCCGGAACTGCTCAAGACCCTGCTGGAATGGGACGACGTCACCGACCCACGCGCCGACCAGGCGTTCAAGGACCACGTGGCCGCCTCCGCCGCCGCCTGGGACGCCGAGAAGATCCCTTACGCCCACGCCAGTTTCGGCCTGCGCAACCGCATCGTGCGCATGCCGCTGCTCAAGGGCACCGTGTCGATGACCATGGACGGCAAGCAAGGCTGCGCCAAGCTGATGGGCCGCATCAAGAACCCGGACCTGGGCTCGATGCGCATCCTGCACTTGCCGCACTCGTGGAACCACTGCATGGGCGACCACATCATCGTGTTCACCGTGTGGCCGATCAGCGCCCAGGAAACCATGGTCACCACCAAGTGGCTGGTGCACAAGGACGCGGTCGAAGGCGTGGACTACGACGTCGCGCGCATGCGCCAGGTCTGGGACGCCACCAACGACCAGGACCGTCGCCTGGCAGAAGAAAACCAGCGCGGCATCAACTCCACCGCCTACCAGCCAGGCCCGTACTCCAAGACCTATGAGTTCGGCGTGGTGAACTTCGTCGACTGGTACAGCGAGCGCATGCTCAACAACCTGGGGGCCGAACCGGCGCCGTACCTCAAGGGCGTTCCGGTCCAGGGCTAAAATCCAAAGCTTCGGTTGATGATCGTCCCCACGCTCTGCGTGGGGATGCAGCCCGGGACGCTCTGCGTCCCAAAAGCGAACGCGGAGCGTCCGTAGAGGCATTCCCACGCAGAGCGTGGGAACGATCTTCAGTGGGAAGACCACCGCACACTGCCATCCTCCCCATAAAACGTCTCGACAATCTCCTCCCCCTTCAGCCGCACCTTCACATACCCGTTCAACACCCGCTGCGGATACGCCTCGTCTCCCGCCAGCTGCGTTTCCGACCACAGCACCCGGGCATGCCCATTCAACTCGCTGGTAGTACCGTAGGGAATCGCTCCGTGCCCGGCGCAGCGCGCATGCAGCCCGCCTTGCGGCGCGTAGCAGATACCGTTGTGCAGATGCCCCCAATACCAATAATCCGGCTCGCGCCCCAAGGCATCGCACACCGGTTGGTAAAGCGCCGTCTTGTTGTGCCCGGAAATATCAAAACCCTGGTGATGACTGAGCACCATGAGTTTCTTGCGCTTGGGCAGGGTCTTCATCCACTCGATCTGCTGGGTGTTGAGGGTGCCGTCCATGTACAGGTTCATGGCGTCCGAGGCGTAAGCACTGTCGAGGCCGACCACCAGCCAGTCGTCGTTATACAAGGCAAAGTAACTGGTGCCTTGCTGCACAGGGAAACGCTTGGACAGTTCCTTGAAATAGCCGTGGGCACCGCTGTACATCTCATGGTTGGAATTGAGAGTAAACGCGCCATGCTTGCCCTGGGGCCAGCCGACCATGTCGACGTCTTCCTGGGAATGGGTGCCGGCGTAATACACGTCGCCCAGATGGATGGTGAAATCGGCCAGGGCCAGTTGCATCTGGTTGGCCACCGCCACCGCCGGGGCATGACTGTCGAACGGCCCGGTGCCCCAGTCGCCAGCGATGGCCAGCACCACGTCGCTGTCCATTTTCACCAGCGCCGGGTTGGTGGCGAACGGCGCGTGGTGGCGCAGGTTCTCGATCCACTTGAGCAGCGCCTCGCTCCACAACAGGTCCAGCAGCTCCCATTTGCGGCAGCCGAGCAAGGTGCCGTCCTTGAGTACCCGGGTCGGCAACTCGTCCTCGCTTTGCGGCAGGGGCGTGGCGTTGCCGATCTTGAGGATCGACAAGCCGTGGGACAACTCCCACGGCACGGCCGGTTCGTCGTCCGGCAGGTCGCCATGCTCGATGACATGCTGGGCCTGGTCGTGGCCTCGCTGCAGCAGCTTGACGATGGCCTGGAACTCCTCGGGCTCCAGGTCGTTGACGAGTTTTTTCCAGGACATTTCCAACCGCGTGACCAACCCGTGCAGGCGGACCTTGACCTTGTCGAACTCATGTTCCCAATGGTGCAGTAATGACATGTGAACGCTCCTTCGCAATGCCCTGGGCTACAGGGTCTTCATGAATTCGATCAGGGCCCGTTTGTCGACGTCCGACAGCTGCGTGCCATACAGGTGGCCGCCGTTGTGGTTGCCTTCCAGACGGGTGTCGTATTTGAAATCCGCCGACGCCTTCATCTGCGCGCCACTGGTGATGAAGCCGACTTTCTGCGGGTCGTAGATGTCGGAGCCGGTGTAGAACACCTGCGGACGCTGCTCCGGCGCTTGCAGCAAATCCCACAGGGTCGGCACCGAACCGTTGTGCAGGTACGGCGCGCGCAGCCAGATGCCGTCGGTGGGCGTGTTGCTGTAGCTCTGGGTCTTGCGGTAGGCGTTGAAGTCGAATGGCGGTTTCTTGAAGCCGTGGAACGCCGTCACCAGGCCGGTGGTGAAGGAATTCAGGCGATGGGGATCGGTGCCCAACTGGTCGATGTTGGTGGTGACCTGGCCGGTGTCGCTGCGGCCAAAATCGTGGCAGCCGGCGCAGTTTTTCTCCCAGATCGGTTTGCCCTGGGCGACTTTCGCCTGGTCCAGGGCGAACGGCCAGGCCGGTGCCTTGTGGCCCAACAGCCAGTTGGTCACGCGATTGAAACTCGGCGGCAACACCGATTGCGGCGTCGCCCCCACGGCCATCGCCGCTGCGTAGTTGCGTTCGTGGATCTTGTTGTTATTGCCATCCCAATGCAGGTACATGGACTCGCGCGGTTTCTGGTTCCAGACCTGCGGCAGATCCACGGTGCCGATGGTGGAGTCATCCGGGAAGCCGAACACCACCATTTTGGTCGGATTGAAGGTGTCGGTCCGCCCTGGCCCCTGGGCCGGACGCAGCTTCTGCCAGGCGTAGGCCTGCTTCTGCTTGAGCAGCGCACTCTTGGCCATCGGGATGATCAGGTAACGGTTGTACAGCTTCTCGAAAAAACCCAGTTGGAACTTGCTGTTGATCGCCGCCATGACAGCATCCGGGGTGAATTTCGGGTCGCTGGCGCAATCGTAGGCAAACCACTGGAAGGCTTGCAGTTGCAGGGTATTGGCCGGTGCGGTGGCGACCGGAACCGCTACGTCACTGGCGTTGGCCCGGTAGGAACCGGTGTGGCACAGGGCGCAGTTCGGTTCCACCGTGGGGTAGCCGAGCTGCCGCTTGGCCATGCCAATGGGCAGATCGTTGCCGTTTTCGTAGAGAAAACCGAACACCTCGTAGCCGCCCGGCTTGGGCAGTTTTTCCGGGCACATCTGTGGCAGCACGGCGAACAGGTAGTACGGAATCCGCGCCTCGATGCCGAGGCCAATGGCGGCGTATTTGTAATGGTCTTCATCGGAGGCGAAGTCCGGTTGCGGCACTTCCCGGATCATCTGGTACCAGGTCTGGTAGCCGATGAAGCCCAGCACCAGCAGCACCACCAGCGTGCCGACCTTGAAAGCGTGGCTCTGCCAGCGCAGCGCCCAGCCGGCACGCCATTCCCGCCAGCCGGCGCAGAGCAAGGCCAGCGGGCGATTGGCCGCTGGGCAGCCGAGGTACAGCAGCACGCCCAGGATCAGGAACATGCTCAGGTCGCCCATCAACATCGGCACGAACACCTGGCCCTGGTTGTTGGTGTTGATCAGGTAGATCCAGAACACCACAGCCACCAGCCGCGACAGCACGCACAACCACGAATGCACGACGAAACGCGGCGCGTTGAACCCCGAGGGCATGTAGAACAGGCTGATCCCCACCAGCAACATGCCGGCGTTTTCCAGCCAGGGATCGGATAACACGGGCGGCAGGCCGAGCATGGACATCAGCAACGCCGGCGCAAACAGCGCCGGAATCGCGAAGAACATGTTCATGACGATCCCGACCCAGATGATGCGTTGGAACCAGCGGATGTAAGTGTTCATGGCATCCTTTTCCTTATTCCTGACTCACGAGATGCGGCGCTCTGGTGATCGCCATCGCGAGCAAGCTCGCTCCCACACTGGATCAGCGGTACATAGCCCCCTTGTGGGAGCGAGCTTGCTCGCGATGCAGTCGACTCGGTCTTGAGTCAACCGAGCGCCGTCTTCTCCAGGTGCTCGAGGATGATCGGATACACATCCACCACCGCATCCTTGCCGAACATGCAGTCGATGTGGCCGTAACCCGGTATCTCGTGACGGCTGAACAACTGCGGGCCGTGCATCTCGCACAGTCGCTCGTAGGTCTTGAGGGTGCTTTGCGGCAAGTAGCACTGGTTGTCGGCACCGCTGATGAAGCAGATCGGCAATTTCAACCGATCGAAATGCGGCATGTAGACGTCGTTGCCCTTGAAGTCCACCAGGTGCCCCTTGCGCACGATCAGCGCCAAGTGCTCGAAGGTCTGGATGTTCGACTCGCCGAACAATTCATGCAGGTTGTCGTGCAGGGTTTCGTTGAGGGTGTCGTGGCGGTACAGCGAGGCATACATGAACGTGATGCGATGGCAGACCGGGTTGGTGCAGTAGCCCTGGGCCTCGATCCGGGCATAGCCGTTGAGGGCCTTGTCGTAGAGTTTGTTGAACCAGCTTTCCTTGGTGTCGGCGTAGGCCGTGAGGGACTTGATGCCGATGGCATCGAGCATCCCCGGCAAATGCAAACCGGCCTTCAGCCCAGTAGCAGTGGCGACCACCGTGTCGGCGGCGATCTGCGAGCAGACCACCGAACGCACGCCCTGCAAACCCGCCAGCATCGACATGAAGAACGTCGTCGCACCGTAGCAATGCACTACGCACTGCACGTCACTGGCCAGGGTCGCCTGCTGGATCTGCTCGATGGCGGCCTTGAAATCGTACTGGGCCACCTGGTCGCCGTTCCATTCATTTTTGCTGGCCGGCAGCAGGATGCTCACCCGCAAATCCAACAGCCAGACGTCGTATTCGTGCTTGCAGAGGTATTCCAGCAAGTTGGTGTGGATGGTGTCGGTGGAGAAAATATTAGAGCCCACGCCCAGGCCATGGACCAACATCACCGGACCTTTGGTGCCGGCCTGGTAACGGGTCAGGCGCAGCTCGACGTTGTCTTCGGTCTGGAAGAAATGCACCACCGGTGGCGGCGCATCCAACGGCCGTTTCAACCGGGGCGGCGCGTCCGGGTTGAAGTAGACGTCGCCGGCGAAGACACCGCCATAGCTCTCCCACAAGATGCCGGCAAAGAACTTGCCGAACCGCGCCAGCGCCTCCACGCGTTCACGTTCATTGCGGGCATTGAGCACTTTCATGGTGGTCATTTGCTTGGCGAAGTCGGCCGGCAGAATGTGCATCACCCCCGAACCGATCACCGCGCCGGTCTTGTCCGGCCCACGATAGAGGGTGACGTACAAGGTACTGGTGTCGTGCCAGATGTTCAGCACACCGTTATCCTCGGGCACCGTCTTGAAGGCGCTGAAGTAATAGTCGCTGCCGTCTTCGGCGGTTAGCTTCATGTCGTAGTTCATGTGCCGCACGCCAACCTGTTCCTGGTACTGCTCGAACAGGTTGAATACCCCATTGCTGGCGACCAGCGGCTGCGACGAGAGCGACGGTGCGTCGAGGGTGCCCACCAGGGTCGCGGCGTGTTCCGGTTCCTTGATCATCCGGTTGAGGTCGGCGGCGGTGATGGTCAGCGTGAATTCGATGGGCGAGTTGTCGGTCTTGCCGCGCTTGGCCGCCGCTTCGTACAGGCTGAGATCGGTGCCCTGGGGCTGAGTGAAGGCGGTGGAAAAATAGCCCTTCATGGTTTCGGTGAACTGCACGCCAAGTGTCGGCGCCGCCACCGCTTTACGCGGGGCCGAAGGCAGCGTGTAGTCGATGATCCAACCCCGATCAGCCGCCAGCAGGCCCACGTTGCGCTCGCTCACCGCCGAGATGGTCAGCAGCGGGTTGACCGCCAACGACGTCGGGATCACCGAACCGTCGGTCACGTACAGGCCCGGGTAGACATCGGTGCCACTGGCGCCACTAAACACCTGGCCCTTGTGGTTGACCACGCCTTGAGTCGCATCCTCGCCCATCACGCAACCGCCCAGGGGATGGACCGAGACGATGCTGTGCTTGAGCAGCTTGGTCCAGATCGGGTTCTCGACCCAGATCCCACCCAGGGCCTTGGTGCTCTGGTGCAGCCGCTCGTTGCCAAGGGTGACGTTTTCCTGTTCGCCGACGCCGGGCCAGTCGATGCGCAACTGGTCCTTGTTGTCGAGCAGCATGCGGCCCTTGCCGTTGTCATGGCTCATGATCAGATAGGTCTGCATGTTATGCAGCGCGCCGTAGTAGGGGCCGCGCAAAAAGCTCTCGGCTTCGCGCCCCTTGTACTTGAGGCTGGCGCCGAAGCCGGTGTCGGTGGGCACGCCGATCATTTCGGCAAACGCCGCCATGCTCGGCACCATGGCCCGGCCGAGGGCGCCGGGAATAGAACCTTCCTCGATGACCATGCGGCTGCGCCAGTCACCCTCGGTGCGCATGTCGATGACCGAGGTGATGCATGGCCCCACCGGTTCCAGTTCCTTGGCCGAATGGGCACCGAAGCCGATGCCATTGATGACCTGGTCGCAGTTGTGGCCGAAGCCGAGAATGTCGCCGTTGCCGCTCATGTTCTCGCCCAATTGGCTGGACATCGACAGGCCCTTGTCCCGCGAGCGCAACATGATTTCGGTGGAGCCCAGGGTGCCGGCAGACACCACCACGATGTCGGCGCGCACGAACAGGGTCGGCGCCGAGAACATCTCGCGACCGCTGTCCAGGTATTGGAAGTGCACGATCCAACCATCGCCGTCGCGCTCCAGGTGCCGCACCTCGGCCTGGCAGAAAATCTCCGCGCCGTGGTTCCAGGCATCCGGCAGGTAGTTCATCAGCGTGGTGTTCTTGGCCTTGTTGTTACAGCCCGAAACGCAATCGCCACAACCATTGCACGGCAGCTGTTCGACACCGACGTGGTTGAGGTTGTTGGGCAGCTTGTCGAAAGTCACGTTGATCGGCGGCTTGTAGAAATGCGCGCCTTGCTTGAGGTAATCGGCCGATTTTTTGTGCGCGTCAAGCTTGGGCAGGTTCGGCTCCGAGGCCGGATACGAATTGGGCTTGAGCATCTCCCGGGCCCGGGCGTAGCCGTCCTTGAGCAGCGTGTCCTGGTGCTCACGGACCGCCTGGGGCCAGCGCGGGTCCTCGAACACGCCAGGCTCCGGCTCCAGCGAAACGTTGGCATTGATCAGCGACGTGCCGCCCAGGCCACAACCGACCACCACGTTCTGCTGGGCGTTGACATGCAGGTCGAACAGCCCGGTGCGCGAACCGATGTGGCCATCCGGGTCATGGACTTGCAGTTCCTCGGTGGCCGCGAGCAGGGTATTGGGGTATTCGCCGGGCTGGATTTCCCGGCCACGCTCCAGCAGGCACACCTTGCGCCCGGCCCGGGACAGGCGTGAGGCAGCAATGCCGCCCCCGTAGCCGGAACCGATGACGATCACGTCGTAGTGCTCCTGGATATCACTGATGGGGGTCGAGATCCGTGTCATGTTCAAGTCCTCTCAGGCAGAAGGGGCAACTCTGCGGTTGCCTGCAAATCGACAGGCGCACGAACGCCTGGCCACCGTCCCTTGCAGGGTCCGGCGACAGTCAGCGGTGCTACAGGGGAAAAACCCGGGCGCTATAGACGCGCACGCTGATTGACGGCGCGGCGATGAATGCGTTTGTGCAACGAGGTGGGAGGTGTCGGGACGCAGGTCACCGATGATTGCGGGTGTGAGCGGGGGTCCTTGCTATCCATCATGTGTTCTCCCTGAACCTGATGTGGATAAAGTGGCGATGTCCTTGTGCCATGGAGTGAAGACAGCCCACAGACCCTCGTCAAGGGTGTGACTTAGAACTGTATGAAATTTGATCTATCGCGATTTGCGCTATGCCCGCCGTGGCTTGCAGCATTTGGCGAACAAGTTATCCACATGACCACCCACAGCAAATGGGGACAAGTGTGCGTATGTCCGGCATTTTTCCACCGGCAAAGTGAATAAAAACCGTGACTTATGAACAATGACGGTTTTACCGGCCTATCGGTTNTTTTTTGATCAAANAGCTGCAAGCCATGCCTGGCAAGGCGTGTGGCGGTAAGCGAACACCTTATCCACAGAAGCGCCAACAGNGTTTGGGGGTAATTCTGACGATTCTGTGGAAAACCCTTCGGACNACTTGTAAATCGAGGTTTTCCGGAGGTTTTCCTNATAAAAATGGCTNATTGATCATTTTATGATCAACTTACTGAAGACCCCGGTTCGTATGGCTTGCAGCGTAGAGCGAACATCTTATCCACAGAAGCGCCAACAGAGATTGGGGGCAAGTTTCGGCTGGAGCGAATAACTACTCACAGGCAAAAGCCAATAAAAACCGTGGGTTAGGCTGACTATTTTTTGAGCGCAGGCCTGGAGGGCCTGTTTTGCATAGGGTGCAGCGAGGGGCGAACAGGTTATCCACAGAAGCGCGCACAGGGATTGTGGGTAACCCACCATGCCTATTTTTTGTGGGAGCTAGCCCTGTGGGAGCAAAGCTTGCTCGCGATGAAAACGCCTTGATCTCTTAAGTGCCGAGGCGCCTGGATCGCGAGCAAGCTTTGCTCCCACAAGGGGTCAGGGGGTACTTGAGGTCAGCGAACCACCCCTTCCTCCACCAACAGCTTGAGAATCGCCTCCGCCCCCGCCTCCGCGCTCACGCCCTTGAGCACTTGCCCGCCTCCGCCGCTGGCCTTGGCCGTGGCGGCTTTCATGCGGTCGGCGCCGCTCTTGGCCTTGATCACTTTCAAGCGTTTGGGGCGTGGCTTGGCCGGTTGCAGGGTTGCCACCGCCAGCAAGGTGTCGTCGATTACCTCGACTTCCTCGCCATGCAACGCCCCGCGCCGGGCCGGGCCGTAGGCGCTTTGCCGAGGTTTTGGCGCAGCGTTATCCACAGTGGCCAGGAACGGCAGGCGCACTTTGAGACGGCGTCGTTGGCCTCGAGGCAAGGCTTGCAGTACCAGGGCCACGCCGCCGTCGATGGACTCGACCTGGGCCAGCCCCACCACCAACGGCCAACCAAGATTCTCGGCCAGCAGGAACGGCAACATGCCCGAACCTTCACCGGTTTCGGCCTGGCTGCCGGTGAGCACCACTTGGGCTCCAGCGTCACGCAGGTAATCGGTCAGGGCCGGCAGAGCGTCCGCGCCGACAGGGTTTTCCAGCACGTGCAATTCATCCAGGCCCATGCCCAGGTAGGCGCGCAGGGCCGGTTCGGCCACATCGCCGGCGTGCAGCACTTGCAGGTCGCTGCCGGCCAGTTGCAGGCCCAGCTCCACGGCCCGGGCGTCCTGTTCGGCGCGCCGGGGTCGCCCGGAAGTGGGGTGGGCGCCGATGGACACGAGGCTGATCACTTGGGTACTCATCAACTTATCCTTCTTAAGCCGCATCGCGCTTGGCTTCGTTGCGGTAAGCCTCTACCGCCGCGATCAAGGCCTGGAGAATCGCCGCGCTGTCACCGATCACCGACAGGTCCGCCCGTTTGATCATGTCGCAACCCGGATCGAGGTTGATTGCCACCACCTTGTCGCAGGCGCCAATGCCCTGCAGGTGCTGGATCGCCCCGGAAATCCCCACGGCCACGTAGACCCGCGCCGTAACCCAGGTGCCGGACGCACCGACCTGGCGATCGCGAGCCATAAAGCCGTCGTCCACCGCCACCCGCGAAGCGCCTTCAGTGGCGCCCAGGGCCGCAGCGGTCTGGTGGAACAGCGCCCAGTCCTTGACCCCATTGCCGCCGGAGAAAATGAATTCGGCTTCGGCCATCGGGATCGCACCCGGGTCCACCGCCACCGCGCCGAGGTCTTCGATACGCGACAAGCTGCGAGCCACGCTTGTGGATAACTCCACCGGTAAGGCTTCGTGGCGGGTTTCGCTGACCGGCTCGGCACACTCGGCCGCGGCCAGGATCAAGCGCGCCAACGGCCGGGCCAGGTCTTGCAGGCCGGCACCGGCGCGGCCGATGCACTCTTCGCCCTTGACCTGCCAGACCCGCGTGGCCGGGCGTTCGCCCAGGGCCGCAGCCAAACGCCGGCCCAGTTCGCCGCCACCGGTGCGGCTGTCAGGCAATAGCCAATGGCGCGGGCTGAATTGGTTATCCACAGCCCGCAGGCCTTGCACTCGTTGTTCCGGTGCATAACCGCTGAATTCTTCGCCATCGAGCACCAGCAAGCGGTCGACACCGGCCGTGGCGAAGGCGTTTTCCTTGTGTTCGCCGAAGACCACCGCCAGCACCGCGCCTTCGCTGCCGGCAAGCTGATGGGCCAGCCCCAGCAGATCGCGGTCGTGGCTGCTCAAGCGGCCACCGACCATGTCCGGCACCACACTGATGTAGAACGCAGGTTGCGGCACCTGATGCAGCGGCAGTTGCACTTCAGCGGCGGCGGTACGCTTGGTCGCGCCACCCTGCTGGGCGCCGCTGCGGTCGATGCGCTTGATGCCATTGGGGCCGATGAAACCGACGCCATGGACATTCTTGCGGATGATGCCGTTGGGCCCCATCCAGCTGTGCTGCACCGGTTGCATGGCCGCGTGCAGCGGGTGCAGGCGGTTGCGGGCGATCCACTCGGCGCGGGGGTCGCGGCGGATGATGTCACTCATTAATGCACCTCCGCGGGTTCACGTTTGGCCGGGGTTACCGGTTTGCTCGGGGCCGCGTCTTCCAGCAGCGCGTCGGCCACCAGTTCGGCGATGTCCTTGATCATTGGCCGCGGTTCGACCACGCCTTCCAGCATCGCGGTGCACTGTGGACAACCCACGGCCACCAGTTCGGCGCCGGTTTCGCGGATGTCGTCCATGCGCATGTCAGGGATCCGCTGCTTGCCCGGAATGTCGGTGATCGGCGCACCGCCGCCACCGCCGCAGCAACGCGAACGGAAACCGGAACGTTGCATCTCCTTGACCTCGATACCCAGCGCACGCAACACCTGGCGCGGCGCCTCGTATTCGCCGTTGTAGCGGCCCAGGTAGCACGGGTCGTGATAGGTCACGCTGTCGCCCTTGTGCTGGCCGAGGTTGAGGGCACCGGCATCGATGATTTCCGCCATGTAGGTGCTGTGGTGCTGCACCAGGTAGTTGCCATCGAAGGCGCCGTATTCGTTTTTCAGCACGTGGAAACTGTGGGGGTCGCAGGTGACGATGCGGTTGAAGCTGTATTTGGCCAGGGTCTGGATATTGCGCTTGGCCAACAGCTGGAACGTCGCCTCATCACCCAGGCGCCGGGCCACGTCGCCGCTGTCGCGCTCTTCGAGGCCGAGCACGGCGAAGTCGATTTTCGCCGCCTTGAGCACTTTGACGAAGGCGCGCAAGGTGCGCTGGTTGCGCATGTCGAAAGCACCGTCGCCGACCCAGAACAACACGTCGGTGGATTTCTTCTCGCTGAGCAGATTGAGGTTCAAGTCCGCCGCCCAGTTCATCCGCCCGCCCGGGGCGAAGCCGCCAGGGTTGTCGGTGGCGATGAGGTTTTCCAGCACCTCGGCGCCCTTGTTCGGCGTCGCGCCTTTTTCCAGGGTCAGGTGGCGGCGCATGTCGACGATGGCGTCGACGTGCTCGATCATCATCGGGCATTCCTCGACGCACGCCCGGCAGGTGGTGCAGGACCACAGGGTCTCGGCGTCCACCAGGCCGTTGACGATCGGCTGATGTGGGTTGCCGCTGTGCTCGCCCACCGGTTTACCTGGATAGGGGCTGCCGGCGAATTTCGCATCGGTGCCGCCGGCCAGGCCGACGACCATGTCCTGGATGAGCTTTTTCGGGTTCAGCGGCTGGCCGGCAGCGAACGCCGGGCAGGCAGCTTCACACTTGCCGCACTGCACGCAGGCATCGAAGCCCAGCAGTTGGTTCCAGGTGAAATCCTTGGGTTTCTCAACGCCCAGCGGTGCGCTAGGGTCGTTCAAGTCCAACGGCTTCAGACCGGTGGAACGACCGCCACCAAAGCGCTCGGCTCGGCGGTGCCAGGCCAGGTGCAGGGCACCGGCGAAGGCATGTTTCATTGGCCCGCCCCAGGTCATGCCGAAGAACAATTCCGACACGCCCCACAGCACGCCGACACCCAGGACCGCCGCCACCAGCCAACCGCCGAAGTTTTCCGGGAGGATGCCCGCCACCGGCAGGGTCACCAGGAAGAACGACGCCGAGAAGGCCAGCAGGCTTTTCGGCAGGCGCATCCAGGGGCCCTTGGACAAACGGGCCGGCGGATTGCGCCGACGCAGGTAGACGAAGATCGCACCGACGAACATCACGGCCGACATCAACAGCAACGCATAGCCGAGGAAGCGATTATGCAGGCCAAAACCGTGGACCAGGATCGCCAGCACCACCGACGCCACCGCACCACCAGCCGTGGCCACGTGGGTATTGGCAATGTATTTGTCCCGCGCCACCACATGGTGCAAATCCACCATATAGCGCTTGGGCATGGCGAAGAGACCACCGATCAGGTCGACCTTGGCCGGTCGTCCACGGCGCCACATGTTCACCCGCCGCAAGGCGCCAAGGACCGCGAGGCCCAGGGCAGCAAACAGCAGGATGGGAAGAAGGGTGTTCAACATGGTGAAGCTCCCAAAGACCTCAGGTCTTGCAGGCACAGAAACCTGGATGTCTTGCTCGATCCCTGTGGGAGCGAGCTTGCCCGCGAAGACGGACTCAGATCCAACATAAATGTCGACTGATCCACCGCTATCGCGAGCAAGCTCGCTCCCACAGGGTTATCCACAAGCCGTTAGAAATCCTTGCACAACCGCAGGGCGTCGTAGATGGCCGCGTGGGTATTACGCTGGGCCACGCAGTCGCCGATGCGGAACAGCAGGTAGCCTTCGCCACTCTGCTCCAGGCACGGCTGGGGCTTGATCGCGAACAGGGCTTCAACGTCGATCTGGCCCTTGTTGCGCGAACCTTCCTTGAGCGCGTAGTAGATTTCCTCGTCCGGCCGCACGCCGTTTTCCACCACCACCTGGTCCACCACGCGCTCTTCCTTGGCACCGGTGTATTCGTTCTCCAGCACCGCCACCAGCTTGTCGCCTTCGCGGTAGACCTTCTCCAGCATCATGTCCCCGGTCATGATCACTTCCTTGGGGTACATGCTGCGGTAGTAGGTGGGGAACGACGTCCCGCCAATCGCCACGCCCGGCTTGATGTCGTCGGTGACGATCTCGACCTGGCTGCCCTTGTCGGCGAGGAAGTCGGCCACCGACATGCCGGTGAACTCGCAAATGGTGTCGTAGACCAGTACGTTCTTGCCCGGTGCAACCTTGCCGTCGAGCACGTCCCAGCTGCTGACCACCAGCCCTTCGGCGGCGCCCCAGTGCTCGTTCTGCTCCAGGTACGGATGCCCGCCGACGGCCAGCACCACCACGTCCGGACGCAAGTCCATGATGGTTGCCGCATCAGCCGCCACGCCCAGACGCAGGTCGACTTTCAACCGCGCCAGCTCCAGTTGGAACCAGCGGGTAATACCGGCGATCTGGTCCCGTTGCGGGGCTTTCGAGGCGGTGGTGATCTGCCCGCCGATGAATTCTTTTTTCTCGAACAGGGTCACGTCGTGCCCACGTTCGGCGGCCACACGCGCCGCTTCCATCCCAGCCGGGCCGGCACCCACGACGACCACCTTGCGTTTCGGCCCGGTGGACTTCTCGATGATGTGCGGCACTCCCATGTATTCACGGGACGTCGCGGCGTTCTGGATGCACAGCACGTCCAGGCCCTGGTACTGGCGGTCGATGCAGTAGTTGGCGCCGACGCACTGCTTGATCTGGTCGATCTGGCCCATCTTGATCTTGGCGATCAGGTGCGGGTCGGCGATGTGGGCGCGGGTCATGCCGACCATGTCGACGTAACCGCCNTCCAGNATCCGCGTGGCCTGGTTCGGGTCCTTGATGTTCTGCGCGTGCAAAACCGGAACCTTGACCACTTCCTTGATACCGGCGGCCAGGTGCAGGAACGGCTCCGGTGGATAACTCATATTCGGGATGACGTTAGCCAGGGTGTTGTGAGTGTCGCAACCCGAGCCCACCACGCCGATGAAATCCAGCATGCCGGTGTCATCGTAATACTTGGCGATCTGCTTCATGTCCTCGTGGGACAAGCCGTCCGGGTGGAACTCGTCGCCGCACAGGCGCATGCCCACGCAGAAGTCGTCACCGACCTCGGCGCGCACGGCTTTCAACACTTCCAGGCCGAACTTCATGCGGCCTTCGAAGGTGCCGCCCCATTCGTCGGTACGCTTGTTGACCCGCGGGCTCCAGAACTGGTCGATCATGTGCTGGTGTACGGCGGACAGCTCGACGCCGTCCAGGCCACCGGCCTTGGCGCGCCGTGCGGCCTGGGCGTAGTTGCCGATCACCCGCCAGATCTCTTCCGGCTCGATGGTCTTGCAGGTGGCGCGGTGCACCGGCTCACGCACACCGGACGGCGACATCAGGGTCGGCCAGTTGAAACCGTCCCAACGCGAGCGACGGCCCATGTGGGTAATCTGGATCATGATCTTGGCGCCATGCTTGTGCATGGCGTCGGCCAGGTTCTGGAAGTGCGGAATGATGCGGTCGGTGGACAGGTTCACCGAACTCCACCATTCCTGCGGGCTGTCGATGGCGACCACGGACGAGCCACCGCAGATCGCCAGGCCGATGCCGCCCTTGGCCTTCTCTTCGTAATACTTCACGTACCGGTCGGTGGTCATGCCGCCGTCGGTGGCGTAGACCTCGGCGTGCGCGGTGCTGAGCACGCGGTTGCGGATGGTCAGCTTGCCGATCTGGATCGGCTGGAACATTGCTTCAAAAGCCATGGTGCGATCCTCGACTTACAACGGCTTGACGATGAACAGGCCGTCGTCGTGGCCTTCTTCGGAACCGCCGTAGACCTGCTCGGCCACGGTGCGGATCTTGCTGCCGCGAGCGGCGAGGATCTGGTCCATGGCACCGGCGAACCAGCCAGTGAACATGTAGTCGACCTTGCGCCCGACCTTGCCGTACACATAGACGAATGCCGAGTGTTCGAGCTTGACGCTGGCGGTGCCTTTGTCCAGGTCGATGTCCTGGATCTTGAACAGGCCCCAGCCACGCTGCGACAGGCGCTTCATGTAGTGCTCGAACACCGCGACGCCTTCCAGGCCATGGCATTCGGCTTCTTTTTCACACCAGTGCCAGGCGGATTTGTAGCCGGCCTTGTAGAGAATCTCGGCGTAGGCGTCGGCGCCCAATACTTCTTCGATGCCCATGTGGTTGTTGACGAAAAAGTGCCGTGGCACGTACAGCATCGGCAGGGCGTCGGAGGTCCAGACACCGGTTTCGCTGTCGACTTCGATAGGCAGTTGCGGGGCGATCTTGGCCATGAAAACTTGACTCCGGAAATTCGTGGTATTGCCTGCGGCGCAGAGGGCCGCAGGTAGAGGATTGGCGGTACGGCGGCGTTTTATTCGCCCCAGACGTCTTTCAAGACGCTGACCCAGTTTTCGCCCATGATCTTGCGCACTACCCGCTCAGGATGGCCGCGCTTGAGCAGCGTCTCGGTGAGGTTCGGGAACTCGCCCACGGTGCGGATGCCCAGAGGGTTGATGATCTTGCCGAAGCTGGTCAGACGACGGGCGTAGCCCTTGTCGTGGGTCAGCATTTCGAAGAAGTCCTGGCCGTGGCCCTGGGTGAAATCGGTGCCGATGCCGATGGCGTCTTCACCAACGATGTTCATGGTGTATTCGATAGCTTCGGCGTAGTCGTCGATGGTCGAATCGATGCCCTTGGCCAGGAACGGCGCGAACATGGTCACGCCGACGAAACCGCCGTGATCGGCAATGAACTTCAGCTCTTCATCGGACTTGTTGCGCGGGTGTTCTTTCAGGCCGGACGGCAGGCAGTGGGAGTAGCACACTGGCTTCTTCGATTCGAGGATGACCTCTTCGGAGGTCTTGGAACCGACGTGGGACAGGTCGCACATGATGCCGACCCGGTTCATCTCGGCGACGATTTCGCGACCGAAGCCCGACAGGCCGCCGTCGCGTTCATAGCAACCGGTGCCGACCAGGTTCTGGGTGTTGTAGCACATCTGCACCACACCCACGCCCAGTTGCTTGAAGATCTCGACGTAGCCGAGTTGGTCTTCGAAGGCATGGGCGTTCTGGAAACCGAAGATGATGCCGGTCTTGCCCTGTTCCTTGGCGCGACGGATGTCGGCGGTGGTTTTCACCGGGATCACCAGGTCGCTGTTCTCGCGGATCAGTTTCTGGCTCGCGGCGATGTTGTTGATGGTGGCCTGGAAACCTTCCCACACCGACACGGTGCAGTTGGCTGCGGTCAGGCCGCCCTTGCGCATGTCTTCGAACAGGTCGCGGTTCCACTTGGCAATGATCAGCCCGTCGATAACGATGCTGTCGGCGTGCAATTCGGCTGGGCTCATCAGGCAGTCCCCTTTTGTCAGCGATTCATGCGCCGAATCGTGTGCCGGCGCTTTGGGGCCAGCATATGCCTGAGGGCCGTGGCGACCCGGTGCAAAAACGACAGGGGAATTGCCGAAAGCGTCAATCCACGACAATGGACTACAACAGGCCCACCCTACCCGTCTGTTCTTTAGCCGACGCTTGCGCCAGAATCCGCCGCATCACTGGTTTTCACTGGACTCGAGCGGCAACGCGATGAAATCACTCTTCCTGGCTTTGGCACTGATCAGCACCGTCGCACATGCGACCGAAGACACCGAACCCAACCCCTGCGACGAAGTTGAAAACGACGTCCAGACCCTGGCCTGCTCGGTCTACGGCAAAACCGCCGCCGAACAATTGCTGGGCGAAAACCTGCAAAGCCTCTTTGAGCGCCTGCAAACCCGCTACGCCAGCGACAAGGCCCAGCTCAACGACATCACCACCAAGGTCAAGACCGCCCAGCAACTGTGGCAAAAACAGCGCGACGCCGACTGCGCCATCGCCGCCTTCCCGGCCAAACCCGGCAGCGAAGCCTACAAAATCGCCGAAAACGACTGCATGGCCCAGGTGAGCGATGATCGGTCGGAGTTTTTGGAGTCGATTGGGCAAGACTGAGGGCAATATTCAGACACCTTTCATGCGTTGGCCCTGGAGGGGATATAAGTCAGGATTCGCAAAACTTATAAAAGACTTATATCCTTTCATGAACACCATCCACTGGACCAGAAAAGCCGTTAAGCAGCTTCTGAAATTGCATTCTGCCCATCAGGCCCAGGTTCGGGACGCCGTTACGGCGCTCGCCCAGATGCCCGACGCGGCGAACGTCAAAGCGCTTGTCGGCCATGACTACGCCTATCGCCTTCGGGTAGGCCGCTATCGAGTCATGTTCGATTGGGACGGGGCGATCAAGATCGTCAGCATTCAAGAGGTCAGGAAACGCGATGAACGTACCTACTGATATTCAGATCATCAATGACGCAGACGGGCATCCGGCATTTGTGGTCATTCCATATGCCCAATACGTCGCGCAGAAACTGGAACCCGATCTGATTCCCCATGAAGTCGTCAGCCGCATCGTCGATGGCGCCACGCCCATTCGTGCCTGGCGCGAACACCTGAACCTGACTCAAGATGAAGTCGCCAGGCGCCTGGGTATTTCTCAACCGGCGTTTGCCCAGCAAGAGTCGGTCGCCAAGCCTCGCCGAGCCACCCGCAAAAAAATTGCTGCGGCCTTTGGTATCCATGCTGACCAGTTGGAGCTGTAAGCTGCACGCCACCCTCCAGCAAAAGGATTCACATGAAAACGTGCGGCATCGAAATCAAAGGCAGCGAAGCGATCATCGCCGTTGCCTCGCTGGATCAACAGGCGTTGAGCCACGTCCCGCTGAACACCAAGAAAATCGCCCTGGACGACGATGACGAAGCCGCCAACGTCAAGGCGTTTGCTGCTCAGGTCCGAGCGTTCGTGACGGATAACGGTATCGAACGCATCGCCATCAAAAAGCGCAGCAAGAAAGGCGAGTTCGCCGGTGGGCCGACGACGTTCAAGATCGAAGGGGTCTTCCAGTTGCTGGACGGTTGCGAGGTGACGCTGCTGTCGCCGCAGACCATCAATGCACAAAGCAAGAAACATGACTTCGCCCTGCCGGCGACGCTGAACAAGTATCAGCATGAGGCGTACAAGGCGGCGTGTTCGGCGCTGATGAAGAAATAGACCTTTTCCAGCCGAACACCGTACCTATAGTCATGGAATTTTTTGTGGGAGCAAGGCTTGCCCGCGATGGAGGCGATGCGGTCCTTCAGAAACCGAGTCGACTGTTTCGCGAGCAAGCTTTGCTCCCACAAAACCCCCTCTCCACACAGGTCACTATGCTCGACCGCCAATCGGGTCAGGACCGATTCTGTTGCTTGCGATACCCCTTCAACCAATCGGCAAACGCCTTGTCCTCCAGCGCATAACCACCCCGGTTGGACTTCCACACCAATTCCTTTTCACGCAGCGCATCAATACAGGATTGGATGGTCTGGGTACCGGGCACGACTTCGCTTCCCATGGTCCTCAGCGCCTTGCCCACCGCCTCCAGCGTTGAATCGGTGAAGGGCGCGAAGGGTTCGTTGTTCTGCGAGCGCTCGGCCATGACCTGCAACACGGCGCGCTGCGGCACCGTCAGGGCGTTCCAGGCGCTCTCGAACTCGGTCCAGACGCCGGCGCGCAGCATTTCGGCGCTGCTGCGCAGCAATTCACCCAACTGGCTCGCCTCACCCAGCTCCAGGGCAATTTCGCCGATGACGCTGCGCAACATCTCGGGACGGCGCCCCACCAGCTCAAAAGCCTGGTCGAGATCATCGGCATTGAACTGGTTGGTCTGGGCCAGGCGTGCGTTCAAATGAGCGGTATAGGCTTGGGTGAAGGCTTTGCCCAACAACGGAAACGGCGTGATGCTGGACCCGTAGAACGGTTGGTTGCGGCTCAATACCAAGTGGGCGAGCTTGTCGCGATTGGAGCCGGTGAACACCAGCCGCAGGC
>Ga0065714_10002628_pt1 | contig 25786 bp, 22 predicted proteins | sample MisRhiReplicate2_FD_59101 | JGI IMG/M metagenome (GOLD analysis project Ga0065714, IMG submission 59101) | Miscanthus rhizosphere microbial communities from Kellogg Biological Station, MSU, sample Rhizosphere Soil Replicate 2: eDNA_1 v2... | ecosystem: Host-associated > Plants > Roots >... | reverse complement strand
TGTATCCTACCAGGCAATTACCTTCAGCCTGCTTCCACACTGCCTGAATACGTATTGTCCTTTACCCACCATGTACCCAGAGCCTATATGGACCTGCATCAGCCTTTTGAATAACAAGCCAAAAAATTGCGGGAAAGTAGCGGATAAATTGCGGGTTGCTTTACCCTTTCTTTACCCTTGCGTTAGGGTCGCTTTACCCTTTATAGGTAAATCAAGGGTAAGGCAAAGGTAAAGGAGGGGTAAACCAAAGGTAAAGCAACCCCCTACTTTCCTGCTATTTTACCGCTAATTATCACGTAATTATTACACACTCTACCTATTGCTTTTCAGACACTTGCATATTATATTTGTTTAAACCCCTCCCGAAATGGGGCAATTTATCTAACCAAATATTAACGCTATGGGAATTTTAAACAATGGACTACACGGTCCATTTACAGGAAGAATAGGCAATACTGTCTACTACATGCTGGGGAAAAAAAATGTATCACGGGAAATCGGGATCAATACAAAACCACCTACAGATTTACAGTTAAGAAACAGAATGGTCACCAAACTGTGCAGCAAATTTCTTTGCACCATAAAAGATTTTATCGGAACCGGCTTTCATGTTGAAGCCGAGTTAATGGAGGACAATGCTTATAATCAGGCCATAAAACACAACAAAAACCGAATCTTTGAAGGCAAATATCCGAATGTTAAGATTGCCTATGAACAGGTTATGTTAAGTAAGGGGCGTTTAAAGCCCGCAGAAAACTGGCGTGTTACCCAATTCCCTATGGGACTACAGTTTACCTGGCATGCCGACCCCAAAATGAGCTGGTCTGAAGCCAATGAACAGGTTATGATGCTGGCGTATTTCCCTGATCAGGGCCGGACAGAATATGTGCTATTCGGCAATGACAGGATTTCCGGAAGTGCTGTATTGGAACTTCCTCCCAGTTTACAGGGAAAATACATGGAAACCTATTTATCTTTTATTGCTGCCGACAGAAAGCAAGTAGCTGATAGTGTATACACGGGTAGTTTTAATAAACCGGAAGCAACAAATCATCCATTATTAACTACTTAGTATGGGGATCTTAAAATCAGGAATTAACGGGCCGGTTAGGAATAAAGTAGGTCCAAACATTACCCGCATTCATCGAAAATTGAATGTCGTGACCGGCCCATATCGAAAAAGCAATAAACCTCCAACAGCAAGTCAATTGGAGGCACAGACAAAACTTGGCCTGCTAAGCTGTTTCTTTAGCTATATTGATGATTTGATAAAAATCGGTTTTAAACATTATTCGAAAGGAAAAGACCCTGTAAATGTGGCTACATCTTATAATTATGACCATGCTTTTCTAACGGAAGGGACAGAACTCACACTGAATTATCCTGAACTGGTATACAGCAGGGGGTATATTCTTCCAGCAGAAAGTCCTGGTTTGCGCGCTTTACCTGCACAAATAGAATTTAACTGGCTGCCGCAGCGACAATCCGCTTATTGTCAACATACTGACCTGGCTACTTTCCTAATATATAATCCAGCAAAAGACCGGGTGTACAGGAAAGTTGCGGCGACCGATCGATATGCACAAGGGTATTTATTTGACATATCCGAATGGCATGCGGGCGATACTGTCCATTGCTATATGAACTTTGCGTCGAAAGACGGGAAGCTACAGGGGAATAGTGTTTATATTGGAGAAGTTACCTGTATTTGAAAAGGCATCCGGGCAATCATCTTTCTTATCTTACATCAATGCCAGGCAAACCGGCCGCACCTATATTTGTATTACAAAATAAGAAAGGAAATTTTATGGCACAGTTTGTTTTACATAAAGCGAGCACCAGAGGACACGCCAATCATGGTTGGCTGAATGCACATCATACATTTAGTTTTGCAAATTATCACCAGCCGGATAGAATGCACTTTGGTGTATTGCGGGTTTTAAATGATGACAGTATCGATGGCGGAATGGGTTTTGGTACACATCCGCACGACAATATGGAAATCATCACCATCCCTCTGGAAGGCGCACTGGCACATAAAGACAGTTTAGGAACTTCCTCTGTCATACANCACGGAGATATACAGGTGATGAGTGCGGGNNCAGGTGTACAACATAGTGAGTTTAACGCNAANGCTGATCAGGCAGTAAAACTGCTACAGATATGGCTNTTCCCCAACAAAAAAAATGTGACTCCCCGTTACGGACAGATTACGCTGGACATTACGAAAAGGCACAACAACTTCCAGCAGATTTTATCTCCGAACCCGGATGATGCGGGAGTCTGGATACACCAGGATGCCTGGTTCTCTTTAGGGACTTTTGATGAGAATTTTGAAACGGACTACCAGATTAAAAAACAAGGAAACGGAGTTTACGCTTTCGTTATTAAAGGCAATGTAACCATTGATGGACATGAATTGAATACCCGTGATGGATTGGGGATATGGGATACCGATAAAATTAGCTTTAAGTTCAATACTCCAGATACAGAAGTACTGTTAATGGATATACCGATGGCACTATAGATTCGCTATGAAAAAACTGACCATTTTATACATTGGCCGTAACCAGGAGATTACCGATACCATGAATCGCCTTTTAAATGCAAGGGAGGAGTGGAAAGGAATTACAACCTGCCTGGACGAAGAAGCACTGGCAATGGTTAAGGATACACACATAGACCTGGTATTGCTGGGTAATGGGATCTCTCCTGCTGCAGAGAAAAAATTAAGGGCTGACCTGATACGCATCAGGCCAGCCCTTAAAATTATACAGCATTATGGAGGCGGCAGTGGATTACTTTATGGCGAAATTATGGCAGCAATAGGTTCTCTTTGTTTTATTATAGGTTCAACATTATCGTTTTGTGGCTAACTTGTAAGTAGCCCAAAAGTCCGTCCAGGTGTCTGAATCAATAAGTCTTTGCTTTACCTCTTCGCTAACTGGGACATGGGGTGTAGAAACAGCGATAGGTGAAACCTGACCGGGGCGCAAAGGTTTTGACCGGGTACCACGAAGTAGCATATTGTAATAAATAGTTTGTCCAGGACTTATACTCAGTAGTTTTAGTGGGATAGCCAATTCATAGGTATATATTTTTCCTATTTCAGTTTCATCTAAATTCCAGGCTACCTGAATCCCATGATCGTTGTAAATTGAAATAAGCGTATCTGTTACCCCGGGGATGTGCCGAACATCGATATCGTTCCATTCTTTAAATGGAACTGGTTTCCCATCAACTACAATCACAGGGAATGTGATTGTAGGCAAACCTTCAGTCTTCTTTATTTCTTTAGTGCTGATAAAGAGCTTTATTCCTCCACGGCTATAAGCTTTAGTTGGGAATTTATCCTTTTTAACTGCGAGATATAGATATTTATCGTCGTTGGCTAAACTATACCACAGGTTATTTTCCCTGTTATAGGCAGGCAATTCCTTGTTCCAGTCATCTAATTTACCATCTACTTTTATTTTGCCCGCCCAAATGCTTTGGCTTTGTGTATTTGGTAATTTCTGCGCATACACGCTTACAGTGAATAAAATAGAGATCAGGGCGAATAATGTTAGTTTCATACTGCTTTTATATTTATTTCTTTTAATTGATAAACATGCCATCCCGCTGCCTTGCTTTACCGACGTTCTTTCCTGCCCCCCAATGCTGTGGAGTCCATGAGAACTGAAGTAAAAAATAGCGACTATTAGTATTCGAACGGCTATCTACAAAACCATTGGCTGTTAAATTTCTTGAAACCAAATTATTCTGTTTCAATGCATCCATCAACAACAAGCTTAACATCCCATTCTTTTGTTTAAACATTCGCTTTTCAATGTTCATATTAACGATAAAGGGGTTTTGGGTACCACCCGCAGTCAGTCCGCGCACCAGGCTTTTCCCAGCATCAAAGCCAAACACCCATAACTTACTGAAGTACAGCTTCCCATTGGTATTAAATTCTGTCACGCTGGAGTTGATTTCAGAAAATCCAGGTAACGTAAATGCTGTCCTGTCTGCCCTAAACTTCAGTCCCGGATTGATCTCCAGCCAATGAACCGGCGTTGCGCTTAAGTTGATATATTGAATAGCCATATAGGTTTTACCTACATTTTGCAATCCATTGTTCATAGAGATTGCATTTGCATAATTAACCGAGCCATTGAAACTAACTGAATAACGGGCTTCTGTAAAAGATTTAGTGATATTATAAATACCCGTCAAGCTGTAGTCGCCATCCGAATTCATAAAACGTGTTTCTCTTCGAATCCCCAATTTAGGATCATTGATCAAAATCTGACTGCTAATCACTTTGTCATTAGTAAAACCTGCTAAAAAACTTATTTGAAAATTTAACCTGGAGGCTGCCGAGTACATGTTATAAGCTATAGAAGGCCGGTGTGTAAAAGAGCTTTTTAAATCCGTGTTACCGAACCGTGTATTTAAGGGATCAATTACATCAGGAATAGGTAAAACCTGTTCAAATGAAGGTTGCTGAACACTGGCATTGTAGCTTATCCGAAATTCGGCTTTCTTGCTGCTTCTTAGTGATAAAGTAAAATTTGGCATCACATTTAAAGCATCTCTCTGAATTACATTTTTTAAAGTCTTGAACGAACCCCGCATGTAACTTCCCATAGTCTTAAGCCCTACATTTAGTTCGTACCATGTATCCCTACTATAATTAAAACTTATAATCACCGGCGTCTCTGTAGTTTGATAATTAAACACACGACTTAGCGAATCCACTTCATTGATTTGCCCATTCGGATCAACACTGCTAACCAGTTGCTTATTGCTAAAATCAAGGTGAGTCACGGAGCCTGTCAAGCCCATTTTTAAATACTTTCCAAATGGATGGCTATAAACAGCCTGAAAGGAATTGTTACTATTTAACCGCGAAATAGTTCTCAAATTGTGCACTTCATAATCCTGATCGGCATTACCTCCAGGAGTAGTATTAAAAAATGTATTGAGGTCATCGCGTTCTTCTTCTTCCTTTTTAGAGGTAGAATTTACTGTCATAGAGATATTTGACCCAGCTTTTTTAAAATAATGGGTATATAGCACAGAAGCTCTATAATTAGGTGTCTTAGTTGTTCCGCTATTATCTGTTTGCTGTATCAGATTAATCGCTCCAGTTTGTAAAAACCGACTCCCGGATAAGCTGTTATTTTCAGTATAACCAAGATCGGCATTGATTCTTAGTTTATCAGATTTACCCGGACTATAGTCAAGCACGCCATTAAACCGGTGAGTTTGCACTTGATTATCATTACTGGAAGAGCGATTGCCATTTACCTGACCATCGTTATAATATTCTTCTGAAAGACTACTTCTGGAAGTATTGGTGTTCAACTTTTTAAAAGTGTAGTTACTTTCAAAAGTGAGCTTATCGTTAATTCTGTTGCTATAAGTTAAGCCCCCATTCAGATCACTAAGCTTACCTCCATCTGCACTTGAAGATGATTGTAAATAATTACGTCTGGCTCCGCTGATGGTTCCTACGGCCGCAGTCATATTAATACCTGCGGGAATCTGATCAACAGAAATATTAACACCTTTTTGATCATAGCCATCAATCCGTCTGGCAGAACCACCCACATAATTACGATTATCAAAATTTGATTCAGCTGTCATACTATACATGGTTCCTACTGATTTGTCGGCTTTTGAAACCACATTTAAAACCTTAGTTGATTCGCCGGTTTTAACCCCAGTAGCGGCAGCCTGATCGCCATAGTCATCTATAATCTGGATACGCTCTACAATATTGGCAGGCAACTCTTTTATGGCACTCTTAATATCACCTCCAAAATAGTGGACTCCATTAAACTTTGCGCGTTTTACTTCCTGTCCCTGGTACATCACAGTTCCATCTTTGTCAACAGATACGCCCTCCATTTTCCTCAAAAGGTCTTCCAGTTTAGCATAATCCCGGATGATATAATCATTGGCCCAGAATTCCACGGTATCTGTTAAATACTTAGGTCCTACTTTACCTTTTATAGTTACTTCATTCAGCAGTTGATTTTCAGACTTTAAGAAAATTGGTTTAAGTACCAGTCGTGCTTTGGTATCGTTGTTTAAATATTTTTGCGATTTCCTTAAAAAGCCGACGCCACCAACGGTGAGAATAAACTCTGCAGATTTTACATTTTTAAAAATAAAAACACCTACTGCATTAGTAATGGTCTGCAGGGTGTCTTTACTAGAAACGAGACGAACTGTAGCTCCCTCGGCTCCAAAACCTAGTGAATCTTTAACAATTCCACTCACCTCTCTCAAAGGCAAAGGAACGGTTACCACTGGCTTATTTTGTGCATATAAAATATAACCCGTTAAAAGACCGATCAAAGTGCATATCATTTTCTTCATGTGCAGGTTCTTATGGTTTTGAAGCCAATTTATAACTGCCCCAGAAATCTGACCAATTGCCAGAATCAATCATTCGCTGTATCATTTCTTCGGTAACATGCGGATTTAATTTAGGGCTCATCTGGGAAAACATAGCAGCATGAACAGGGCTTAACTGTTCTTTGGCGTTACCACGGAGCAACATATTGTAATAAATAGTTTGCCCTGCGCTGACACCAACTAATTTTAGTGGAATAGCCAGTTCATAGGTATACACAGGCCCTTTTTCAGCATCTTCCAGATTAAATGCAATCTGTATTCCATGCTCATTGTAAATAGAGATGAGGGTATCTGTTATTCCGGGGATGTTGCGGATATCCATTTCATTCCAGTCCTCTTTTGGACTAGCTTTGCCATTAACAATAGCCACAGGAAAGGTAATTGCGGACAAACCATTTGTAGATTTTACTTCTTTGGTGCTGATGAATAATTTTATCCCTCCACGCGCATAAGCCTTGGTTGGGAATTTGTCTTTTTTAACTGCCAGATATAAAAACGCTTTATCATTGGATACACTGTACCAAAGCTTATTCTCTTTATTATAAGCGGACAACTCTTTGCCCCAATCGTCTAGTTTACCATCTATTTTTAGCTTTCCTGCCCAAATACTTTTGCTTTGTGTATTGGGTACTTTTTGTGCGCACAGACTTGTAGCGAGTAAAATGGAGAATAATATAAGGAAGTTTAATTTCATCTATTTTTAAGGTTTATCTAAAACTCCCATCACCATTTCTGATCCCTGAAGAATTTTTAGGACCAGTCCATTTTTGTGGTGCCCAAGAAAAACTGATCATCAGGTAACGGCTCAGGCTATTGGTTTTGGTGTCGGAGATACCATTATCAATGATCTTTCTTGAAAGGAAGTTGTTCTGTTTTAGAATATCATAAGCTTTCAATGCCAAGACACCATTTTTACGATTAAACACGCGCTGTGAGATACCCGCATTGATCACCAATGGGTTTCTGGTCATATTCGCTTCAATACCGCTCAGGTAATTCTTGGCAGCATCAAAATCAAGCGCTGCAGTAGAGGAAAAATAGATATTACCCGATAAAATAAAGGCCAGGTTGTTTTGTCTGAAATTCCTGTTATTGAAGTCAAATGAAGTTTTATTGGTACTATAGCTTATTTTTTGATTTATTTCAAGCCATTTGAGCAGGTTCATCTGGGCTTCAAATTTCTGATTCAGTTTAAAATCACCTGAATTACTTCTGATGTTGTTATTGAATATTGGTGCTCGATTATAATAGGCTAAACCAGAATAGCGCAAAGCGAACAGGCCATCCTGAAAGTTTTTCGCCAGATAATAATTAGCATTGACACTGTAATCTCCATTTGTATTTCTAAAATTGGTTTCCCGTTTGATTGCGTTTAAGGTATCAGGAATAAGCAAAACATTCCTCACAATCTTGTTTCGGATAACAATGGCAGACATCATTACATTTAAACTGATACCTGTTTCGGTAAAGTATTTGTTATAGGAACTGGCAAGACTATGTCTGAAAGCAGTTCTGAGGTTAGGATTACCAACGACTATGTTCTGTAAGTCTGTTACATCACGAACAGGTTGTAACTGTTCAAACATTGGCTCTATACTGGCAGCATTGTAACTAAGATTCATTTGTGCCTGCCTTGAAAAACTGTACTTGAAATTGAAGACAGGTACCAGGTTCATATTAGTTCGGCTAAAATTGCTAACTAAAGTTGCTGATTCTCCACTGATCAAGGTTGGGATCAAATTAACACCAGCTGATAAACTGACGCGTTCGCCTTCATAACTGTAGGTAACAGCCATCTGGCTTTCTGTAAAGTTATAATCAAATGCATTGCTCAAAGAATCAATCAGTAGAGGATATCCGGCTTCATCGATAGCTCTTGTTGTTTTGTTGTTGTCGTATTTCTTTCTGTTTAACAAGATGCTAAAATTAATTTTCTGTCCCAGGCTAAGCGGCTGTGTATACATGGCTTTTGAATACAGCGTATGTTGAATATTTAGGTTACTCGTACCCAAATGAAGTAAAGAATCCTTTTCGAAGCCACTTGCTACATCATAATAAAGTAGTCGGTTGATTTCATCTTTAGTTAAATCACGGTTGTCATTGTTATACTTGACTTCAATAGACAAAATCTGGTTATCAGCCTTAAACTTATGTACAAAAAGTGAAGACAAATTATATAAATCGGCTTTTGATTGTTGGTCACGGTTTTGGCGCTGCGAGGTACTGATTAGACCTGATCTATCGACAGACATCAGATCGGTCATACTTTGCCCATTATGGCTATAACCCAGACCTAGTACCAATTGATTGGCAACATCCGGTTTATAAGTTATCTTTCCATTCAGGCGATGAATATTTAATAGCATCGCATTGCGATTGGAATTTAATGAATTTACTATTCCCTGGTCAAAAATCTCTGTTGAATTACTCTGCTTTTCGTTGCTGTTATCGTTCTGGTCATATTTATACCCCAATTCAAAGCTACTTTTCTTATTGATTTGATTGGATAAGATAAAATCAATCGCTTTACGCTGAATAATACCTCCGCTAATCCCGGATAAAGCTGATGACTCAGCTGTTGCAACCCCCGCCTGATCCTGATTGAACTGTGCCTTTATGCCCAACTGCCTTGATCCATTAATCTGGCGCCCCGACGCCAAAAAACCATATCGCTTATCATTCCCACCTTCTGTAGCTAACTCTGCGAGATTTCCCACAGCCTTATCGCTCCTGGAAACTACGTTCAGCATTTTAACCGACTGTCCAGTTTTAATCCCTGTCAGTTCTGCCTGCTCTCCATAGTCGTCAATAATCTGAACGCGGTCTACAATATCCGCCGGCAGTTCTTTTATAGCCTGAGAAATATTCCCGTCGAAATAACGCTTCCCATTAAATTTAGCACCGACGACCGCCTCACCATTGTGACTCACCGCCCCTAGCTTATCCACTTCTACTCCTTCCATCTTCTTTAGCAGCTCAGCCAGGTTGGCATACTCCCGAACTTTATAATCACTGGCCCGGTATTCTACAGTATCCTTTTTATATACAATTCCTACTTTTCCTTTAATCTTTACCTCATTGAGCATTTGTTCATCTGTTTTCAATACGATAGGGTCCAGCACCAGGCGTTTATTGGCGTCTGTAAAAAGATATTTTCTGTAGGATGTAGTAAATCCCAGATGACTGATTGTTAAAGTAAATACAGGTGCTTTTACCCGATCGAAGAAAAAGATCCCTTCGCTATCTGTACTGACCTTAAGGGTATCATTAGCTGAAACCAATTTCACAGTTACACCTGGCACACCAATATTAGTAGTATCCTGAATGATTCCACTTACCTCATAAGTGGTCATTTCTTTTTCCTGGGCCATAACCTGCTGCACAAACAGCAAATAAAAAAGAAGCAAGCACAACCTCATACCTAAGGTTTTTTGGCAAGGATGTATTTACCACTAAGCTGGCTCACGCGTATCAAGTCATCCATCGATTCTTCTAGCTCCATCATCTCTCTTTTAGACTTTCCTGGTATCGGGAGAGCCTTCCCACCTGCTCCTCCGGGACTTGTTGGTATGATCCCATTGAGCCTGATCGTATAGTTCAAGATTTGGTTGGCATCGGACAAGCCTAAGTATTTAAGTGGAATTGCCATTTCATAATCACAAACTCTTCCTTCATTTTTATCATAACGAATACCGCAAGCTCTAATGCCATACGGATTATAAATCGACACCAGTGAGTCGGTAATAGATTTAATGTGAACAATATGAATCTCTTTAAAGTCTTCCAGTCTCCTAGGTTCCCCGGGTTTAAGAGGTCTTCGGTTTTCTTTTTTTCTTCGGTCTCGCATTGCTGGATATGGAAAAGTTACAGCAGCGCCATTAACAATCAGCGTAAGCCCACCCGATTCTATTTTACCCACCCGATTGGTCTGAACAGCCAGGTAAAGGTTTTTATCATCATTCCCTATACTGTACTGGATATGAGTAGCCTTATTCGTTGCTTTTAATGGCAAATGCCATTCGGTCAATTTACCATCAACCTTTGCATTATTTAACCAAATATTTCCCACTTGAATCCCATTGGATTTTTGGGCGTAAGCGAAAAGGCTAAAACAATTGAGAAATATAAAGCAGATTGCATAATTAAGTAGTTTTTCCCTATAGCGTCGTCTCATATCTAAGGTTTTTTAGCGAGGATGTATTTACCACTTAATTGGCTCACGCGCCCACCATCCTGTATCATCTCCTCCAACTCCATCATCTCTTTTTTCGACTTACCAGGTATAGGAACGATTCTTGATCTTGGACCACCAGGACTAGTTGGTATGACCCCATTGAGCCTGATCGTATAGTTTAAAATTTGGTTAGCGGCAGACAAGCCTAAAAATTTAAGTGGAATTGCCATTTCATAATCGCAAACTCTTCCCTCATCTTTATTATAACTATTAGCACAAGATCTGATGCCATAAGGATTATAAATAGATACCAAAGAGTCAGCTATAGGCTTTATGTTAGCAATATGAATCTCTTTATAATCCGCAAAAGTTCTAGGGGGACCAACTCTACCTACATTATTTTCTCGTTTACGTCGATCTCGACTTCTGACATAAGGAAATGTTATGGCAGCACCGTTTACGATAAAAGTGAGACCTCCTGAGTAGATTTTACCCGATCTTTTAGTTTGTACTGCGAGATACAGATTCTTATCATCATTAGCTATGCTGTAATGGATATGGGTTGCCTTATTAAAAGCTTTCAAAGGTAATTGCCATTCGCTCAGCTCGCCATCTACTTTTGCATTATTTACCCAAAGGTTTCCGACTTGAATCCCATTGGCTTTTTGAGCATAAGCGAAAAGGCTCAGGAAATTGAGAAATATAAAGCAGGTTATCTGACTAAGTAGAAAAAAGAGACGTCTTTGGGGCATAATTAACTCATCTAGAACCATCATTAAAAAACATAAATTAGCCTTAAAAAAATATGGCCGCAATAGACATTATCTATTATTTTCATTAAAATAACCATCCAGAAATTCTTGGGGGCTAAGCTCAAATACACTGGAAATTTCAATGATCCTATCTAAAGAAAATTTTGTCTGTCCATTCTCCAGGAGACAATAAGCGTTTTGGGAAATCCCTATAACATTAGCCATCTGATATTGAGAGTATCCTTTCTCAAGGCGTATTAATCTTATATAATCACCCAGCGCAACTGAGCTTTGCGTTAATTTATCTTTCATTGTAAGAGGGTTAATAGTGAAGCATTTAATTTAAGGGCCGAATTTTAATTTAAAAAGGATTCATAATACTTAGTGCTTTTATTATTAAGCTTAGCTTTTTTAATGCCCCAGGTAGCATATTTTCTTGCCTTCTCAAGCTCATTTTGTCCTTTCATAATTCTCACTGCAGTACTTAGTACGTCCGTACCTGAATTTTCGCTTACAACAAGTTGCATCCAGTTTGCAAATAATTTATTTCCTTCTTCATCTTCTGCTGGTGACTTAAGGTACATCGCCATGTAGCGTATTTTATTATCATCGTCGTTATAATTGGCTGCTGCATACTTAAAGAAGGCTTTATGATCTTTATGCTGTCTGTAATAGTACCCTTCTGCAATGTCAAGCTTAGCATAAGGCCAGTCTCTATTAGAGAACAAGGGCTTAACCTCATTTAAAAAGGAATCAAATTTAGCATCATCGCGCTCCGGAATCGCGGTTTTAAGCTTAGCATTGATAACTTGAAGACGACGATCCCAAACCATATCCTTGCCGTACAAAGCCTCCAGCTCAGCATAATTTTTAAGAAGAAAATCAGACAATTCAGGACTTAGTTTACCCGTCATTAGAAATGGGATAGCATTACCTTCCTCAAGGATATTTTTATCTTTTAAATAAAAAGCGACTTCGTCAGCATTTATTGGTTTTCGTTCTGTAAACATGGCTGGATAAAATGCAGGATACTTAATAGCCAATGAGGAACTAAAACCTTTCATGGCCTCACCTTTTTTTGATTTCGTAATGGCTCCTTTTAACAAATTCTGAAATTTATCAGCTTCCTTGTAGCCCGAAAACCTAGCTACCAATTCTCCGTTGCTATTTAATAACAGGAAAGTTGGGAAACCAGTAACCGCATATTTTACCTGTAATGTTTTTCCAAGGTCCTCTTTCATAAAGTCAATTTTGGTGCTGATGAAATTCTCATTCATCAATTTTACTACCTCAGGAAGCGGGAACACTTCATCATCCATTTGTTTACAAGGATGGCACCCCACAAAGTAAGCATCAACAAACACCATTTTGTTTTCTTTCTTAGCCTGGGCCAGCAAGGCTGTCCAGTCGACACCCGTTGTAAACTGATTTTCTTGTGCTCCAGCGGTACTTACTAACGTCATCAGCGCAAGGCTGAACAATAGCTTAAATATTTTCATGATTGTAGTTTTGGTTAGGAATAATATAGATTTCTTTCTTTTGCATATTGATGGTAAAGTTGTACTTGCTGATCAGACCTACGCCGATAGAACCATCAAATCCCGGATTCCAGCTTTCGCTTTGTCCACCACCGGCCATCAGGGTTACCGACATATTTTTAATAGGTTTTACCGTTGAAAAGGAAAATGCAGATGCCTTACCGGCAAAGGTTGGTGTGTTCATCCCCATACTTGAGGTACTGCCATGGCTATCGGCTTTGAAACCACTAACCAACAGCTTGTGCTGTTTTACAAAAGGGCGGAAACAAATCAGGTTATAGGCGGCTCCTGTATCAAACACAAAATTACCTGTATGAGGCTTGTCGGCTGTAATGCTCAATGTACCTGGAATGATGAACAAACCAGAAGGGATAGTGAATGGAATGGCAGTACCCCCTTTTTCTTCATATTCACCAAAATTATACAAGAGTAACTCCTTACGATCATAATCGACTTTTACAATGTAGTGTCGGGCCAGTGTATTACCAATAATGCCATCTGTGCCTTCCTTGTGCATATCTTTAAATATCGCGATGCTCTGGTTTTTGAAGTCGAAATCACCCATGTGAACAGTGTTACCACTGGATACAGATATATCAACAGATCCACCCACTACGGATGCTTTCTGTGTACGCGTTACTTTTAGACCTGCCGAATCGGCAAGCCCCTGACCAACCGCCATACCATCAGCCCCTGTATCAAATAGCAATTTTAACGGACGGGGGAAATCGTTGAGTTTTACGGTAAGGATAATGGTGCCGTTACGACTTTCAAAGGGGATACGTGCAACCTCCTTAGCCTTTAGCACAAATGCACTCAGCTGCATAAAAATCAGCAGAGCAAGGGAAAACTTATAGTTATGTTTAAATTTCATTATTTGATTGCTTTAGATCTGTTTAGAATCCATAGATTTTCTCGAGCGCCTTGTCAATAGCGTCAGAGGCACCACTCGTTGTACGGGTGATGATCCTGCCATCAGCGCCTACCAGAATTTTTGTTGGGAAGGCATTAACATTAAAGGTTTTTACTATGTTCTGCTTTTCAATTCCGTCCTGGTTCAGAATATGTACCCAGTTAATCCCATCTTCCTGAATGGCCTTTGACCAGCTGCTTTTGGATTCTTCCAGGGTTTTACCGCGTTCCTGGGCAATAGCCACAATCTCAAATCCCTTTGATTTATATTTTTTGTACAATTCTTTAAGATGCGGGTGGCTCGCCCTGCAAGGACCGCACCAACTGCCCCAGAAATCAAGGATATATGTACGTCCCTTCAAAGCTTCAGTACTGATTGTATGGCCATCCTTATCGAGACGCTCAAAAGCAAAAACCGGCGTTCCGGATTTTGTTACACTCAGCTTTTCAACAATCTTTCCTACGGCAAGTCCGGTAGGTGTATTCTTGTAAGTTGGTTTCAGCGCATCCCAGGCAGCAATATATTCATCTGCACCATAGCTGTTTGCCATGCGTGAAAGTAGGAATACAGAGGCAAATGCATCAGGATTGGCCGCGACAAATGCCTTTTCCATTCTTGTATTTTCGCGGTAAGCATCCATGATGCCCTGGTGTAACTTAACCGAATCAGCAGCCGAACGTTTCACCGTCTGGTCAGACAACTGGCCCATCAACGCTCTGTATCTGCCTTCAGTAACTGCAGTTTTCTGCAGCAGGCCATTATAAAGTTCATTTTGTAAATCGCCCTCCAGCCTGATTTCCCATAGGGTAGCTGCATCCCCGTTCAATGTGATGTTTTTATCCAGCAGGAAAAAATTAAACGGAGGCACCGGCATCTGGCTTATCCGGTTTCCTTCCTTTGGCAAGGAAATGGACAATCTTGCCACAGCAGGCATCCGTTGTAAAGGAACCTTGGTTGAAAACTGATCGCCTTTCCCCTCCACACTTATATACCCATTTTTAGTGTCATTTCCTGTCCAGGAAATGCTAAGTTTATTGTTGTTTAAACCTCTTAAAGTTCCGCTGATGGTAATGCTGTCCGTCTGCGCAACAGACACGGNAGCAAAGAACAAAAGACNGANTATAGANACCAGGGTTTTCATCATATATTTGNTTTTAAATTAGAAAAGGCCGGACAAGCCGGCCTCATTTTTATTTTGCCGACAGTGTTTTTTCGAGCAATTTTTTAAGTTCAGGATTTGACGGCCTTGGTGAATCAACACTCACAATTTTTCCGGCTTTATCAAATACCAGGAAACGTGGGATCGTATTCACTTTATAATATTTTGAGAAATCATTTCCCGGGCCACCTGCAAAGAGCTGGGTGCCCCCCAGGTTCTCGTCTTTAATCATTTTAAGCCATTTCTCTTTGTCTTTGGGATCATCCGTTGAAAGACTAATAATCTCTACTTCTGTCCCTTTCATCTCTTCTTCCAGTTTTTTCAAATGAGGAATTTCTGCTTTGCAGGGTCCACACCAGGTCGCCCAAACATCAACCAATACTACTTTTCCTTTTAAACTGGCCATGGTTACAGCTTTACCATCTTTATCCGGGAAAGAAAAGGCTAAAGCCTCATCGCCAGGCTTTAACAAAGCTAATGGCGCAGCGATATCTACATTACGTTTTTTCTGGTTTGCAGTGATGATGTATTTACCGTAAGCATCGATAAGCGCTTTATATTCATCAAAATTTTTGAACCTCGTCGCAGTCTCCAAAACAACATCTCCTTTTAATGTGTCATTTGGTAAAAAAGCAAGATCATCTTTTAACATCTGTAAACCTGCAGTATATTTTATACCCGCTTGTCTTTTATTTACACCAAGCACACCACCTACTGTACGATTTCCCCAAGGCTGGCTATATACGTCAGCCGCATTCTTTGCAAAATCCTGCACTTTTAACGTGGCATAAAAAGGGCTGTATTCCTCTACAGAAGGATGTGCAGAACGAGGTGTATTTAGGAAATTGGAAGCATAACTTGCCATATCCCATTCCATGTTCCTCTTCATAAATCTATCGAATTTAGCATTTCCAGTAGCTTTTCCCGCTAAAAAACCATTCGTCTTGGCAGAAATTTCTTCCAGCTTCGGGAAGAAATCGACAAACGTACTTTGCACCTTCATGAAGTTAACTGCTTTTTGTTCCAGTGGGTTTACATAGTCATGCCATTGGGTCATGACCACATTTTCTTTCGAGTTCAACTTCCCGTTAAGCACATAGCTCGAATCTAAAATAGAGACAGACAATTTATCACCGCTTTTAAAGTAGAATTTATAATTGTCATTTGGACTCATTGCGTTTCCTGTACCAATAACATATAAGCCCTCGTACTCCGGATAAAACAAGAAGCCAAATTTACCACCTTTTTCATCTGGTGTAGTATTGGCAATCTCAACAGCTTTACCCTCCACTACTTTAAATAATTTCACCGGGGTAATCCGTTTCTTTTTAACAATTCCTGTTACCTCTACAGGAAGTTGTGCAAATAAACTGCTGCCCAGACTAAGTATCAGGGCAGTAGCAAATAGTTTTTTGATCATGTTAGTTTATATTTATTTGTGGTTGTTTCAAGTATTAATAGGTATTGCTATAACTGTATTCTGAAACTGATGGCGACATATACATTACATCACGAACAATTCCTTTTCCGGTTAAAGTAAGCGCCGGTGTTGCGCTAAGACTACCTGAAGATTTGGTAAACATCCGAACTTTATAATCAGCGCCAGACTGTGTACCTACCATCACATAATTATAGTTGAAAGCTGCGTCCGCAACTACTGCATATTTTTTGTGTCGGATAAAAGTGACCACTTCGCCAGCAGGAGGACTATATTGCAGCTGTTCAAATTTATTACTCAAGTTTCTTGACCAGATCTGATTATTTAACACGAAATAAATCATGTTTTCATCCGCATCCAGCAAAGTATGCATTGTTGCATTGTATATTTTATCAGTTGTTTTAAGCGTATCGTTTGTAAGTTTCAGTTTTAACTTATCCATATCCATCTGCGTTAAAATTTTAAGCGCAGCATTGGTTTTATCCTGGAAAATTCCAAATCCAATTGTAGTATAACCATATACTGGAGCAGGGATATAGGTTGCAGACTTGAATCCCATATACAAGGCTTTTTTGTTATTATTTACCGCTGGCATGGCCGTTCCCGCTACATCAGTCATATTTGTTAATGTTGTGCCTGAGCCATTCGCCAATGTCACAAATGTGCTATTCAAATCGTCAAAAAGACAAGGATCTCCATAAGTTCCTGTATAATAATAATCCGAAATATAGTAAGGAGAATTCAAAGCATCTTTCAATTTTCTTCCTCCAAACACGCCGGTATTCAGTGAATTTGTCCCAATACTATACACTTGTCCGGCATTGATCAGGTAATAAGCTGAAGAAGCACAAAAAGCGGAATTTGGTGCAATTGTAGACGGCCTTTCAAAAAATAAGGTGTTCATATTTCTGATCTGTTTCATGGTATTGACATTAATTGCAGAGACATCTTTATCACTAACCATAAACAATGCTTTTGTATTGGCAACAATACCGGTTACATCAGATTTATAGCTGCTGAACAAATTGATCATTCTCGCCTTGCCATCTAGTTTAGCGCCATTTATCAGACTATAAACATTTTCTTTGACCTCAGTAAGAGCCGTTGCACTTGATGAAAGAAATAAATCAAGATCCGATTTGGTCCCATCATCTTTAAGTACATACCAACCACGGGTAAATTCCGTTCCCACATTAATGGTAACATTGGTGTATTTAGCATATTTAGTTTTTTTATTGGTCACCCTGTAAACCAATACCCATGCTTTAGCGGGCTGTTTGATGAAGTAGCTCAGGTCTTTGGTTTTTGCTATTGTATCCAGAACCGGCGCGTATCCCTGTACGTTGGTTTCATAGATGCCCCACATGTAATCAAATTCCGCATCAGCATCAGTTGATTCTATCGTGGGTGTAATTACCAATTTATCTTTTTCAGAAACCACATTATAAACTGATTCAATTCCAGATACAGTGATCTGTTCATTGGATTTATAATCATAGTTACTGTTATCTTTTTTGCATGAGGCAAATAATACAATCAGCCCCAGGAACATTGATATATGTATATGTTTCATCTTCTGTAGGTTTTAAGGAAAAATAACTAATTGCCCTTTTTCGTCTTTAAGCGGATCACCTGGGTGAGCATTATTGTAATTAATCAGTGCGGTTTTGACTACAGAAATATAATAATCCTGTAGATCCAGCGCTAGTTGGCTCATAAAAACCTGATCCCATTTTTGACCGGTTATACTAATCATAAAAGCATGCTTCACTGTGCTGTATGCACCATAGTAATAGGTCGAATAGGAGTCGGTCCAGGCAGCAGGTCTGCTTAAACGATCGGTTATCTCAATCTTACGCCACAGCGTTTTTCTTTCACCCAGTTGAAAATTAGCGTCAGCAACGACATTCAGCTTCAAAATCGGAGTTGTTGTTTTCAGACTGGGATCGCGTAATAAAATTACCGGAACCTTTGTGTGGACAGTTCCTGCTTTAATGACATACAGCTTGGAGACTTTCGGATCGTTGAATGCTACGTAGTGTTTTCCAGGTATTGCGTTGTTTCCATTCGCCAACTGCTCTTGTTCCAGGGTAAATGTTCTATCTGTTTTTGAAACACCTCCAATGGCGTAGATATCAAAGAAAACTGTGTCCTGGGTTACTTCCGGAGCATCATAATAAAAAGTAAATGGCTTTAAGGTATCTGCCAGGACAGAATTCGCATTGTAAATCAGTTTTATATCCGGACCAAACTGAATACGGGCAATGTCATTGTACAAGTAGTACTGGTCTTTTTTACATGAGGCCATAGTGAACATTACTACAGCAATCATTATATATTTAAAAATCTTCATTTCTATAGATCAGGTTAATTACGTTCTCTTGCTGGTAAAGGAAGCAAGTAATTTACAATAGCTGCAGATGGTGCAAAAAGGTAGGCTGGTTTCTGTACATTTAAACGCTTATACGCAAAGAAACTTTGACCCTCAGCATAAAATTCTTTCCTATACTCTTTAATTATTTCCGTTTGAAGCGCAATTTCATTTGCCGGGATTGCCAGCTGTTTGATATTCCTCGATTCCCTGAAAAGTTTAAAATAATTCAATCCTTCATTAAACGGAGCTGCCTCAGAAGCAATCAGGTACATTTCGCTAAGCCTAAGCAATGGGATTTGCTTAAAGTCTGTGCTTATGGTAGTCAATTTGCTATCAATTGCCTGATATTTTTTAATAATATAAATTTTAGAACCATTGGTTAATGTACCCAATTCCCAAAGTCCGGTTTCACGAATATCTGTACCGGTATTACCATATAACTGGGTATTGATGGTAGTTGCTGCTGTTCCCTTTTTTAAAACTCCGGTACTGTATCTTGATGTGTATTTATTGAACATGTCGAAATCATATAAACCAAACATATGTTCATTGGTCAACACAAAATCTTTGATCGAAAAATCAGCTGAAGTTCCTAAACGGAATTTAGTTGTGCCGTCAACATTTTTAGCGTCAATTACAAGTTTCGCGCATTCGTAAGCTTTATCTTTAACGTTAAACCACAGGTAAGCCCTGGCTTGTAATGCCTTAATCGCATAATAATTCATTCTTAAATAGCGGAATGCCAGATAAGTATCTTCAGGATTAAAGCCAGATTGAGTACCCGGATTTCTGAGTTGTGAAAGGCTGTATTTTGTAATGGGATCAATATCTTTCACCAAGGTTTCTGCCTCGTTCAAATCTTTAAACAACGCCGTTTGAAACTCATTGAAAGGGATTCTTGGATTTGGTGATGTAGATAATGTGGTTACGTAAGGAAGCATATTTCCATTTCCTGGAGCGGTTGGAACCGGCCCGAAAAGACGTAATATATCCATATGGCAGTAAGCACGGATGGCAAGGCACTCTGACTTAATGGCCTGATACATTTCTGGTTTAGCAAAAACATCTTTTTTGGCATCAATCTGCTCCAGAACGGCATTTACACTGGCAATAATCTTATACTGCTGTGCGTAAATTAGCGATAAAGTCGCCTCGACATCTGAATCCGTATAATTGAAAAGACCCAATTTTTGTTCAAGTGTACCTGTAGTCACATCCCAGCTGCTGATTAATGATTCCACATAGGTCTGCGTCATAGCACCACCGTAGGAATTAGCTTCTCTCATCTGAATGTAAACACCCGTAAGGGCATCTTTAAAGCCAGCCTCAGAACTGAGCATCAGGTCTTTTGGCATTTCTGTTTTAGGTGTAACTGTTAAAAATTTCTTACATGAAATGATCGACAGCACACCAAACAAAGTCAGTAAAATAAAACTCAATTTTTTCATCAGTATATAATTTATTTTTAAAGGCCATGAAGCTATCATGAGTTTCTATTCATTGTGTTTTGTGATTGTAAACTCATGATGGTTTCATTTCTATTTATTTAGAAGGTTGCATTAATACTAAAAGAGAATTGTCTGGAGAAAGGATAATCTGTTCCTCTTTCCCGTCTGATGCTAGACAGATACATCGGCTCTGCCATATCTGCTTTGAAATTAAGCGCGTCTAGCTTCAGTCTTTTCAGGAAGTTTGCCGACCTTATTTCATACTGGAAATTAACATTTGAACAAACCAGCGTATTTTCATTCTGAACAAAACGTGAGGTTTTAAAAGTTGGAGCGGTTATCAGCAATCCTTTGAAAGCAGCGATATCGCCTGGTTGTTGCCATCGGCTATCATACACTCTTGAATCTACATTATACTTGTAGTTTCCCGACTCCACTTTATCTACCAGTGTTCTGTTATATTGCTGTCCGCCAGCGGTATAACGGAAGGCAGCATTTACAGAAAAGCCTTTATAACGCACCATCGTACTAAAGTTTCCAAAGATTTTCGGATCTCTGGATCCTACTGCACGGATATCTTTAGCATCCCATACATAGGTAGGCTGACCATCAGCACCCAAATACAATTCTTTCCCGGTACTTGGATCTATACCTATTGAGGGAACAACCCAGATATCATTACTTGAATAACCTTCTATGTAAAGTGTACCAGGATCCGTTTTACTGTTGATCGTTGTGCTCTGAGCGTCTTTAAGGGCTTTAGAAGTTTCCAGAACTTTATTCTTGTTGTGCAACAACGCTGCAGAAACAGTCCAGGTGAAGCCATGGTAATTAGATAATAAAAAGCCTGTACCTTTTAACTCATAACCTTTGTTACTCATACGTCCGATATTCTCAACATAACTGCTGAAACCGTTCGAGGCGGGCAAATTAATAGAAGAAACCAGGTCATTTGTAGTTTCAATATAATAATCAGCTGTAACCTTTAAACGTGAATTTAAAAACTCAGCATCCATACCCACATTATACTTCAAGGTCTGTTGCCATTGCAGGTCATCATTACCTAACCCTAGCAATTGTGCACCCATCCAGTTAAAATAACGTTGATCTGTATAATAACGATAGGTTGACATCGCCTGATAAGGGTCAAAGTTTCTGGCACCGGTCGTTCCGGCAGATGCACGTAGTTTTAAACGATTAACAATCTTGTTGTTTAAAAGAAATTTTTCACTGTGTAAGTTCCATCCAATACCTGTTGACCAGAATGGCGCAAACCTTTTATTTACCCCAAATTGCGAAGATCCGTCTGTGCGGAATGAGCCGTCAATAAAATAACGATTTGCATAAATATAGTTGACACTGGCTGTCGCACCAATAGCACGGGTTAAACCCTCAGAGCCTGATGGTTTACCATCTTTTGCATATTGCAACGACATGGATATAAAATCAAATTGCTCATTCGGGAAACCTTCAGCTTTGAAGCCATAAGTAGAGTTTTTGTCTTCTGTTACGTTCAGGTTCAAACCACCACTCAATACATGGTCCCCAGCAAAAGTTTTGTTGTATTGCAGGTTCAATGCGGCATCATATCCAAATACATTTGAGATCCCGTAGTTGTAATCACCTTTTCTAAAAAAATCATCTACACCGTAATTTGCAAAGGCAGTATGATCAGCAGGCCTGAAGACATCCGTTTGTATGTTTGTTTTTGTAACTCCTAATTGCCCTCTTAGCACGAGGTCCTGCAGTATGGTCCACTCTACCGAAGTATTATTGATAATGGTAGAGGTGGAAGATTTATCAAAAACGTTTAAGGAAGCATTGTACAATGGATTTGTAGGAAGTGGGCTCCAAAATCCGCTATAATCTAAATTTCCGGGATTACCTACTAATTTAATGACTTTACCTTTTTCATCATATGGCCTCCAATAGGGATTCATCTTGCTGTAGTCGCTAAATATACCATATGGTGATTCGTTGGATTTTCCCTGCTGAACCTGCAAGTTGTTTCTGAATCTGATATTTTTAAAAGTATAGGCCAATGTGATGGTACCATTAAGTGTATTACGGGACGATCCCTTCATTACACCTTGTAAATTATTCACTTGTGCTGAAGCCGAATACCTGAAGGCCCGATCCCCTCCTTCAATACGAAGGTTATGGCGTTGCCCAATTCCATTGCGCAGTGGTAGGGCCATCCAATCGGTTTCCACACCACTATTTACTTCATTAAGCAAGTAGTTATAATATCTTTTTAAAGGAAGATCTGATTCCGCACGTGCGCTATTATAATAACCTGCCTTTAACTCAAGATCCAGTTTATCACGAGCATTAAGTAGGCTATAGCCACTCAAATCAGGGGCTTCAATATTAACGTCAGAACGATAAGTTAAACGTAGCTTTCCTTCTCTCGGCGATTTGGTAACGATAACAATAACACCATTAGATCCCCTGGAGCCATAAATTGCGGTCGCAGCTGCATCTTTAAGGATAGTCATTGATTCTACTTCATTTTCGTTCATGTCGTAAAGACGTTGAAGCGAAGAGGTAAAGCCATCCATGATAATTAAAGGTGTATTTAATTGGGCCCTTGCCTGATCAGTTATATCGCCAACATTTGGAAGGCTGGAATTTCCGCGTATCTGAATCTCAGGCATACGGTTTGGATTTGATCCAAAAGAATTACTTTCAATAATATTAAAAGCAGGATCAATATTTCTTAAAGAGGTAATCAGATTTCTGTTACCGAATTCCGCCAGTTCTTTAGCCATTACGGTAGTAGAAGCTCCTGTAAAACTCTTATCGGTCTTTTTAAACATACCCGTAGAAATAACCACCTCATTCATTAGCTTCTGCTCCATTTTCATTACCGCACGTAAGCTAAATTGAGGTTGGTCCGTCTGAATCTTAAACTCCATCGGCGTATATCCAACATATGAAATAACCAGCACAGAATTATTAGGAACAGCTATTGCAAAATTCCCATCTTTTCCGCTGGATACTCCTCTTTGAGGACTACCCTTAACTTTGATAGATGCTCCTGAAATGGGCACTCCATTTTCAGCGACGATAGTACCTTTAACTGCGACAGGACGTTGTACATTTTCAGGATCTACTATGTAGACAAGTTCACGCGGCTTATTTTTGATGATAATGGTTTTATCCTCAATAGAATAGGTAAAGGGCTGATTTTCGAAACAAAGCTCAAGTACCGTTCGTAATGGTGTTTGAGAAACATTGATTGTCACAGGTTTTGAAATACTCATCTGAGGAATTGTATATACAAAATCGTACCCGGTTTGCTTCCTGATTTCTTTGATCACCTCTTTTAAAGGAGCCTGAGTTCTTTTCAGGCTTATATTTTGGGCATAACCACCAGCACTCACTTGAAGCATGGTTGCCATTAAAATAACGGTTAGGTTTATCCGCATTATAAATTTTCTTTGGTTGGTTCCTTTGATCCATTGAAGAATCAATTTTGCTATGAGCAAGGATTTATTTGCTGTATACGCAAAATTCCTACGCTGAAATAGCGCATTAAATTTCATACATTTGAGTTTAGGGCCATGATTCTCTGGTTAGGAGAACTCATGGTAATGGTTTGGAATTAGTTGATTAATGTGTTCAGCATTTTATATTGGTAATCCGATCCATCATGCCAGGGGTGACTGCAATCATTCCTGGCTTTTTTTTAGGATTACGGGGCTTTGTAGAGTTTATTGCATAACCGTAACCCTCCTTCCTTCGATTTTAAAACGTACGCTTCCGGTTTCTTCAAGTACTTTAAGCACTTGTTTTAAAGTTTTTTTCCGGGATATTTCCGCACCATAATTAATAGTGCCAATTTCCCCTTCATAGACTACCTCTATATCGTACCAGCGCTCCAGTTTGCGCATAATGCTTTTAATATTTTCTTCTTTGAAATTGAAATCACCATTCATCCAGGCCATAGTTAGCTCCATGTCTGCCGGTTTGATATCAACCTGGGATCCGATTTCAGCCTGAAAACCAGGCTTGAGCATATAAGCTTTAGATTTATAACTGATTTTTACACTCCCTTCCAATAGGGTAGTTCTTATTTTCTCTTCTGAAGGATAACTATTGATATTAAAATGAGTACCAAGCACGACTACTTCCTGTCCTCCGGACCTAACAATAAAAGGTTGCTGCTCATTCTTTGCCACCTCAAAGTAAGCCTCACCAATAAGCTCGACTTGTCGTTCTTCTGCATTTGCGAAGTTCTCAGGAAATTTAAGTGTACTTGCCGCGTTCAGCCAGGCTTTGGTCCCATCCGGCAAAATTACCTGATAACTTCCCCCTCTGGGTGTGCTCACCGCAAGTTGCTTCTTTATACCAGAATTGGAACGTCCATCTACTGTGGCATCAACCTTAGTCCCATCATTATAGGCCAATCCTGAAGAAACATCTATTACAACTCCACTCTTCTCCTCACTAAGGATGATGTTCTTCCCATTTCCCAAACTTAGCGTTGCCCTGTTTTTACCGGGATTGATATCATGAGTACTGACAGTATGGGTATTTTTATTNTCCAACAATTGGTTCTTGATACCGAAAAACCAAACGCCCATTGCNATAAACGTGATAGCGGCAGCAATTCCTGCAATTTTTGGCCATACAGNCGTCTTAGATCNCACAGCNGTAGCATTACGTATGGATTGAATTTCCTGATCCATATCAGACTCAAGGATTACGTCGAGCTCATCGCTGGTCAGCATACCAAAAAGAACCTGTAACTCCTTTTCAGAAGCTTCATTATTGGTATATCTTGCTACTAATTTCTCTTTATGATCCTTTTCTGATGCCATGTATATTTAGATTGCGTATATAGGGATGTCGATTAAAGGTCAATTTAGGGTACCCCTCTTGTTAAAAAAAGATCAAACAANCCAATAACAAGCTGTAAATGAGATNNATAATTTTAAAAANCGCAATATCTCCCGGACCACAAATTAAAGTTTCGAGGCAAGAACCGCCATTAGCACACTCAATGTAACACCCATTTCACCTTCGGCAGCATCTTTAAGTACTTTCATAGAACGGACCATATGCTTTTTTATCGCGTGTCGGGAGATGCCCAATATTTCAGCAGCTTCATCGTACGACTTGTTTTCCTGCCTGCATAAACGAAAAACCCTTTGTGTTTGTTCGGGCAAATTAGACAGTACTTTATTGATAAAAATCATATACTCATTGGTTTGGCGATCATCCTCGAGCGTATTAAGGACAGGTTTGTAATTACTTAAAATCACTGACATGGCAGTCTGTTCAACTGCTGCGCGTTTTAAAAAATCAAGTGATTGACGTTTGGCAATAGTAAAAACATAAGCACCAAATTCAAGAATATGGGTCGATTGCTCCTTCTGCTCCCAGATTTTAAGGAAAACGTTTTGACAAATATCTTCGGCCAGTTCAGCAGACTTCAAATATTTAACAACAAACTGACAAATACCGTCATGGTAACGGTCATAAAGTTCAGTAAAAGCTTCGTTATCCCCAACCTTAAGTAAAACCAGAAGGTCCTTCTCAGTATATGTGCTATAAATAGCCATCAATTATCC
>Ga0065714_10064651_pt1 | contig 25788 bp, 21 predicted proteins | sample MisRhiReplicate2_FD_59101 | JGI IMG/M metagenome (GOLD analysis project Ga0065714, IMG submission 59101) | Miscanthus rhizosphere microbial communities from Kellogg Biological Station, MSU, sample Rhizosphere Soil Replicate 2: eDNA_1 v2... | ecosystem: Host-associated > Plants > Roots >... | reverse complement strand
GATGTCTTGACGGCTGACGCAGCGAAGGCTCCGGTATTGCTCTTTATGTGATTGGACAAAAAGTTCCGTAGCAGAGGTTATTGAATTAGCTGAAGCAGCGATTCATGGAGAGTTCAACATCGACTGTGAGGGCCAAGTCGACTGGTGTTTGGGAAGGGAATTGAAGATTGGAAATGATCGCGGCGCTTGCGAAAATCAAATTGTTAATTCGAGTTCGTCATCAATGAATTGTTCGACGGGAATTCCTACGAGGCGAGCATAGGAGAGCAGGATCGTGAGCGGCGGTTCGTTTTTGTCGAGTTCGTACTTGGAGATGGTCGTATGGTCGATCAGAGCTTGAACACCAAGTTGTCTGACCAACTCTCCTTGAGACACGCCTAAGCTGTGTCGGATTTGCAGGAGCTTCTTTGCAAGATGTTTCGGACGAGGTCGCGAGTGTCCCATAGTTTTTAGATTTCGCTGAAAGAGATTGATGAGTGCGAATGACTGAGCTATCTACGGCGGCAGGGCCAAAAAAGAAATCAAGGCAAATTATCCAGTTGTAGCATTACCGGTAATCGAGGATCTGCGGATTGTGTAGCTCTTCTGCGAACTCTGTGATAAAGGCTTCCGCCTGTTCTCTGTTCGCGAATATAAACGCCGTATTGAAGTCTGTAGAGAACAGCCTCGGAATGCCTGATATGTAACCTTGAAATGTCACTATTATTATTGCTGTCTCCGTTTCTCCACCTGCTGCATCAATCCGCCGAAGTCGTTCCATCATTGCCTGATTGATCGCCTCAGCATAAAGTTCGTCCGCATTGGGAATGTGACCGACCTCTAACAGGTGAACGTTGGTGCCAAGAATCGCGAGCAAAGCTAGTCCCGCTCCGTCAGTTCCTATTTCGGCATCTTCTGGCACATCCATTAACCAATCGAGCAGTTCATGTTTAGTCGTTGGCATAGTTGTCCTCTTTCTTCTCACGGAAAAGTTGATTCGAGTAAGTGTTGACAACGCGGGCCAACTCGCTTCGAGCTGTCACCTGAATAGGAGTAGCTTAGCTGCAAGTCGGCCCGCGATTGGTTTTTAGGAGCCTATTTGGTTTTGACTTTTTCGATTAACGCTATCTCTTTGGTGAGCGCGTCACGAAAGCGCGTGAGGATGGCAATGAGCAAATTGATCTTGGCCAGAGATCGACGACGCTCTCGCTTAGTGCCCAAGAAGAATTCAATCTGGACTCTGCGCCGGCAATCAGCAATGGTTAGCATGTTGTGACCCCACCTGTATTCGCCCTCGTTGGAGGATTCAACCTCAGCGAAGATATGCGACGTATATCCGGTTGAGACAGGCGAGAGGAATGAACGCTTGCGAAGAGAGAAAACATTTTTCATGTTAGCAACCTCGGAGGAAATGATTACGTGAAACCTCCGCGTCTCTGAGCAAAACTATTTGTAGTTGAGCGTAGTGAGAGACAGGGAGGCTGGATACGCCAGGAACTCAGCGTATGGCTTATCTGGTCCAATGAATCAGCATTAGCCTTAACTTCATGGACCGGGACCGAAGTAATCCTTTCTGCTAGTGGTAACTCCAACCGAGTAGCCGACAGCTACTTCCTCCCCAGGTGCGGGAACTTGATCGATGACCAATCCGGGTTGAAGTGCCGGATCGTAACGTGTCGCCAACAGACGAATCTTCAAGTTAGCGGCGTGGAGCTTCTTCTCGGCGTCTTCATAGGTCAGTTCTTTGAGCGCTGGCACCTTGGTTTGAGCTGGTCTAGATCGGCGCTCACGTTGGACGTCAAGATGCAGTGCCAGAAGCGCAATTGCCGGCAAGACGACAGCCGACAAAACGACACCCACAACCAGCAGCGTCACAAGAACTTTTATAAGGAGCTTGCGTTTTCCTCGTAGGGTGTAACCAACGAGAACGCCAAGTAAAAATCTCATTACGGCAGTTCCTTTTTGGAGATTTCTAGTGAATCACCTACTCGGTAACCGCCTCTTTTTTCTTATTAGTTGTGTGAAGAATGTCGGTCGAAGGAGAGAGTTGAATGGACCAACAGTCGAAGGAGTACCAGCGTGGTATTTACGCCTTGCAGATCGGACATATGAAAGGGCTGATGTTGACTAACTGGAAGGGCGCGCTTTGAAACCGCGGGCAGGCCACCTTTCTACGCCAAACAAGAATTGCCCGCGATTGTGGTCAAAGGAGTTGCTAGCAGAGCTTAGAACAGCGCGTAAGAAGATCCACGATCATCTTGGTACGGCGTCTTAGTGCGGCTCCTGACCCACCGGTCTTTTGTCCGCCTTGCCGTGAACCGCTTTGTCCACCGCCATATCTTCCACTCTTATCCCCCATGTCCGTACACCTCTGATACAATTTCATGCACACGAAACGCTGAAAATCGTTTCAAATATCACTTGAGCAATTAGCACGCCAATCCTTCGATGACTATTAAATTTGATCGAAAAGACGAAAGCGAACAAATCTACACTGCAAAGTTCCTGTCTCTAGCAAATCGGAATGGTATACCTGTCAGGTATGAGACCGATCGCGCGAAGCTCGATTTAGGACTCCACCTTACCGCACCATTAGATTCACGTTTCAAAAGCGTTACTGCAAACAGAGTGTGGTTTCAGTTCAAGGGAAAACAAGATGGACCGAATGGATTAACGAAAGAAAAATTCGATAAAGCTGCACACATCGCACAGGCTGTGCAAGTTGAGGATTTTCGCCAATGGTTCCGCTATGCGGAACCAGTGTACTTAACCGTCTATGTTGAGTCTGTGGACAAGTTTTTTTCCATAGATATAGGTCGCTATGTTGATCAGCGCTGGGGCGACAGTGTTTTCAAAGATGAGACCTTCAGGGATGAAAGTGGACGTGGTCACGATTGGACAACCATTCACATCCCGAAAACTTGTGAGGTGAATCAATCGTTTTGGGACGGTCTATCAAGCCACCGTTCAATGAGAATCGACGGTGCTTCGTATCAGGGACAGCCGTTGGCCCACTCGCATGATCCCCAGAGCAGAATTCCGCAGATTATGGAACCTAACTTGTTCGATGATGTTGTTGGATCACTGCTGGTTGCGCACGACTACCGAATTGAGGCATTCGGAGACGCTTACACGTTTTATCCTGAAGCCAAGTCAGCTGGTGATATCGTTTCGATATCTATCGGCAAAATGTTTCAACCTTATCAATATGATCTCTATTTAACTCGCGAAATCGGAGCTGACGCGGACGGGTTCAGGGAAGACGGAAAAGTTTTCAGAGTTCAGGGCCGTTGCGCTGTCATTATTCACAGTTCCGTTCGCACGCGGCCAGACCGTAAGCTGCTGAGAGTTCTCGCCGAAGCGCTTGCAGCCGACGGCATTAAAAACGTACTTGTTTTTGTAAATCACTATATGACTGGGGTCGGTAAGATCGACGGGAAAGCAGCCTTCAATTGTTTTCCTGAATATACGCAAGCATTCGGAGCAGTTGGCATTCGCTGTGTCCCGCAACATCTCGAAGATCTGGGTAAGAACATCTCATTAGCGACCAATGTGTACTTGTGTTTCCGCGAGACAATACCGTGGCTCGACGAGGCTTTGGAGCGGAAAATTAAAACCGGAGAGTTTACTGTCCTGTCGCCGAAAGAGTCTTAGACCAAGTTGCCTATTGCCGTCCCACCCCCGATGGCATCGGGTTTGTTGGGCTTCAATCGTGTAAGCATGACCTGATTGTGACGTCGGGAAGTAACCCCCTGAAAACTGGTCCGGCACTGGATACTAGTATTGTGAATGAACTGTACGCATCCAATATTTCTTTTGTCCGAGTCCACACACGACTTTCCGCCCATCATCATCCTCCAAAGGACGTTGCGTACGTAATTTTGCGGAACCGTTGTCCAAGTTATAAGAAACCAAAAGTTTAGGAATTAATTCAGCCTGCAAAGCAATCAAGCTCGAAAGGACTTCGAATTTTGTTCAATATTATTCTGTGGGCTGAGCTTGTAACCATCCTACCCGTTCGTACCTATAGGTTAAGGGGCTATAGAAACCACCCTAAGAACGACATGGGAACCACACGGGAAACTTTATATCTCGTTGGGTTTGACTGGGGTTTTACGTGGCTGTGTCTGTTCCAGACGGGGAGCCGATCACATGGAATTTGATGAGATTGTAAAGAAAAGCGGCAATTCGTGGACACAAATGGAGGTGGAATTTGTGTTCGAATGCCTGATGCAAAAGCCTAACATTGATTCCTTCATTAGATCTGCTTACAGAAGGATTTGGGCACACCTTAAGCCCTTTGAATCGTTTATTGTCAGAGATCACCAGTTAACCGAACAGGAACAGCGAGACACATTCAGTGGAGTGGTTTATGAATTGTCTAAGGATTTAGTGGAGCAGAAGTTCTATGAATTTTTTCGCAAACTTGAACATTATGACCCTTCAAAATATACGGGAAGAAAATGCCCCTGCCGAAACTATATTTTTACAATTGTAATCCGCGAAGCAAGGCGTCGAGCGGAAAGGGAGATAAAGCGCTACTTAAGAGAAGAAGAATACGCCAAATACCACGAAGCAAGGCTACGGGAAAATCTAATACAAGAAGAACAGATACAGGAGATGAAAACCCGGGTACTAAATTGTATAAAACACCAAGAAATGCCTGATATCTATAAAGAAGCCCTCTCGTTGAGATACCTACAAGGATTACCTACCTCTGAAGCTGCAGTGAAGGCCAACTGTTCTTACGGAGCATTTAAGGTGCGTCTAGTCCGAGCCCGGCAGTATTGCAACCGCCTATTATCAGTAGGAGGTATAAAATGACTCGCAACATTCAAGATCACATTACCGAGGACGAATTCATAAGGTTTGTCACGGAAGAATTATCAAAGGAACTAGAGATAGAGCTAGATAGACACATGGAGATCTGCCCTAATTGCGAGGAAGAGTTTGTGAATTATTACGCGGCTGAAAAGGAATTCCCGGCTGAAAAGTGGGAAATAGAGCGTGCGAAACTTGTTGCCGACTTACGTAAGAGGGTATTCGCCCCTTCTGCTCTCGATAGGTTCAGGAAATTCCTGCGCGAGACATTCTTTTACCAGTTGGCTCTGCCTGCAAGCGCTTTCGATACCAAGCAGCCGGTGGATATTGAGTCGGAAGGCAGCGCTTTCGGAGTTTACATAGAGGAAGATAAAGACAATGTCATCATCGTGCGCCTTGATGCGAAGGAGACGGAACTGGCTGGTAGGAAGATACGCTTATATTCAAGCCTTGGGGATTGGGAGCGGGTAGTCACATTGGAGAGGGATAAAGTCGACAGCGATTGGGTCTACTTGGAATTGAAGATCACGCGCGAGGAGCGCGAAAGGCTACCTAGAGAGGCAACCCTTCTGGCAGAAGACGCTGAGTGATTTTGTTTCCGGGAATGACTGTATCCCGATTCCTTTAAGAGGTGATTTAAGGTGATGGACACTTTAAATGAACTGCTACAGTATCGCCCCTGCAAACGCGAGCTGATGTGGAGGAAAATAACTACAGGTGTAAATCTGTATAAGGCTTTGCGCGAAGCGGTGAGGACTCAATCCTTTGAGAATGCGATGGAGCTGGTGAAACGGTGGGAGCCTTTTGCACGCCATTCCAACTGTCAATCAAAATGGGAAAAAGTCGAAACGATGGTTTGGTGCGCAGGAAAAGTTATTAAGGATGAGTTCGAGGGTATTATCCGTGATATGTGGGCGGAAGAAACGCAGTTACCAAATTATTTCTCTCGTAATCGAGATTGGGGAATTGGATGTATACGCTCACTGTCACCTGATACGCCGCTACGAAGGGGGGCCGTTTATGTACCTGTTTCCGGATGGAAAGCGGGAGACAAGTCAGGATTCTTATGCACTCTAAAGCTAGAAGTGCTCGAGCAAGGTACACAAAAAGTATTTCATCATCCCAGAAGTGTTTTTTCGACGCACCCTAATAAAGATTTCGTTCTTTCAATGAAAGATGCCTGGGAGGGAGCCAAAACGCTCGCGGCGAAGCAAGGTCTTGATGTGCAATGTGATGGGCGATGGAGTCTGCTGCAAGGCTGGAATCAAGATTCACGTTTGTCAGAAACCTTACCCCTTGCTGCCGAAGCGAACAATCGATCAGCTAGCGGCGCAGCAGCTTGGGGCTGGTGGTTCGCTTTATCCGGGAAAATACCGGACAACAGGGTCATAGTGATAGCGCAAGTCGATCCCAGAAAGCCTGAACATCTGACAGGCGTTCATGATGACGGTGTGCTCGAAAAAACCAAGGCGATTGTCGAAGGCGGAGCATTTGACACTATCGTTGTGGCGAGTAGATCCAATAAGGAACAAGTGCGTGAAGCAATGGGAGGCTCGAATCACATCCGTGTAATAAACCTGGATGAAAATAACACTTGAAAACTTTTTGTTTTAGATATCAGTTCGAGCAGACGTCGTTGAGTGAATTGTCTCGCGTTACATAGCTATGGTTTAAGCTCGTAGTCCGTTCTATCTTTCTCGCGGCGCACACGTCTCTCGAAGATTCTTTGTACCCCTGTCGCGACCAGTCTTCCAAGGTATTCGATGAATACTTGGGAACGCGTTTTCTTGCTCCTGGCCCTGATTATGTTCGCTATGCGTTTGCGGTAATTGTCCCACTCATCCCCGACCGCTACGCGTACGTGCGGTGCGAGTGAATCCAGTAGGTCGATCAGTGTCGTTAATTCCCATGATGAAACGGAATCCTTTTCCCCAAGACGACTAAGGATCATGTCGTAAGTCTGTACCGCGTACCGGCCGCGCGCTGCGTTTTTCAACAGGTCCCCAGCCTCTTCCCGCCCGCGGAAGTGATGCCTGTCAAACGTGCTGTCAAAAAACTCAATCAAAGCACGCAGCAATCTCTCGTCTTTAATCTTCTCGAGAACTTCCTTTATCGAATCTCGCCTCCCACTAATCTCGTCAACCAGCGCCCACACGAGCACCCTCAGAGCCTCGTCGTCGTAAGTTTGAGATAACCTTTCTTCCGCCATCTCACGTACTTCATGATCTTCTTGCCGCAGCGCCCAGACGAATCCGTGCGCCGCGCCAGCCCCGCCGATTTGAACCAAAGCTCGCGTGGCTGCTGCTGCTACGGATTTGTCCCAATCGTCTACCGTGTGCCTCAGAGCCGTGATGGCCGATTTGTCGCCCACTTTGCTCAGCGCATTGGCTGCCTCTTCTCGGACCATGCTCTCGTTGTCCTTGAGCGCAATGATGAGTGGGGCAGCGGCGGACTGGTCGCGGAGCAGTCCCAAGTGCTCCGCGGCCCCCGCGCGAACTTCTGCCTTCTCCGAGCCGAGTAGTTCTATAAGGGGCGATATCCCTGTCCGATCCGACGCCCTGACGAGCAGCCCGGCCGCAGTTAGGCGTACTTCCGGACTTTCGTCCGTCAGCAGTTCTCTTAACTGCTCTTTGGCCCTAGACGAATCTATTTTCCCAACAGATTCCGCGGCGGCTTGGCGCACATCCCAGTGCTCGTCGGTAAAGGCACGGACCAGATGGTCTAACGCACCCTTATTGCCGAGGGCGCCCAAGGCAATTGCCGCCTCAGTCCTGACGGCATAGCTAGGATCTTCGAGCGCGTCCAACAAGATTTGAAAGTTTTCCTGGCCGCCGACTTTACCTAGTGCCTCAGCGGCCTTGCTGCGTACTCCGGACTGAATAAGTATTCTCCATTTCTCTTGAAAGGTTGATTTCTCACTGAGGTGCCCTCTGGGATTGTTCTTCCAATAGTCCTCGTCTTTAAGGGCTTCCGAAAGGGCCACGGTGGCTTCGGCACCGCCGATCTCTCCGAGCGCCTCTGCGGCTATTGCGCGTACTCCCCTGTCGGCGTTAGACAGCAACTCTACCAAAATGTTAAGAACCCGATCCCCGCCTTTCCTCAAGAGCCCGTCTTTGGCAGCTTTCATGATCCTCCGCTCCCCGCCGCTCACTATCTCGGTTAAAACGGCGACTGAAGATTCGTCGGGGATGACGGCTATGCAGGAGACGATTCGCTCACGTAGCTCCCCTTCAGCACAATCAAGAGCTTTCCGGAGTGCGATGATTGTTGACTGGCCGCCTATCTTGGTTAGCGCATTTAGCACTTCTTGCTTAACGTGATAGTCGCTGTCGTCCAAACGTGCTATCAAAGGTTCCACCGCGGCATCGACTGCCAACATGCCTAGTGCCTTTGCCGCGGCGGCCCGCACCTTTTGGTCCTGATTACCAAGTGCGTTGATCAAAGGTCCGGCGGACGATCGGTCTTTAATCTGCCCCAGCAAGTTCGCAGCGGAGCAGGCTGCGACAACGTTTTTACTTGTGAGGAAATCTTCAAGAGCCTTTACTACGGTTGCTCCCCCGATTTTTACTAAAGCGCTCTGGGCTTCCCTCCGCACACTCGACGATTCATCTTCTAGTGCAGCGGGAAGGAGTGCTGCCACCGAGGAAATATCTCCCAACCTTCCCAAAACCGTTGCGGCGGCCACACGTATAATTTCATCTTCGTCATGGAGTGCTGCATGCAGGTGTACCGTAGCTTGATTATTGGCTGCCGGGGCTAGTTCCTCTTCCGCGAATGTTCTCTCTTTAGATCTCCAATCCAAAAACATGTCTTCCCATTCGCCGCCTGCTACCTCGTCCTCTTCTACGTCCTCATCACCTTTCGCTCCGCTTGCGCCAATCCCCTTATGATTGAGTTTTTCATCAATCAGCGCATCGACGGCCTCCGCAGCCTTATGCTCTTCCAGGGATATGGCAAGCTTAACGATCGACATGTTACCGTCTGCGGTGATGTGTTTCGTTATCAGTGATTCGACCTCCCGAGATGTCCTGTGAAAACTTAAAGCTTCGGTCAATCCAAGTCTCATCTCGTAGCGCCTCTTCCAGTCCTCATCACGAAATGCGGTGAAAAAAGCTTTTACGGCCGCCCTGGTGTTAATTCGCGCCAAGGCCTTGCCGGCTGCAATCCTTACAGCTCCGGATTTGTCTTTAAGAGCCGACACCAAAAGCGGGACTGCAGCATCAGAGTCGAAACGACCCAGTTCATGGACAGCCTTTTCACGAGTTTTCTCATCAGTGTCGCGGAGTTTTTCCCCGAGATACTTGGCTAGCCAAGGATCTTTTAGGTGTAAGAGCGCATCAAACACAGTCGAATGGTCACCCAAATCATGCTTTGAAAAAGTTGAACTCAAAATAAATTTGGCTCTCAAGTCGGGTATCGCTCTTGAGTCTCCAATAGCTCCTAAGAAAATTGCGGCCCGATCGGAGCCATGCCAACTACTTGGCCTCATCAGAAGTCTGATCAAAGGCTCAACGAAGGTGTTCTTTTTCGACTCGAGCAGCTTGAGCATCTCCGTGAAAGCAGTATCTGCTACATCGTCATTCTCGTTATCTAAGGCCCCTACCAGCGCTGCTACAGCCGGCGGGTCGTCCATCTGGCTTAGCAGTACCACAATCTCTCGCGCGGTGTTGCCGGTGCCGGATGATACTGCTTGAGTTAAAGCGTCTAATACGCGCTCTCTCAGCTCCTTCGGTATGCGCCTACCTGTCGCCTCAAGCAAGCAGCGCCCTGCAAGTAAACGAGTTCTGTTAAAGATGTCATCATCTTCATATAACATCGCTTCTATCAGAGGCGCCGGATCCTCCAGCACCCCCGCCAGTTGAAGTATTACTTCTTCCCAATCCAGTTCGTACCAGCAATGCTTCCTTATTACGCCCAACGACTCGTCCGTCTTCATCTTAGCGAGGTGGCGGGCGGTCAAGTGCTCGTGAAATGTGCGGTGAAGAAAAAGTAATGGAGCGTCGCTGTGGGCTCCGCTCCTTACGAATATCCCGCCTTGCTTAAGCTCTTCTATGATGGATGAGGCCGTCCTTCCCCAGAGTTCGTGGTTGTGAGGCAGGCGGGTGAGCCGCTCGCTCATAACCATGCGCAGCAACGGCTCGCCGAATTGCTCATACTTCTCCACGAACAGCCTGTGGCCTACGTACTCGAGCAACTCGACGACCGCCTCCACGTAAGCGCCGCTGATCTCCCTTTGCTGTTTCTCCTCCTTCCAGTCCTTCAACAAACCGCGCAGACACCTCTCATAAAGTCCGGTCCTGCGCATTGGGAAAGGGTTCCGCCTGTCCCCGTAGGCGCGACACATCAGCGCCAGCATCAAAGGTATTCGCCCGAGCCCCCTCACCTGAGGGTTTCCCGCCAGTAGATCGAGGAACTTGCCTGACATTGCGCTCTGAGGGCCGAACCAGACGCGCACGAACGACTCGATTTGAGGCTGGTCGAACGCTACTAATTCCAGTTCCGGCACCTTACCGATCGGGGACTCGAGATACCCCACTATTCTCGACGTAACCAGCAGGCGAACGTCTTTGTATTTCGAGGCAAAGCTCTCAAGGCGTTGCTTGAGTCGTTGGCGGTGGTGCGGTCGGAATGAGAGGTGTTCGCCCTCCTGGGGTCTTTCCTCGGGGATTTCATCCCAGCCGTCCAGTAGGATTAAGCACATGTCGCTGTCGAGTTTCCGCCTCAGAAACCTCTGGAACGACTCAGACCGCCCGCGGCCAGCTAAATCCACAATGGCCGATTCGATCGGGTCGTCGGTTCTATTCAGATCTGACAGGCGCATGAATATCGGTATCACCACGCTCTCAAGTCTGGACGTGCACTCAATCAGGTTTCTAGCACCCTCCAGGGCAAGGCGGTGCGCCTCACTCCGCAAGAGCCACGTCTTGCCGAACCCCGGATCGCCCAGTATCACTGCCCGCCGGAATCGCTTGCTGGCCTTCTCGTCCCACTCGATGGGCTTCAGCGGCTTCTGACTTAGATAATCTTCGGGTAGGGCACGAAAGGGCGCGTAGGCCAGTCTGGCAAAATCCGTGCTGGCCTCACTTGCCTTTTCCGCATCCGCGGTTCGCATGAGTTCGAAAACCTTTCTATCTTCGACCGCATAGACACGCTGAATTATGTTATCGAAGCTGTTGCCACTGGTTTGGTCGTCGCTAAGGTGGGAGGGAAAGTAAGCGGGCAGTCGGGCCATATCATGTGCTAGGTCGGTGAGATAGACCATTACCTCTTCCACCAACTGTGACCTCAGGTCGATAAGCTGTTCGAGATGAGTCTTCATAGAAGGCTTGCTTATGATGTTAGGTCCGCAAGTAAGCTTGCTTGGAAAATCCGCGTGATTATGCGTGGTGAATACGCCCAGGCTCTGCAAGACTAAAGTCGGCTGACAAGTGAGGCGTGTGAGTTGAAGGGCGGAATCCACTGCCCCGTGCGATTCGTGACCTCCGCCAGGGTTTCTACTAAAGCTTCGGCTACGTCACCTCCCGGGTTGTGCAGGAATTCCGAGATCAACGCATCCATCGCCCGCTTGCCGCCGATTCGTCCTAATATCTTAACAGCCTGTACCCGTATCCCGTCATTGTGAAAACAGACGGACATGGCAAATCCGCGGCCGCACATACTCATTCGATCTAAGCTTTTTTCCTCCTTCGAGCGTTTGATTTTGTCCCAACGAATCCTCTCATTCGGATCGTCATGCAAGCATTCGATTAAGACCGACAATGCTCTCTTGTCTGCAATCGTCCCGAGCCACAGGACCACCATTTCGTTTAGCCGCCAATCATGCTCCAGGCGCTGCACCAATGCCGGTATTACCCGCCCGCTGCCTAAAGCCCTCGTTAGAGCCTCTGCGGTTGAAAGCAACCATTCCTTATTATGCAACTCAGCGCGCGCAAGAATAACATCGACGACCCGCTTGGCACCGATCTTCGTCAGTACGCTTCGAGACTTCGCCGCGTTGGTCGGTTCCAACGCTACCGCGGCGTGGACACGCGCCTCTAATTCTTCGCGGGGTCGGAGGCAATCCTCCAACGCCGCCAGCGCTGACGTGTTACTTGTCAAAGGGCCTAATCCCGAGATGGCCATACACCGAACCTCTAAATCGTGATCTTCCCGGACGCATCGTATAAGCGGTGGAGCTAGAGAGTCGGCGTTGGCTATCAACCGCAGTGACTCTATTACCACCGTTCGCACCCTTGCCTCCGGGTCGGCTCGCAGCGCATGTTTTAATGCTTCAATTGCCTCTTCGTTCGATATGGCCGCTAACGCTTCTGCCGCTTTCTGTCGGGTCTGAGGGTCTCGATCCGTTCTCAAGCTTTTGATGAGGTACGGAGCAGCCCGTTCACCGGTAAGGTTGGATAATGCTTCTAACGCGTCTCGCCGGAGATGCTTTGAAGCAAGGCACTTCTCCAGACAGCGTATGGCCGTTTCGCTTTCAACCTGCCCCAGTGCCTCCACAGCCTGCATTCGTAGATAAGAATCTTCTTTACTATCCACAAGCTTTATCAGAGCCGACGCGGCCACTTCATCTCCGATGGCTCCCAGTGCTTTAGCGGTGCGGTGCCGTGTATAGCCCCATGCATCTGACTTGAACATGAGATACTCGGCCAATTCCCGGGATGCAAGTTCTCCTCCAATTGCTCCCAGAGCCTCGGCACAGTCTTCCCGCACAGTCTTGCTTTCGTCTGTTTTTAGGCGTTCGGCTATTGCGGGAATGGCTCGCTCATTCCCGATTCTTCCTAGGGCGGTGGCCGAAGCCTCTCTGATATCTTCGTTTTCGTGGGTCTGCATCTGCTGAATCAGAACGGGAATGAATCGCTCGCTCCCTATAGACCCTAAGGCGTACGTGGCTTTTAATCGCTCGGACAGTATGCCTTTTCGTCGTTGCCAGGCGTCTTCTTCGTCTAACATACTTTCGACGAGTGTATGCAGCCCTTGCCGGTGTGCTAAACCGGGTGTGAAGTGCCAGTAGTCCACGCGAAAAGGAGGATGCTGAAATAATTTGAAGACCCTCTCGGTGATCTCCCGCGATAATCCGTCTGACAGTCTTGCGTTCGGTGCGTCGGCCAGTGCCCGCCCGGCAAGCAAAAGCATCGTGCGGAAGTGATCTTGGTGCTCTTCATCGAGTTGGATTAACCGTTGCAGCAGAGGGTCGGGGTCTCGGAGGCACCCTACGAGAAAGCAGATCATCTCTGCCGCCGCCGGTTGCCAGTGCCGGACGCCGTCACCGCCGGGCTGCCACAGGAACAGCTCGACGTGAGCGAGTGGTTCGGCCTGTTGCGCGACGTGTTCGGCAGCAAGGTATTCAAGAAACGTGCGGTGCAGGAACATCCGCTTACCTAAGGCAGGCGAGACAAGCAGCCCAGTCGCGCGGAGTTCGTCCAACACCTCCTGAGTGTCCCACCGAAGGCCCAGCCCTTTGGCCGCCCTCACTATTTCATCAATCCATTCATCGTCAGGGAAGAGCGTGCGGGCGGGGTTGACGCGGTACAACGCCCAGACGACGTGGCGCAACAGGCGCACCATCAGGCTCACGTGGGGGTCGTCGTCGGCAAGGGCATCATCTTTCCACACCTCCCGAACCATGTCCCGCACGATGAAGCGGTATAGGTCCACCCTCCGCGTCTCATCAGGCCGGAGCTCGTGCCGCTCGACGGTCGCGCACGTGAGGGTGAGCAGCAGCGCGTTACGAGTGAGGTCGCCAAACTGCGGGTTGCCCTGCACCAATTCGAGCACGTTTGCCTGACACCTGGTGTCATGCTTGAACCAGTTATGGACAAACTGACGGCGTTGGCGTGGCGTGAAGGGGGCGAGTTCATATTCGCTCACCGACGCAAACGGCAACAGCGAGCGGTCGTAGCCGTAGGGGCGCGAGGTGACGAGGACGCGAGTTTCAGCATTTCGGAGCGGCCCCAATGCACTTTTCAGCTCACGGCGATTAGTCACCTCGTCCAGAGCATCCAGAAACAAGAAACATTGCTTGGTGGGCAGCGCCGCGCTGACGTGCCTTACGAGCGCTTCAATAAATGGCAAGCCCTCTTTACTATGACAAGAGTCGCCGAGCCAGGATCGAATCGTTGTCTCTACCGCGGCGCTGACTGAGCCCTTCTGCGCCACATCTGCTAATCGTACCCATACAGGAATAGCAACATGCCTCGGGTCCGTCTCCCTGCCGTTCAACTCGCGTAAACTCGCCTCGGCGAGCGCGCGGGCTCTCATCTTTGCAAGTAGCGTCTTTCCTTCGCCGGGACGCCCCAAGATAACCGCGCGGCTAACGTTCCTCAATTCGCGCTCTGACGGTATGCGCCGCCGCGTATCTTTATCACGCGAGAACTGCCTTTGGTCCTCATTTATCGGCGACGCGGTCCCGGCCTGATCCGTTCGCTGTTGACTCCCCTTTCCTTTTCTTTCGTTGTTCAAGACATCAGGCGGTATGTAGATTTCAGGTAATCGGCGCGCGCCTATGAACGCCAAAGCGTCCGTGTCAGGAAGGTCTCGCACCAACCGCAAATACGCCATTAGTCCCTCTGACAACTGCGAGCGGGTGCTAACAAGTTGTTCGAGTACCGCATCCATAAATATTCATACTTGGCCCATGGCCATCCTATTGTGGAGTCGGCTTTCACCGCGCGTCAACACACCATCGCATACTGCGATACGGCCCACGGGTGGGCTTCAACTCGCCGGGTTGAAGCATCAGGCGGTTGGTGGCGGCTTACTCAGTTTAAGGCGCACGTAGCACTCAAGGTGCCTAAGCCTATGCAGTTGCCCCGGATAAACTAGAAAGCCGTTTCTGAAACACGCCCACTAACTCCTCCATTTGAAGTTCTTGCCCACGACGGCACCGAGCACCATGCTAAACAGAGTGCCGAGTACGAGAATGCCCGATTGTCTTTCGACGGCAGTGGATGTGTTTGAACAGATCAATATCAGGCCCGCCAGACTTAACATGAAGATCAGATAAACCACGCTCCCGACAAGGATCTTCTCCCTCGTGCGACGCCAACGCGCTTCGGCCTCTTGGATGCGCAGTTGTAACTTCCTCTCCGTCGGGTGCTCTGGTTCCGTGCGGCGTACCGACCGCCGCGTCGGAGCCGGCTCTCTTTCAAGCGATTTTCTCTCTCTTGTGCGCTGTCGACTCATCATTTTATTTGTTTGCTTCCGCCCAGAGCCGCCGTTAGAAATCCAATAAGAGTTAAATAGCGGGCATCTAGGTGCAGGGCAAAATCGTCCTTTGAACACGGATAAAAAGGTCTTGGCCCTTATCGCACCTGAGGCTTCCGTTCTCAAACAAACCCCCTCTGCTTGCTCTATATGCGGGATGTCCTATGCGGGTTACAGGACTGGTCCTCTATGGCAAGATTAGGAAGAGGAACTGGTTCAAGTGAGTTGATTGTTAACAAGGAAAACTACCCGCGGCGAGATGTACGTCTAAAACGGATCGTCTGTATCATCAAGCGAAATACGGCTGAAGAGTATTTGCGAGACGTGTTGAAGAAAACGGTGATGGAAGCCGCGCAATAACCGAAGTCGATAAATAGAAACCGGTACAAATCACCGGGTATAATGCTTTGCGATGCCGCGATTATTTTTAACGAAAGTCTGGGGATTCGAACCTGAGAGCTATCCGGCACTCGGTTTCAATTCAGAGGGTGGTCGGCTTAAGTTCCTGCGGGAATCTTCGCCGGGTGATTGGGTTGTCCTTGCCGGGACTTTAGGTCGCGAAACAAATATCGATGACCAGGGGCGTCTACTCGGCAAAGTCCAACTCGGTCCCGAGAACGTTGATGTAGAAGAGGTGCTGCGTTCGGTCAGATACCAAATTCCCGAAAATCAATACAATCGCGACGGAGATTACCGATGGCCCTTCGGACTTCCTCTAATCTCAGCGCAGCGATTTTCAGGAAAACCGGACCTGTCTGCTGTTCTTGGCAGCTACCTTTCCGGCACACAATGGGCGGCATACGCTCTCGATGTTCAGGAAAAATTGGGCACTGTCGCGCAAGCAAAACTAGAGGCTCTGCCGACGCTGCCCGCTAAGATCGTGCAAGCACCCGCGATTATCAGGCAGCGCGAGCGTCAGCGAGTCTTTCTTCTCAATCGATGGGCAACGGGACCTGGCCCAAGTACCACTCGCACGGCCACTACCAGAGACGCTGGCGAAGCTTCTGTTTACCTATTGGAACTGCAAAGCGCACGTGACGTTTTTAAGATTGGCTATTCGGCAGATGTTGAGGTTCGCTTGGCCACACATAACAAACCACTGCTCCCGAGTGTTACGGGATATTCCTGGAAGCTCCTAACCAATCTGAAGTTTCCAAGGGAGCAGCAGGCATATAACTTCGAGCAAATAGTTCACAACCGCCTTAGGCGATTTCTCATTGACGGTGAACGGGAGATCTATCGAATCGAACGAAAAGACCTCGATCGGGTTTGGGGCGATGTCCTCTATCGAGCGGATTGGGCGATGATGACCGCGCAACCGAGTTTCGCATAAACCACTGAACAACGGCTCAAAATAAAGCTGGCTGGCGTAAGTAGGCGAAAGGGTGGACACAAGCAGTCCGAAACCTAGTTACGAAGAACGCTTCTTCGCGTTTGTCGACGCCGTTGTGCCACATTCACTTGGCCCAAATCAATTCGTCTGGGGTTCCTCATGAAGTGGTTCGGCGAACTGGTCTTCAATCAGGCCAATGGACAGTTGGTCAGAGCGATACTGCTCTGATTTGAGCTACATCACACGTGCATAAATGACCGCTGAATCTACTTTTCTTTGCGATGTCGGAGAGGAGATGCGTACGGCCTGCGCTAAAGAGCCTTTCTATAAAGAATACCAAGGGAAGCGATATTGTGTGTTCCACTATCCTGATAGCGATAAGAGGGCAGCATTTTCTAAAGCGCTGAAGAAAAAGCTTGATATTCAGGATTATGATTTCAGGGGCATATGGTTTCCCGATAGAGTGACATTTCATGGAACTATCTTCAATGAAAGACTAAATTTCACAGGAGCGACCTTCAACGCGGAGGTAAGGTTTAGCCTGACCACCTTTAATGAAAAGGTGAGCTTTGGCTTGGCCACCTTCAATGCAGAAGTTGACTTTGGCAATGCTATTTTCAACGAAGGTGCAAATTTCCAGCGAGCTACATTTAATGCGGAAGTTGAGTTTAGCAATGTCACTTTCAATAGTGCAATATTCTTACGCGCCATCTTCAACGCAAAGGTACTTTTCATAGGCACAAAATTCGATTCGTTGAATGACTTTGGTTTAGCGATCTTCAACGCAGATGTGGATTTCAATGAAGCCACATTTAAAGGAATGGTGAGGTTTAGTTACTCCATATTTAGGGCTTCCGTAAGATTTGCGGGAGACAGAATAGTAGGATTCAGAGAAAAGGCATCATTGAGTTTTAATTTCGCAAAGTTTGAGAAGCCCGAGCAAATCTCATTTCAGACGCTCACGCTACGCCCACATTGGTTTGTTAACCTGGATGCGCGCAAGTTTCACTTTGCAAACATAGAGTGGGATTTGCGAGCCAAAAGAATTGAAGAAGGTATTCGAGAACTGGAAAGGCAAACCGTTCCAGTAAGAGAACCACACAGAATTCTTTCCATAACGTGTCGTCAACTTGCTATTAACGCTGAGGAAAACCACCGCTACGAAGAAGCGTCCAGATTGCGCTATTGGTCCATGGATCTGCGAAGGCGGGAAACGTATTTTATGCCAGCGTTTTGGAGATTAAGCTGGTGGTACTGGCTGGCCAGTGGCTACGGTGAGCGAGTCGGTCGTGCTTTCGTCGCATTGATCTGCATTTGGTTAACTTTTGCATGGCTATACATGCAACCTAACTCCTGGCCTAATATCCAATTACACGTGGGATTTGCACATCAAACACAAGCAACGGGCGCCGCAACCATCTCCCCACAAGACAAAGGACTTTTAAAGGTCTCAGACGCCCTCACATATAGTGCAGGCGTCATGACGCTGCAGAAGCCAGAGCCACGTCCTACAACAAGTTTGGCGAAAGGGTTAGTTACGCTCGAAACAATTCTTGGCCCCATACAAATAGCCTTGCTTGCGCTCGCTATTCGCCGGAAGTTCATGAGATGAATCGCAAACTGTGGATCTTCTTCATGCCCAAGAACGCGTATATTGGTGTGCTTATAACTAAAACCTGGCTTACCTAAGCAAGGCGAAAATCCCGTTATCACAAGACATCATGCCGAACGAAGAATTTATCATTTGAATGGTCTAAAGCGGCTCCAATCTGCCAATCTGTTTGGTCACCGCTTCCTCATCGTGATCCACGTAGCGGGTTCCATTTCACCTACATCGCTGCACGTTTGTTGAGTATGTCTCTCATCTTGTCGTTCACCTTCTTCGTCAGGTGGTAGTACCTATACGTCATAGAGATGTCAGTGTGGCCCAAAATCTTTGCCAGTTCCTGCATCTCCATACCAGCGTCGGCCATGCGAGTTGCAAACGTGTGTCGCAAGTCATGAAAGCGCACTGTAGGGATACCGGCCTCCTTACGTACAGCCTCCCACACCTTGCGTAGGTTCACGCTGGCGCTTGCGAATACCGGCTCTTCGGGATCGTCGGTGTTCCTCTGGAGTTTCAGTTTGAGCAGTTCGGCTTTCAATCGAATGCTGACCGAAATCTCCCACTGCTTCATGTTCTTATCCTTGTAGGTCGTGATTGTCACTTCTTCAGCCTTGAAGTTGACATGTTTCCACTTTAAGAACTCGACTAGGCTGGACCATCGAGCGCCAGTCTCAAGCGCTGCAATGAACACCGGAATTGTGTGACGACGGTCCGCTGTCTGAAGGGCCTTGAACAACCGTTGCTCTTCGGCATCGGACAATACGTGTTCGACAGCACCCTTTTCAGCAGCAACCTGGATCAACTGTTTGCCAGCTTCAGTTTTGAAGGGATTATCGAAAACCCACTTTTTCGACAGCGCCACACCAAACATCTTTCGCGCTTTGCATAGCTCACGATCAACGGTAGCGATGCAAACTGTTTTTAGACGGCGCGCCTTGTACTTCTCGAAAGCCTCATCGTCAATTTTGGTTATATCCTTGTCACCGAAGTACTCGACCAGCCTGTTTATACAACAGTGCGCTGGCTTGACACTCCTGACACCACTTATCTTTGAGCCATCTTCGCTATAAGTGGCCGGTACATAGAAGCGGGTCTTCACGTATTCAGCAAGCTGCCGAAACGTGACCTTACCCGCTTCAAATCTCGCTGTTCCTTTTTCTAGAATTTCTGCCTCAAGTTGAGCGAGTCTGGTCTTTGCTGCACTCTTATTGTCGGCAGTGCGCATGATCTCGTGAATCTTGCCGTTGTTGTCTTCAAACCGGATGCGTGCGCAGTGCTTACCTCTTTTCCTGCGGATTGTTCGTTGAAGTATTTTCAATTTGCACCTCTGTCTTGGCGATGCACTCGCCACTTGAGCACGTTGGTAGAGTTGGCCCAAGCCACCGTTAGTGTATCTGTTTGGCGTCCCCCGTTCTACGTGGTTTTCAGGACACAAGTGGACACGTTAGGACACCAGAAAGCCTTCGATTGCTTGCCGAACGCACTCGCCACGGGAGCACGTTGATACGTTGGCCCAGCCACGGTAATGTGTCCCCCTTTTTGTCCCCCTTTTGAAGTGGTTTTTAGGGCACAAGGGGACAACAAGGGATACAGAGGGAGACACGAAACAGGCCGTTTTTATTGATGTTTTCTATTTTGTTCAGGAAAACCGAAAGGTAAAAACCGGTCCGGAGGCGAACGCTCTAATCCACTGAGCTACGCGGGCCCAAGTAAAAATGCGGGTTTCAAAGAGGTCCTAAGAAATATACCCCCTTTTTTACCCCTTTTTGTACCCCTCGTCAAATATCGTGCCGCTGGACCACGACGAAAATCTTTGTTGGTCGCTGGTTAAGTTCCCACCAAGGTTTCACCCGAGGCAACTTTCCGTGCGCGCCCGTGAGTGAGTACGCGAGCTTGTTGTTCAGCGGTGAGCACCGGGAACATTTCGTCGGGTGACGAGCCGGGCAAAGGTGGTATCGAGTCCATCATTTAAAACGCCGGTGTGGACATCAGGTCTTTATTGGAGCGGCAAGCAGGTCTTCGATCTTCACCGGTAGTTCGCGAACACGAACGCCGGTCGCGTGGTGCACTGCATCAGTGATCGCGGCGGCAATGCCGGCGAGACCAATCTCGCCGATCCCGCGCGCACCGAGTTCATTGATCTCTTTGTCCGGATAGTCGAGAAAGTGGACGTCAATCGGAGGCGCGTCCGCGTTCACCGTCATTATGTAGTCGGCAAGATTGCTATTGATCGGTGCGCCGTTCTGTGAATCGTAGGTGGTCTCTTCAAACAGCGCCATGCCGATGCCCATCACAACCGCGCCCTGGATCTGATTCCGGCCCGTGAGTGGATTCAAGATGCGGCCCGCGTCCATCACTGTTACAACGCGGCTCACACGCAAACGAGCAATCTCCGGCTGCCACGTGACCTCGACAAAGTGGCACCCGTACGAGTGCATGGAAAACTTCGGGTTTGGAGCAAAAGCGGTCTGCTCGGAACTGCCGCTGCCTGTGACCAGCCGTGCATTCGCTTGACGGAGCACATCGCCGAATGCAACTCCTTTCGCCACTCCTTCCGCTTTTACGAAGATGCGACCACCTTCAAATGCGAGATCTTCGGGCTTGTGTCCGAGAAAAGGTGAGCCGGGAGTCGAGACGGCGACAATCATGAGCGAAGTGATTGCCTGGTCAGCGGCCTTAAAGACGGCGGGGATCACTGAACTCGTGGCCAGCGAACCACCCGAGATTGGACCATCGGGAAGCGCGCTATCACCCAAGTCAACTTCGATCTTGTCTACTGGCACCCCGGTCTTCTGCGACGCGAGTTGGGCCAGGATCGTGTAAGTGCCGGTGCCGATGTCCTGCGTGGCGCAGGCAACGCGCACACTGCCGTCATCGCGTAACTGCATGTTTGCTTCCGCTGCGAAACGTCCTGCGATCCATGCCGCACCAGCCATACCCCAGCCCAGCGTCAGACCGTCTCGCTTCATCGAGCCAACTTCGGGCGTGCGTTTCGACCAGCCGAATTTCTCAGCGCCAAGGTTCAAGCACTCCACGTAGTGCCGTGATGAAAATGGAAGGTTGTTTGACTCGTCAATTTTCGGCTCATTGAGAAGACGGAATTGCACCGGATCGATCTTCAGTCGCTCGGCCATTTCGTTCATCGCCGATTCGGTGGCATAGAGTCCGGGTACGGCACCAGGGCCACGCATGTCGGCAGTAGCGCCGATGTTGCGCCGCGCGCGCCCGAACGTCACGCGCAGGTTGGGAACGCTGTAATGGAACGGTGTCGCTTCACCGCAGTCCTCGTGGTAATGGTCGATCATCGATAAGTGGTAGATGTAATCGTGCTGCAGCGAAACGAGCTTGCCCTCGCGCGTCGCGCCGAGGCGCATGCGCTGTTGCGTGCGTGCGCGATGGCCCACTGTCTGGAACATCATCTTCCGGCTAACGACCAGCTTCACCGGTTTGCCTAGCTGACGTGCCGCAGCGGCGGCGAGCGGAACGTGTGTCCACGGATAAAGCTTGCCTCCGAATCCAGAGCCGAGGAACTTGGCAATGACACGCACATTCTCCTTGGGCAATCCGAACATCTGCGCCAGCACACTGCGCATGTTCACGACTCCTTGCGTCGAGTCGTACAGCGTCAGCCACTCTCCATTCCACATCGCAGTGGTGGAGTGCAGCTCGAGCGGATTGTGCGTTTCGGCAGGCGTAACGTAGGTTTCGTCGAGCTTAACAGGCGCAGTGTCGAATGCTGCTGCGGCATCCCCGCGGTGGCTTTGGAGTCGCGGCACTGGTCCATAACCTGTAAAGACGATGTCAGGATCGTTCCCCGCTTCGAGGCGAGACTCAACATTGGGTTTTTCTTTTGAGTAGGTAGCACGGACTGCGTCGGCCGCAGCTTTAGCGGCTTCGAAAGTGTCCGCGACGGCCAGAGCGATGTACTGGCCATAGTATCGGATCACGTCATCTTCAAATGGCGGCCGGCGCTCAAGGCAGACGCGATCAAAACCTGGTGCCGGCGTGGAACGAAAGATTTTTCCGATATTCGCGCGATGAAAGATCGCACGTACGCCCGGCATCTTCTCAGCAGCGGCCATATCGAGTGCGACCAATTTGCCATTCGCGATCGTGGCCTCGACCGGCACGGCATACAACATTCCGGGGAAATTGAAATCTGAGGTGTACTGGGCCAGTCCCGTGACTTTGCGCGGACCGTCAATGCGCAGCGTGTCGCTTCCGATCGGAGAAGTCGTCATGATTGCTCCTGAAAAATCAGTTAAGCAGCAGCCGTGCGCAGGGCATGCGTCAGGCACCGCTTCGCCAGTTCGATCTTGAATCGGTTCTCGCTTTGAGGCTTTGCACCCTGCAACGCCACTTCCGCAGCCTGGCGGAACGTCGCATCGTTTGTAGGCTTGCCCTTCAGAGCAGCTTCGGCTTCCGGCGAGCGCCATGGTTTTGTGCCGACTCCGCCGAGTGCGATATGGGCTTGCGTGATCTTGCCGCTAGCGATCGTGAGCACCACGGCCGCTGATGCCAAAGCGAATTCGTAAGACGCCCGATCGCGTAATTTCAAATAGAGTTGCTTGCTTCCGCGGATCGGCGGCGGCAGTCTGACGTGAGTGATGAGGTCGCCAGGCTCAAGTACAGTCTCACGGTGCGGTGTGCTGCCTGGTAAGAGATGAAAATCATCAAAGGCAACTGCGCGCGGTCCTTTCGGTCCTTGGATGTGAATCGTCGCTTCGAGCGCAGCCAAAGCAACGCACATGTCTGACGGATTAGTCGCGATGCAATGCTCGCTCACGCCGAGGATGGCTAGTGTGCGATTGTGACCGGTGATCGCTGGGCATCCGCTGCCCGGCTCGCGTTTGTTGCACGGCATCGCGGTGTCGCGGAAGTAGACGCACCTTGTGCGTTGCAACAAATTGCCGCCAACGGTAGCCATGTTGCGGATCTGTGCCGAGGCACCCTGAAGGATCGCTTGCGATAGCACCGGATAAGCGAGTTGCACGGTTTTGTCATACGCGAGATCTGAGTTGCGAACTGTCGCCCCGATTTTCAGTCCTCCATCTGACGTGGTTTCAATCTTGTCGAAAGGCAGTCGATTGATATCGAGCACGCGCGCGGGAGTCTCGACATTGAGTTTCATCAGATCGATCAGTGTTGTTCCACCGCCCATGAATCGCACGTCCGCGCCCTGCTGCGCCGTCTTCGATTGTGCGGCGGTTGCGATAGCGGCTACGGGATCTGGTGGGCGGATGAACTCAAAGATGCGCATCGAAAATTCTCCCCTCGCTAACCGTTTTTTCGAACCTGTTGGATCGCTGCGACGATATTGGCGTAAGCGCCGCAGCGGCAGATGTTGCCGCTCATTAGTTCTTTCACCGAAGCATCGTCAGGACCGCAAGGTTCTTTGAGGAGCGCGACTGCCGACATGATTTGTCCCGACGTGCAGTATCCGCATTGATAGCCGTCACACTCCAGGAAAGCCTTTTGCATTGGGTGTAGCGCGTCCGGCGTACCGAGTCCTTCGATAGTCGTGATCTCATGTCCATCGTGCATGAGAGCGAGATTGAGGCAAGAGAGCACGCGCTTACCATTTACATGAACTGTGCACGCGCCGCATTGCCCATGGTCGCAACCTTTCTTTGTTCCGGTGAGCGTCACCGTTTCGCGTATGCAATCCAGCAGCGTTGTCCGCGGATCAATTTGTAATCTGTGGTCCTTGCCATTGATGCGCAGCGTGATCGGAACCGCACCCTCGATAGTTGGGCGAGCGACTTCGCTTTCGTACGTTGGTTCGGCGCCGCTGCTCGCGTAAGCAGGCAAGTATGCCGAGAACACGCCGGCAGCAGCCGTGGTTCCGCTCGTCTTTAGAAACTTCCGTCGCGATTGATCGATTGGATTCGACTTTGAGTCGTCTGACATGGTCCTCCTGCCTCTCAGAGCAGCTTCACAACTCAACTTGCCGCAGTTGCCTTTAACGAGCTGTATGCCATGGATTCTTCGCCGGTGCGAGCCCGAGTCTCACTGCTGTCTTTACCAGATCCGCGACAGAGTGAACCTTCATCTTCTGCATCATCTTGCCGCGGTGAGCCTTCACCGTGATTTCACTTATTCCTAGTTTCAAACCAATTTGTTTATTCAACATTCCAGCAACGACTAATCGCATCACATCCTGCTCGCGAGCCGTCAGAGATTCGTAACAGCTATGCAGCGCCTTTATTTCAGCTTGATCATCCAGCACGGCTGCACTGCGTTTAATGGCGTGTCGGATCGCGGTTAAGAGCACCTCGTCGTCGAATGGCTTCGTCAAGAATTCGACAGCTCCAGCCTTCATGGCCTGAACGGTCATCGGAACGTCGCCGTGACCCGTAATAAAAATGATCGGCATATCAACCCGCTCACTACCGATCAATTTCTGCAATTCAAGGCCATTGAGATCAGGAAGAGAGACGTCGAGCACGAGGCAACTCGGTGTGGTCGTTGGCGGACGCTGTAGAAAGTCCTTCGCGGAGGCAAATGTCTCTGGTTGCCAGCCCGCGAATTTAATCATCAACTCGAGCGACTCTCGCACTGAGATATCGTCGTCTACGACAAAGACGATCGGCTGCTTCGACTTCGGCGCTGTTACCGTCATATCGATACAACGGGCGAACCTATTAAGCTACTCTAAGCGCCGCGTTCAGTGCCTGCACGAGATCCGCCGGCTCAAATGGCTTGAACAGACACTCCACGGCGCCTTGTGCGAGCAAGCGCGTCCGCACCGTAGCGTCACGAGCCGCCGTGATAAAGACGATTGGGATTGATTGCTCACGTATTTTTAGCTCTTGCTGCAAATCTGGTCCGCTCATGCCGGGCATCGCTACATCAAGTACCAGACAATTCGTATCAGCGACTGACTCGGACGCCAGAAACTCTTCGGCTGACGAGAACGTTTGCGCCTCAAAACCAAATTCCCTGAGAAGATCGGGAAGCGATTCACGCACGGACTCGTCGTCGTCAACTACTGAGATGAGGGGTCGTGGATCCATCAGCTATGCCTCGCAAGCATTTCATCCCCTTGACGGTAGAGTAGTTAGTGAGAATGCCTGTATCGGAGCTGGATGTCCATAGTACTTTGGTATCAGTTCGAAACCGCACGCGCCAGAGCGCTTGCGGCTGGCAAATGAACAGTATCCGAAAGGCGCACAAGGGTTGGGTGAACAACGCGGCGATAGTCAGTTCACTCCCAACCATTAATCCAGCGACAACAATTGCAAGGACATTAAGTATTGCCATTATGATTCCCTCCAGAAGCTAACCCGGAAATCAGTGTCTCTTCTTCTAAGAAGGAACGCGGCAACGATAATCATGTAAAGCGCAGTTCCGCAGTGGATGAAAAGCGGGGCTGCGAAGCCTGAATGAGCGATGATCACAAGGCCGTCACAGAAGGGAACGAAAATAAAAATCGCGAATAGGATTGCCGTCACCTTTCGATTTCCATTCAATAAGAATGGGAGTATTACGAGTCCGGAAAAAATGTCCCGAATGCCTTGATCCACATGAACGGAAAACTATTTGGGTCGTTAATCGCAACTCCGTAGGCCGCCGACGCGCCGACCGGATCAAGTATGAAGTTGATGCCAACGCCAATTATTCCAATAGGAATGACCAGCGTAAACCAGAAGAGGATCGTGTCTTACTTTGAGTTTTTCTCTGGGTCCTCTGCGTATCTCCGCGGCCTCTGCGTTGAAGTAGCCTTTAACGCAGAGATCGCATCTATGAAGCGACGATCGATGTCAAGAACTTTTTTAAGCACACTTTCGTCCTGACGCCGGCGGCGCCTATGAATTGGTTTAGCTGCCCCTTGCTCTTTGACATGAAA
>Ga0065714_10002340_pt1 | contig 25797 bp, 22 predicted proteins | sample MisRhiReplicate2_FD_59101 | JGI IMG/M metagenome (GOLD analysis project Ga0065714, IMG submission 59101) | Miscanthus rhizosphere microbial communities from Kellogg Biological Station, MSU, sample Rhizosphere Soil Replicate 2: eDNA_1 v2... | ecosystem: Host-associated > Plants > Roots >... | reverse complement strand
CGTGGCAACCGGATGCAGGGCCAGGGCTTCGGTATCTGGGTCGATGGCACGCGGGACGTCAGCCTGATCGACAACCGCATCCAGGGCGACCCCAGCCTGCGCTCCCAGGACCGTGGCAATGGCATCCATTTGTATGCCGTACACGGCGCCCGGGTCATCGGTAACCAGGTACACGAAACCCGCGACGGCATCTACATTGACACCTCCAGCGGCAACCTGCTCCAGGGCAATGTCCTGGAGGACCTGCGCTACGGCGTGCATTACATGTTCGCCAACGATAACCGCCTGCTGGATAACGTTACCCGGCGCACCCGCACCGGTTATGCCCTGATGCAAAGCCGCCAGCTGACGGTCACCGGCAATCGCTCCGAACAGGATCAGAACTACGGGATCCTGATGAACTACATCACCTATTCGACCCTGCGCGACAACTTCGTCACCGACGTGCGCGACGGGTCCACCGGCGACACCATGATCACCGGCGCCGAGGGCAAGGCCCTGTTCATCTACAACTCATTGTTCAACCGCATCGAAGGCAACCATTTCGAGCGCAGCGCCGTGGGCATCCACCTGACGGCCGGCTCGGAGGATAACCGCATCGCCGGCAATGCCTTCGTCCACAACCAGCGCCAGGTCAAGTACGTTGCCACCCGATTGCAGGAATGGTCGGCGGACGGTCGCGGCAATTACTGGAGCGACTACCTGGGCTGGGATCGCAACGGCGATGGCTTGGGCGATGTCGCCTATGAGCCCAACGACAACGTCGATCGCCTGCTGTGGCTGTATCCCCAGGTGCGCTTGTTGATGAACAGCCCGGGAATCGAACTGCTGCGTTGGGTGCAGCGAGCTTTCCCGGTGATGAAATCCCCCGGGGTGATGGACAGTCATCCGCTGATGGAAACGCCTGTCCAGCCCCCGCCACGCAACAGTGCCCAGGAGGACGCGTCTTGAACGTCGTCGAGATCGAAGGCGTCAGCCAGTACTATGGCGATGTCGCCGTGCTGCGCGGGCTGGACTTGAATCTGGCCCAGGGCGAAGTGCTCGGCCTGTTCGGGCATAACGGTGCGGGCAAGACCACCACCATGAAGCTGATCCTCGGTTTGCTGCGGGCCAGCGAGGGGCAGGTGCGTGTCTTCGGCCGAGCGCCCAGCGACCCGAGCGTGCGGCAGATGCTCGGTTATCTGCCCGAGAACGTGATGTTCTATCCGCAGTTGAGCGGGCTGGAAACCTTGCGCCATTTTGCCCGGCTCAAAGGTGCTGCACCGGAGCAAGTGCAGCGTTTGCTGGAAGAGGTCGGGCTGGCGGGTGCCGCGACACGGCGGGTGAAAACGTATTCCAAGGGCATGCGCCAGCGTCTTGGTCTGGCCCAGGCGCTGCTCGGCCAACCGCGCCTGTTATTGCTGGATGAACCGACCGTGGGCCTGGACCCTATTGCCACCCAGGACCTCTATCAGTTGCTCGACCGCCTGCGTTGGCAGGGCACCAGCATCATTCTCTGTTCTCACGTCCTGCCTGGCGTGGAAGCTCACATCAACCGCGCCGCGATTCTCACCAGAGGGCGCCTGTTGGCCTTGGGCAGCCTGGCCCGGCTGCGGGAGGACGCCGGGCTGCCGACGCTGATCCGCGCCTCGGGCCTGTCGCGGGCCGACTGGCTTCGCCAGCATTGGCGCAGCGAGGGGCACGCCACCCAAGGCTGGGGCGCAGAAGGGGTGCAAGTGTCCGCGCCGGATGGCAGCAAACTTAAATTGCTGCGCCAGTTACTGGCCCAGGATGACCCGTCGGATGTCGAGATCAAGCCGCCGTCGCTGGAGGACTTGTACCGTCATTACATGGTCCGTGCCGCAGCCGAGGAGACCAGCCTATGAATCCGGTCTGGAACATGGCCCGCAAGGAATTCAGCGATGGCCTGCGCAATCGCTGGTTGTTGGCGATCAGCCTGTTGTTCGCGGTGCTGGCGATCGGCATCGCCTGGCTCGGCGCGGCGGCGTCCGGTCAACTGGGGTTCACCTCGGTACCGGCCACGGTGGCGAGCCTGTCCAGCCTGGCGACCTTCCTGATGCCGCTGATTGCCTTGCTGCTGGCCTATGACGCGATTGTCGGCGAGGACGAGAGCGGCACCTTGCTGCTGTTGCTGACCTACCCGTTGGGCCGCGGCCAATTGCTGCTGGGCAAGTTTGTCGGCCATGGTTTGATCCTGGCCCTGGCCACTTTCATCGGTTTTGGCTGCGCGATGCTTGCCATCGCCCTGTTGGTGGACGATGTCCAGTTGAGCCTGCTGCTCTGGGCCTTCGGTCGGTTCATGGTGTCCAGCACGCTGCTGGGCTGGGTGTTCCTCGGGCTCGCCTATGTGCTGAGCAGCTTGTCGGCAGAAAAATCCACCGCGGCCGGATTGGCGCTGGGGGTGTGGTTTTTCTTCGTGCTGGTGTTCGACCTTGCCTTGCTGGCGTTGCTGGTGCTGAGCGAGGGGCGCTTCAGCCCGGAACTGTTGCCCTGGCTGCTGCTGTTCAACCCTACCGACGTGTATCGGCTGATCAACCTGTCCGGGTTCGATGCGGCGTCCAGCGGCGCCGCGGTGCTGACCTTGGGCAGCGACCTGCCGGTGTCGGCGCCTTTGCTCTGGCTGTGCCTGGGCTTGTGGATGGCGGTTCCGTTGTGGCTGGCCTATCGGTTGTTCAATCGCCGGTGCCCGTGAATTTCAATCTTGATAAGGGAGCATGCAACGATGAACAAGGTGTACCTCAAGGGGGGCCGCCTCTTGGCCGGGGTGTTGATGTGCCTGGCGCTGGCGGCCTGCGGCAAGGCCGAGCCACCTGCGGCCAGCGAGGCGGCGCTGGCGTTTCATCCCAGTGACGAGTGCCATGTGTGCGGCATGGTCATCACTGACTTCCCCGGGCCCAAGGGCGCGGCGGTCGGGGCAGGGGGCGTGAAGAAATTCTGCTCGCCGGCGGAGATGCTGGGCTGGTGGTTGCAGCCGGAAAACCATCGGGCCGACGTCAAGCTGTATGTCCACGACATGGGCCGCAGCCATTGGGATACACCGGATGACGCCCACCTGATCGACGCCCGGACCGCCTACTTCGTCATCGGCAGTGGGCTTAAAGGCGCCATGGGCGTTGTCCTGGCCTCGTTCTCCGACCCCCAGGCGGCACAAAAGCTCGCCAGCGACACCGGCGGCCGGGTGCTGCGGCTGGAAGACATCGACCAGAAACTGCTGGGGCAGGCGACTGCCATGGCGCCGATGAGTCATTGATATTGCTTGTTCGGCAAACCACGCTTGTGGCAGGGGCGCTTGTGGGAGCAAAGCTTGCTCGCGAAACAGGCGCCTCGATTCTGCCAGACCGCATCGCCTCCATCGCGGGCAAGCCTTGCTCCCACATAAGGGAGCAATCTCATCCCATGGAAGCGTCCACCCGCTACCCAAGTAGCATTCGTCGACTCGACGCGGCTTCGTACACTCAGGGCTCCTATCACGCACCCGTCGGAGGCGAAGATGCAGCAGGCCCAGAGCGAAGGTGTGGTGAGCGCCATGTCCCAGGCGACGGATGTCCAGCAGGTGGCCCAGGAGCTGGCGCGGCAGTTGTTGCACCCGCACCTGGGCTTCGTGCTGTTTTTCTGTTCCGCCGAATACGACCTGCCGGCCCTGGGCCAGGCGTTGTCCCAGAGTTTCGGCGGGATTCGCCTGGTGGGCTGTACCAGCGCCGGTGAAATCACCGCCCAAGGTTATGGTCGCAACTGCGTGACGGCGGTGGGGTTCGATCACCGGCACTTTTCCATCGCCGCCGAACTGATCGGTGAAATGGAGCGCTTCAGCCTGATCGACGCCCAGCAAATGGTCGAGCGCCTGGCGAGCGGCTGTCGCAGCAACGCCTTGGCCCCGATCAAGGGTCACAGTTTCGCCTTGACCCTGCTCGATGGCCTGTCCAGCCGCGAGGAAATGGTGCTGGCGGCCTTGAGTGCCGCGCTGGGGGACATCCCGCATTTCGGCGGGTCGGCTGGCGATGACAACTACCTGACCCACACCCACGTGTACTTCGAAGGCCAGTTCCACAGTGGCGCGGCCGTGGTGGTGTTGATCAATACCTGGCTGGAATTCGAAGTCTTCACCACCCATCACATCCTGCCTCGCCAAGAGAAGCTGGTGGTGACCGGTGCCGACAGCGCCTCGCGGCGGGTCTATGAGCTCAACGCCGAACCCGCCGCTGAAGAATACGCCCGGCACATCGGCGTGCCGGTGAGCGCCCTCGACTATCGGGTCTTCGCCGCCCATCCACTGGCGGTGCGCATCAACGATCAGTACTACGTGCGGGCGATCCAGCAGGTGCACCCGGACCTGAGCCTGAGTTTCTACTGCGCGGTGGAGAACGGCATCGTTCTCACCGCCATGACCCCCGGTCCCTTGCTGCAAAACCTGCAAACGCTGTTCGACGGTTTGCAGGCCCGTCTCGGTGATCTGTTGCTGACCATCGGCTGCGATTGCTTTCTCCGGCGCCTGGAGCTGGAAGATCGCGGCGGCCTGGAGCAGATCGGCCAGTTCCTGCGCGAACAACGGGTGATGGGGTTCAACACCTATGGAGAACAGTTCAATGGCATGCATATCAACCAGACGTTCACCGGAGTTGCCATTGCCCGACATCGCGTCCCCGGCCATCGTTGAGCTGCAGGCCCAGCTCGCTGCCCAGCAGCACGAAAACCGCAAGTTGCGGCGCATCAACGAGGCGCTGATCGAACGGGTGGAGTCTGGCGTAACCCGGGGCAACGATCCGTATGCGGCGTTCCAGCACTCGGTGGTGCTGGCCGAGCAGGTGCGCGAGCGCACCGATGCGCTGAACCAGGCCATGGCTGAACTCAAGGCCGGCAATCACTTGCTGGGCGAGGCGCGGCTGCGGGCGGAAACCGCCCACCGGCACCTGATCGACGCCATCGAAAGCATCTCCGATGCGTTTGTGCTGTTCGATGAGCAGCAACGCATTGTCCTGTTCAACAGCCGCTTCAAGGCCTTCTGGGCCAACAGCCGGGTGCGCATCATCGCCGGAATGCGTCTCTCCGAGGTCAAGCGCTTGATGACCGCCAACGGACTGTTCAGCGAAGAGCCCCGGGGCCAGGCCGACGAGCACGTGCTGTACCGGCTGCAGAACGGACGTTGGCTGCAAGTCAGCGAGCGACCGACCCAGGAGGGCGGCCGGGTAATCCTGTTCACCGATATCACCGACGTCAAGCTCAGCGAAACGGTGCGCCGCGAGCAGGCTATCGCGCAGAAATCCCACCTGTTGCAGCGGGCGGTGGACAACCTGTCCCAGGGCGTGGCGATGGTCAATGCCCAAGGCGTGCTGGAGCTGTGGAACCGGCGTTTCCTCGAACTCAGCGGCCTGGCACCGGTAGCGGCGCACCGGCCATTCAATGAAGTGATTGCCGACAGTGAGCTGCAACTGCTGACCCCGGCCAGTCGCGACAGCAACGGCCGGCTGATCCACGAATCCGAGCAGCGCCTGTCCGATGGCCGGGTCCTGGAGATCCGTACGCATCCCTTGCCCACTGGCGGCTACGTCAACACCTTCACCGACATCACCGAACGCTACCAGCACGCCGAGGCGCTGAGCGAAAGCGAACGCTGGATTCGCCTGATCACCGACCATGTGCCGGCGCTGATCGCCTATCTCAACGCCGACCTGGTCTACGAATTCACCAACAAGGTCTACGAGCAGTGGTATTGCTGGCCCCGTGGCGTGATGCTCGGCCAGAGCCTGCGCGAAGCCCATAGCGAGCAGCATTACCAGCGCCTGGAGGCCTACGTGGCGCGGGCGTTGGCGGGTGAGAGCGTGACGTTCGAGTTCGCCGAGACCAATATCAACAACCAGGAGCGCTACATGCTGCGCTCCTATGTACCCAACCGCCTGGCCAACGGCGAAGTGGTGGGGATTTTCGTGCTGATCCGCGACATCACCGAACGCCGGCGCACTGCTGAAGCGCTGCACCAGGCCTACCAGAACCTGGAACAGCGGGTCCAGGAGCGCACGGCCGAACTGACCACCCTCAACGAGCAGTTGCTGCGCGAAATCGATGAGCGCAGCCGGGTGGAATTGCGCCTGCGGGAGGCCAAGCGCGAGGCCGAGCAGGCCAACCTGTCGAAGACCAAATTTCTCGCAGCGGTCAGCCATGATCTGCTGCAACCGCTCAACGCCGCCCGGCTGTTCACCAGCGCCTTGCTGGAGCGCCGCGAGCCGGTTGCCAACGCGCAACTGGTGCGTAACGTCAGCAATTCACTGCAGGACGTGGAGAACCTGTTGGGCACCCTGGTGGATATATCCAAACTGGACGCCGGGGTGATCAAGGCCGATGTCGCGCCGTTCGGCCTCAGCGAGCTGCTCGACAACCTGGCCGCCGAATACGCCCAGATCGCCCGCAGCGAAGGGCTGGAGCTGCACTTTGTCGGCTGTTCGGTGCTGGTGCGCAGCGACATGCAATTGCTCGCGCGAATCCTGCGCAATCTGCTGAGCAACGCTATTCGCTACACCCCCAGCGGCCGGGTGGTGCTGGGTTGTCGGCGCCACCGCCAGCGCGTGTCGATCCAGGTCTGGGACAGCGGCATCGGCATTGCCGAGAACCGCCTGGAGGAAATATTCCAGGAGTTCAAGCGCGGCGACGTGCAGCGCCCGAATCAGGACCGTGGGTTGGGCCTGGGCCTGGCGATTGTCGAGAAAATCGCCGGGATCCTCGGGCACCGGATCCAGGTGCGCTCCTGGCCGGGCAAGGGCTCGATGTTCTCTATCGACGTGCCGCTGAGCGCCACCGCGCCCAAGCCGCTGCCGTGCCTGGACATGAGCGAGCCGATGCTCGAACGACTGCGTGGGGCGCGGGTCTGGGTACTGGATAACGATGCGGCGATCTGTGCCGGCATGCGTACGTTGCTGGAGGGCTGGGGTTGCCAGGTAGTGACCGCGTTGTCAGAACAGGACCTGGCCCGCCAGGTGGACAACTACCATGCCGAGGCTGACCTGTTGATCGCCGATTATCACCTGGACAACGATCAGAACGGCGTCGATGCGGTGGCCCGGATCAACGCCCGCCGGGCCTCACCGATCCCGGCCATGATGATCACCGCCAACTACAGCAACGAACTCAAGCAGCAGATCCGCGAACGCGGGCACACCCTGATGCACAAGCCGGTGCGGCCGATGAAGCTCAAGATTGCGATGAGTCATCTGTTGGGCCAGGCCCTGAGCCATTAAGTCGAACGCTGTTGTGGCGGGGGAGCAAGCTTCCTCGCCACAGGGGTATCCACCCTATCTCAGCAGTGTCCAGCGGTTCAACGCCGCAGATAAGCCCCGAAATCAATATCCCCGGCACTGAGGATCGCCTGCACCCGGTTGTGCACGTTGAGTTTGCGCAGGATCGCCGAGACGTGAGCCTTGACCGTGGTTTCGGCGATGTCCAGGGTGTAGGCGATCTGTTTGTTCGACTCGCCCTTGGTCATGCGTTCGAGCACCAGCAATTGCTTGCGGGTCAAGGCCTGGAGCAGTTCCGGTGGGAAGCTCGGGTTTTCGTTCAGGCGCCGCCCCATCGGGCTTTTTTGCGTACGAATGATGTCCGGCGGCAGGTACACGTTGCCGTTGAGGATCTGCTCGATGGCGTCGGTCATCTGCGAGCGTGGCGAGGATTTGGTGATGAAACCCACCGCGCCATAGGTGATGGCCTGCAGCACCACCTGTTTGTCCTGCTCGGCGGAGACAATCACCACGGGGATGGTCGGTGCCTCGTTGCGCAGGTTGATCAGGCCATTGAGCCCGTGCATGCCGGGCATGTTCAAGTCCAGCAGGATCAGGTCCAGGTCGTCGTGCTCGGCAGTCAAGGCCAGGGCACTGTCCAGGTCGGCGGTCTCCATGACCTCGCTGCCAGGAAAACCGTCGCTGATGACGTTGTGGATGGCTTCGCGAAACAGTGGGTGATCGTCGGCTATCAGGATTTTATACATGGCCATTCACCTCGTTATTGTCGTGTGGGGCAGAGCAGTTGCACGCACTTCTTGCAAGATCAGGGAAAGGGTTCGGGCCGGGCCGCTTGCAGGGGCAGGTTGGCCGCCTCCCAGGCATCGAGGCCATCGCGATACCAGTACAGATGGTTATAGCCCATGGCAGCGGCGCGTTTTACCGCGTTCCAGCTCAGCCAGCAATCTGCGCGGCAATAAAAGACCAATGGCGAATCCAACCGCCCGCCGGTGGCCGCGCGCAGGTGATGGCTGAAGTAGTCCTGCCAGGTCGGGTCGAGGTCGCCGTCACCGGTATTGGCCAGCCACAGGCTGCCGGGGAGATTGGCGTGGGGTTCGTTGTCGATGAAACGCCCTTGGACCCACGGCCTACGATAGACGTCGATCAGCACTGGGGGCGAGGCTTGGCCGAGCAGCTGTTGCAGGGCCTGGGTGTCGAGGGTCTGGGCGCCGTCGACAGTGGCGGGCGTCGGGCTGCGGTATTGGCCGATGCGATAACCCTGCGCTGAAAACAGCGCGGTATCGGCCTGCGCAACATTCAGCGCCAGGCCCAGCAGGAGGATCGCCAGCAAACGGGGCATAGGATTTATCCTTTTTGTTATGCGCCCATTACATGCCAGGGTCGAGGTCTTGTGAATGCGACCATGGACAGGAAAACCAGTACTAAAGTAGTAATTTGAGTGTTAAAGACCCGCGCGACATGGAGAACATGCACCGAACCCTGTGGGAGCAAAGCTTGCTCGCGATAACGGTGTGCCAGTCAGCATCAATTCTGGATGAGCCGCCGCCATCGCGAGCAAGCTTTGCTCCCACAGATTTTGTCTGTGCAATTAAGGGTTAGCTGCCGGCCTTGCGCAACGCCGCATGCTGCGGATTGAACGTCCACACCGCCAACAGCGCGAACACCAGGGTCAACCCCACGCACACCGCCATCGCCAGCAGGTTGAACTGCTCGTACAGCGCAAAACGCACCAACTCCACGCCGTGGGTGAACGGGCTGACCGAGCAGAGCCAGTACAGCCAAGGGCTGGCTTCCTGCATTTTCCATAGCGGGTACAGTGCCGAAGACAGGAAGAACATCGGGAAAATCACGAAATTCATCACCCCGGCGAAGTTTTCCAGTTGCCGGATGGCATTGGACAGCAACAAGCCCAGGGCGCTGAGCATCAGGGCCACCAGCAACAGGGCCGGCAGGGCCAGCAGCAGGCCCATGGTCGGTGGCTGGATACCGTACAACCAGGCGATGGCGAGAAAGGCGTAGACCTGCAATAGCGAGATCAGCGACGTCGCCAACAACTTGCTCGCCAGCAGGAAAGCCCGGGGCAGGGGACTGGTCAGCAGCACGCGCATGCTGCCCATTTCCCGGTCGTAGACCATCGACAGCGAGCCCTGCATGCCGTTGAACAACAGGATCATGCAGGCCAGCCCGGGCACGATGTACACCTCGTAGGGGATGTAGGTGTCGTAGGGCGCGATGATGGCGATGCCCAGTGCCGCGCGAAAACCGGCGGCGAACACCACCAGCCACAGCAGGGGCCGGACCAGGGCGCTGAGCAGCCGGGTGCGTTGCAGTACGAAGCGCAGCCATTCGCGCGTCACGATGCCGCTGAAACATTGCCAGTACGCATTCATGGCTGGACTCCCGAGGCGGTCAAGCGAGTGAAGGCCGAGCCGAGGGTGCCGCCGTGTTCCAGGCTCACCGCGTCGGCCTGTCCGCTGGCGACCAGGCGGCCCTGATGCACGATCAACAGATCGTCGCTGGGCTGCACTTCGTCGAGCAAGTGAGTGGTCCAGAGCACGCTGATACCTTGCTCGCTGCACAGTTGCCGGATGTGCAGGCCCAGGGCTAGGCGGCTGGCCGGATCAAGGCCGACGCTGGGTTCGTCGAGCAGCAACAGGCGCGGTTCGTGGAGCAGGGCGCGGGCGATCTCGACCCGGCGACGATGGCCACCGTTGAGGTCGCGTACCCGCTCGTGGCGGCGCTCCGTCAGGTGCTGGCGGGTCAGTTCAGCGTCGATGCGGGCGCTGCCCTGGCGCCGCGAAAACCCGTGCAGCGCCAGGTGATAGCGCAGGTTCTGTTCGATGCTCAGGTCCAGGTCCAGGGTGCTCTGTTGGAACACCACGCCCAACTGGCGCAGGGCCGATCTTGGTGATTTTTGCAGGGAATGACCGCCGATGCGGATCTCGCCACGTTGCAGGTCGTACAAACGCGTGAGCAGGGCGATCAGCGTCGACTTGCCGGCACCGTTGGGCCCCAGCAGCGCAGCGAAACGCCCGGCGGGAAGGCTGAAATTCATCTGCTTGAGGGCTTCGCGCGTGCCATAGGCAAAGCTCAGGTCGCTGACCTCCAGGGCGTTCATGGCGTGACCACCACGCCCCAAGGGTAGCGCCCGACTTTCACCGACTTCAGGACCTTGCGGCTCTCAACATCGATCACCGAGACATCGCCGCTGACGCCGTTGGTCGCCAGCAGCTGCTTCTGGTCCGGGGTGAACGCCAGTTGCCAGACCCGTCGGCCCACCAGCAGATAATCCAGCACTTCGAAGGTCTTGGCGTCGATCACTGCCACATGGTTCGCCGGGCCCAAGGCGACGAACGCCAGCTTGCCGTCGGCGCTGAGCTTGATGCCCACCGGTTGGACCTTGTCCGGGTGCACACCCTTGATCTGGAACGTCAGGGTCTTGAGGATCTTGCGCGTCGCCACGTCAAGCACGGTCAACGTGCCGCCGATCTCCGCCGAGGCCCAGAGCTGCGTGCCGTCGCGATTGAACTCGACGAAACGTGGCCGCTGATCCACCAGGGTGTTGTCGGCCAGGGTCTGGGTGCTGGTATCGATCCAGTGCAGCATGTTCGTGGTTTCGCTGGTGTTGACCGCCCACTTGCCGTCAGGGCTGACGGCCATGCCTTCGGGTTCGACACCCACGCCGATCTGGCCGAGCACTTCGGAGGTCTGGGTGTCGATCACCGTGACCAGGGCATCGTCTTCGTTGGAGACATACAGCCAGCGGTCGTTGGGGTGCAGGGCGAACTGCTCCGGGTCCTTGCCGGAGGGCAGTTCCTTGATGATCTTGCGGGTGGCGACGTCCATCACCTGGACCCGGTCCGAGTCGCTGGCGCAGATGTACAGCAGGCGATTGTCGTGGGACAGCAGCAGGCCCCGGGGGCGCTGGCCGACCGGCAGGGTCTCGATGACTTCCAGGCTCTGCATGTCGATCAGGCTCAGGCTGTTGTCTTTCTCGTTGGAAACCCAGGCGATGCTGGCGGCGGCGGGACCGGCGGCGAGCAACGCGGCGCCCAGGGCGAGGGCTTTGCATAGCCGGGTCGGGCAGAGCCGGGCCGGGTGAATCAGGGAGCGGCGCATGGCGGTTTTCCTTATTGTTGTTATCGATCAGGGGTAACGGCAGCTCACTTCGGGCTGGTCATAGCCCAGGCTGTCCATTTCATTGGAAGGGTGGAGAAAACCGTCCTGGGGCGAGGTGCTGACCAGTGCCCGAGGCTGGACCAGCGCAATTGGTTGGCGCAACTGGCCGTTCCAGGGCCGGTAGCTGAGCTTGCGACCCTTGAAGCCGTCCAGGGGCAACTGGTCGCTGAGGGCCAGATGGCGGATGGCGAGCGGGTCGTCCTGGCGCAGTTTGCTCACGGCGCTGGCGATGCTGCGCACGGCAATCCAGGCGGCGAAATCACGGTCGTTCATCCAGCGTCCGGCCAGGGCTTCGAAGCGTTTTTGCAACTGCGCTGCGCCGTAGGTTTCCACGGTCTTGTGCCAACCGGTGGGCGTCAGCCCTTGGGTGCCGGCCACCGGGCGTGGGTACCAGGTCTGGTAGGGCAGGTATTCGCCGAAGTCGCCGCGCTCGTCGGCCACCAGTACCACGTCGTACTCGGCGGTCTGGGTGAACAGTGGCATGTCGGCCTGGGCGCTGCGACGCTGGTCGTTGTCGAACTGCCAGGCCTTCTCGGCGACGATCTTCATGCCGAAGCGTTTCATGGCCCGGCGCAATGCGGCGGCATAGGCCTGGTCCTCGGGCGTCTGGCCGACGATCAGCAAGGCCCGCTGCCATTTACGCACGACGCTGAACTGCACCAGGGCATCGGCGAGCATGGCGCGGTCGGGCAGGCTGTGCAGCACGTTACCGAGGCAGTCGGTGGTGCGCAGGCTGTCGTCGGGGCTACCGGCGTTGAACAGCAGGCTGTCGGGCAGGGCGGCGCTGAGTTGGCGCAGGCTGGCGGCCGGTGCGTTGACCACGAACAGCCGCAGACCCTGGTCGTGTTGGGCCCGGGCGGCCTGGAGCAGCGCTTCGGGAGTGTTGACGCTGGCGCTTTCCAGGCGGTAGTCGTGCTTGAGAAAACGTCCGGTGCTGTTGCTGTCGACGATCGCCAGTTCAGCGCCGCGCAACCCGGCATCGGCCGGTTCGGCAATGACGTTGGACAGCAACGGGCCCGGATCGGGACGATAACCCAGGTAGCCGATGCGCACTTGTAGCGGCGTGATATCGCCCGCGTGAGCGGTTGCCGCTGCCAGCAGAGAAACCAGGGCGTAACTGACGAGCCGGCGCATGACATCCTCCATTGCAGGTAGCGCCAGCATAGGAAGCCCAGGGTCATGGGGAAATATGCAGAAAGTACCGCCGGTGCAGTACCAAGGTAGTAACTCACCTTGGAGGCCGGGGTTTTAGCATGCTAGGCATCGTCATTGACCAGGAGGGGACAGACCATGCGGATTCTCAAAGCGTTGCTGCTGCCGTTTCTGCTGATCCTGAGTTTGATCGGGGTTGATCGTCCCAGAACCTGGAAACCTCCAAGCCCCTCTGTGGGAGCGAGCTTGCTCGCGATAGCGGTGGTTCAGTCGACTTCAGTACCGGATGTGCCGCCGTCATCGCGAGCAAGCTCGCTCCCACAGGGGGTGGGCGTCAATGTCAATTCAAGGTTGGAGCGCTAACCATGTCAGCCCTCTGGCGCATCAACCTCTGGGTTTGTGCCTTTTTCGCCCTGGTCACCCTGGCCTGTGCAGTCCTGTTGTTGCACCAGGCCACGGCCGATGTGAAACGCGAGCTGCAATCGGCCGAGTCGGTGGTGCATTACCTGCGCGAAACCGCCGAGCGCGATCCGGCCAGTCTCCAGCCGCGGTTGACCGGCAGCCTGCGGCATGTGCGGGTCCGTTGGCTGGCCCCTGGGGAACTGTTCCCGGCGGATGAAGACGGGATGAAGGCCTGGCTTGGCCGCCGGTTACTGGATGACGGCCCTGCGGCCCAGGTGGTGGATTTGCCGGACGGTCGGCGGGCCTGGATTGCCGTCGACCCGCGCGATGAAATCGACGAGATTCTCGATTCCTTGGTGCAACTGTTGTACGTCTGCGCCCTGGCGCTGTCGCTCAGCCTGTTGGTGATTCGCTGGGGGGTACGCCGGGGCATGCGTTTGCTCGATGAGTTGCTGCATGCGTTGCGTCAGGTGTCAGCGGGGAACCTGCAGGTGCGCCTGGGCACTGAGGGTATCCCGGAGGCGCAGCATCTGGCGGGGCATTTCAATCGCATGACCGCCGCCCTGGCCGAGGCCCAGGCCGATAACGCCCGGCTTACCCAGGCTTTGCTGGCCGTGCAGGAGCAGGAGCGCACCCAACTGGCCCAGACCCTGCACGACGACCTGGGCCAATACGTGGCCGGTATTCGGGCCCGCGCCTGCCTGCTGCGGCTGGTGATGGATCAACCCCTGGCGCTGGAGCAGACCGTCAGCCAGCTCGAAGAGCATTGCGAGCATTTGCAATTGGGTTTCCGGGCGCTGGTGCATGACTTGTACCCCGTGGTGTTGCAGCACCTGCCGTTGTGCGAGGCCATCAGGCTATTGGCCGGGCAATGGCAGGCCAACCAGGGTATCGCCTGTCAGGTGTGGATCGACAAAACGCTGCCGCCCTTGTCCGGGCCGGACAAGACCCATTTGTATCGTTTGTTGCAGGAAGCGTTGACCAACATTGCCCGGCATGCCGGCGCCACGCAGGTGCGGATTCGCCTGCAACACCGCGCCGGGCGCCTGCGGTTGCTGGTGCGCGACAACGGTTGCGGAGCGACGCAACCATCGCGCGCCGGTGTTGGCTTGCACTCGATGTCCGAGCGGGCGCGCAGCCTGGGCGGTGAGCTGCGCATCGTCAGCCAGCCTGGCGCCGGTTGGGCGCTGGCCTTGAATATTGCCTTGGAGGCGTGATGAACATTTTGTTGGTGGACGACCATGCGGTGGTTCGGCAGGGCTATGCCAGCCTTTTGCGGGTGTTGATGCCGGACCTGCAGGTCCGCGAAGCAGCCACCGGCGAGGAGGCGTTGAGCCAGGTCCAGGAGCAGGTGCCGCATCTGGTGATCATGGACTTCGGCCTGCCCGGTATCAGTGGCTTGGAAACCACCCGCCGGCTACGCCAGCGCTTGCCACAACTGCGGGTGTTGTTCTTCAGCATGCACGATGAATTGCCCTTGGTGCGCCAGGCATTGGACGCCGGTGCCGCGGGCTACCTGACCAAGAATTCGGCACCCCAGGTGCTGGTGGAAGCGGTACGCCGGGTGCTGGCCGGGCATGTCTACATCGAGCAATCCCTGGCCACGCAACTGGCCTGCACCAGCTCGCGCCAGGATGTCGACCCGCGCCTGCAATGCATGACCCAACGTGAGTTGGAGATTTTCGTCATGCTCGCCAAGGGCACCCCCGCCCGCACCATTGCCGAACAGCTGTGCATCAGCGCCAAGACCGTGTCCAACCACCTGACGCTGCTCAAGAGCAAGTTGCAGGTCAGTTCCCATGCCGAGTTGGTGCACCTGGGGATCGATATGGGGGTGGTGCGGGTGGCTGGCTGAAATGATCAGAGCCGAACGCGGAGCGTCCGTTGAGGCATTCCCACACGGAGCGTAGGAGCGATCAGGTCTTCACTGATCCCAAGACGTCGGGCACCCGGTACAGCCTTGCATATTGGCATCCTGGAAATTCCCGTAATGCTGGCGAGAACCGCTCAGGTTGGCCTGTTCCAGGTTGCTTTCACCGAGCTTGGCTTCCTGCAGGTTGGCGTCGCGCAGGTCGGCGCCCTTGAGGTCGGCCTTGCTCAGCCAGGCCATTTCCAGGTCCGCCGCCTGCAGGTTCGCCTCGTGCAAGCGGGCGCCGGACAAGCGGGCGAATTGCAGGTAGGCCGCCGTCAGGTCGGCACGCTGGAATTGCGCGCCCTGGGCGAACAGGCCCCAACCCTGGATCGCCTTGAGTGTGGCGCCGCTGAAGTCCGCCAGGCGCAGGTTGCTTTGTTGCAGGCTGGCACGGGTCAGGTTGGCGCCCTGCAGCTGGGCTTTCTCAAGATTGGCCAGGTCCAGTCGCGCGTGCCGCAGATCGGCGTCGCGCAGATCGGCACCGCTGAGGTTCATCTTGCGCAGGTCCTGGTTCGCCAGTTTTGCACCGCGAAGGTTGGCGCCGGGGCATTGGCTGGATTCGGCGATGAGGCAGCCGTTGATCGTCAGGGGGGTGTCAGGGTCGTCGGCATGGGCAAGGGCGCCGATGAACAGAAGCAGCAATGGCAATGATTTCATGGCAGGAACTCGGGCAAGTGTGGGAGCGGGCTTGCTCGCGAAGACGTAGGCACAGTCAAAATCCCTATCAACTGAACCACCGCTTTCGCGAGCAAGCCCGCTCCCACAGGGGATTGTGGTGAGGGTCAGGTTATTTCTGCGCCGTCGCCTTATCCCAGCTCGGAATCTTGAACACCCAGAACGACCCACCCTGGGCCACCGGCTTGGTCAGTTCGGCCATGTCGCCGCCCCACAACGGTACGGCGCCACCGTAGCCGACGGTCACGCCGATGAATTGCTCGCCGTCCTGCTCCCACGTGATGGGCGGGGAGACGATGCCGCTGCCGGTCTGGAATTTCCACAGTTCCTGGCCGGTCTTGGCGTTGAAGGCCTTGAAGAAGCCGTCGCCGGTGCCGGTGAACACCAGGTTGCCCTTGGTCGCCAGCACACCAGCCCATAGTGGCAGAGGTTCCTTGTGTTCCCAGACCACCTTGCCGGTGGTGGGGTTCATCGCCCGCAGGCTGCCGACGTGATCGTCGTACATGCGCTTGATGCGAAAGCCCATGCCCAGGTAGGCCGAGCCTTTCTTGTAGTTCACTTCCTCGGTCCAGTATTCCTCTTTCCACTGGTTGCCGGGGACGTAGAACAGGCCGGTGTCCTGGCTGTAGGCCATGGGGTTCCAGTTCTTGCCACCGAGGAAGGGCGGCGAGACTTCCACCGGCTTGCCCTTGGTTTCACCCGGTAATGGCTTGGCCGGACGCTGGCCGGGATTCTCCACTGGGCGACCGGTCTTGAGGTCGATGTGGCTGGCCCAGGTGATGTTGTCGACGAACGGGAAGGCGTTCTGCAGCTTGCCGTTGTTGCGGTCCACCACGTAGAAGAAACCGTTGCGGTCGGCGTGGGCGGTGGCCTTGACCACCTTGCCGTCCTTATCCTTGTAGTCGAACAGCACCAGCTCGTTGTTGCCGGAGAAGTCCCAGGCGTCGTTGGGCGTGTGTTGGTAGAACCACTTCACTTCGCCAGTGCTTGGGTCGACCCCGACCTGGCCGGAGGTATAGAGGCTGTCGAAGTCGTGAGGGTTGCCGTCCTTGGCCGTGCGCGCCCAGGTGTTCCACGGGCCGGGGTTGCCCGCGCCGACGATGATGGTGTTGGTCTCGGCGTCGAAACTGGCACTCTGCCAAGGTGCGCCGCCGCCGTGGCTCCAGGCTTCGACCTTGCCGGTTTCAGTGGTCTTGTCGTCGGGCCAGGAGGGCGCCTTGACGTCGCCGGTCGGCGTGCTGTCCTTGCCGTTGAGGCGGCCCATGTGGCCTTCGACAAACGGGCGCATCCAGACTTCGTCGCCGGTGTCCGGGTCGCGGGCGAACAGTTGCCCGACCACACCGAACTCGTCGCCGGAACTGCCATGGATCAGCAGGACCTTGCCACTGGTCTTGTCCTTGATCAGCACCGGGGCGCCGGTCATGGTGTAGCCGCCGGCGTGGTCGCCGAACTTCTTGTTCCACACCACTTTGCCGGTGTTTTTATCCAGGGCGACGACTCGCGCGTCCAGGGTGCCGAAGTAGATCTTGTCGCCGTAGATGGCCGCGCCGCGGTTGACCACGTCGCAGCACGGGCGAATGTTGTCCGGCAGCCGGTGGTTGTAGGTCCACAGGCGCTTGCCGGTCTTGGCGTCGAGGGCGAATACCCGCGAGTACGAGCCGGTGACGTACACCACGCCGTCGCTGACGATGGCCTGGGACTCCTGGCCGCGCTGCTTCTCGTCGCCGAATGAGTAGGACCAGGCCGGGGTCAGCTTGAACACGTTCTTGTCGTTGACCTGGGCCAGCGGGCTCCAGCGCTGGGCGTTGGTGCCCATGCCGTATTGCAGCACGTCCTTGGTGGTCAGGTGGTCGTTGGCGATGTCTTCCCAGGTGACGGCAGCGTGCGCCGAGGGACTCGACGACAGACTGCCGGCCAGCAGCAAGGCAACGGTCAGGGAGGAGAGGGCGGGTAGCGTTTTTATTCTCATGGTGGCAGTTCCCAGTGAAAGGTTTTGGCCTGACTAGGGTGAGTCGCGCCACGACGTTGCCGATACGGAAAAAGTCCCGCCCTTGCCGGGAAGACTTCCCGAACCGCCTGTCTTTACGACCTGCGTCGGATGGCTTGCTACCAAGGAACTAGACCCCGGCCACCAAAGCAGCATTCGGCTGGGGCAAGGGGGTTCCTAAGATGACGGCACGGCTTCTTCACAGAGGTCTTGCGTGCAATCCAGAGGGCATAACAATGACAACAAAACGCAACGCCATCATCGCTACCGCATTACTGATGGGGCTGACCGGCGCAGGCTCCGCATGGGCCCATGGCAACGTAGTGCCCCAGGCAGTGGAAACCAAGGGTCTGACCCCGATCAAGGACACCGGTGTCGCACTGGACGGTGACGGCTGGGCCACGGTGAACCCTTATCGCGCCTCACCTGAACACGACCGGGCACTGGAAATCGGCTCATCGGCCTACAACCAGAACTGCGCGGCCTGCCATGGCCTGGAAGCCAAATCGGGCGGCATCGCCCCGGACCTGCGCATGCTCGACGCCGCCGACGCCGGTGATGAGTGGTTTGTCGAGCGCGTACGTCACGGTGCGGTGCGCGACGGCCGGGTCTACATGCCAAAAATGGCCGACTACCTGAGCCAGGAAGCCTTGTGGGCGGTGCGCACCTATCTCGACAGCGTGCACGTCGAGGAGTGATCGCCATGCGCCTGTTCGCGTGGGTAATGTGCAGCCTGCTCCTGTGGGGCCAGGCGGTGCAGGCGCAGGTGCGCAGCTACGACCAGATGATCGCGGCCGGTGAGTTGAAGGTCGCGGTCTACAAGGACTTCGCGCCCTACAGTTTCGAAGACCACGGCCAACCCAGGGGCGTGGACGTGGAACTGGCCCAGGCCCTGGCCAAGGCGCTTGGCGTGCGCCTGCAACTGATGTGGGCACCGCCGGGCGAAAAACTCGATGACGATCTGCGCGATTACATCTGGCGCAGCAGTCCGCTGCACGATCGACAACTCGCCGACCTGATGATGCGTGTCCCGTACGATCATGACTACGTGCAAAGGCGCAACGACATCGGCGAACTGGCAAACGCCCAGGTGGTGATGTTCGGCCCTTATCAGCAGGAATGCTGGCAGGTGGCATTTGACCGCCGCCGACTGGATTCGGTGGGCAGTGTCGCGGTGTTCCAGCAGCACCCCATTGGCGTTGAAGTCGACAGCGTGCCGTCGTTCTACCTGACGTCGGTGTTCAACGGCATGCTCAGCGCCAAGACCCACCATTACCCCGGTGTCAGCCAGGCCTTCAAGGCCATGCAGGCCGGGGAGGTGGACGCTGTCATGGCCATGCGCGGTGAGGTCGATTGGCAAGTGCACGAGGCGGCCGATCCGCAACTGGCGCTGGCGGAGAATGCCTACCCGAACATGGGCAAGCAACGTTGGGAAATCGGCATGGCGGTGCATGAAAGCAACCGTCAGCTGGCCTATGCGGTGGAAGAGGCGCTGGAAGGCTTGATCCGCGACGGCAGCGTCAAGACCGTCTATGCCCATTACGGCCTGCGTTACGAAGTGCCGGAGATGTATCAATAGGAGCGCCGGGATGAAATGGGTCATGTGGTGCCTGCTGTGGTGCGGCCTGCCAATGACCGCCTGGGCGGCGGTCGAGCCAGGGAAGGACCCGGTGCCATCGGTGATGTGGGCCTTTTATCACAAGCAATTGCTGGGGGACGCGCCGTTCGTGTTCGATGACCGGGTGCGCCTGCTGGCGCCACCCTTTGCCGAAGACGCCCGCCAGGTGCCACTGGAAATAGATGCCCGGGCCTTCACCGGCGACGTCGTGCGGGTGCTGGCCTGGGCCGAACTGAACCCGTTGCCGAAAATCGTCGACTTCCAACCGGGGGAGCGAGTGCTGCCCTGGCTGTCGATCCGCATTCGCATCGAGCAAGCCACGCCGTTGCGCGCCGCCGTGCAGACCCGCGATGGCTTGTGGCACGTCGGCTCGACGCTGATCGACGCGGCCGGTGGCGGCTGCACCGCGCCCAGCGTGGTGCGCACCCAGCCAGGTTGGGAGGAACACTTGGGCGAGGTACTGGGCGCCCGCTATCCCCGGGGCGATTCGAGCCGCCTGCGCCTGCAGGTGGCTCATCCGATGGATAACGGCCTGGTGAGCGGCATCCCGGAATTTTTCCTCAACCAGGCGCAACTGCTGGACGCCGACGGCCAGGTGCTGGCGCGCCTGGAGCTGTTCCCGGCGGTCAGCGAAAACCCCAACCTGGGCTTCGACATCCGAGGCCCGGGCCAGACCCGCCTGCTGCTGCGCGACAACAGCGGCAATACGTTCGAGGCGGCGATCCCCTGACCACAAGGAGCGCGCCATGCGCTGGTTGTTGCTGATGTTCCTGAGCCTGTGCTGGCCGACGTGGGCCGGGACGGGCTACGCACTCAAGCCCCGGCAGATCGCCGAAGGCACCTGGCTGCTGGAAGGCAGCACCGAGAATTTTGCCAAGGCCAACGGCGGCAACATCGTCAACACCGCGTTCATCGTTACCGATGCCGGCGTGGTGGTGATCGATACCGGGCCGTCGAAGCGCTACGGCGAGGCGCTGCGCCAGGCCATTGCCGCGACCACCGACAAACCGGTGATCCAGGTCCTGCTGACCCATCACCACCCCGACCATGTATTGGGCAACCAAGCCTTCAGCGACGTGCCCATTGGCGCCTTGGCGGGCACCACCGACCTGCTGCGGCAACAGGGTGATGCGCTGGCGGAAAACATGTACCGGCTGGTGGGCGACTGGATGCGCGGCACCGAGGTGGTGCTGCCGACTCGAGAGCTGGCTGCGGGGTCGCTGAGGGTGGGTGACCATTCGTTGCGCTTGCTGCAACTGGCCGGGCACACCGGGGCCGACCTGGCGATCCTCGACGAAACCACCGGCGTGCTGTTTGCCGGCGACCTGGTGTTTTACGAACGCGCCCTGACCACCCCCAACAGCCCGGGACTCGAGGTCTGGCTCCGGGACCTGGACACCTTGCAGGCCCTGCCCTGGAAGCAGATCGTGCCCGGCCACGGCCCGGTCGCGACCGACGCCCGGCCCTTTGCACAGATGCGCGACTACCTGGGCTGGCTCGACCAACTGATGCGCGATGGCGCGGCGCGGGGCGACGACATGGCCGAGATGATCCGCAGCCCCATCCCCGAGCGCTTTGCCGGGATCAGCCTGAGTCGCTATGAGTTGATTCGCAGCGTCAGTCATCTCTATCCGCGCTATGAGCGGGCGGGGATGAAGCGGGTGGATGCCCACGACCCTGACTGAACGCACTCCTCCATGTGTACCAAGGAACTAGAAAACTCAACACAGCGGGCAATTGTTGGCAACGGCTCCGAGCCCAAGAATCTGTGGCAGACCGGGAAAAATTCCCGGGTATAACAATAACCGCAGAGGTAGCCGTCATGAGTCATCCCGCACGTCGCCAACCCTTCGCCGTGAGCCTGCTGCTCAGTGCCATGCTGCTGTCCGGTTCGGCCCTTGCAGCCGTGACCGATCAGGAAATTCTCCAGGACCCGAAAAACCCGCAACAGATCGTGACCAACGGCCTGGGTGTCCAGGGCCAGCGCTACAGCCCGCTCGATACCCTCAATGTCGATAACGTCAAGGACCTGCGACCGGTCTGGGCGTTCTCCTTCGGCGGTGAAAAGCAGCGTGGCCAGCAAGCCCAGCCGATGATCAAGGACGGGGTGATGTACCTCACCGGTTCCTACTCTCGGGTATTCGCAGTGGATGCGCGCACCGGCAAGAAGCTGTGGCAATACGATGCGCGCCTGCCCGATGACATCCGTCCTTGCTGCGACGTGATCAACCGTGGCGTAGCGTTGTACGGCGACCTGGTGTTCTTCGGCACCCTCGACGCCAAGCTGGTGGCCTTGAACAAGGACACCGGCAAAGTGGTGTGGAGCAAGAAGGTGGCCGACCACAAGGAAGGCTACTCCATCAGCGCCGCGCCGCTGGTCATCAACGGCAAGCTGATCACCGGCGTGGCCGGGGGCGAGTTCGGCGTGGTGGGCCAGATCAGCGCCTACGACCCGAAGAACGGTGACCTGCTGTGGACCCGCCCAACCGTGGAAGGCCACATGGGCTACGTCTACAAGGACGGCAAAGCCATCGAGAATGGTATTTCCGGCGGCGAGGCGGGCAAGACCTGGCCGGGTGATCTCTGGAAAACCGGCGGTGCCGCGCCTTGGCTGGGCGGCTACTACGACCCGGAAACCAACCTGTTGCTGTTCGGCACCGGCAACCCGGCGCCCTGGAACTCCCACCTGCGTCCTGGCGACAACCTCTATTCGTCGTCGCGCCTGGCCCTGAACCCGGACGATGGCAGCATCAAATGGCACTTCCAGAGCACGCCTCACGACGGCTGGGATTATGACGGCGTCAATGAACTGATCTCGTTCAACTACAAGGAAGGCGGCAAGGACATCAAGGCGGCGGCGACCGCGGACCGTAACGGCTTCTTCTACGTGCTCGACCGCACCAACGGCAAGTTCATCCGCGGCTTCCCGTTTGTCGACAAGATCACCTGGGCCACTGGCCTGGACAAGGATGGGCGGCCGATCTACAACGAGGCCAGCCGTCCGGGCGCGCCGGGCAGCGAAGCCAAAGGCAGTTCGGTGTTTGTCGCACCGGCCTTCCTCGGCGCAAAAAACTGGATGCCGATGGCGTATAACCAGGACACCGGGCTGTTCTACGTGCCGTCCAACGAGTGGGGCATGGACATCTGGAACGAAGGCATCGCCTACAAGAAAGGCGCGGCGTTCCTCGGAGCCGGTTTCACCATCAAGCCGCTGAACGAGGATTACATCGGCGTGCTGCGGGCCATCGACCCCAAGACCGGCAAGGAAGTCTGGCGCCACAAGAACTACGCGCCGCTGTGGGGCGGGGTCCTGACCACCAAGGGCAACCTGGTGTTCACCGGTACGCCTGAAGGGTTCCTGCAGGCATTCAACGCCAAGACCGGGGAAAAGGTCTGGGAATTCCAGACCGGCTCCGGCGTGCTCGGCTCGCCCATCACCTGGGAAATGGACGGCGAGCAATACGTCTCCGTGGTCTCCGGCTGGGGCGGCGCGGTGCCGCTGTGGGGCGGCGAGGTGGCCAAGCGCGTGAAGGACTTCAACCAGGGCGGCATGCTCTGGACCTTCAAGTTGCCGAAGGACTTGGTGGTCAAGCGCTGAGCCAACTCTGGCAAATGCAGAACCTGTGGAAAATGTAGCACCTGTGGGAGCGAGCTTGCTCGCGATAGCGGTCGATCAGTCACCCTCCATGCTGGATGTGCCGACCTCATCGCGAGCAAGCTCGCTCCCACAAAAAAGCCCGGGTCAACCTCAGATCGCGGCAAAATCTACGACCAAATAACGAGAGTCCCCCCTGCCAACGACGCATTCGTCCGGCAGGCGGGGCTCTCTACCATCGGCCTATCGCCTGTCCTGTGACAGGCATCGACCAGGCAGAGGCCCCATCATGATCTATGCACAACCCGGAACCCCAGGCGCCGTCGTTTCCTTCAAGCCGCGCTATGGCAACTTCATCGGCGGCGAATTCGTCGCGCCGGTCAACGGCGAATACTTCACGAACACGTCCCCGGTCAATGGCGAAGTCATTGCCGAATTCCCACGCTCCAGCGCCGCCGACATCGACAAGGCCCTGGATGCCGCCCATGCCGCAGCCGATGCCTGGGGCAAGACCTCGGTGCAGGACCGTTCCCTGGTGCTGTTGAAAATCGCCGACCGTATCGAGCAGAACCTGGAAATCCTCGCCGTCAGCGAAACCTGGGACAACGGCAAGGCCGTGCGCGAAACCCTCAATGCCGACGTGCCGCTGGCGGCCGACCATTTCCGTTATTTCGCCGGCTGCATCCGCGCCCAAGAGGGTGGGGCGGCCGAGATCAACGAACTGACCACGGCCTATCATTTCCACGAGCCGCTGGGCGTGGTCGGGCAGATCATCCCGTGGAACTTCCCGCTGCTGATGGCCGCCTGGAAACTCGCCCCGGCCCTGGCTGCCGGTAACTGCGTCGTGCTCAAGCCGGCTGAACAGACGCCGCTGTCGATCATGGTCTTCATCGAGCTGGTCGCTGACCTGCTGCCGCCAGGGGTGTTGAACATCGTCCATGGTTTCGGTCGCGAAGCCGGTGAAGCCCTGGCCACCAGCAAGCGCATCGCCAAGATCGCCTTCACCGGTTCCACCCCGGTGGGCTCGCACATCATGAAATGCGCCGCCGAGAACATCATCCCGTCCACCGTGGAACTGGGTGGCAAGTCGCCGAACATCTTCTTCGAAGACATCATGCAGGCCGAGCCGGCCTTCATCGAGAAAGCCGCCGAAGGCCTGGTGCTGGCGTTCTTCAACCAGGGCGAAGTCTGCACCTGCCCGTCCCGGGCGCTGGTGCAGGAGTCGATCTACGAATCGTTCATGGCCGTAGTCATGAAGAAGATCGCCAAGATCAAGCGCGGCGACCCGCTGGACACCGAGACCATGGTTGGCGCCCAGGCCTCCGAGCAGCAGTACGACAAGATCCTCTCGTACCTTGAAATTGCCCAGCAAGAGGGCGCCGAGCTGCTCACCGGCGGTGCTGCCGAGCGACTCGAGGGGGATCTGTCGAGCGGCTATTACATCCAGCCGACCCTGCTCAAGGGCCACAACAAAATGCGTGTGTTCCAGGAAGAAATCTTCGGCCCGGTAGTGGGTGTGACCACCTTCAAGGACGAAGCCGAAGCCCTGGCCATTGCCAACGACACCGAGTTCGGCCTCGGCGCCGGCCTGTGGACTCGCGACATCAACCGCGCCTACCGCATGGGCCGGGCGATCAAGGCCGGTCGCGTGTGGACCAACTGCTACCACCTGTACCCGGCGCACGCCGCGTTCGGTGGCTACAAGAAGTCCGGCGTGGGGCGTGAAACCCACAAAATGATGCTCGACCACTACCAGCAGACCAAGAACCTGCTGGTGAGCTACGACATCAATCCGTTGGGGTTCTTCTAACCCGATAACACAGCACGACACCCTGTGGGAGCGAGCTTGCTGTGGGAGCAAGGCTTGCCCGCGATACAGGCGACTCGGTCTCCGGTCAGGCCGAGGCGACTAATCGCGAGCAAGCTTTGCTCCCACAGTAAGCCTTGCTCTCACAATGGGTTTTGTCGCTCTCCTGAATTGCTACCAACGCACCCCACCCACCGCTTCGAAAGTAGCATTCGAGCCTCGGGCGCGGCGTGCATTAATGACCTTGCCGGAATCGCCCGGTACAAGAAGAGGAAAGACCCATGTGGACTAAACCCGCGTACACCGACCTGCGTATTGGCTTTGAAGTGACGATGTACTTCGCCAACCGATGAGTGCCGGCCCGGCCTGACGCGTTCAGGCCGGGCTCACCATTTGGTCTGATTGCAATCACGGTGGGATGCTTTAGGCTCAGGGTATCCCAATACAATAAGAACAGGCTTACCGATGAGCCACGTACCTGAAAAGATGAGTCTCAGCCCGCTGCGCAAGTTCGTTTCACCTGAAATCATGTTCGGCGCCGGTTGTCGGCACAATGTTGGCAACTATGCCAAGACGTTCGGCGCACGCAAGGTGCTGATCGTCACCGATCCCGGCGTGATCGCTGCCGGGTGGGTGGCCGATGTCGAAGCCAGCCTCCAGGCCCAGGCCATTGATTACTGTCTCTACAGCGCCGTNTCNCCCAACCCCCGGGTCGAGGAAGTGATGCTCGGTGCCGANGTGTACCGGGAAAACCATTGCGACGTCATCGTTGCGATTGGCGGCGGCAGCCCGATGGACTGCGGCAAGGCCATCGGCATTGTCGTCGCCCATGGTCGCAGCATCCTCGAATTCGAGGGTGTCGACATGCTGAACATGCCCAGCCCGCCCTTGATCTTGATTCCCACCACTGCCGGCACCTCGGCCGATGTGTCGCAGTTCGTGATCATTTCCAACCAGCAAGAACGCATGAAGTTTTCCATCGTCAGCAAGGCGGCGGTACCGGACGTGTCGCTGATCGACCCGGAAACCACCCTGAGCATGGACCCGTTCCTGTCGGCNTGTACCGGCATCGACGCCCTGGTTCACGCCATCGAGGCGTTTGTGTCCACCGGTCATGGCCCGTTGACCGACCCNCATGCGCTGGAAGCGATGCGCCTGATCAACGGCAACCTGGTGCAGATGATCGCCAACCCGGCGGACATCGCCCTGCGGGAAAAAATCATGCTGGGCAGCATGCAGGCCGGGCT
>Ga0065714_10002308_pt1 | contig 25867 bp, 17 predicted proteins | sample MisRhiReplicate2_FD_59101 | JGI IMG/M metagenome (GOLD analysis project Ga0065714, IMG submission 59101) | Miscanthus rhizosphere microbial communities from Kellogg Biological Station, MSU, sample Rhizosphere Soil Replicate 2: eDNA_1 v2... | ecosystem: Host-associated > Plants > Roots >... | reverse complement strand
AAACAGCATAAATTTGTTTTTTCTGATAATTACGTAACGTGGATTATCAATAGGTGCAATTACTTCTTGTAGTGCATTAATAAAAGTCGATTTTTCGAAAGTGGTTCCGCCTTCTAGATGGCAGAAAACGGCACCATATTGGTCTATCTCACTTTGCACATAAATTTGTGAAGTATCGGTTTGGATTACTCCTGCCTTAATTAATGCACTCAAAAGTGCTTGTCCAATTTGATGAATATCTTTTGAAATGTCGCGGTACTTAATATAAAGTGTTAGGGTTTTGTAGGTTAGCCGACCGAATATGAGCATCCCTATAGTACCAATAATGCCTAGCAGAGTGTACAGATCATGTGACGATTTGAAATACCTGCCTCCTCTAAGAAGGATTTCCAGGCTTTGCAGCCCAAACCCAGCCAAACCCGAGCCCAAAGTAGCCAAAAGATTGGCAATTGTTTTATTCAGGTACATGGCTTTAACTTCTTGGTATTCTTGTTCTTCCCGAAATGGGATTTTAATTTCTTCAACAAGATTTAAGCCCACTTCGAGCGCAGTCTTCCAACGTTGTTTTAAATTTTCTCTATCGGCAGCATAGGCAAACATTTCTATATTCTTTTTCTCTGCTTCTGCTACCTGGCTAATGTTTTCGGATAAATTTAATCTGTTCACCCCGTTTTCGATACCCGGTTCCTGTTTAAAGGAAACGCCAACGAAACTTTTAAAGCGCCTTTTTAAGAGAGCGAAGTCATCTCCTCCTGTTTTGGCTGTGGGATCGATTGTAACCAGATGCCAGATATTACCGGTCTTACCCATATTCCCGTTTTGTGTTCTGATGGCTCTGCCGCGCATCTGATTGGAAGAAACAAAAGAGCCAACAAAGCTCGCTAATATTAATGAATTGATGGCTGGGGCATCCCATCCTTCACCGAGTAAAGATTTTGTTCCGATCAATACTTCAATTTCTCCTCCCTCAAAAATTTCGGTTACGAGGTGGATCAAGGCAATTTTAATCTGTTCTGTTTGCTCAATAATGATATAATCATGATCGAAAGGAACAGGAGATAAGCTGATTTTTGTAATACCCAGTTTAACTGCTTTTGCTTCGAATGCTTTACATGCGGTTCTTGGTATAATTACCATAGAACCGGTAAGCATACCTATTTTTTTATTGGTTGTGTTTTCGCGTCTTAGTTTTTCGAAAATAGGAATTACACCCATTTTGGTTAATTCGAGCTGATTCTCTGTTGAGTTGATATAGAATTCTTTGCGGACATAATCAGATAGAATGACCATTCTTAAATGATGGCCTAAGTGCTTAAACTCGAAATCTACAATGCTGCTAATTCCACTGAGTTTGCTTATGCTTGAAGTTAAAAAGCTTGTAATCCGTTTATTGTTAGAGAAATTGATCTGTCTTTTCTCCATAGCACCAAATCGCCTCAACTTTGATTCCAGTTGCTTCCGATGTTCGTCGAATGCCTTGAAACGTTTCTTTTCTTGAAATAAATAGAAATCTAAAAGTGTTTCCAGCCAATTGTAATCCAATGGTGGGATTTCTAATTTTTGATCGCCCACCACTTTGATATGGAGCTGATGGATTTCCCTGCCATTGGCATGAAGAAAAATTAAACAGGCCGAATAGCAAGAAAGATTAGTATAGATCCATTCGAGGTGTTCGGTTGGATGTACCCAGATGGGATGATCTTCGATGGCTTTTATAAGCGTTTCATCATGCTTAATTTCATGAAACAGCAATTCGATATCTGCCCTGAATTTGACGATGTTTTCATTTTCTGCCGTGGTTGGAAAGGTAAAATGGACATAGTCTTGATGTGGGCATAAGTCGCCCTCAATTATCAATTCGGGTACTGATATTTCGGCATCAATCGGACCATTAAATTCGATATAGCGTAACCATTCAGTTGGTGTAACATCGTACGGTGGCGTGGCGGTTAAGCCAACAATAATTGGATCGAGTTTTTCTTTTACTTTGGTTAAGGTTTGCCACCACTCATTTTTTAAGTGATGGGCTTCATCCACTACAATCGTGTTAATGTTCTGCAATTTTAATCTCTTTACTATATTATCAAGATTAGGATTAGATGATTTTATCGTTTCTTCCTCTTCTTCTTCATCAATTTCTTCTTCCTGCACAGGTAAATTGTTACAGGCCGCATGGAGACCCTGGAAAGTAACCACAGTCATAAATTTGGGGTTCCTGATATCTTTCGAAATCCAGTCTGGCACGGTTTCAACCTGAAGAAAAAGATCACAGAAACGTTGTATCCATTGGTTTCGTATGGCAATGGTAGGGGCGAGGATCAATGTTGGTTTGTTTAAGCGGATAGCTACTTCGAGCCCCAAAACCGTTTTACCCGAACCCGGTGGCGCAATAATATGTAGGTGCCGGTTGGCAATGTAATCATCTAATTGATCGAGAACCCGTTGCTGATACTTTCGCCAACTGGATATAAATTTTATTTCTTCAGGATAGGAGGTCAATTTTTAAACGGATTAATATAACGCTTTTTTGTTTGTTAGATGGTATGGAAGCATGGCCGTTACAGCTTACTCTACATAAAACCATGGGATATTAAATAAACCTTCTTTTAGATCGATATTTACGGTTTGACCGGTCTGGATTCCGTTGTACTGATCGCTCGTAACAGAAATTTCTTCCTGATCGTAATGATGGCCCCAGGGCGTAACTTTTAGAATATAAGATTTCGACCCTCTTCTACCCCTGCTAATCCTTTTATTTACAACCTCGGCTTGATAAACAGTCGGTTCCGAATTGTCGTAAACACAGTTTGCCTAGTAAGCGCATGCATAACTATAAAGAAAAACATTAACAATAAGCGATAGGTAAATCCAGGTTTTGCTTTTATCGGTATTGATGATATGATTATGTGTAGCAAAAAGAATGATCAGCATGATTGCAAAGGCTACGGTACCGGGGATGATCAAACTATAAAAGCTTTCAAATTTATAATCGATAATTACACGGAACAGGATAACCCAGGCGGCAATGTCGATAAAATCGGCTACATCGTATTTATCATTCCCATCCTCGTCTTTCCAAATTTCTACCAAACTGGCAATACTTGGCCTGCCTGTTAAACCATTTAATATAAGGCCAATAATTGGTATGCAGAGCAATACTGTAAAAAGGATCTCGTAAGGTTTTGGGAAAAATAAGAACCATACACTTAAACCAATGGTCAGTATTCTAACCAGTTGAGTTTATGGAAGGTTAATTTAGAGAAGGTAACTTTACTGCGCTGTTGTTGTCGTTGGTTTCTTCTGACTTTGCTCATATTAATTACCCGTATTTTTTAAAACGTGTTGCAAATAACTTTGGAAATTGCTGTACCCATTTTTTTCAGGATGTTCAAGGTCTAGCATCTCTCCATTTCCCGTATCAAATATTTGCCAGTCGTAAATTTTAGCAATTCTTATCAATTCAAAAAGTGCTTCTTCGCCATAAAGTCTAAATAATTTATTGCTTACAGGTTCGCTATCAAAAAAATAATCTATAATGTATCCTTCACCTTTTATTTCCCTATTATTTTTGTTAGCGATAATATTGATAAAATGCTTTTCTAGAGTAATGTTAAAATCTATTGCTACAAGTAACTCTTCGTCTACTTCTTCAATAGTGCTTATTTTTTGTCTGGAGCTAAATATTACAATGTCCCAACTCATATTAGTATCTCGTTATTAGTTTATTTAAGTTTTATGCTATCGCTCCATTTTTCTCTACCACCATCATTTAGTGAAATTATGCTGGCAGATAGATGAACAATATGTTTGTTAGGTTCGTAGCTAACTTTTATCTCATTTGGATAGGCAATTACATCGTAATATTCCTTTTGGATTATTTGGTATTCGAAAACAGGTAACCATGCAATAGTTTTATAAATTTCTACACGTGTGCCCCTGTAATCGGAAATGGCATTACCAATAGAACGTTCCCTGTAAATTATATCATCGCTCAATTTTTTTTCTGCATCCGCTTCGAAATCTGCAACAATAAATCCTACGCCCAAAATACCAAGTGTGCCCGAAAGATAACCTATTCCAAAAGTGCTTATCATAAGCAAAGTGCCGATAATTTTTAAGAATTTATTCGGCTGAAATTGCGACCACCACAATATAAGCGATAGGTATAGGTAAAAACCCGAAACCAATAACCAGTTTACCATTATCGATATCGTTGAAAGCTTAAATACTAAAGCTAAAGTGGTTAAAACAGTTAATATAATTGAAATTTTAACCACCCATTGCCTTGTTTTGGGCTTCTTTTTAGTTAATGCAAAAAAGATTAAGCTTAAAATAGGATAGGCCCACAGCGCTACTAATGTAATAGAAAATGGATTCATTGAGCGTTAATTTTAATCTGTATCGAGTTTTATGCAGCCAGTTGTACCTATTTACCCTTGCAGGTATTTAAATATTTAGTATACTCATTGATAAACCTGTCGCGTTGTTTTTTATAATCGCTAAGGGAAGTAAAGTTCCTATATTCGAGTTCCATATTGTTGAAGTAGAAATAAATAGTGGTGTTATTTCCGGGGAACAAGATAAATGTTCCTAGTATATTGCCTGTTTCAATTGTTGCCCTGTTAATTCCGTAAACTGTATAACCATTAAATTTAAGTTCTATCAGGTTCTTACTTTCCATACCCGTTGTGTGCGAGGCTAAAAAAAATAAATTTTCGAGCAGCTTCTTTTTATCGAGGTTATAACTCTTTTCTTCTGAAAGCTCAACTTTTAAGTTTACGAATGGGGCTTTCTTATCGTTGTTGTATAAAATCCGATAACCGTCTGTCCGGGTTACGCTCACGCCTCCATTTGCAGTTGATACCGTTCTATATTTCTCTGTGCCTTCAGGAAGACGATCTGGATTGGTTGCCACTAAACCCGAAGCAGATTTAAATGAAATATAACATTGTTTAATTTCATTTTTGTCTTTAAAACTAATTAAAACAGTTGCCAATAAAATAATCGAAAAAAGCGCTGGTTTTGATTTCATATTTTTTGGGTTGTTTCATTAATGTTTAGTGCAAAGTATAAGCTGTTGGACTTAATCATTTTTTGATCAATACATATTTGCCGAAGTTGCGCAGGCATGTTGGTTGAGAGCTGATGCATTATCCAGGTTACTTAAACTGTTGGGAAGATATGAATAATGTAGAATAGTGCAAAGTGTGTTGTTATAGCATAACGGAGATTAGTTTCAACCCGCATAATCTTGAGGAAAACCCTACGAATAAATTGCAAATGGTCATAAAAACGCCTTTATATTGTCATGATTGCCCCTCATGCGCGTAGCTCTTCCGTTGTAACTTTATCATCATCAAATCAATAGAAAATAACATGAGAAAGATCAAAATAATGGAACACATCTCGCTTGATGGCGTGATGCAACACGAAAACAGCGAGGATTTTGCACATGGCGGATGGACAACGCCTTACCGCAGTCCAGAAGGTTTAGCCGCAGTACTGGAAGCTCAGGGTACTCACATCGATCTGCTGTTGGGCCGCAAAACCTACGATAGCTGGACCCAGTACTGGCCAAAAGCAGGCGATAATCCGATGGCAAACAGTTTAAATAATGGCAAAAAGTACGTCGCTACCCATAGGCCCGAGAGCCTCGAATGGGGCCCGGTTGAAGATTTAGGTACAGACATTGTAACGCGTATTCGCAATCTCAAATCAACAGAGGGGCCTGACCTGATTGTGTATGGTAGTTCGACGGTGGTTGCTGTGCTATTGGAGCAGGGACTAGTTGACGAGGTTGTACTAATGGTATACCCGGTATTGTTGGGCACGGGCAAACGTTTCTTTTCGGACACTGCCGATGCACGCGAGCTGGCTTTTGTAAGCACGAAAACTACGCCAACAGGGGTACAGCTGAACACTTATAGGTATGTTGGAGAGCTGGGAAGTTAATTAGTTTGGAGTTGAGCGTTTGGAGTTTGGAGGCCGGAACGTCATTGCGAACTGAAGGCTAGGGGGTGTGAAGTGGCGTGAAGCAATCTGTATTGTGGAATAGTCCAAAGTTTGGATTTTGGAAAAGAGGATTAATTTGGAAAAGTTTTTGGAGCGCAGCGGCTGTGATCCTTGGGCAGGCTTCGGTCCTGCTGTCCGTTGCACTCCCATCAGGGCTATTTAACCATGGGCTGTACCTCGAAAATGCACGAAATAGAAAACAATTCTGTTTGTTAGGTAATCAGAGGTCAGAAGTTTTGGCTTTTAAGTAAATCGATATTTTAATAAATGGAGCAACGGAATTAAAGTCAATTATTTTTACTTGAAACTATTGCCACCAACATAGAGATCGAAATTTATAGAGAGCCCAAGGTTGTGCATTCGGGCAATATTTTCTCTGCTGATATTTGGGCCGCCAATCATTCCATTTCCATTATGGATATCCATGGCAACCTGAATGTAGCCATCGGCTTTTTCTACGAGTTCGCTAATTCCTTTCTGGTCTGTTTCCAGATACGTTAATAACTTATCGAGTTTATCTTCAAACTCATCTGGCTCGATATTAGGCATTATTTTAAGGCCGCTATTTTGATGTGCGGATCTGCCGTTCCTTTTTAAATCGCCCTTGTTCCAGCTTTCGTAAACCGATAAGCTGCACATGGCTTTAAGCTCAGTTTCTGACAGATTGTTTGATGTGACAAAAAAATAAACCCAGTGTGCTGGTTCGGTACCGATATTGATAAGTTTACCTAAATCATCATCAATATATACTGCAAAATAAAACCGTTCATTCTGTACGGGTAAGTAAGCTATAATGAGCTTATCGTGATCGCGGTCGATTCGCGCTACCTGTAATTTATTGTTGATGTAGATTGGCGCATGGATTTCAAGATATTGTTCGGTTACCCCAAATGTTTTATCCTGAAATTCTTTTTCAATTAATTTGATGGCCTCTTCGTCTGTCATTTATTGTTTGTGGTGCCTAAATATAAGGTTTGTTTGTTATTCCCTTAAACAAAATCAACCGGAAATCTTGATTATTCCCGGTTGATTAAGTGATTTCTAACCTTAGGTTCTGAAATAAGAGTGTTATTGCGATACGGGCAATTAATCTTTCACTAACCTTACCGCGGCGCCTGTGGTTTTACTATAATCGGTTACACGCGGTTCGCTGTATTTGTTAAAGTCAAGGTAATAGGCAAAGCTATCGCCGCTTGATTTGGTCGTGCTCGACCACCAATAGCTTAACCATACCCCATACTTGAAAGATTGGCCGCCACCATATTCATCACCACCTGCACTGCCATTGGTCAGTAAATTGAGACCTGATGAGTTATCGCCATTACCATGTGCAAATTTGTACGAATCTTTTATGTCCCAACCGGTAGTTCCACGCATTTTTTTACCGGCTACCTTTTCACCGCCTAGAGCCGAAATAAGCGTTAAAAATTCACTGCTGCTGGGCACATGCCAACCGGCAGGCGCTAAGCCACGGCGATCGGTAACTGCATAAAAGTTATAAAGCTTTCCGTATTTTTTTTCATTACTGCTATCGAAATTAAGATAACAATAAGCCGGAATCTTTTCTCTGCTTACTTTTTCCCATTCTTTTTGGTTAGCTGCGTAATAAATTTGCTCGCCGTTTCTATAGGTACTCACGTTTAAATTGGTACTTGTCCACACCTGGTTGCCAATTTTTACCGGACCTGTAATTTCAGGTGAGGCGTTGTATATTTCTTTTAACTGCGCCGCTTGTGCTGCATTACAGCTCCAAACAAAGTTGGTAGGTTGTATGCCGCCGCTTCTTTTTAAACACTCTTTGGTAGCTATTGCATCAGCCTCTTCTTTGGTTTTTGCTATGCCCCAGCCAAATGCGGTACCTACATTGCCATTTATGGTGCGGTAGGCTGCGCAACCTGTGCCCGAATAGGTGAGTACAATGCTACAAGATCCACCACGTTTATTGCATTCGTCAACCGCTCTTTTCTCGGCTTCTGCCAAGTTTGGCTGATCGAATGAAAAACCATAATAAAAACCGTTAGATCGGTCTATAGCCAATGCGCCGTATTTGGTTTTAACCGGAGTAACCGTTTTGGTCGCCGGTTTTTTTACCTGCGCCATCACAGCAGATGCCGTTGCCAATAGCACAAGCACCGGTGCCATTAGTAGGAGTTTGTTTATTTTCATACTTTAATTGTTTGTTATTGTCAAATCTCCCAATCAGTTCCCTTAGCAGCAATACCATTTACTAGGTATATTTTATCACGATGGTCAAAAGTCGAAGGTCCGAATTCCGAAGTCTGGAGTGATGAGGACAAAGCGATTCGTTAGCGCGAATGGAAGGCTTGTTGGTGCTTTATCATGAGGCAATCCATTTTGTGGATGAATTTTGAAGTTTTAACTGAGAATAGAAGAGGTTCAGTTTGGAGTTAAAAGGTTTTGGACTGCAAAGGCTGTAATCCTTTGGCTGGCTTCGGTCCTGCTGTCCCTTCCACTCCTATCAGGCTAGTGAATAGAAGCTGTATTCTGGAGAAGGAAGAAAAAGTATGAAGCGATTCGTTGGCAGGTTAATCTGCAACCATGCGCTTTAAAACGAAACCTAGCATAGAAAGATCGTTTTTTTAATATAACATAAAAACGCTCATACTTTTTTTGCATGAGCGCTAGTTGTTTGTTTATTATCTTTAATGTTTAACGTCGGCTGGAGCGTTGGTAGTCGAATCTGCTGTTGAATCAGTTTTTGTGCTATCTATTACCTTGTTTGTATCAGTATAGTTGTACATGCTATCCGCATTTTCCTGATCGGCTTTTTTACCACTACATGCTGACAATGCTAAACCAAATGCGGCCACTAAAATTATTATTTTCGTTTTCATATCAAATGTTATTGGTGTACCTATATAATCCTTTTAAAACCCAATTGTTTTAGTAATTGTTAAATTAGTCGGGAGTCTAAAGCAGAATGCAATTTCTTTTTAACCGTAATTACACCAAGAGAAAGGCGCAGAGAACACAATTTGGGTTGATCTTCTATTAACTCCACTCGTTCGTCATTCTCGCGCATGCGGGAATCTTAATGGTGTTGTGTTTTACCGCCAAGAGCACGAAGAAATCAGTCTGAAAAATTTCGTCATTGAGAACTGAAGGGTGGGGCTGTTGCGGTGGCGTGAAGCAATCTTTTTAGCAGAATATCGAAGGCGATCGTCACCCTGACCTGTAGCGCAGCGGAAAGCTACGCAGTAAATTTATTTCAGGGTCTATCCAGTAATTAATATATCTGTCAACCCTATTAAATTCTTCTTTTAATACATTTTTTAAGCAGCTTAATTATAATTTTTTACTATATTTATACCGCGAACACAGTTGGCCTGTATTTAATTTTTCACAAAATGCAACCAACAAAAAATCAAATTACTTTAGCTAAACTAGAGTTTAGTTATCGCACACTGAAAAAGCCAGTTAATGTAAACCAGGCTAAAAATTCAATTCAATTTTTAAAACAGCTCCGCGGCAAACCATCATCTGGTAAAGCCTGCGATTGGTATGTGCTGTTTGTAAACCAAAACCATGAGATTTTTTGCTGGCACAAACTAAAGCAACAGGCAAAACCCATTAACTGCATACAGCAACTGGCAGGTTTGGCCGTTGCCTGCAATGCTTATGGCGTATTGGTGTTAAACTATTGCGATGTGAAAAGCATTAAGGTTAACCCACTCGATGAACTTTTTGTAAGCACCTGTTTTAATACCTGCGCCAAGCTAAACATCGAAATTATAGATTATGTAATCTGTAATGCACAAACGCATTATAGTTTTAGGGATGGGTATAGAGATTAAAATACTACTGGGCTGTTGAAAGACAGCCCAGTATATGTAAGTCTGTTTTATAGTTCTTCCTCGACCACTTCGTCATTGCGAACCGAAGGTATGGGCTTGAGGTGAAGTGAAGCAATCTTTTTAAAAAATTTGGGCACCTAAATTTTAAACAAAGCACAAGTCAGCCCAATGCTCACACAGACGCACTAAGACTTGCGCTAGAAGGGGGACTTACAAATATTCGCAGCTTTGCCGTGTTAAGATTCATAGTTTTTATTAAACTTCTCGATAAATTGCTATAGGATCAATAATGTATTCATAATCAAGTTTCCCTGAAAAGGTAGCTTCCACTTGCGTCATTGATGACACTACATTCATAACTGCCTCTTTCATATTTGGTTCTTCAGATTCAATTCCCTGGGATGTCTCATATGCTTTTTTATATAAAGGTGTCTTAGTTGCAGTTTTGAGAGACTGTGTCATTATTCCCAAAATAGTGAATTCTTTTTCTGTCTCTCTGCTATACTTACTTATGATACTTTCTTCACTTTCAAGCAAAAAATCCCGATTAAGTATTGAACTAAATAGTAAATAATGATCACCATTAATAAATGGAACTTGAACTTGAAAATCATTTTTATACCCAAAATCGAAAAGGACCTCTAGATTTTCAGTTTGTTTGGGGTCTAGATACAAGCCCATTCCTTTAGCTAGTGTTATTAAATCTACTTTTTTAGCAGTTTGATTTATTTTATTTCTTGCATTTCTATCTTTCGTCTTAGATAATAAATCATTTATGTTTTCATTGATGTTGTTTAGTTCCTCACTAGATTGCAGATAAGTAAGAGCTAGCCCCAATTTATTAAAGTTTACTAATGTATCCTTAACCATCTTGGAATCATTAAATGCAGCCTTGTTTGTTAACTTAATAAAGCCAACCTCACTGATGTTTTCGATAACATTACTAATATTATGTTGGTTAATAGAAACCACTCGCTCTTCATCTATCAGTTTCTGTTCAAACAAGTTGTATGAATGGTGATGAAGAAATTTCTTTTCTGTGCTAGAAGATTCTTTTTGAATTATATCTGCCATTACTTCTCCGCTGTTATAACGACCATGTTGAGTAGTATTTTGGCTGTCTGTATCCTTTTCGCTATTTATAATATGTTCAGTCAGTCCCTCAAACAATTGTGAGGAGATTGAATACATTTTTTGGTTATCTAGATAAATAAAAGATTTAATTTTTTTTAATTCTTTCTGCTCTTTGGGCGTTTCGTTTGAGGCGTTCATTTTTAAAGTTGTCTACGTGTTTGTTTCTAGTATGATAAATATTTAGATAAGAAAGGATTAGACCAGCTATAGCGGCAATAACAGTTACTATAATTAATATTGTATTAACTTCTTTCATGTTATCCTAATTTATTAAATATTGTGTAGCTAAAAAATAGTGAAACACTTGAAAGAACGAGCGAAAGGAGTCTTATCATGCTTTTATCGAAACCATTTGCCGTTGGCAAGTCTGCCATGTAGGAAAGTCCTAGGAATATCGAAAAAATTATAATGAAAATTACTGAAAGGCCTTTGTTTTTGGTTTTCCAATCTTCCGTCAAAGTTCTGTTGTTGTCAATTTCAGATATGTTTGATACATTTAGAACGAGTCCGAACGCAATCATATCGACTTCGTTTAGTATATAAGTGGCAGTAAGATTTTTGGTTATTGCAAATATTAAAAGGCGCGCAATGAACGGTAATAGTCCAATCAACACAGTATAAATAAGCCATTTAGTGAGAGTCATTTTTATAATTTATTTGGCAATATAGCAACTTCCAATAATAAACTCAAATAATCTCCAGTTCTACCCATTCTAGCGCGAGTCTTAGCAGGCGGGATAGTAGGGGCGGGTTGACTTGTGCTTTCCAGGATTATTTTAAAGCACAAGTCAGTCCTTTGCACCGGCCTGTAGCACCAAAACTTGCGATAGGGTAGGAGGACACTAAATAAAACCATACTACCCCTCCTCTCCATAGTGTTCAGCGCAGCGTCACTACGGAGTAACACAGAAGATTAAATTACAAACACGCAATTACTCTTCTAAAACCCAAAGAACAGATCGGTATCTGGTTTTGTAAAGCTATTTGCTATGCGTGCATTATAAAACTGTTATCTTTGCGGCGTTTATCAATATCCGCATTCATTAACATTGCATATGGGCAAAAACAGCATCGGCTCTACCATTTCGTATTTCTTTTTAGGCGAGTACTTTTCTGATGCCCTGCGTACCACCATTACCGTGGTATTGCCCATCATTTTATTCTTTTACCTGGGCAACCCCGAGGCGGCAAAAGGAATAGGGGTTGGCGCTTTATTGATCAGCCTGACCGACTTACCCGATAACCGGCTGAATAAACTGAAAACTGCACTGTGGAGTATTCTCGTTTTTTTTGCTACCACACTGGTGGTTTCGTCGGTTTTAGATCATATTTATCTCACCGCGGTTGTGGTAATCATCGCCGCTTTCAGCTTTTCGATGTTTGCCGTATACGGACAGAAACTCTCGCTAATCGGTACCATGGCGTTAATTGTATGTACCTTCGTAATGGGGCTTCACCCGGTGCGGCCGCTTTATTTTAGCAGTTATATCTTGCTTGGTGGGGTTTGGTATTATGTAATCAGTTTAATCCAGATTTTGCTGCGGCCTTANCGCTCGTTGCACCATGCCATTTTTGAGTGNTTGATGAGCAGCGCAATGTTCTTGAATGCCAAAGCGAAGAATTATGATGTNGATGTTCCGCTCGATCTGCAACAAAAGGAAGCCATAAAACTGCACATTAANGTAAACCAGAAACACGAGCTGATCCGCAATCTGTTGCTTACCGATAAGTATGCCATGAATCCTGATAACCCCAAAGGCCAGTTGTTATTGGAGCGGGCAAGGTTACTCATCGATTTATATGAGCAGTTGAATGCCGTACATTACGATTATGGCTTGGTAAGAAAAACTTTGGCTACCGGCTCGAGTTTAAAACTGATTGCCTCCTTAATTGAGTTGCTGGCCAAAGAGCTGGAGCAACTGGGCAGGCACGTTCGCTCGGCAAAGGCTTATAAAGGAGAGGTGGCTACCAATATCGAATATTACCAGAAACGCGTAATGTTATTGCAGGAAATGGAACGTTTAAACGAAACCCAACGGAGAATTGTGCTGAAGGTGGTTTCGAACATGAACGATATTGTGCGTATTATCGAAATGATAAGGGGCAACGAGCGTACGCCAGAAAAACACCTACAAGAACTGAGCGGATCGATTTCGTATCCTTTATTTATTACCGGCGATCGCTTTTCGATCAGGGAGCACCTCACCCTAAAATCACCCATCTTCAGGTTTTCGCTGCGGTTGGCCATCTGTTTTCTGTTTGGTTTTTTGCTCATCTGGCAATTAGAACCGAGTAAATACAGCTACTGGCTTTTTCTCACCCTGGTAATTGTAGCGCGGCCGAAGTTTTCGATTACCTGGAAACGGAATTTACAGCGTTTAAAAGGAAGTTTAGGTGGCGTTGTAATCGGATTGATTATGATCTATTTTGTGAAGAGTCCGGCTGTGCTGCTTTCTTTTTCAGTAATTTTTCTGTTGGGTTTTTATGCCTTTAACCGTTTAAATTATACGGTAAGTGTATTGTTTATTACCCCCGCGGTAATTTTAACATTGGGCAGTTACCAGGGCCATTTCGATCATATTGTACAAGACAGGATTATATTTACGGTGCTGGGCTGTGTGATTGCCATTTTTGCCACTTACCTTTTTCCCATATGGGACAGCCGCCAGTTGAAAGAGAAAATAAGCAAAACCACAAAAGATAGTTTGCACTATTTGCAGGTTGCGATAGAAAGAAAGGAAAACCTGGGCGAGAATGTTTCGCGCATGGCCAGAAAAAATGCCAACCTGAGTTTATCTGCACTAAGCGAAGCCATTGAGTCGGCCAGCCAGGAGCCGATGCGGAAACACATCGATTTTAATGGCTTGTATGGCGTACAGTCTACCATTTACCAGATTAATGCGATTATTACTTCTATATACCTTTCTGTTAACCATAAACCGGAGCAGGCCGATCCATTGTTGGTTAAGCAGATTGTAAGTAACCTGAGTAATGAGGATGTGCTAGAAAATGATGATGTGCCTGATGTTGAGGTGGTGGATGTAAATCATGATGACCATTCTACCAAACAGAAGCTGGCGCATATTGCGGTTTTATCGTTGGATTTTAGCAGGTTTAGTGCTGGTTTCAGGGGCTAAATTTATTGTTTGTTAGTCTGTCCAAAGGACTCCTACGGAGAGCGGAGTCGAAGATACTGTCAATTTTCAATAGAGCATTTTAAGTTGTTTTTTTTTGAAAATGAAAGGGTAGCAGGTCTTGGCAGATGGTAGTCCTGCTTTCCATTCCAAGTCCTCTCCCGATGAAGAATCGGGATTGCGGGCTTTCCATTTCAATCAGGTTTATCTACAAAGTTCGGCGCTGGTTTTCGACGATAAATTTAATTTTTTGTCAGTCTGTCCAAAGGACTCCTACGGAGAGCCGAGTCGAAGACCCTACCAATCGTGAATTTTTGATTGTAACCTATCATAAAAGATCCTTCGACTACGCTCAGGATGACAGCGGGGGTGGAAACAACCTGATTTGTCCGTCTGAGCGGAGTCGAAGACCCTGTCAATCGTTAATTTTGGATTGTAACCTATCATAAAAAGATCCTTCTACGAGCTACCATTGACGTTAATTCATAATTACTTATTAATGAATGTACTGTGGCATCATGTATTTCCATCTAGCAAGGCCTTAGCACTGTATCACCGTTCTATTTAAATCCGGCCTAATAAATTTTTCGGGCTTCACTGACAAAGCCCTACTACTGGCTTTGAAAGAAAAATTTTCAGCCGGCATTTTTTGTTACTTTTTGATGCCAAAAAGTAAGAGCCCTTCGGCGGCGGTGAGCCGAGGCAAGACTGCGCCGTAGGACAAGAGAAAATAACTATACGTCATTCATATTGATTTTATACAAATAAATTATCCCTTAGGATAACAGATTCCTGCATATCAATCACATCATAAACCAACAGTAATAAAATTGTTTGATTTACCCGTCGCCAGTTGTATATTGCTATATTGTGCCCGTTTTAAACATTGTTATATGAAAAAATCATCCTTTGTTCTGCTTTGCCTCTCTCTTTTAACCATAACTACTTTTGCCCAAAAGAAACCTAATTTTTGGGATGATGTGCAAACCATTAAAAAGTACGATCAAATGTATAAACCGCCTGTAAATCCGGTGTTGTTTATAGGAAGCTCATCTATCCGCAAATGGGACGACTGCACGCAGGTTTTCGCCAAATACAATGCTTTAAACCGTGGAATAGGTGGCGCTGTAATTAACGATATTACCTATTATTTAAACGATGTTGTTTTTCCTTACCAACCTAAACAGATTGTACTGTATGTGGGAGAGAACGATTTGCCAAACGAAACGGTTACGCCTGATACTGTTTTAAACCGGACCATCCACTTATTCCAGGCCATTAGAGCAAAGCTGCCAACCGTACCTATTGTTTACATCTCGATTAAACCAAGCCCGAGCAGGGATAAATTTAAGGAGAAAGCGATAGCATCTAACGCGTTAATTAAAAAGTTCCTTGCCGGAGAAGCGAATACGAAATTCGTTAATATATATCCGTTGATGCTAACTAAAGATGGACAACTTAGGCCAGAACTTTTTGTGGATGATATGTTGCACATGAATGCTGCGGGTTATGCCATATGGCGCAAAGCGGTTGAACCTCATTTATTGAAATAGATTTTTAGTCTAAAGTTCGGTGTCAGAGGTCTGAAGGCTAAAGTTAAATACCAAAGCGGAAATTCGTCATTTAGACCGTAGCGGAGGAATCTATTGCGGGATATTGAGACTAAAATTCATTGGAGTAGCTTAACGATGCAATCGTTAGGCTATTGATGCACGCGTTAGAAACGCGCGCAAGCCTGAAATCTATCTAGAAGACTTGGAATAGAGGGGCTAAAGTTTAAAGACTGATATATCCAAACTGTTTTAAAATTTCTTGTAGTTATGAAGTTAACTAGCCCCGATTGAACGGAAAGCCCGGAGCGAAGCGAGGACTTGAAGAGAAAGCGGGACCGAACCCAGCCCATTAACCACAGGTTTTGCGCTTCATCAGAAGACAAAAGCTAAAAGACCAAAGCAAAAAGCAGATGTTCTTTTAATAAAAAATATTGGTACACATAAACGATGCAATCGTTTAGCTATTTATACACACGTTAGAAACGCGCGCAAGCCTTATTGAAAATCCCGACTAGTATATTTTTCTTGCAGGTATGAAGTTATCTAGCCCCGATTGAACGAAAAGCCCGGAGTGAGGACTTGCAGTAAAAGCGGGACCGAAGCCACCCCATTAAGCACAGGCATTGCGCTCTAAGATAAATGATTAGTTTCTTTTTTTTGTCGCTTTGAACAGGCGTTGGTCAAGACAATAATTCTTTAATGACATGCACAAGCCAGTGAAATTGTGAGCTAGGCTAACCGGAATTAAAATTATATATTTATTATTGCGTTTTAACTCCTTCCTAACCAAAATGAAGAGACTTTTACTGGCTATATTATTCTTCTTTACTGCTTATTCTATCCATGCACAGGTGCTATTGGGCATTCCTCAAGTGGTAAATTACAATAACGAGCAATATAATGGCGGAATTCAGAACTGGGATGTAGAGCAGGATAAAAATGGCATCCTATATTTTGGCAACAACGAGGGGTTGCTTACTTTTAACGGCCGCTATTGGAACCTGTTCAAATTACCCAATTTTACCTCGGTACGTTCCGTGGGAATCGATTCTAAAAACCGCATTTATGTAGGCGGGCAAGATGAGTTTGGTTATTTCTACCCCAATGCGCAGGGTGTTTTAAAATATACCTCGCTATTAAACCTATTGCCCGAAAATATGCGGAAACTGGCCGATATCTGGGGCGTTTCAGTTGTTCGGGATGAAGTATTTTTTAGGTCGATACATGCTATTCTGCATTATAAAGATGGGGTAATTAAAAGTTATAAAACCAATACCAACTGGATGTTTATGGGGGCTGCAAAAGGCAAAATCTTTTCGCAGTCGTCTGATTCGGGTCTCATGATTTACGACCATGGCATGTGGAAACCATTTTGCAAGGATAGTGTTTTAAACCGCTCTGGTATTACCGCTGTGCTGCCCTACAGTGGCGACACGTTATTGGTTTCGATGTTAAAAAAAGGATTATTTTTGGTTGTTAATCATCAACTAAAACCTTTAAGTGGCAGTTTAAACCAGGTTTTTTTAAACGAGCGAATTTATTTTGCAACCCAGATCAGTTCAGATTTATACGGGGTGGCCACCACTTCTGGTGGGGTGTACATCATGAATAAAAAGGGCAATTTGGTGCAGAAATATAACTACCAGGAGGGCTTACAGAATAACAATGTAAGGGGCATATTGCTTGATAAGGATAAGAACATGTGGCTGGCCCTCGATGATGGGATCGCTTATGTGGCCATTAACAGTGCCGTAAAAAGTATTTCTCCCGATCGCAATAAGCAGATTACCAGTTACGCTTTCCGTAAATATGGCAAATCGATTTATATTGGTACCTCTAACGGTTTGTATCGGGCCAAAATTAATACGGCTATGCCCGATTTAAGCTATTCGACAGCCAGTTTTGAGGAGGTAAAGAACACCAAGGGGCAGGTATGGGGATTGGATGAAATTAACAACCAGCTGTTGATGGCACATGAGGACGGGACCCTACTTGTGAAGGACGATGCTGCCACCCCGCTATACAGCTCAATCGGTACCTGGATGTACCAAAGCATGGATAATGTTTACCCGAGTAAAGAGGTAATTGCCGGTACTTACGCCGGACTACAGGAACTCACTTACGATGGAAGCCGCTTTGCAAATGGTGGCAAAATTGCCGGTATTAATGAAACACTGCGTTTTATTGTAGCTGATAATAATAATCCCGACCAGATCTGGGCTTCACACCCTTATCATGGTGTATATAAAATAGAACTCAGACCTGATCATAAAAGTATTCTGCGTACTACTTTATTCTCTGATCGGGATGGTTTACCAACTAAGCTTTATAATTACGTGTTTCATATTAAAAACAGGGTAGTCATTGCCACTACAAGTGGGATTTTTGAATATAGTGCCACGAACAAAAAGTTTACCCGTTTTAAATTGTTTGGCTCGGCTCTCAATGGTATTCCAATTCAATACCTAAAAGAAGATAATGATGGTAATATCTGGTTTGTTACCAATAAAAAAGTAGGCGTAATCGATTTTCACAGGCCAAGCGGAAAAAATCTATTCAGTATTTTATACCTGCCCGAGTTGAATGGCAAGGTGGTTGGCGGTTTCGAATCAATATACACACCTGATAGTAAAAATATATTTATTGGAGCCAACAAAGGGGCTTACCATATCAATTATCAAAAATACATTGAGAATATAACCCGGCCAAACGTGGTGTTGGGTACTGTTAAATTAATGGGCAATAAAGATAGTGTAGTTTTTGGGGGCTATTTTGTAAATAAGGGAAATATTGTGCCTAAGCAGGAATTGAGTGATGTACCTGAATACGTAAATAGCCTAAATTCGATCCATTTCGAATATGCCTCTACACTTTTTGAGCATGATAAAAACATCAAATTCACTTATCAACTTGCCGGCTTTGATAGTGAGTGGTCTGCATGGGGTACGAAAAGTGAAAAAGATTATACCAATTTGCCTGCCGGAAAATATACGTTTAATGTTAAGGCGAGTACTGGTATCAGTAACGAATCGGAGGTGGTAAGTTATACTTTTGTGGTGTTGCCAGCCTGGTACAACACCATTTGGATGCGGATTTTTTACCTCATTTTAATTATAATGGCCATAATGTTAATTATCAGATGGCAAAGAAATAAACACATTAAAGAACAAGAGCGCATGAGCTACCTGCACCAGCTGGAGCTTGATCGAAATGAAAAAGAAATTGTGCGGCTGCAAAATGAAAAGCTTGAAGCCGATGTAAATTATAAGAATAAGGAACTTTCTACGATGACGATGCACCTGGTGCAGCGTGGTAAGGTGTTAGCCAAAATAAAGGAAGTGATATCTGCAGTAATTAAAAACCACGACCTTAATGAGAGTTCGCCAAGTTTCAGGCACCTGATCCGGCTGATTAAGGATGTAGAAAAGAAAGACCAGGAGCTGGATCATATGAGTGTGCATTTTAACCATGTAAACACCGAATTCTTTACCCGGCTAAAGGATCTTTATCCCGACTTGAGCCAGAATGATCTGAAATTCTGTGCTTACCTGTCTATGAATCTTTCTTCAAAAGAAATGGCCCAGTTAATGAATGTGACGATTAAGGCGATTGAAGTGGGCCGTTATCGCTTACGCAAAAAAATTCAGCTTAAGCCAGAAACCAATTTATATGAGTTTTTGATTGAAATAGCACGACAAAAAATGCCTTAAATGTATGTTTTTGTTACAAATACCGTTGTTTTCTGTTAAAATATTTAAATATCTGTAATACAGATATTTATACTTATCCTGTAGGGCTTATGTAGGCCTATTATTTCTGTTATTTAGCCATTTTAAGGCCTGTTGTATGGTTGGTGTAGTAGTGTTAAATTCTGCTATTGCTCTACACGTATATAGATTTGATTTATGAAACAGCAACCAGTAAGACTGTATCATGAACTAACCAAATATCATTCACTTAAAACTAATTTCTATGAGAGGAAGATTTACATTCGTATTCTTCGTTTACTGTATCTTGGCATTCCCGTTGGCCTTATTGGCACAAGACATTCCCGTTACAGGAAAGGTAACAGAACAAAATGGTAGTCCGCTACCGGGCGTAACCGTTCGGCTGGAAGGCACAACCAAAGCTGCATCAACTGATGCCAATGGTGTTTTCAGCATCCAGGCACCCGTAGGTGGAAAATTAAACATCAGTTTAATCGGTATGACCACACAAACGGTAACTGTTCCGGCTGGTGGTCGTATTAATGTATCGCTATCTGCTAATTCGAAAGATTTAACCGAGGTGGTAGTTGTAGGTTACGGTACACAGAAAAAAGCGCTCGTAACCGGATCTATCTCCAGCGTAAAAGCGAAAGATCTGGAATCGATGCCAATTAACAGAGTAGAACAGGCCTTACAAGGAAGAACATCTGGTTTAACGATTGCCAGTGGTAATGGACAGCCTGGATCTGCTTCAACAGTAAGGGTAAGGGGCTTTACCTCTTTTGCATCTTCAGGTAATAACGATCCGCTTTGGGTAGTGGATGGAGTAATTGTGGATAATGGCGGTATCGGTTATTTAAACCAATCAGATATTGAATCTATTGAAGTTTTAAAAGATGCAGCTTCGCAAGCAATTTATGGCGCCAGAGCGGCAAATGGTGTAATTATCGTGTCTACAAAGAAAGGTAGAGAAGGAAGGTTATCTATTAATTACAATGGATTTTACGGTACACAGGCACCTGCTAAAAAGTTAAAACTGTTAAATGCCACTGAATATGCTACGATTAGAAATGAAGCGTATGCAAACAGTTATAATGCGGCAACTGACGGAACTTTTACACCTCCGTATGCAAATCCATCTGCTTATGGAGAAGGTACTGATTGGCAATCTGTTGTTTTTAATGATGATGCCCGCAGACAGACCCATGAGTTTAGCGTTTCAGGTGGAACCAATAAATCTACCTTTTATACTTCTTTTGGTTACATCGATCAGGAAGGTATTGTAGCCACGCCTATTTCTAATTTTAATCGTGCAAACATCCGCCTTAATTCTACATTCAAGCCTGCCAAGTGGATAAGCTTCGGAGAGAATTTAGGTTACAGCCATTCAGTTAACAAGTCTTTAGGTAATACCAATAGCGAGTTCGGCGGCCCTTTAAGTTCGGCCATTCATTTAGATCCAATAACCCCGGTTATTCAAACCGATCCAACCCTTATCAGCAAATCTCCTTATACCATAGCCAACATTATAAGAGATCCTGCAACGGGATTTCCTTATGGTATATCGGGCCCAGTTGGTCAGGAAATGAGTAATCCTTTGGCATACAATCAAACCAGATTAGGTAACTATGGTTGGGATCATAACATTGTTGGCAATGCATTCTTAGAAATTGAGCCTATTGAAAATTTAAAATTCAGGTCATCTTTAGGAACTAAACTTGCCTTTTATGGTTCAGAATCTTATACACCGCTTTACTGGTTGAGTCCCGCAAATACGAATTCGAAGACTAACTTCTATCGTGAGATGAACATGACGCTAAATTATAACTGGGAGAATACCATTAGCTATTCTAAGAGTTTTGGTAAACACCATGCTTATGCTATTTTGGGTCAGGGTTATTATATGGACAACAATAACCGCGGTTTAAATGTAAGGTTTAACAATATTATTGCCCAGGATTTTTATCAGGCCAATTTAAATTATAAACCGGCAACTGCCGATATCCAGGGTGATGGTAGTGATGCCACCTTACATGTTGTGAACTCGTTGTTTACCCGTGTAACTTATGATTATGATGAAAAATATCTATTTACGGGTATTATCCGTCGTGATGGTTCCTCACGCTTCGGTACAAACAACCGCTTTGGTTACTTCCCTTCTGCTTCAATAGGCTGGGTGCCTACAAAAGAAGCCTTCTGGAAAGAAAACAAGGTGGTTAATTTCTTAAAATTACGTGGTAGTTATGGTATTACAGGAAATGATGCCATTGGCGATTTCAGTTATGTATCGTTAGTCAATAGCGGACGTAACTATACATTTGGCACTACAGATGTAAGTACCATTGGATGGAGTCCGGCTGCCTTATCAAATCCTGATTTGAAATGGGAGGAAACCCACCAGACAGATATCGGTTTAGATGCAACGTTATTTAATGATTTTAGCCTGAGTGCTTCTTACTTCAAAAAGAAAACCATTGGTGTATTGCAAACACCTTCTATTCCGCTTTATTTAGGTGCTGCTGGCGGTGCCGCAGAAAATGTTGGCGATATGCAGAACACCGGTATAGAGTTCGAATTGGGTTATAGAAAAAAAATCGGAGAACTTAATTTAGGTATTAACGCCAATATCTCGACGCTGAAAAATAAAGTAACCAAACTATTGCCAGGAAGAGAATTTATTGAAGATAACGCACAAAGCTTTCAGGGAATGGGCAACTTTACCCGTACCGGACTTGGACGTGCATTTAATGAATTTTATGGTTATGAAGCGCTTGGCATTTTCCAGTCGCAAGCAGAAATTAATGCTTACAGAGGTCCGGGAGGCACCATATTGCAACCTTCGGCAAAACCCGGAGATGTTAAATTTGCCAACTTAGACGGAAATGAAACAATAAATGGTAGCGACCGTACCTATTTAGGCAGTCCGCTTCCAAAATATACATACGGTATAACCATTAACCTGGCTTATAAAAACTTTGATTTTGTGGCCTTTGGAAATGGTGTAGGCGGAAATATGATTTTCCAGGGATTAAGACGTCTAGATGTCACTTATGGAAACTGGCAACAATCAATTCTTGACAGGTGGACACCAACCAACACCTCAACCGATATTCCCCGTGTTGCAGATAAGGATCTTAACGGAAACTACACCAAGTTCTCTAAAAATTATTTAGAAAAAGGAGATTACTTCCGTTTAAAAACCCTTCAGGTAGGTTATAATCTCCCGGCTAATGTGATCAAAAAAATTGGTGCACAAAAAGTTCGGGTATATCTGATGAGTGAAAACCTGTGGACCATTACAAAATATACAGGTTACGATCCCGAAATCGGTGGAACTGTATTGGGTGTAGATCGTGGAGTTTATCCGCAAGCCCGTTCGTTTATGGTAGGTTTAAATGTTGGATTCTAAAAAAAATTAAAATGAAAAAAAATATTTTAGCTATTGCAGGCCTTTTAACCGCTTCTCAGCTTATTGTTTCTTGTCAAAAACAGCTTGATGTAAATCCACGTGAACGTATCCTGGAGACAAGTTATTATCAGAACCAGCAACAGGCATTTACAGGTTTGGTAGCGGTTTATGATCAATTGGGTAATCAATCCAGTGGTTACCTTACCAAACTTAATTTATTATGCTCTGCTTCAGATGATCATTATGCAGGTGCCGATTCTCCATCAGATTTAGGAGATATGCAAGCGATGAATAATTATACAGTAAACTCCTTATCAGGGGCCCCAAGTTATTTATGGGGCAAGGGCTTTACCGGTGTTTACCGTGCAAATGTGCTGTTAAAAAAGATAGAAGGTATTTCTATGGATGCATCAACCAAGGCAAGGTATATTGCCGAAGCCAAAGCATTACGGGCCATATTTTATTTTGATTTGGTACGTATCTTCAAAAATATACCTTTAATCTTGGCGCCTATAGAGCCTTCTGGTATGTTTGATGTTACGCAGGTTGCCCCGGCAGATGTATATAAACAGATAGAAAAAGATTTAGGAGAGGCATTAACTGCGCTTCCTGTAACCATCCCTACTGCCGATGCAGGGCGTTTGAATCAGGGTGCAGTTCATGCTGTTTTGGGTAAAGTTTATTTATGGGAAGAAAAATGGGCTCAGGCAGCTGCAGAGTTTGCGCTTGTAAATGGTACAGCGCCTGGTGCAAGCACTTATGGCTATAAACTACTTCCAAATTTTGCTGATTTATGGAATGTTAAAAACAAGTTCAATTCTGAATCTATTCTAGAACTCAGCTACAATACTACTTCTAACATGGGTTGGAGTAACGTTGGCAGCCGCGAAGGTAATGTGATGGGCATTCTGGTAGGGCCACGTAACTATGTGCCTGTAATTGCCGCGCAAGCACCGGATTATGTTTCGGGTTGGAGTGTGATGCCAATAACCAAAGAATTGTTTGATTTGATTCACTACGATCCGCGTAACAAACCTACGGTTGCCAATTTAGATAGTTTGGAAAAGGCAGGTATTGTAACCTACAAACATGCAAATGATAATACCGGATATTTTGTTGAGAAATATGCCGGAAGAGTTTCTACCAAAGCTGCTGTTGGTCAGTTGGAATTAAACTTTGGTCAGAATATGTATGAAATACGTTTAGCTGATACCTACTTAATGGAAGCCGAAGCATTATTAAAAAGTGGTGCTGCAGTTGGCGCTGGTACCAGGGCTTATATTTTCCTCAATGCTGTGAGAGCCCGCGTAGGTTTAAATCCTGTTGCAGTAACCATGGATAATATCATGAAGGAAAGACGTCTGGAACTGGTAGCTGAAGGACAAAGATGGTTTGATTTGGTTAGATGGGGGCTCGCTCCAGCTAAACTGGCTTTTAAAGGATTTCAGGCAAATAAAAATGAGACCTTGCCTATCCCACAAGCTGAGTTAAACAACACCAAAATTCTGCAAAGTAAAGAATGGGGTGGCACCAAATAATTGCTCATCATCTAAATACGTTTAAAGTTTAATTGTTAACAGGGAGAAAGCCAAGTCTTTCTTCCTGTTTTTTATCAGATCATCTTCCTTGTATGCTATTCACCAAGTCCTTTGGACTCTTAATAGGTTGTGCTTTTACTTTTTCGGTTATGGCACAAAGCCAACCGCAGGTATGGTTAACCAAAGCCGATCGTACGGCCTTATTCACCCGTCAAACTATCGGCTTAAGTTTGTCCACCGCCAAAAACCATCAGCCAACCATTTTTGTAAACGATAAAAAAACTTTCCAAAGTATAGATGGTTTTGGTTATGCCTTAACGGGTGGTAGTGCGCAGCACATCATTAAAATGACGGCGCCGGCAAGGGCAACATTGCTTAAAGAATTTTTTGCAACCGATGACCGTAATATCGGTGTAAGTTACATCAGGTTAAGCATCGGTGCATCCGATTTAAATGAAAAAGTATTTTCGTACAACGACCTTCCCGAAGGGCAAACTGATCTGGAACAAGCTAACTTTGATTTAGGCCCGGATAAGGCAGATGTTATTCCGGTAATGAAGGAGATCCTGGCCATTAACCCTAAAATTAAAATAATGGGTTCGCCATGGTCTCCTCCCTTATGGATGAAAACGACATACGATGCCCGGGGAGGGATGTTAAAGCCCGAATATTACGATGCTTACTCCAAGTACTTTGTAAGGTATGTACAGGAAATGCAAAGGGAAGGTATTCATATTGATGCGATTACCGTTCAAAATGAGCCTTTACACCCGGGCAATAACCCCAGTTTATTTATGGCAGCACCAGACCAGGCTCTTTTTGTAAAGCGATTTCTAGGTCCTGCTTTTGCAAAAGCCAACATTAAAACCAAAATTATTGTTTATGATCACAATGCCGATCGGCCCGATTATCCAATCAGCATTTTAGATGACCCGGAAGCCAAAAAATATATCGATGGATCTGCCTTTCATCTTTACGGTGGAAAGATTGAAGCGTTAACCGATGTACACAATGCCCATCCCGATAAAAACATCTATTTCTCTGAGCAAATGGTGGTTGAATCGCCCGATGCCGCAAGCATCAATATCGTAAATCCGGTAAAGCGTTTAATTATTGGTGCTACGCGTAACTGGAGCAAAAACGTTTTGGAATGGAACCTCGCTGCCGACCCTGAAAATAAGCCTTATACCGATAGGGGCGGTTGCTCCATGTGCCAGGGGGCAGTTACCATTAGTGGCGATAAGTATAGCCGTAACCTGGCCTACTTATCCATTGCCCATGCTTCGAAGTTTGTAAGGCCGGGCTCGGTACGTATTGCTTCTAATGAGCTGGATGGTTTAGCTAACGTTGCATTTAAAACACCTGATGGTAAACATGTACTTATTGTGGCCAATACCGGTAAAGAAGCTGTTTCCTTTAACATCAGTCAAAATGGTAAAACATACGCTGCGGCGCTCGATAAGGGCGCAGTAGCCACTTATATCTGGTAATTATCAATTATTTAAACTATGTTTTTAAGAAAATCTCTTTTATCTATTTTTCTGTTCAGCAGCATTTCGTTTACC
>Ga0065714_10064650_pt1 | contig 25881 bp, 21 predicted proteins | sample MisRhiReplicate2_FD_59101 | JGI IMG/M metagenome (GOLD analysis project Ga0065714, IMG submission 59101) | Miscanthus rhizosphere microbial communities from Kellogg Biological Station, MSU, sample Rhizosphere Soil Replicate 2: eDNA_1 v2... | ecosystem: Host-associated > Plants > Roots >... | reverse complement strand
ATCAAAGTAACCGTAATAGGAGAGGTAGTTAAACCAGGGTCATACACCGTTCCTTCGCTGTTTACCGTATTTAATGCCTTATATGAATCAGGAGGGCCGAACAGGAATGGGTCTTTCCGTAAAATACAGGTGGTTAGGAACAATAAAGTGGTATCTACTATAGATGTTTATGATTTTCTGTTAAACGGAATCCAGCTAAACAATATCCGCTTGCAGGATCAGGATGTGATCAATGTGCCGGTGTATCAAACAAGGGTTGAAATGGCCGGAGAGGTTAAACGCCCGGCATTGTACGAGGCGCTAAATACAGAGACTTTAGAAGATATGATTCGTTTTGCAGGTGGTTTCTCTAACGATGCTTATACTGCGCAGATTAAAGTACTTCAAAAAACAAATAAAGAACGTAAGATCACGGATGTGCCGGCTGATGATTACAATAAATACAATCCATTAAACGGCGATAAATATGTGGTAGAGGCTATTCTGGATCGTTTCGAAAATAGGGTAGAGATTTCAGGAGCCATTTTCCGTCCTGGGCAGTTTGAGCTTGATGAGAACCTGACGCTAAAACAATTGATTGCTAAGGCCGATGGATTAAAAGAAGATGCGTTTTTAAACAGAGGTTATATCTCAAGGTTAAATGCAGACAACAGCTTATCACTTTTATCATTCGATGTCGCCAAAGTATTGGCCGGAACCGAAGCAGATATTAAGCTGCAGAGAGAAGATAAAGTAACCATCTCTTCAATATTTGATTTGAGAGAAGAATATAAAGTAACCATTCAGGGAGAGGTTAGAGAGCCAGGTACTTTCGAATATGGTGATAATATGAACCTGGAATCCTTGATTCAAATGGCCGGTGGTTTTAAAGAGGGCGCTACGCCAAATCGTATTGAGATTTCGAGAAGGATTAAAAATAGTGACGCAACTTCGGCATCTGCACAAACTGCAGAAGTATTTACAGTTAATGTAGATCAGAATCTAAAAATTCAGGAGAAGGATTTTACATTAAAACCCTTTGATATTGTTTCCATCCGTAGCTCTGAAGGTTACCAGGTACAACGCCAGGTAAAAGTAGAGGGAGAAGTCCTTTATCCGGGTACCTATACCATTACTAAAAAGGACGAGCGAATTTCAGACATTATGAAAAGAGCGGGCGGGCTCAGTCCTTTGGCTTATGTTGAGGGAGCTTCTTTAAAACGTACCGGTGGTGCAGAAGCAAGAGCGATAGATAGTCTGGAGAGAAGAAAGGAAGAGAAAGAAAAGCTGATGAATTTGCAGCGTTTGAAACAGTCTGGAGCGAAAGATACTACCACATTTGAAAAAGATATACAGGTTCTGCGTAGCGATTTAGTTGGTATTGATCTTGAAAAGATTTTAAAGAAACCCCTATCCAGAAATGATTTAATTGTTGAAGATGGAGATATAATCAGGGTTCCTAAGGAGTTGCAGACCGTACGAGTTACAGGAGAAGTTCTGAAACCAAATAGTATAGTTTATGTGAAAGGCCGAAGTTTTAAAGGATACGTGGACGGTGCTGGAGGATATAGTTATAATGCTTATAAAAGAGGGGCCTATATTGTATATTCTAACGGTTCTGTTGCGGCAGCTAAGAAGTTTTTGTTCTTTAATAACTATCCTCAAATTAAGCCAGGAGCAGAAATTTTTGTTCCAAAAAGAGCAGAAAGAGAGAAAATAGGCATACAAGGTATAGTGGGGATATCAACAGCTATTGCCTCTCTTGCAGCAATATTAATTACAGTACTTAGGTAATTATCCCATTCAAATAGTCGACTAAAATGCATGAAAATGACTGATAACTCTCAACTTAAAGACCCTGCCACTGAAGCTAAAGCTGAGATGTCTTTGAAAGAAGTGATCTTAATATCTTTGAAATGGTTTAGGTATTTGGTATCAAAGTGGAAAATCATTTTACTCTTTGGATTGCTTGGAGGAATCATAGGTTTTATATGTTCTTTATATAATAAGCCCGTTTATATTTCCTCTAGTACTTTTGTTCTTGAAGAATCCAATGGTAATAGCGGAGGATTGGGCCAATATGCCGGGATCGCTTCGATGGTTGGGATCGATCTTGGTGGAGGCGGAGGTGGAATTTTTGAAGGAGATAACTTACCTGAATTGTACAAGTCCAGATCTATGATTTTAAAAACACTTCTAACACCAGTGAATGTGGGAGTGAAAAAAGAATTGCTAATTGATAGGTATATTAAAGCATATAATTTGAGACAACGCTGGGACGCTGTAGATAAATTGAAGGGGATCACATTTCAATTAAAAAACGGCGATTTATTTAATAGAGAGCAGGATAGTATTATTAATGCAATTGTAAATGACATTAATAAAAGCTCGTTGTCTGTGACCAAACCAGATAAAAAATTAAGTATAATTAAAGTGCAGGTTAGATCTATTGATGAATTATTCGCGAAACAATTTAATGATCAAATAGTTAAAAATGTTAATGATTTTTATGTGCAAACAAAAACAAAAAAATCACAACAAAACATTTCAATACTTCAACATCAGGCAGATTCAATTAGAAACGCTTTAAATCATGCTATATCGGGAGTGGCTTTAGCAACTGATGTAAATCCAAATGTAAATCCTTCAAGACAAATATTAAGAGTTCCTTCTCAACGAAGACAAATAGATGTACAGGCTAATTCTGCAATTTTGCAAGAATTAGTAAAAAACTTAGAAATTTCCAAAGTATCACTCAGAAAGGAGACTCCTCTGATACAAATAATTGACGAACCAATATTTCCACTCGAAAAAGAGCGGCTTGGTAAAATTAAAGGAGTCGGTCTAGGAGGAATTATTGGTGGGATGATTATCGTCATATTTCTATTGGCCAGAAGATTTTTAAAGCTTATTTTAAGCTAAAACATTGGAATTAATCAATAACAATCGATATTAGTTATGTTAGACTTAAGAAATAAAAGTATTTTAATAACAGGGGGAACAGGGTCCTTAGGTAAAGCTTTAACCGAGGAGATTTTATCGAAACACCCTGAGGTTAGAAGGATAATAATTTTCTCCAGAGATGAACAAAAGCAATTTCAAATGGCTCAGGAATATCCAGAAGCTGAATATCCTCAGTTAAGATTTTTTATTGGGGATGTTAGAGACGAACAAAGATTAGTCAGAGCATTTAAAGGAGTAGATTATGTTATCCATGCAGCTGCTATGAAACATGTTCCTATCGCAGAATACAACCCCGACGAATGTATAAAGACAAATGTAATGGGAGCACAGAATGTGATTCATGCTTGTTTTCAAACTGATGTTCAAAGGGTTGTAGCACTATCTACAGATAAGGCTTGTGCACCTATTAATTTATACGGGGCTACAAAATTAACATCAGATAAACTTTTTGTTGCCGCCAACAATATTAAGGGCGAAAACCCTATCGTATTTTCGGTAGTTCGTTACGGAAACGTAATGGGATCTAATGGCTCTGTAATTCCTTTTTTTATCAAGAAAAAGGCTGAAGGCAGATTACCTATTACGGACCCGAAAATGACCCGTTTTAACATTTCTCTAAAAGGAGGTGTTGAGATGGTAATGCATGCCTTGGCTAATGCGTGGGGTGGAGAGATTTTCATACCAAAAATACCATCATATAGGATAACGGATGTGGCAAGTGCAATTGGTCCCGACTGTGAGCAAGTAGTGGTTGGAATACGCCCGGGGGAAAAGGTGCATGAGGAAATGATTACGCCATCAGACTCTTTTTATACTTATGACCTGGGGAAATATTACACCATTCTTCCAGCTACCCATAAATGGAAGATCGATGATTTTAAAAATCAATTTCAAGCTGAGTTGGTTAAGGAGGGCTTTGCTTACAATTCTGGAGAGAATACGGAATGGGAAACAGTTGACACATTACGAGCCTTAATAAAGGAACACGTAGATTCTAATTTTTAATTCAGATGGAAATGAAATCAATCCCTTATGGTAGACAAAATATAACAAAAGAGGATATTGAAGCTGTAGTAAATACTTTAACCTCTGATTATTTGACCCAAGGGCCCAAAATCTTAGAGTTTGAACAAGAATTTGCAAAATATATTGGTTGTGAATATGCGGTAGCAGTATCCAATGGAACAGCTGCCTTACACCTATGTACATTAGCTTTAGATGTCAAATATGGTGATAAAGTAATTACAACTCCAATTACTTTTGCTGCCTCCGCGAATTGTGTTCGTTATCTAGGGGGTGAGGTTGTTTTTTCTGATATTGATCCAGAAACATATCTTTTAGATATAGATAAAGTGAGAGCTTTATTGGAAGCTTCTCCAAATGGAACCTACAAAGGAATTATTCCGGTAGATTTTGCCGGTCATGCTGTAAATCTACAAGAATTCAGAGCCTTGGCAAATGAGTTCGATTTATGGATAATCGAAGATGCCTGTCATGCTCCAGGTGGTTTTTTTGTTGATAATAGCTACGATAAGCAAAATTGTGGAAATGGTAAATTTGCGGACTTAGCAATTTTTTCGTTTCATCCAGTAAAACACATTGCTTGTGGAGAAGGGGGAATGATAACTACCAACGACAAGAGTTTATATCAAAAACTATTACATTTACGAACCCACGGAATTACAAAGGATGAAAAACTGTATATAAATTCAATAGAGTTTGCAGGGGGAAATGAGAGCTACCCTTCATGGTATATGGAGATGCAGACTCTTGGATATAATTATCGTCTAACGGATTTTCAAGCGGCTTTGGGGACGAGCCAACTGCAACGGGCCGAGTTTGGGATTGAGAGAAGACGTGAGATTGCCAGAACCTATAATGAATCATTTAAAGATAAATCATTCATAAAAGGACAGTCTGGAATCGTGGAGGGTCATGCCTATCACTTATATATCTTAGAAGTAGAAGACCGTCTTAGGTTGTATAATTTCTTAAGAGAGAATCATGTTTTTGCTCAAATTCATTATATCCCATGCCATCTGATGCCGTATTATAGACAATTCGGATGGAGTGAAGGTGATATGCCTTTGGCGGAAAATTACTATAAACATTGCATAAGTTTACCGATGTATCCTACATTGTCAGATCAAGAGCAAAATTTGGTTATAGGTCTAATCCACAGGTTTTATGAAGAATGAAAATCAAGGTATTAGACGCATCTGATAATTATTATGATAAGTACAGTGTTTCTTTACTAAAGAAAGATATAAGTGCAAGCTACAGATAAAATCATTTTAGGAACGGTTCAGTTTGGCCTGGAATATGGAATAAATAATAATTCCGGACAGCCAACTCAATTGCAGGCAAATGAAATGTTGTCTGTTGCATATAATGCTGGTATTCGTGTCTTAGATACCGCCGAGGCATACGGCAACGCACATTTTGTAATAGGTGAGTTCCATAAAAATTATCCTGATCAGCTTTTCCAGGTAATAACTAAGTTGCCCCATTATATCAATGAAGATATCGAGGTAAAAATCGAAAAATATCTTAATGAGTTATATATTTCTGAATTAAATGGGCTGTTGTTTCATTCTTATAAAACATATAAAGAAAATAAGGCATCAATAGCATTATTGAATGATTATAAGCGTAGTGGTAAAGTGAAGAATATAGGCGTTTCGATTTATACCAATGACGAGATGGAAGATGTGATCAAAGATGAGAATATTGATGTTATACAACTCCCATTCAATCTGTTTGATAACATAAATTTGCGAGGTGGTGTTCTAAAAGAAGCGAAAGCGCGTGGTAAAATCATTCATACCCGATCGGCTTTCCTACAGGGCTTATTCTTTGCGCCATTGGAGAAGGAAAGCAACGCAATACGAAACTTAACCAAAGAGTTAAAGTACATACATACAATAAGCAAGGATTACCAAATATCTATACAAAATATGGCGCTAAATTATTGTCTCCAGCAACCCAATATTGATAATGTATTGATCGGCGTAGACAACCTGATTCACCTGAATCAAAATCTTATTGATTCGAAAAACGATATACCGGTAGAACTTGTTGAAAAAATAAATCAAATTCATATTAAAGAAATGGAATTACTAAATCCTTCTCTATGGAACTAGTAAATACGATATTAATTACACAAGCTCGTACTGGAAGCACCCGTCTTCCGGGAAAAGTACTTTTAAAAATCGGTGGCAGTGAATTATTAAAGATCCATCTCGCACGTTTAAAGTTATGTGCGAAAGTAGATAAGATCATTGTGGCAACAACAACCGAAGAGAGTGATAACCAGATCTTGAGTTTATGTGAAAAATGGGGATATCACGTGTCGAGAGGTTCAGTTGACGACGTTTTGGATCGATTTTATCAAGCAGTCGTTAATATTAGGCCCAAATGGGTAGTTCGGGTAACTTCAGACTGTCCGCTGATTGATCCTGAACTTGTAGATGCGGTAATTGCACTGGCTCAGGTGAATGGAGTTGATTATTGTTCAAACGGAATTATAGAAAATTTTCCGGATGGCCAGGATGTTGAAGTTTTTAAATTTTCTGCCTTAGAAAAGGCCTGGAAAGAAGCAAAATTGAAGTCAGAACGAGAGCACGTAACGCCGTACATAAGACAAAATTCTGGGAAAGATAAAATATTCTCATCGCTTAATTTTCCATGTGCCCATGACTTCTCAAAGATCAGAATGACAGTGGACGAGATACGTGACTTTGAATTGGTTACCCGGCTAATTGAAGATTTGGGTATTAACGAAAAGTGGTTGAATTATACAAACCATATTATAGAAAACAATCTGGATAAGATAAACGACAATATTATTAGAAATGAAGGATTGTTAAAATCCTTAAAGAATGATTAATACAATGGGTAAAGGACAAGAGTTATATAAAAAAGCAAAGACACTGATCCCCGGAGGAACAATGCTATTATCTAAGAGGCCAGAGATGTTCTTGCCAGATCAGTGGCCTTCATACTTCTCAAAAGCCAAGGGTTGTAAGGTTTGGGACCTGGATGGAAAGGAGCTGATCGATATGTGTATTATGGGCATCGGTACAAATACATTAGGCTATGGTAATGATGAGGTGGACGCAGCTGTAATGGAAACCGTGAAAAGCGGCAATATGAGTACATTAAGTTGTCCAGAAGAAGTTTATTTGGCTGAAAAATTAGTCGAAATAAATCCATGGGCAGATATGGTAAGATTTGCAAGAAGCGGTGGGGAAGCTAATTCCATTGCTATCCGTATAGCGAGAGCTGCATCAGGGCGTGATAAGGTTGCGATCTGTGGTTACCATGGCTGGCATGATTGGTATTTGTCTGCAAACCATAATGATGGCGATGAGCTGTCAGGGCATCTTTTGCCTGGTTTGAGTCCAAAAGGAGTTCCTAAGAATTTAAAGGATACCGTATATCCCTTTCACTACAATAATTATGAAGAATTGCTCTCCATAGTGGAGAATAATGAAATTGGGGTTATTAAAATGGAAGTTGTGCGCAATTTTGGGCCAGAGGACGATTTTTTACAAAAAGTACGAGACCTTGCAACTAGAAATAACATTGTATTGATCTTCGATGAATGTACCTCAGGCTTTAGAGAAACCTATGGTGGCATTTATAAAAAATATGGCGTGGAACCAGATATAGCCATGTATGGTAAAACAATAGGCAATGGCTATGCGCTAACTGCAGTAGTCGGTAGAAGATCTGTCATGGAAGCAGCACAAACTACTTTTATTAGCAGTACATTCTGGACGGAGCGTATTGGCCCTACAGCTGCACTTGCTACTTTAAAAGTTATGGAAAGGATTAAGTCATGGGAAATAATTACAAAAGTAGGTCAGAAAATGCAGAACGGGTGGCAAACTCTAGCTAATACCCATGGTCTTTCGATTTCTTTATCGGGCATTCCAGCATTATGTACATATAGCTTTAATAGTGAAAAAGCTATGGAGTACAAGACTTTGATTGCTCAGGAAATGTTGAAAAAAGGATTTCTGGCAAGCACCAATTTTTATGCTTGTACAGAACATACAGATAACTACTTTGAACAATACTTCAATGAACTCGACAAGATCTTCTTTACCATTTCCAAATGTGAGAATGGAATTGAAAATGTTGAAGACCTGCTTCAAGGGCCTGTTTGCCATTCGGGATTTAAAAGGCTGAACTAATTGTGAGATATAACGAAGTCATTTTCAGAGTAGATGGTAGCCCAAAAATTGGCTTAGGGCATCTGGTGCGATGCCTGGCATTAGCACAAATGCTTGATGAACATTTTAGGATCTCGTTTGCCAGCAAGGAAATCCCAGTTGAAATCATTTCTGAACTTAATTCTTTGGGATACACTTTAATGGTAATTAATTCTGAAGAAGATTTTTTGAATGGGCTTACCAGGGATAATCTTGTGGTACTGGATCATTATGACTTAGATTCTGCCTATCAGCAAAATATCAAAGAAAAGGGGTGTAAGCTTATTTGCATTGATGATCTGCACAATAAGGTCTTTTTTGCTGATGTGATTATTAATCACGCACCAGGTATGTTTGCACAGGACTATGAAGCGCAGTTATATACCCAATTTGCATTAGGATTAGATTATGTATTGCTTCGTCCGGTCTTTCTTAAAAATGCACTGAAAAAGAAAATACAAAAACCATTAGGAACTGTTTTTGTGTGTTTTGGGGGATCCGACAGCAAAAATATTACTCAAGTTGTTGTAGATATTCTTAAATCAGACCCTAGGTTTAAACACGTTATTGTAGTTACTGGGGCTGCTTATGAAAAACCTGAAAAATTATCAGCATCTGTCGGACAGGACGAAAGATTCAGCTTCTTCCACGCGGTAGATTCATTGACCATGTCTAAGCTAATTAATGAATGCCAACTGGCCATTGTTCCTTCCAGCGGTATTTTACAGGAAGTAATTTCCTTGGGTTGCCGGGTTATTTCAGGTGCCTATGTCAACAATCAAAAAGATATTTATGAAAAATATTTAGCTATTGGTGGTTTTGAAAGTGCGGGAGGTTTTTTGAAAGTTGAAATTGAAGAAGCTATAAATAATGTTTTTCTAGATAAGAATAGACCTAATAAGGTTTTTATAGATGGCAGATCAGGTATAAGACTACTTAATGTTTTTAGGCAATTATGTGGCGATGAAATTGTTTTGCGTGATGTGATTGAAGCAGATCAATTTAAAACGTTTGATTGGGCCAATGATAAACTAGTGAGGGCATTTTCTTTTAATCAGCAAGAGATTGTGTTCGAAGAACACTCCAGCTGGTTTTTAAAAAAAGCAAATAGCCCGGATTGCTATTATTTCATTGCTGAAATGGATAAAGTTGCAATAGGGTCTATCAGGTTTGATGTCCAAGATGATGAAGCAGTAGTTAGTTACTTGTTAGATCCTTCTTTTCATGGGAAAGGGTTGGGAATCTTACTTTTAAAAAAGGGCCTGGAAATGCTTATTAATAAAAAGGATATGCGAATCATTCAGATCACTGGCTTTGTAATGCCACAAAATATTGCTTCAGTTAAAGCTTTTGAAAGGTTAGGTTACGCAAGAACACTAGAAAATGAAAACTATAAATTCATTAAAAAAATAGTACAATGAAAATTGGATCGTTCGATATAAATAGGGATAGTTCTGTATTTATTATAGCAGAACTATCAGCAAATCACAATGGAAGTCTTGAGAATGCCCTCGAGACAATTAAAGCTGCAAAACGTGCGGGTGCTGACTGTATTAAATTACAAACTTATACTGCAGATACGATAACGTTAGATAGCCATGAGGATGACTTTAAGTTAAAACAAGGGACAATTTGGGACGACAGATATTTATATGATCTGTATAAAGAAGCCTATACACCCTGGGAATGGCATAAGCAATTATTTGAAGCAGCGGCCAATGAAGGGTTAGTTTGTTTTTCTTCACCGTTTGATTTCACGGCAGTAGATTTATTAGAGGATCTGAACGCACCGGCATACAAAATTGCGTCTTTTGAAATTACAGATATCCCTTTGATTGAATATGTTGCATCCAAAGGTAAACCAATAATTATTTCTACTGGTATTGCAGATCAGGAAGATATTGTATTGGCTCTCGATGCTTGTAAAAGAATGGGGAATAATAATATTGCTTTGCTAAAATGTACCTCAAGTTATCCAGCACCAATTGAAGAGGCTAATTTGATCATGATAAAAGACCTTGAAGAAAGATATGGAGTTGTATCTGGCCTTTCAGATCATACAATGGGTAGCACCGCCCCGATTGTGGCTACTGTTATGGGCGCAAGGATCATTGAGAAACATTTTATCCTTGACAGGTCGATTGGGGGGCCGGATGCCTCTTTTTCTATGAATGAACAAGAATTTAAAGAAATGGTTAAAGCGGTTCGGGAAGCAGAAAAAGCAGTCGGTAAAATAGATTATTCATTAACTGAGAAACAATTAAAAGGCAGGGAGTTTTGCAGATCTCTTTATGTCGTGGAGGATATTAAGGCGGGGGATGAAATTACAGAGGAAAATGTACGGTCCATTAGACCTGGATATGGTGCTCATCCAAAGTATTATAAAGAGATACTCAACAAAAGAGTAAATAGAGATTTAAAAAAAGGTGATCGATTTAATCTGAATTTTTTGTGATGCAAAGTCAAAAAAGTAATATCTACATGGACTTAGCAGGGTCAGATCTTGACCAAAGTATGCAAGATGCCTTATTATACACTATTAATGGCGTTTTGTATAATTTTGGGGATCATCACAAATCCAATAACTATAGTTTTAAAGGAAATATTAAAATTTTATTAAGAAGGCTGTTTTTGAGATTTTACTGCTTCAGGTTTTTTTTTAAGTCAAAATCTAACCAAAGAGTAATCATAAGTAGTGCCTATGTTGATATTGAGAGTCCGGACCATTGTCTAGTCTCACCACCCTGGCTGATGTCTCCAAAAAAAAGATCTTTTTCAAGCTGGAGGTTATCAAATATAGTTCGAAGAATTCAGGCAGAATTAGAGAAAAAAAGCCTAAGAGTAATTTTTTCAAATATTTTTTTTTCGTTACTAAAGAGCTATGAATTGGAATTTAGAAGGTTATTGAAGAGCGAGAATGTAGCTTGTTTGATAGTGCCAAACGATCTTGCTCTTTTCGAAAACTTATCCATAAAGATTGCTCAAAGTGTTAATATTCCTACCATTGTATATTTACATGGGCTTCCTGGACGATATAATTCCATTGATGATAACAGAGCAGATTATTTAGTTGTTTGGGGGAAAGGACTTAAAGAAGAGTATATTAATGCGGGGATGCCTGCGAATAAGATCCTAACGTTAAAGCATCCAGTCTATTCTAGTTTTGAGCAATATTCGCTTAGGTCCAGTTTTGAAAATGTTGTAGTAATTAGTAAAGCGATGTCCGGAACTCCTAGCTCCAGTGATGAAGTTATTTTGTCCGACAGATCAAAATCCCTATATTATGTAGAAAGAGTAAAGCAATTGCTGGTTGAAATGGGGGTTAAATCTGCTAAACTTAGACTACATCCCTCTGAATCTGAGTCTTTCTATCTAAAAAACATTATGGATGGTTTCTATTCTATAGACTATGATAATAAAATTACAACGCTTGCTAAGGCGAGTTTGGTAATAGGTCCTACTTCCACTATGGCGTTGGATGCTATTAAAAATGGAGTTAATTATATATTATTTGACCCAATTGTCGATGGTAAGACTCTTGAGAATACTGAAGGCCTTGTGAAACCATTTGATGGTAGTTCATTTATTCGTCTTTCAAAAGGAAGTGATGATTTTAAAAGAAATATTAGCAATCCAAACGATAATATCAATATTACTTTGCTAAATGAATATATGAGTGTGAATGATGATGATATTAATACTCTTTTAGAGATCATCTCCCGATGAAACAATTCCTTAAAATTTATCTTTGGCAAGTTATTTCATTGTTGACGGGATTTGCAACCATGTTTGTGGTGACGCCTTATCTTGCCTCAAATCAAAGTTTTTTTGGAATCTACACTTTTGTTATTTCTTTGAACCTTTTTCTATCTTATGCTGATTTTGGCTTTCTCAATGCCGGTGCTAAATTTGCTAGTGAAGCTTATGCCAGAGATGATCGAAAAGAAGAACAGGAAATTCTGGGATTTGTTTTTTTTATTATGGGCATCATGTTCATCCTTTTCGGAGTGTTGATCTTATTCTTTTATTTTAACCCTCACTATATTCTGAAAGACTTGCAGAGACCAGAAAATCTTAAATTGACTAAAGATTTATTTTTGGTTTTTCTGATTTCTCTCCCGGTTTTAGTGGCTCACAGAGGAATGCAACTGATCTTTAACATTAGGTTGCATGATTATCTTTATCAGAGAGTTTTTTCAATATTTAATCTGTTAAAAATATTTTCCGTATTATATTTTTTTAAAGACGGGGAATATAATATTGTTGGATATTATATCTTTACTCAGGTTATAACAATCGTATCAGTTGTATTTGGTGCTTTTGTTGCTAGGAAACATTTTAAGTACAGTTTTTTATCCTTAATAAAAGCAATCAGATATAATCCTGAAGTATATAAAAAAACAAAGAGTCTAGCTTATAACAGTCTTTTTGTTACCATATCTTGGGTACTATATTATGAATTAGATTCTTTGGTGATTGGTAAATTTGTGGGGTTAAGAGAGGTAGCTGTCTTTAATATTTGTATTTCGGTTATGACGCTTTCAAGATCATTGTATGGAATACTTTACAATCCTTTCTCTGCTAAATTTAATCACTTTTTGGGGGTGGGTAATAGGAACAAACTTACGGAAGCATTTAAAAAAATACTAATTATCGGTTTGCCTCTTTCAATTATTCCTACAACTATTCTTATTCTTACAATGAAGAATTTCATTTACTCCTGGGTTGGAACAGAGTACGCAGATGCTATCCCTATCATCACGGTGATGTTTGCAAGTTATTACTTTGCTTTCCTGTCAAATCCCGCTGGAATTGCAATGGTAGCTATACAAAGTATCCGAGGGCTATATTTAATAAGCGCAGTTCTTCCTATAATCTATTGGCTAGGAATAATATTAAGTTTTAATTATTTTGGATTGTTTGCTTTTGGCATCTTTAAGCTGGTTGCCTTTTCGATTTCAGGATTGTTGTACTTTTATTTTGCTAAAGACCTATTTGATATTCAGTGGATAATCTTCTTTAGGAAGAATGTCGTGCCAGCTATCATTACCATAGCTATACTAAGTATTCTGCACGTATTTGTTAAAGACCTATTGCCTGTTGTAAAAGGTAAGGTTGAGTTTATTAAGTTTTCATTAATTGCAATGAGTTACGGTTTTATAGCAATGATGGTTTATTATGTAATGGCGAGCGAATTTCGATTAACTATGAAAGAACTGTTTTTGAGTTCATTTAACCGTAAAACTAAATAAAACATTATTATGCAAGTCAGGCTTTTTGTTTATATATTAAGAACAATTAGAAACTTATCTCAATCATAATACTATATGAAAAGAATAGATTTTGGGTGCGGAAATTCAAAAAAAGAAGGTTATATCGGTGTTGATATTATTCAACTTTCAGGTGTAGATATTGTTCATAATTTAGACGAATTTCCCTATCCCTTTGCAAATAATGAAATTGACGAAATATGGATGGATCAGGTTTTGGAACACTTGAAAGAACCACTAAAAGCGGTTGAAGAGCTTTACCGAATTTGTAAAAACGGCGCAATGATACACATAGGAGTTCCTTATTTTCGGAGTTTTTATTCTGCGATAGACCCTACCCATCGTAATTTTTTTGGGGTATATTGGTTTTGTTACTTTGATCCATCTCATGAATTTAATAGAAAATACCAGTATTCGGCCGCTAAATTCGCAATTGAAAATTTAGAATTTGATCGTGAATGGAAGAGAAATAAGATGGGTTATTTTAAAAGAAAGCTTATAAGCTATGCAGAGAGAAGACCTTATACTTATGAAGCAAAGTTATCACATTTAATACCTTTGAATTCTTTAACTTTTCATCTAAAAGTTATTAAATAGATTGTATGATACAAAAAAAAAAAATTCTAATATTCAGCGACTGTTTTGTTTATAGTGGGAGTGAAGTTGTTATTGAGAATCTTTTATTGTCAGAGAAACTAAATGATTTGTTTGATGTCCGGTTTCTTTATGGATACAATAAGTCGTACAGTGAACGATTTAAACAGAGAGTTGAACTTCTTAATCTCGACGAACAAAAAGCTACATCAATATTTTTATTAAGTCCGGACTGGTCAATTTATCAATACAATTTATTGAAGGGGCTAAGCATCGGAAGGATTATTTTTTTGATTAGAGTTATACTGCTAAAAACCTTGAAGTTTTTGTGTCTGTCGCATATTTTTAATTTTTTCTCTTTAAAAAAAGCCTTTAAAAAAGCTTCACCAGATCTGATCTATATAAATAATGGAGGATATCCTGCTTCTTTGCAATGCTGCTTAGCAGTTTTTGCTGCTGATGCTGCTGGCATCGAGAAAATTTATTTTAATATCAATAATATGTCGATGCCGCCAAAGAGGTTTTATGAAAAATATATGGATCGTTTGATTAATGAAAAAGTAACTGGTTTTATTACAGCTTCTTATGCTGCTCAGAGACAGGCAGTTCAGACCAGAGGATTTGAAAAACAGTTATTCAAACGAATTCCCAATACGATTTTCAATGATGAGCAAATACCCAATGCTTATAGAATGAATAAAAGTAAAGAGAAGTTAATCTTTGGTTCAATTGGATTACTGACAGAACGTAAGGGCTACCATGTTCTGCTCAAGGCGGTACAAATATTGGTAGAGCGCTACTATATGACTAATTTTGAAGTAGTTTTTGTCGGCGATGGGGAAGATAAGTCTATGCTAATTAATAAAAGCAAAGCTTATAATATTGAAAAATATGTTAAGTTTTTAGGTTTTAAATCAAATCCTTTGGTAGAATTAAAGGAATTTGATGTATTTATTCTGCCATCAATCAGGAATGAAGATTTTCCGTATGTTATTCTTGAAGCGATGCTATTATCGAAACCTATTATTGGTACCAATGTGGCGGGAATTCCTGAACAAATTGTAAACGAAAAAAACGGATATGTGGTGGAAGCCAACAATCCAGAAGAATTGGCTATCGCAATGATGAAGATGAAGGAAGGTAAAATTTCTGAGATGGGTGTAAATAGTTTTGAGATTTATAAAAGCTCGTTCTCTTTTAAGAAAATTGAAGGTAAGTATTGTGAACTATTTGTATCTTAAATAATAAATAAAGAGTTTGGCAAATAGTTGTTGGAAGATTTAAATGATCTACTGGCGGAAGTAGGTTCATTTTTTGTAGTTTTGAAAATTAATATATAATCGTGTTTTTCTCAATAGTAATTCCAACATATAATCGAGCGGATAGATTGTTAAAGTGTTTAAAATCTTTGGTTGATCAAACATTTAAAGATTTTGAAGTAATAGTTTGTGACGATGGTTCCACCGATCATACTAAGGCTATTATAGCACAGTTTGCTAACAGCTTAAATATTAAATATATATATAGTGATAATTGGGGTGGACCAGCAAAACCAAGGAATATTGGTTTAAAAGAGGCGTCCGGGGAGTGGACTTGTTTTCTTGACTCTGACGATTGGTGGAAAGCCAGTAAACTTGAGGAAGTAAAAAAAAAAATAAGTAAAGATTATAATATTTATTATCATCCCTTACAGATCGTAAATTCACAAAAAGAGTTAGGCGTTATAAAATGCAGACGTGTTAATAATAAAAGCCCTAAATTGGATCTTTTGGTAAATTTAAATACGCTTCTTACATCATCCGTGTGCATTGAAAGCGAATTGTTAAAAAAATCCCAGGGATTTTCGCTAGATAAGAGCGTCATTGGATTGGAGGATTATAAGTTTTGGATCGATTTGGGGGGTATTGGAGGTGCTTTTAAAAGAATCAACATGTGTTTAGGATACTATTTTGTAGGTGACTCGGATAGCATAACGCTTGAAGATGAAAGACAAATCAGAAGATTTGAACAATTGTATGACCCTTATTTAAATGACCCGGTACTAATAAAATCCAGAGGGCGGATTATTGGGAGTCTAAATTTTCATACCGGAAGAATAATACAAGATGCAAATTTAAATAAGTCATATAAGCAATATTTATTTAAGGCGTTTTTAATGGGTGGTGTTAGGGTGAAATTGATGGCTTTAAAACGATTGATAAAGCTTTAGCCGTGTGAAAAAATCAGTTATAGGAATAATTCTTTATTTTTTAATTCTCCATGTGTTAATTCCCGGGGCATATTATCTTTTTAATGGATTTGTACCTATTTATACAGACCTGATAGATATCCCTGCTCTGATTAAGTCTGCAGTATTAATAATTCTACCAATAAGCCTCTCTTTAATCGTTTTATATCTTTTGCCTAAGGATCAAGAGATTGCGCCGAACATTGAAGGAAAGCCAGTTACAGAGTTGTTTTATTTTTCTGTTCTTTTCAAATTGGCGGTGTTTTATTATTTCGGTGGCTTTGCCTCAATAATAAATGGAGAAGTCAACGGGACATTCAGTAATTACTTCTCATTATTTTTTAATCCGTTTATCTTATTGCTAGTTGTTCTTTTTGTGCAAAAAAAGAGGACAAATATTATTTTGGCAGTTTTGTTTTATGTAATTTCAATAACCTTGTCGGGAAGCAGAAGTGGTATTTTAGCTATCTTTTTTGTATTCATGATAGGTTATTCTTTTCAAACATTCCAGGGGTATAAAAATAAATTATATTCATTTCTGAAATATAGCTTGTTGGTCTCGCCCCTGCTTTTTATTTACGCAACTAGTATTAGAGGTGCTGCTGATACCATTGATAAATCTGTTTTATTAAATCAAATAGTAGGGCGAATGTCTACTTTAGAGACATCGATGATGCCTTTATATTTCTATCATAATAACATGGATATGGAATTGTTTTACGATAAGTATGGCTTTTGGAATCAATTGAAATTGATTCTGGACGGCATTATACCAGGTCAAATATTCGATTACGATGTAATGCCTAATAATTACTATCGTGCCATTTTTATGGGGTATAGCAAGTCTTTCGTGGTTGAAAATTACATGTCAATCAATTTGACTTTACCGATATACTTGTATCTAAAATATAGTTACTTGTCTATTATCTTCACAATTTTATATGTTCTAGGATTTTATAAAGTAGTTCTCGCGCTCAAAAATTACCCTTTGCTGGTTGTTGTGGTATTATCAGTTTTTTATAACGTCATTTATTTCTTTGACTGGGTAATGGTTTTCAGCCAGATCTATACAGCCCTGTTGACAGTATTGTGTTTAAAGATGTATGTTTTTTTTAGAAATGAAGTTATTGTCGGTTTAAAGAGGGATTTAAATGAATATTGAAATTAGTTTAATTGTATCAACTTATGGTAGGTATCATGAATTAGATTTGCTGTTAGAAAGCTTTTCTCAGCAAGATGTTAACCCCAGTATATTTGAGGTAATTATAATTGACCAAAATGATGAATTGAATCTGCAGCCTTTAATTTTGAAGTATAATGAACTTATAAATATTAATCATTGCAAAGTTTCAGTTAAGGGGTTGTCTAAGGCTAAAAATAAAGGTATTGATTTAGCGAAAGGTAGAATTTTAACTTTTCCGGACGATGATTGCAAATTTTATCCAAATACAATTTCAGCCGCCCTCGGGTATCTGGTTGCTAATCAGGGTGTAGACGTTGCATATGGTAGAGTATTTGACAGAATTACAGGGTTAAATGTGATGAGAAACTGGTCTAATGATGAAAATAAACTAAGTTTGTTGAACTTTAGCCTAAACTATTCTGCAATAACTTGCTTTACCAGGCTCAAAATCAAATTTGACGAGGATTATGGTGTTGGCTCTCCCATTGCATCAGGAGAGGAATTGGATTACGTTATAAGAGCAATCGAAAGCGGCTATCAAGTTGTTTATACACCGCTAATTGAGGTATGGCATCCTGAATTAAATGTGATGTCTATGACATCTAAAAAAGCGTATAACTATGCTTATGGATATGGAGCCATAATGAGAAAAAATGTGAATTTATTAATATTCTTTACTTTTTGCCTTTCTCTCTGTTATCAAATGATGAGATTTTTATTAAGTGTTTTTTCTGAAGATTCATCAAAATACTTTATGGCAGTAAAGGGGCGCATTTATGGTTTTTTAAAAATTTAGATTTGTATGTTAAGAAGATATGGGTTCTTTGGTTTTATAAGATTAATTATATCTCTGATATATACAAAGATGTTTTTTCCCAAGGCAAGGATAATCCGTCTTCCTTTTGATATCAGGAATCAGCATCTTGCTGAGATTGGTAAAGGATTCACTACAGGCTTTGGCTGTAGAATTGAATCGGTACCAGTGAATAGCAATGCAACCAATTGCATTAGAATCGGTGACAACGTACAAATTAATGATTATGTCCATATTGCTGCAGGCGAATCAATAACAATTGGTAACAATGTGCTGATAGCGAGCAGAGTATTTGTTTCGGACCTTAATCATGGCTCTTATTCAGGTGATCATCAAGACAACCCTCTTACTCCACCAAATGATCGGAAACTTTCGACTAATCCTGTTGTTATTTCCGATAATGTCTGGATAGGAGAAGGAGTGTGTATTATGTCAGGAGTAACACTGGGATCGGGTAGCATTATTGGAGCTTCATCTGTTGTAACGAAAAATATTCCCCCAAATTCAATTGCAGTAGGAAGTCCTGCCAGAGTTATAAAAGTTTATAATTTTGAAAATGGAACTTGGGAAAGAATTAGTAATAGCAATTAAACGTATATGAGTATTGGGATATCTATAGTTCTCTATCACAATGGTGATGAAATTCAAGAAACAATTAATTGTATCTTGAATTCCTCGCTTGAGATTAAATTGTATCTGATTGATAATTCAAAGACTGACATTCTTAGAGAATTTTCCAATGATAGCAGAGTAGAATATATTTTCAATAACAATAATATGGGATATGGAAGTGCTCATAATATTGGAATAAAGAAATCGAAAGCAGCGGGTGCAAAATATCATATTGTAATGAATCCGGATATTACCTTTGATGAGGGGACTCTTGAAACTGTTTTTGATTATATGGAGGCGCACTCTGTCGTTGGCTCCTTAATGCCCCGTGTATTTTATAAAGATGGATCCATACAAAGGTTATGTAAGCTTTTGCCAACTCCATTTGATTTGATTGGACGAAGGTTTATGGGGAATACAAACTGGGCCAAGAAGCAAAATGCAAGATATGAGCTTCATGATTTTGATTATAACAGCTCGTTAAATACACCATGCCTATCGGGTTGCTTCATGTTTATTAGGACAAGTGCTTTTGAGAAGGCAGGGCTATTTGATCCCAGATACTTCATGTACCTCGAAGATTACGATCTTATTCGTAGGATTAATCGGAATTCAAAGACTATATTTTATCCAGGTGCTTCCATTATTCATGGCCATGCAAAAGAATCTTATAAAAATGGCAGGCTTTTAAAAATTCACATACAATCGGCAATTAAATACTTTAATAAATGGGGTTGGTTTTTTGATAAAGAAAGAAAAAGAATTAACCAGGAAGTTCTGTCTATAATTAAAAATAATATCACTACTAGGTGATATCAGATAATTTTCCTTAAATTTGGCATAATTATAGTTCTTGCTCTCACACATAATTGCGACCTATGCTTTTCACCCTTATCTACCTAACAAGTCTTCTAGTTGTAGCTTTTGCTATTCCACCAATAATAACTGTTTCCCTAAGAAAACGGTTGTTTGATGACCCAAATGAGTCGAGAAAGATTCATAAGCGCATTATTCCAAACTTTGGAGGAGTCGCCATTTTTACCGGATTTCTTTTTTCTTGTTCCATCTTTATACCATCCCATATACTACCAGAGGCTAACGTTTTGATGGGTGCAGGTCTAGTACTTTTTATGATAGGATTAAAGGATGATATTATAGGTTTAGGCCCGGGTATCAAATTTGTTGCACAGTTCGCAAGTGCATTTATTGTAGCGATGGTTGCAAACATCAGGATAACAGACTTGCACGGGGTGTTTGGAATCTATGATCTGCCTTATTATGCAAGTATCACTTTAACAGTCGTTTTTATTGTAGGTATTGTTAACGCTTTCAATCTAATTGATGGTATCGATGGGCTTGCCGGATCAATTGGATTAATTCTTTGTGTGGCATTTGGTGTGCTTTTTTATAAATCAGGTGATTTGGGATGGGCTTATCTGGCAACTGCATTAGCGGGGGCACTTCTTGGGTTTTTATTTTTCAACGTAACTCCTGCAAGAATTTTTATGGGAGATTCGGGCTCATTGCTACTGGGATTCATTGCTGCTGTCCTGAGTATTAAGTTCATGACTATAATTCTTACTGAAAACGTAATGGCTGGACCATTTGTAGTTACTTCAGGTATGGGGCTGGTCTCTGCGATTTTAATTATACCCGTTTTTGATACTTTACGTGTTTTTACATTAAGAATCATGCGTGGCTGCTCTCCATTTACCGCAGATAGCAATCATATTCATCATCGCTTGCTATCCCTTGGTTTAAGCCATGTGCAGGCAACATTAGTACTCGCCTCTGTAAATGTTGTTTTTATTGTTACTGCACTGGCATTACAAAACATAGGTGATGCACAACTGATTTCCTTACTAATGTTGTTGATGTTGAGTTTAAATGGCGTTTTAAGTATATCTATAAATATTATTAGAAAAAGAACTCGTCTTTTATCTACTTCAGCTGAAGTAGATAAAAAAATGCCTAAAACAGAGAAAAGCTTTGCTGAACGGGTGCTCGAGAAAATATCAGAAAATTAACCTCCTTCCTTATTAAAACGGTAAGTTTGCGGTGCAAAAACAGGCATTGTTGTGTTTTGTAAAATACGGCATTAAAGTTGTGTGCATAGAATCCTATGAATACCTGTATGAAGAAAAAGCTATTTAATGAATAAATGTCTATTATTTTTTTTGTGTCTGATCTTGTTTGGATCATGTGCAAAGGACTACCGCAACCAGGCTGAAGTCTATAGTAATGATTTTGAACAAAACAATCTGACCGGCATTTCCGGTGGAGAAATTGACGCGTTCAACAACTCTAAAGTTTTGGGTAGATATAATAATGGTGGATTTGAGCTATCGTTGACTAATTTACCGCAACATGATTTGGTCGAAATCTCTTTTGATCTATATATCCACGATGCTTGGGATGGGAATAAGGAAGGTGAAGATGGCATAGTCGACGGACCTGATTTGTGGGAGATGATGCTGGATGGGAAGAGTTACATTAGAACAACATTCTCTAATGTGCCCTGCGGAACCGGTGCTTTTTGTGAGCCTCAGTCTTATCCGCATAATTATCCAAATAACAATAACAATCCTAAAACCGGTGCTGCTAATAGAAATCTTCCGGGAGTTTGTAACATGGCAGGTGTAGTAGGAGGAACCTCTTTATATAAAATTGTTAAGCAAATCAAACACTCCGATCAACAATTAGTCCTCAAATGTATTGATCAGTTAAAGCAAAGTAATGCTCCTGATCCCAAATGCGACGAAAGCTGGTCGGTCGATAATATTAAAATTAAAGCAATCAGGTTATGAGATATTTAAAATTAACCACCCTGATTTTATTAGCGGGAAGCTTTAATTTCAAATCAACGGCTCAGTCTTTACCCGTAGGAATACCTGGTGTAGAGGATTATTACAGACGCAGCCAGCTCCTTGGGCAATTGGATTCCAGCGTTTCCTTTATGGTTAGGCCGATGATGCCTAAAGTAGTTTTTGGCAAAAAGGATGTGTTTTATCTTGAAGATGAAACGCGGTATAATTTACTGGATGCCGATCACAGCTGGGGTTTGGATTCAGGCAAGTTTAAAGCCATGCTTTTGCCTTTGAGTATTCAAAATCAAGTAAACACACACCATCCATATGGATGGAACGACGGGGCGATGATTCCTGCAAAAGGTTTACAAACTGTTTTAAGTGCAGGGATTTATGCCGAGTATGGACCGCTTACGATTCAATTCAGACCTGAAGTGGTCTTGGCCGCAAATACTGGGTTTGATACCTTTGATAAGGATCATTATGACGTAATTGCCGCCAGGTATTACGACTTTTATAACAATATAGACCTTCCGGCCAGGTTCGGAAAAAGTGCCTATAATAAAGCTTATTGGGGCCAAAGTAGCATCAGGTTAAATTACAAAGCCCTATCATTCGGCCTTTCAACAGAGAATCTTTGGTGGGGACCCGGCATGCGTAGTTCTCTTCTGATGAGCAATACAGCCCCGGGCTTTAAACACTTAACCTTAAATACCAGGAAACCGATTTCCACACCAATTGGATCTTTTGAAGGCCAATTAATTGCCGGAAGACTGGAGTCATCAGGTTTTGGAGTGCTTGAACCTGAACGTGAATATTTTTTTAATCCATTGTATGTTCCAAAAAGAAACGATTGGCGTTATTTGTCGGGACTTGTTGTTACCTACCAACCTAAGTGGATTCCGGGATTATTTCTGGGCATAACCAGAACTGCCCAAACCTATAGCGATGACTTGAACAGCTTTGGCGATTATCTCCCTTTCTTTTCAAGGGTTAAACGGGTAGTGGGAGACGAATCCCTTAACCAACGGGATGAGCACAGTTCCATATTTATGCGGTGGCTATGGCCTGAGGAACATGCCGAAATTTACTTCGAATATGGACACAGCAATTCCACACAGGATTTGCGTGGCGCACTACTTGAACCACAGCAATCCAGAGCCTATCTTTTTGGGCTTAGAAAAATTCTTCCCTTCAACAAATCAAGAGATGAGAACATCATGATCAATGTGGAAGTTACGCAAATGCAGGAAACCTCACCTGATAAGATCAGAACGGCCAATAGTTGGTACCTTAGCAAAAGTATCCGACATGGTTATACCAATCGGGGAGAAGTGCTTGGCGCAGGCATTGGGCCGGGTGGAAACCTACAGTCATTAGACGTGAGTTGGTTTAAGGGACTAAAGAGAATAGGATTGCAATTAGAACGCTACGTTCACAATAACGATTTTTATTTTTATGCCTATGAGGATAGTGTTGATCCCAGAAGGCATTGGACTGACCTGAGCCTCGCGGCAAATGGGGAATGGAATTATAAGAATTTCATTTTCAATGCGAAATTGCAGGGGATAAAGTCCTTAAATTATCAATGGTATTTGTTTCAGGGACCTAATGATCCGATTTGGGTAAATGGAAGAGATGCCTTTAATTTACAGGTTCAGGCAGGTGTTACCTATCGTTTTTAATCAGGCATTACAATGAAGAAGATATATTACTCAATCCTTACTGTTGTTGTTTGCAGTGGTTTAAACTTAACTCAATCACAGGCGCAGTCACTCCCTGTCGGGACACCGGTCTTAGAAGACTATTATCGTAGGAAACAGTTGCTAGGAGAGCTGGATTCAACCGTATCCTTTACAAGTAGGCCATTATTCCCTACCGAAGCATTTAAAGTGCGCAATGCATTTGATCCGGATAGCTCATTGCGAGAAGAGGGATGGTTGAAATTTGACGGCCCACTTTCTTTTGCCAATGGAAAGGGAAAGTTCCAGATTCTGCCCTTTAGCTGGCATCAGCAAACCAACTCCCACCATCCTTATGGTTGGAACGATGGGGCAATGATCCCTGCCCGTGGATATCAATCTTTAATAACCGGAGGATTCTTCGCAAAAATTGGCCCTTTAAGTATTCAGTTGCAACCTGAATTTGTATATGCGGCAAATAAAAGCTTTGATGGCTTTGCTTTGGATCGTTCGGATGTGGAACTTCGAAGGTATTATTCATGGTATAATAGTATTGATTTTCCGGAGCGTTTTGGTAGCGATGCTTATAATAAGGTCTTATGGGGGCAAAGCAGCATTCGGCTAACATTTGGCCCTGCATCTGTAGGGGTTTCTAATGAAAATTTATGGTGGGGACCTGGGATGCGAAATTCATTGTTAATGAGTAATACCGCTGCCGGTTTTAAACATATAACTTTAAATACTGTGCGTCCAATTCATACCTATATAGGATCGTTTGAAGCACAGATCATTGCTGGGCGATTGAATGCTTCAGGTTTGTCTCCACTTGAAGTACAAAATGCTGCCAATGGGCAGAACCTATTTAGAAAAAAAAGAGATGATTGGCGCTACCTTTCTGCTTTTAACATCAGCTATCAACCCAAATGGATACCCGGATTGTTCCTTGGTTTTACCAGAGCATTTCATGCTTACCACTCAGACTTGAGTGGATTTAAAGATTACGTACCTTTCTTTACTCCTTTTCAGAAGGCTAAAACAAATGATGGGGATCCTTTTGGTCGTGATCAATTGACTTCCTTATATGCACGCTGGATTTTTATCAAAGCTAAGGCAGAGGTTTATTTTGAGTACGGTATTAATGACAATTCCTATAATTTTAGGGATTTTATCGGCTCTCCCGATCATTCCAGGGCCTATCTATTTGGGGTAAGAAAACTAGTGCCATTGAAGGCAGGTCAGGATGAATTTATTTCAGTAAATGCGGAGATCACACAAATGTCTCAATCTGCAGATCGATTAGTGAGGCCAGCTGGAGGTTGGTATTATCATGGTGGGGTTTGGGATGGTTATACTAACAAAGGGCAGCTGCTGGGTGCTGGAGTTGGTCCTGGGGGTAATTTGCAATCATTGGATGTAAGCTGGGTTAAAGGTTTAAAAAAAATAGGTCTTTCCTTTGAGCGTTATGAACACAATATGGATTTCTATAATGAGACCCTAGGCGATCTAGATGGACAAAGCAGACGCTGGGTAGATTTCGCACTAGCCGCTCAAGGCGAATGGAATTACGGAAATCTCCTATTCAATGCGAAACTTCAGGGAATCAAATCCATGAATTACCAATGGAGATTAAAGGATTACGATCCCACCTCTGACAGGTATTACATCCCGCACAACGGTGTCTTTAACTTTCATGGGGAACTGGGTGTCTCTTATCGCTTCTAAACAGAAGAACATAGAAACCACAAGCAATTCCTCCTATAAGCATACCGGTTAATATACCCATTGAGTATTTTAACCGGTTTTTCTTTAATGGCAGTTCAGGCTCATCTACAATCTGTACCGTTGGTGTTTCCTGTGCCAGCATGGTTTTGCTAACCTCCAGGTTCTTAACAGTTTCAGTAAAAATGGTACTTAAAACAATCTTATCGCGTTCCTTTACTTCCGCAGTAGCATTAGCTGAAGCGTAAGCTGGATTCAGGTCTAACAAAGCCTGACTGGCAGAAGAAGCCGCATAAGTCTTACGGTTTAAGATCAGACCAATACTGTCTGCGCGGTGCTGTAAACGATTTACATTATTTCTTAGCCTGCTGGTTTTGGTACGGATATAGAAATCTGTAGCCTGTTTAATGATGCGGGTACAAAATAGCTGTGCCAGCCTTTCATCTTTCATAGTCGTGTTTACTTCAAAAAAGCCAAGTTTTTTGTCCGTTTTCGCAATGCCAAACTCACCTCCAAGGATCTGTTCGGTCATTACATGTAACAGGCTGTCCTGAATTCGGGTATAGTTCTTACCATTAACAGGAAAAGAAATAATCTTTCCATCAATACTGTATTTAAGCCATTTTTTGTCCAGCTTATTTACCTGAGCATAACGATCCGCAAGGGATCTGGTTTGTGTATTATCATACGCCGAAAGCAAGGTGGCCTTAATTAATTTCTGGCTCTTTACCAGCTCCTGTACATTATCACCGGCCAGCACGCCACTACCACCACCAATTCCATCCATACTAAAGCCAAACTGCCCTGCTAA
>Ga0065714_10064649_pt1 | contig 25896 bp, 18 predicted proteins | sample MisRhiReplicate2_FD_59101 | JGI IMG/M metagenome (GOLD analysis project Ga0065714, IMG submission 59101) | Miscanthus rhizosphere microbial communities from Kellogg Biological Station, MSU, sample Rhizosphere Soil Replicate 2: eDNA_1 v2... | ecosystem: Host-associated > Plants > Roots >... | reverse complement strand
CCGCCGAGAAGCCTTGGTCTTGGGCGACGGCAGCGAAGACCTGCATTTCCTGGAATCGGTCCATGGGCGTGTCCTCAATTCAGATAAAAAAAATCGCAACCGTAGGCTGCGATTTTTAATGTTGATCCTACGCAATAAAGTCTGTCGTATCGAGCCCAGCAAATTCAGGGATTAACCGGTGGACGAATCAGAAATAAAGTCTGTCGCAGCCCCCATTTTTAACGCTTTGCCGTGCGACCTACTAAATAAAGTCTGTCGGAAACCGGTGCCGAAGGTGTCCCAGAAAACCATCGATCACGCAATTCAAAGCGCTAAAATAATCGATTTAGACGCATTGCAGCGGTTTTCAACGACGGTTTAAATTGGTGTGCCACAGGCTTTTCGCCGATTACCTGCGCAAATGCGGCTTTCAACTACATGTGCGGATGGCCAAGGGTGGTCTCTCCCGCAAATTTGTGAAAAATGGCGCCACCTGCGTATGGGTTCGCACGTAGGTCCCGGCATATAACGCTGTCCCCAATACTGGTAGTCACGGAGCCTTTTCGTCACTCCGGTTTTTTCAGTCGGTTTTTGCTGAACGGCCAGGCGTCGCTCCTGAGGGATCTGCTCATAAACTCACTGATCGACACGCAGGAGAAGTCCTTAATCTTTTTAGACACGATAGTCGGGTACAACGTGACCATCGCGTAGCCAGCCTGCTCAAGCTTGGTGTCCAGATTGAATTTGTGGGTAAAGTGTTTTTCCACACTTTCTGCGTTCTCCAGCACCCAGTTATATTTCTTGATGAACTTAGCGCTATAGCTGCTCGAGCCATCTAAGAACTTAGACTGATCATCACGGAACATTCGAGGCTCGGTCGAGAACCCGACCTGCTTGACCTCGATTATCACCAACAATTTTTGCGCTTCATCAAAGCCAAGGAAATCAATCTCACCCACTTCAGATGGAATCTTCAACGTCTGGCCGCTACCAAGCGACAAGGTCTTAACCGAAGATGATCCGGCAATGCCCAAGGTTTCGAGATTCCGCTCCACGACATGCTCAAACCACCGGCCAGCTTTAAGTGACAAGACATCGAGTGACTTTTTCACGCTCACGGACTGCCACTCGGGCGGCAGTTTTCTGAAAGGCACGTCAGCGATGAGGATGTTCAGACACTCCTGCGCCATGCGCCGGGAGAAAAATACCCAGTCAACGCCATCAACGGGGTCTTTGAAGAAAGCTCGCTTGTACGCGCGATACTCTTGTTTTGGACGAAACAGCTCCCGATCCTCCATGGTTTGCTTGCTCAGGCAAAAACCATTGAGGAGCAGTTCTGCCTGCTCTGAAGTAACAGGGAAATTCAGGGTGATCGTTTCGATTGCTTTCTTCCATTCGAACATGCCCAGCGCTTCGGGATTCCGCTTGTCGCTATAGTAGTCGATGATCCACCTAAGCGTGCCCAGCGTATCCTTGTAGCTCAGCCCAAGGGTCTCGACGAAGCTTGCGTCCAGGATCTCGGCGTGCGCGTTCGTGTTCTGGAGGAACATGGGAGAAGGAACGTATTTTTCAAGGTCACGCACCGATTCACGAATGTCAAACCTCAGCTTGCCATCCTCTTCCACATGGAAGTAGGTGAACTGGCTCGGATCGAGCGTCAGCGTGACTTCGTCCAAGAAGCACCTGTAATTGTCGCTCCTCATGTACAGACTGACCAACTCTTCAGCCGCAATGAAGACCATCGAGATCGCGTCTTCCTGCTCGGCTTGGGTTTTGGCGACCTTGCTAGCCGCCATATTCGAGCGGCACAGCAGCTCCAGCACATGCTTAATGCCCCTTCTTGCAAGCAGTGCATACGGTTGCCAGAGTTTTTCTTCATCTTCGGACAGTTTGTTGAGCTTGTGAGCGTCGGAAACCTGACCGTAGCGCTCGTATTCGGACGCCAGATAGGTGACAAATTCTCGCGGGCTGACCTTAGGCAAGTATTCATCCAGGATGGCGTAATACTCTTTGAACATCAGGTTCACGATTTCGACGATGACATCCTTGTCAGTGTACCGACCCGGACTGAAGGCTTCGAAAACAGCTCCCTTTATTCTTTTGTATACGCGTTCCTCGTGTGCAGCACTGGCTCGAAAAATCTCAATCCCGGCAATATTGCGGCTCTTCAGCACAATCATCTCCTTAAGTTGTTCACACTCGAATCCTTTGCTGCCTTAATCGGAAATAATAGCGGGCGGATTAAGTAGGCCATTTCACTTTGACAGTGCCGCGCAGGTACTGAATTTCAACACAAATATTGATGATGCAGCCTGCGAATTTGCTCCGGCCAGCGGCATGGGTGAAGGAATAATCGCCGTTTGCAACTGCGTGCTTTTACGCGTTTTGACTCAAATCCATTTGTGGACGAGGTTCGCGTTAAGTCTGCGTTCCGTATACGTCTTGCCCATGCCCATTTGACGCAAGAAAATAACCAAGGATGGCCATGCGCTTATGAGTCGCTTGACCGATTCGAGATGCCCCAAACTGAATAGGCATTCAAGCAGGTAGATGCCGACCTGTCCCAATGATGGTGAGAGATTTCGCTCCTCGGGTCATCGCGACGTACAAATCCTTCGCATCAAGCGAGTCGGCATCAAGAATGACGGCGTGGTCATACTCAAGTCCCTTGACTAGCAACGTCGTTCCAATCAGCTTGCGGTGGCTGATCGGCCGTCCAGAATGCCTCATTTCACGCTGATACAGGACACCAGCCTCCACTAGCGTCGCAGCTTGGACATTAATATGGATGGTGAGGACGCTGAAGAAGCGATAGAGCAAATCACGGCGATAGGCTGATGTTTCAGGGTTGCTCTTCAATACCTGGAAAAAAGCCCTTAGATTGCTGCTGGATGGATCAGTCAGATAGTCATTCGCCGCCTGGAGTACCAGCGGATATTTGGTAGTTTGACGAAGCTTAGTCACCTCGCCTCGTCTTGTGCCTGCCGTTAGCGTGCCAGGTACACCTGTGAAGCATTTCATCGCGAACGTCACGGCGAGCAGAAAGCCATCCTGAGCGCTCTTTACAGACCCAAGCTTTTTGAGGAATAAGTGCAGATCTTTCCCTTCGATTTCCTCGATTGACGAAAAGCGTCCGGCCATGGATTTCGCCAAGAGATGCGTTTTGTTCTTGGACTGCTGATCGCCGCCGTGCAGTGCGATGACGCTCTCATTATGGTTCAACAGCCCACAGAGCGCCGAGTACTGTTTAGCGGCTAGATACTCGGGCTGAGTGTGAACACTAATTACGCTCGGTGGCAGTTTGGCCAGAAGGTCAATCTTTTGACCGAGCTCAATCTTCCGCCTCGCATCTTTGAGCCAATCACCAAGCTCCGGACTCTTCGCCTTCACCCACCGCCAAGGGATCTCCAGCTGTCCCAAGCAATTAAACTCGGGGTATACGCTGGCTTCCCAATTAACGGGCTTGCTGTCGTCAAAATCGAATATGGCTTGCAGGGGATCTCCCAAGAGTCGGCTAGGAAGAAATTCTGCCAGGTTGCAGACCAGATCATGCTGCAAGTCTGAGCAGTCCTGATACTCGTCGACGTAGAGACCTATGTAGCTGGACGACACCGCCTCACGAATGAACCTCTTCCCCAGCAAACGGGAACAGCATTCGTACAACTTGCTCCACTGCTTGCTGGTAGGGTTTTCAATTTTCCACCCCGATGCCTTCGGGTACGCCAGACACAGTCGAAGTGCCCAGCTAGCGATCGTATCGACCTGGAACTGGGAAGCGCGAACGCCCAAGTCCGCCATTTTGGTTTTGATGGAGTTCACGCCTGCAAAAGTGTGCGTCAGGATAAGCTGCCGGCCACCGGACGCTCGCACCGCCATTGCGATGAGATGAGTCTTTCCAAACCCCGCAGGCGCGATTACATAGCCCTTAGAGGTACAGTCGTTGAGCTTGATTGCGAGGTCTTCAGACACGCTTCGCCCACTCCCAAAGCGTTCCCAACTCTATGGCGAGATTTGTTTTGCCGAACACGGGATCGTTGAAAGCGGCACTCACTGCCTTGAACCACAGGTCGCCTCTAGTGGTGTCCTTGAACCACCCCGCGCTCTTTGCTGCAGCGCCGATTGCAGTCCGCAGCTTGGGGTTATCCGGCCACTCGCGGAAGTCAGGGTCCAACACGTCCTGATACTGCGATCGCACTTGATCGTATACCGGGTAGAAGAGTTCGATTTGGGCAAGCGTCAAACTGGCAAGTACGGAAGCCCAGGGCAGATCCACAAAAGCCCGTTCCTCAAGCGAAAGTTTGTCGCTCCAGACGTAGGTGGGAATCCCTATCGCCACAAGCCCAGCAGCATCAGCGGCTGAGAACTGCTTTTCGGCATCGCCATCAGCTAGCACCGACACGTCATAGCCGAGCTTTTTGAAAGCAATGGCCATGCCCTTCACTTTGCTGGCTCCCTTGGCGTCCAGCAACGCCACACCATGATACGACAATGGATCTTGCCCATTCTCGAGCTGGTGATCGTCAAAGCCCCTTATGAAACCAACCTCTGTAGCGCCTTCACATACGACGACCTTTTTGGCCAAGAATGCTTCAGCGCTTGAGCGAATCTTCCCCTGAACCTCATGTTCTTCGAGGCCCTTCTCGGCAGCGGAGACGATCGTCACGACCCCGCCCTTGCTGTGGACGATATGAAGGTCCTGCACCGTGAGCTCGCGAAGCACCATGGGCGAATGAGTGGTTAGGAAATACTGCCCGCGTTTGTCCTCCCTGATGTGCTTGATGAGACGCGTAATGCGATGGGGCTCGAGGCCGAACTCCAACTCATCGAACAAGGTGATATGGCCTTCCTCCAGACCCGCTTTCTGGATTCCACACTGAAGCATCCGGCGAGATCCCAAGCCTAACTGGCGCAACGGGATTTCGCCGTCATGCAGGGAAAGACCGCCGACTTTCAGGTTGATGGACGCCAAGTCGAGATGGGCCTTATAGGCATCTAGTACAGGGACACCCAAGAGCTTTGCTATCTCTTGCGATTTGGTTGCTGCAGTGTCGAAGTTTGTTAGGGTGACAGCCCGGTCCACATCGAGCGAACTCCTGGCAGTCCTCGATGCATTGGCCAATAGCTCGCTCAAGCTCTGTGCTGCAGTAAGCTTGGCAAGAGCAGTTCCGTTTGCCCAGGAAAGCTCTCGTTCGCTGAAAACGCCGATGAGGCCAACCCCGACCTTGTTTCTGTCTGCCTGTTTAAAGGGCACCCCGTCCGGATTGCGATCGCACACCACTGCCCATTTCGGCTCCAAGTCCTTCTCGACCGTTAGCCGGGCGGTCAATACGCTTTCCAGATGATCATCTGGCTCATCAAGTAGCTTCTGAGCTGCCGCATCCCAACCCCGAAGGTGCAGTCCATACTTATTAAGTGCGGAGAAGTCTGCGGCCAAATGACCGATCGTGATCTCAATGATGATGGGATCAGCGATTTTGCACTGGTAAAAATCTGAGTCGCTCAGGGCCAGATTCCACTGGGGATGGAACGTGTAACGGATGGCTTCCAAAATTGTGGACTTGGAGGAGTCGCCTTTCCCTATGAGACAAAAAATGTCAGCGGTTGGCACATTCCAATCAAGCGTTTTCACTCCGCGAAAGTTCTGGATCACGATCTTTCTGATTTTCACCGGCCAGCATCCTTCTGAATGTCATCTATGAGTAACGGCGAAACCCGTTTATAGCGCCTCACTTGGCTCCCAGGAACGCAGCGAAAATGGCCATTTGCCTTTACCCATCATAGATACATCCTGCGAGTCGGGGGGAACTGTTCATACGAATTCGTCGGGATGGTGTTATCTCGCGGGTTTGACCGACACCAGCTCTATTTATCTGAATTTCTTGCGAGCGGCTTTCGTTGCATTGAGCTCGGCTTGAGCGTGCTCAAGGCGTGCGCTTCATGGATGGACAGTACTTCCGCGCATCTGCTAAGCAGGTGAAGATCTCTGTTCCACGCGGGCTCGCTTTCTATCTCGCTCGGCTTTCCTTGCCGCTCGGTCCCTGCTCACCTCAACTTCTCTCATGGGATGGTTGATGAAGTGTTGTTCGTAGGTACGGATCAATCCAGCATCGTGACTTGCCATAACCTGCTCGAAAACATAATCCGAGTTCCTGGCGACGATTTCGTACTTATCGGTTTCACTGTTTCTGTTCGAGATCAGCAGCAGCGCCTCAGGTGTGAAATTACCGCTGCTCCAGATTTCAAACCGCTGCGGCAGATACTCCCATTCAGAATGATGCTTAGCCACTTCGCGGAGCACTGGAATGCGCTTGTCGAGCCATTTAGAGACTTCTGCGTCATCAACATTGCCCAAGGGATGTACTCCCTTGCACTCGATGAACACCACGTCGCGATGCCTCCTGACCACCAAGACGTCAATTTCAGCCTGCCGGCCAAGGCTATCCTTAACTTTCCGGTTCACTTCAGGATCACCGCCCGGGAACGTGGACTTGGCAATGTGAGCGACTGCGAACTCAAACAGACTTCCTCGCAAGGTGGACCCAGCGCCTTCGATCCGCGAAAGCACATTGAAAACCTCATCCAGCGACTCAGGGCTGTCCAAGAGCTTGGCCGTATTTTCAAGTAATGAGCAGAGGCTCTTCAGTGCTCTGGCTACCTCAAGGCCGAAAAGGCTTTCGGTCGTTGCAGGAATGATGCCCTCGCTTTTCAGGAGCGAGAACGCGTCCGCGGAAAACTCCTCAGCTACAAAAATCTGCAGACAGCGACTTACCTTTGAAAGACTTCGCAGCGTCACGCATTTTTTGACAAATGCACTCAGTTCCTCCGCGGACACCCTGCCACTCAAAGCAATGTCGCAGACAAAAAAGCCGCCCTTAACGCCGGCAGCCTCAGTGTATGAACGCATCGGAAAAAGAAATGATGGACCTGCCATATCCCACTGAAACGTACCTACTTGCGGCATCTTCTCTAACCCATCGTCCTCACGGGTTTTGACGGCTGCGTAGCTCACCAGCCCCAATTTTCGTGCCCAGTCCTTTACCGCGATCAGTGCCAGTCGCTCTGCAATGTTTCGGGCCTTGAGCTTGGCCAGCGTGTTCCCGTCCTGAAGAGGCATTTCTTGATCGCATCTCACGACGCATATGTCCCCTCCCGGCAGTGCTACTTCCTTGACCAGACTCGCGCTGATCAACCGTTCAAGCAGGGTTTCGGCCGAGATGTGTTTCAACTGAGCGACCGGCGCTCCACAAGCGATAAGGAAATGAGACCGCAGCATGAAGTTGGAGCGCATTTTCAACGCTTGAAGCGCTGGGTAGTAGGCGCTATTCGTCCTCTGAAGTGCATCGGTCAGATTGGAAAAAAACTTCGGCGAGCCGTAATCGGATCGTAGATACACAAAGCGGGCGCGGTGAGGAAAGATCACGTGACTCAGCTTTCTCATATCTTCACAGCCCCGCTCGACACGCTTGCGGGCGGCCGTAGGAGCCAACTTGTATTGAGATTCCAGGATTTTCGCGAGCTCACTGCTCAGCATCGGGCCGTTCTTTGCCAGAATTTTCGCTATCGCATCCTTCGCCATTTCGTCTCCGTCATGCCCATGTCACACAGCGCTATTTATATAACTTGTAAACAAGTGGCGTTCTGCTTGGTATTTGTATTCTATGAAAAGCCTAATTTACAAGGTTTTCATGGGGGCGAGTCAGCGAAAAACCAGAAAAATGTCACAATAGTCGAATCTAGGACGCCTGCAAGTCGTTGCTTCAGACGCCTGGCGCCTGATGAAGGGCCGACGTGTGACCCGATGATAAATGTCGTCTTTCCATCGAGGGAGAAACATCGAGAGTCAAGGAACAAGATACAGATCGGCCTGTTTTGTCCTTATGTCAGCCCGAGAGGGCTAGAGGGCTAGACTGAAGACCTGCGGAGCATGAGTACCCAAGTACTGCTGCGCGATGATTCTGAGAGCCTCAAGATGACCATGCCAAATGAACGCACCCGGGCAGTCATCCAAATCCGATCTGCTTTACCTGCAGGCGTCCAGCGGTAATCACGACTGATCAATTTCAGGTTTCTGCAGAAGGAGAATGGGTAGAGCCGCCCCGGTGCACACGGTGCAATGGGAAACTCCGGCCTGGAGTTGTGTGGTTTGGAGAGGATCTGCCTGCTGGAGCCTGGAAAGCAGCAATGGCCGACGTCAGACATTGCGACGTCCTGATCTCTGGGGACTTCGGGAGTGGACAGGCCTGCCGCGGATAATCCTGAAATCGCACTGGCATTTGGCGCGACAGTTATCCACGTCAACATTGCTGAGGTCTGCCTGAGGGCGTTGATGCTGATGGGCTCGGCCGCGCAAGTGTTGCCTGCGCTGCTGCAGACAACACCTTAGGCCTGAAACTGACAGCATCTCAGTATGTACGCGCGACTGCTTTCATAACGCTTACTTTGCAGGCCCTCGTGGCTTAGTCGACCCTTTGGATTCGAATAGCAGTCGGCTGAATGCTTCCTCCAAGCCCTCCCGAGTTTGCTTGGGTAAGGCCGGTTTCTTCTCACGCTCGGGCTTCGAAGAAGGATTGGAAGCTGAACCTGGTGGATGGATCTGCTCGAAGTTCTTGCGCTCCTCGGCCGTCAACGCTGCGACGAAAACCTTCTCGCTGACCCGTGCGGCACGATCTTGCTTAGTGAAGGTCAAGACGTTCGATTGGACCGGCACGGGGAACGGACAACGAAGGTCGGGCCTGAATCCGGGTTTACATTTCTGAAGGTTAAGGAGGAATAGATCCTCGACGTCCCGTCTGCTGCTGGAGTAGGAGGCTGAGAGGTATGCTTTGGTGATGTCCTCAATACCGACCGAATGGCGACGGTCTGCGCGGGCTTCAAGGTAAGCCGTTTTGATCAAATGCACTGTCAAACGCTTTATACCGAACGTACACCGATAAAGCTCGTGCATGAGGGCGGATGGATCTGCAGATACACGCTGTCCACTCACCCGGATACATTCACGAACATATTCCTCCCAGGCCTTCGAGTCAGGATGATCCGGCAGCATTACGCGAGGTTCGGAAAGAAGCCGTTGCTTGTCCTCACTGTTCCTTGTCAGCAATTTGTGACCCAGGCTGTAGTTGGCCACATAGATCATTGGGATTCCAAGCCCGGCCACTGTGAGGAGAATATCCGTGACCCGGGCTACGCCTTGACCGGTGCTCTGATGCTGCATCTCTTCGAGCATCATTAGTGATACACCATCACGATTGACTCTACGCCGGCACTCCGTCAGCAGCTTCGATGTATTCGCTCTAACTCCTGTCGCGTCACCGCCGAGGAAGTCTTCCAGCAACTGCCTGCCGCCAGCCTTCCCCCTTGCGCTGGCGTACCAGTACGAGATTAGGATGTGTGGTTCATGGAAATGGGCGGATGTATAAGGTGCAGCTCCAGGCATCACCTTCATCAGCGCACTGATAGTTTGGCTCTTCCCAACGCCAGCAAGGCCGGTGAGGCATATAGGAAACGCCTCATCCTCAGGGGGGTCATACAGCCGCTGCTGATATTGCCGGTCGGTGGAGAAATTATCGGCCGAAAAGCTGCGCGCACGATCAACACTGTCTTTGATGAAGTCCAAAGAAAACTGGTTGGGAAGGAAAATCGTCTTCAGGGCCTCTGACAAACGCTCAGCGGCCAATGCGGGGCTCAACTCCTCAAGACCGGTCACTGGATCAGGATGCACTGTAACCAACCGCCGGATATCAGCCAGCGTGTCCGGTCCGTCAAAGCGCGTGGAAAAGATGTTAGTCATGGCCTTTCCCCATCAACCGCTTCTGGTCGGCGGCATCACGCTCGGCCGCTCCGCCCTTCGCAGGTCGCCCCAGCTTGCGAGTACCACTGTCCCAGGCTTTATCTGTTGCGTGAAGAAACTGGGCATTGCGATCCTGGAGGATCGCGGGCTGTTCTTCACGAAGCTGTGCCTTTCCGCGCAGCCGATTCTCATTGAGCACTTGAAGATCCGATAGCGAAATGTCGATACTGCTGGGGTGGACGCTCGCCGGCTTTACAAAGTCGAGTTCGTACAAGACGCCTTCTAACTCGATCCAGATATGTCTGACACACATGGTCATCACATACGCTGTGACAGATATCTGGCCATTGAGCGCAATCCTGTCAAAAACTTCGGTATCAATCAGCTTTGAAGAGTTGTACTTGCGGCCATAAAAATAAACCCCACTCCTTTTTATGTGCGCCGGATGAGGAGTCAGGAATTCTCGCACGGCGTAGTCAAAACTAACCTCCGTTCCCCCATCGTAGCCAAGATCACTATAGAACTTGTAAATATTATGTGGGGTTGGACTGAAGCCCACCTCAAACATCTCAGGCGTCATCTTCCCCTCAGCATCTGAAGCATGGTTATCGTAAATAGCTTGAAGAATATGCCGCTTGGACATTTCGACAAAGTTGAGCGAGCTATGAAAATGTGTTGGCTGATCATTGTCAGACTTGGTCCGAGGGTGTGACGATTCAACCGTAGCTTTCGACTGACCCGAGTGGGTAGGAGTCAGCTCAAGCCTGGATAACCAACTCATCATTTCGCCACGAGCGACTGCTTCTGAACGGATCGGTACACCCATGGTAGAGCCGGGCCCACGGTCGAAGACGATGTTTTGTGGCAGACCGTAAGTGGGCCATTCCTCTTCTCTAATCGTCAATCCGAACAACGAGGCAAATTTGACCTTACTAATGGCCATCGAAAACAGGGCCATGCGGTAAGCGTCCATGTTCTCTTTGTTTTCGGAGAATCCCAAGGCGACGACGGCTCCAGATTGGCCACATACTCCTCGAACCACACAGGCCGAATCTATAGCGGATCCTTCGAGCAAGCCGGATATCTTGCCTTTTGGGTTATAACCGTCAAACTCAACAAGTTGGTTTACATTAACCAAGTCATGAGAAAAACTTCCAACAAAACCAGACTTTGCTCGAGCCCCGCTCGGACCTCTACGTGCTTTCCTATACGCCTTGGTGCTTATTACCTGACCAAGATAGTAATCGTACTGTCCTTTTGTGGGAAATGGCTTACCTTCGGGTTGATAGAACTTCTTTTTTCCTTTCGATGTTGTTAAAGGAACACAACCGAATTCACCCACCAGCACGTCACCAAAGATCTCAGCGTCAGGTTTGGTTTTATCATTATATTTAATGAATCCATTTACGATAGAAGCCTGCATTTCGGGCGTAGCAGGAAATCGGGATTTGAGTCCCGACTTAGGCGGCCTTCCCAATATTTTCCCGTCTGCTGCTTGTATCCTTTTGCCTTTCCCGCAGCGGTCGAACTTGGGCATAAGCGCCCATTTCGAGCGGCCGAACACCAGATAGGTAAAAAACCAAAACCTCAACCGGGCTCCAACCAGTTTGGGGGACTGCTGATCGGCATAGGCGTTGATAATCGATTCAGGCTTGTCGCTCGAGAGAATATGCTCCGCATCTTCTACCAAATTAGCTATGGCGAGGTAACGCTTGTTCACCGTTTCATCGTAGCTTTTCTTCGGCCTAACTCGATCTTTTTCCAATTGATCTACTGAAATACCGCTGATGGCCCTCAACCAGGGAGGTGTGGCGTCACTGCCACATTCCACAAGATCACCATTCGTCAAGGCCAGATCAAATTCAGGCCGGGAAAGCGTTAGCAAACTCGCTGTAGTGCCTTCTTCATCGAAAAATACAAGGCGTGCCCTGTTTGCCTTGCCGTCACTTGCAAGGAAATAATATTCGACATCCTTCGTCAGCCCTTTGAATCCTTCAGGTGCTTTCAGCTTGGAGCCAGTGATCATTCGGGCAGTCCGGCAAAAAGTGAGCCATAGACTCGCAGAACATCCGGCGCATCCGTCACCAATGGATGATCGATAAGAATAGGGTCAAACAAACTGACCTGGAGCTTGCGCTCCCATATGTCTTTGTAGATCTTCGTAAGAAACAGATCACGCCGTCCCCACTGTTTTCCGTACATTAAGGCAACGGACGCTACTGGTCTCCCATGAGTGACACAGTCTCTGACGTCATGTGAGAAGTCCTCGAGAAGATTTGATTCGAGGCAGATTTCGCGATCATGATAGCCATATAGAAGATCCAAGTTGGCCACCAAGACTGGGTCCAACAGGTCCCTAGAAACCCTCACAGTCCTGATACCTGCACTATGGTAGTACGCCTCTTCCAAGGCATGCCGCAAGCGAGCTTTCTCGCGGTCTTCTTTTTGTTTCGCAAGGCTCTTCAAGCTTCCCCGAGCAACCTCGTCAAAATCCATCGCACTCAACTTCACTGTCCAGTTCACAGCGTAGGGGACTGAGCCTTGCGGCTGGATATAGAGAAGAAGATCGCCAAGGTAGGGGTGGGGAACCCTCTGGCGTTCACCATCACCGTAGGTCACGACTACGGTCGCGTGTTTAAGCCCGATTTCCTCTGCCACCAATGATGTTCCCTTCACCGGCAGAAGTTCCAGTCCAGCAGTTAAGGGGTGCCCTTGAAGTGGATGAACGTGTGGAATTGGACTGAGCATTTTCTGCTCATGCAACTCAAATACATCGGTATTATAAAGAGCCAGTTGGGCGAAGATCCTTTCAGGTGTAGAAAGAAGATGCAGTGCTCGGCCAAGCTTCCTGCTATTAAGGCGGCAAATACGAGAGCCCTTGGGAGCCTCACCAGGGACTGAGTAAATTCCGGCTAAGTAGTTATCTCCCCACTTGAAGCGGCCTTGTCGACCTATAATGCGAAGTAACGATTTTTTAAGATCCACTAATTTAATCCATCGTCCATTCATCCTTAGCAGGCAACGTATAACAGCCCACCTGAATCGGATGAATAAGTAGTCCAATAGCGCGCTGGCACGCCGATGGCCGCATTACGCGCAATTTACTTTTCTCGGGATGAGCGGAGCCGTGCAGGGCTTGACGCCCTACGCTAGTGAATGGACAATGGATTCGTCAGGAGTCGAAAGCTGACTTATCCTCAGAGGCCCAAGGTCACACTTGGGCCTTTGTCTATCTGGCTCCTGGGTCTTCTATCCAGTTTCCATTTTGTTTTCCTCAGGCCTGATTAATAGGCCGGCAACTATCTAATTTTAGCTGTCTGCACTTTGGCAGCTGCCTCTCCGTTAATTAGGCAGAGTTTTCATCGCTTGCTTGTCGTGCACTTTCAGTTCCAGTAATGCCTTTAGTAACCGTTACTTAACGCAGCATGGTAACGCCGAAAAATGGCAATTGACAACCGGAATAAATCAGCTAAGTTCCGCCTCCGACGGCGGATTTATGCTGAATTTCCAGTATTTTCGGTGCTTGGACGGCTAAAAACTGGCACACCTAGATGATAAAGAAATTAAAAACTAGCGGTAGATGCCTACGGTTATGAGACCTCAGATTCGTGAATAACCATCCGCTGTTTAGGTGGAATGGATACGAAGCGCGAGGTGCCGGCCGCTATACTAATCTCCTCTGACCCCGACTAGGAGGCCGCATGAGCGCCGCTTCAGGTCAGGAATGGGTGGCAAGGCCATTCCCTCGGCTGGACTGGCTACCCGACGAGACACTGTTCAGTTTGTGCAGTCGACAGCATCTGGTAATGGGTAACTTAAACCCTGGGACGACATCTACCTCGGTGTTGGGACTACGTCAACAATTTATAAAACATGATATCCCCTGCGGAATTTCAGCGTTAGAACGAACTGGGTTCGAATACTGGGGCAGTGCAGAATCTATTCTTCTTAATCACACAATATTCCCACTATTTGTTCCATTTCAAAATAAAGTTAAAATTGAAGACGCGATAAGAACTGTAAAAAGCGATCGCCTTGATTCAATTAAATATCGACTTGGCCTGGTATCAAGCGGCTTTGGCGCTGAACACCCGTTGAAAGCATGTCCGTACTGTATGCGCGAGGATGTGCACGCCCATGGCATAGCTTACTGGCACCTCACACACCAATATCCAGGTGTGTTGATCTGTCCACGCCATCAAGCTTGGCTCATGGCATCCACCAAAAGTAGACGGTGGTCTGGTCGGTTTGAATGGTCGCTACCTGCCAAGGAATTCTTGATCGAACAGACCTCATCTCAGAAACTCTGGTCACGTCCAGTTTTTTTGGCCTTGGCGGACAATGTCATCGACCTTGCGTCCATCGGCCGAGCGAGGTCCTTCGAACCTTGCGCCGTCGCCACGGCCTATCGAACAGCTTTACTCCACGGGAGCAGATCTGCATCACTGCTCGACCGCACCGAGCCGCTTCGCCGCTTTCATCTTTTTGAATCATTGCCGACAGACAAAAAAAGCTCAGAGTCATTTGTGAACCAGTTTGTCCGTACCCCCCGCGGAAGCATTCATCCTCTGAAACATCTGATTCTGATTGATTGGCTATTTGATGACCTGCACTCGTTTCTAGAGGCCTACAAAGCCGAAGTGGCCAGATCAGCCCAGCAAGTGGCACGCACTCCATCGCGGTTACCTGATAAGCGAGTCTCGCTATCAAGCTCTGGGGCTCCAGCCAAAAACGCTCCCAGGCCCAAACGACTAAAAGGCCAGCTCAAGGAGGATCTGCTTTCAAGACTGGCTGAGGGCGTGTCGAAACAGGTGCTTTGTGACGAGTTTCAAATCACTGTCTCCACGATCAATAAGCTACTACGTGCCCATCCAGCGACCTACGCCATAGCACTTAAAGCTAGGCACCGCCGCGAGATTGATGAGCACAGGAGTCAGTGGCAACACTTGCACAGTTTGTATCCTGAATTGGGAGTTCAGGCTTTGAGGAACACAATGCCTCCTCTCTACGCCTGGCTTTATCGAAACGACAAAGCCTGGCTGATAGCCGAAGAGCAAACCTTCGCCAAACCTGCGCACGTGAACAAACACCATGTTGACTGGGAGGCCCGGGATTATCGGCTACTGAGCATGTTGCATAACGCGTGCGAGTCGATCGCTTTACCGCAGCGCGGTCCGGTCACAATGGCCCAGCTGTACGCCATGATCCCCATGCTCTCGACTTGCCTAGAAAATCGGGGCCAATACCCCGAGTCCAGAGCATACCTGTCTACGGTGCTGGGTCGCTTCAAGCCGCAAGATCTCCTCGACCACGGATAGGGCATTAATGCATCCGAGCGTAGCTAGCTAAAGGTCGAACAAGATCGACGACCTCTGCCCGCCAAGACTAAAGTGTGAGTAACGTCATGACCGAAGCCCAACGCTGGACAGTGAAATGACAAGATCCTGCGGATGGAAGTGGCGACGTCATCATTGACTTGCGGCCGGACCTTCTCGCCAGTTTAGGACTGAGCATCGGCGACGTACTGACCATTGAAGTGATCGGCGGCGCGATAGTTCTGACGCCGAAGTCGAGCGACTCAGCTACACCCTGAATGGCGCCGGCGCGCTTTACCTAATCTTCAAACAGGCGAACGGCACATCTGAGTGGCGGCGTTTGGGCATTGATTGCCGGCGTATGGGATGTAGATTCAACCGTTCGCGAGGGCAGCAATCGGCCAAAAGCTTCCGGTGGACGGAGCGATGGAAAATGAGCAGCTATGCTTGGTCTACTGCCGAAATTGACTGAACAGAATGGGCTTTTCGTTTCATGGTGCACAACCCCTTTCAGCGGTCAAATGACGGCTACAATGCCCGGTATAGTCAGGGGTCGACTAGAGAATAACGAATGTTATTCACAGAGCCCGAGAACGTATTATCTGCCAATGCGGACTATTAAAAATTCAGGGGAAGTATGAGCAGAAACAGTAAAGCGAAGAGCGATGCTAAAAAAGCTGAAAAAAAGAGAAAAATGAATCAGGAAAAGGCGAAGGATTTGCGAGAAAAACAAAAAGTTCCAACAATCTACTTTGATGAGTCAGGAAATACAGGGTCAAACCTTCTTGACCCTAATCAACCGGTATTCACTTTAGCTAGCTGTATATTTTCAAATGAAGAAGCTCAACAGCTTCTTAAGCTCGTTGACTCTAAGTCACCTCATGAGGCTCATTTCAAGAATCTCCGGCGCAGGAAATCTGGCCAAGACGGCATTATTAGGCTTATGAGAAGTAAGTTGGTAGATGCTAAGAATGTGAAGATTAACATCTTTTTAAAGGAGTTCATGATAACTACAAAAATCGTAGATATTCTTATTGAGCATATGCTGCATTTGATAGGTGAAGATCTTTACCTAAACGGGAGAAATATAGCCTTATCAAATATGCTCTATTACTGTTTGCCGACGTTCTGTGATGCAGATCTAGTGCAGAGCATGTACAGATCTTTCGTTACAATGATTCGCGAGCAAGGGCAGGAGGATATCGATAATTTCTATGCTGATGTTGTAAAAGTCAAAGAATCATCTTCTTCCGATAAATTCAAAGAAGATATTGATCTTATTCTAAGCACCAAGAATTGCATACACGATGCACTCGAAGGTATTGATAAGACTTCTTTGGATCCTTCTATACCCGCCTTTTTCAGCCATTGCGTCCTATGGGGTAACGCGTACCCTAAGGGCTTTCATATTATCCACGATGATTCTCATAGCATCGAAAAAGAAAGGGTTTTGTTTGCTCTATTTATGGACTGGACGCAGAGCGAGTTAGAATTAGGCTACGACCGCAGAAAAATAAACCTTCCTCTAAAGGGGAAATCGTTAAATTTTTCAAGCTCAGAAAAATATGTACAGTTACAAGTATCCGACATTATAGCTAGCTCTTTCACATATTGGGCTGCCGGAGTTAGTCGAGGGGAGTCGCAGGACTACCTATTCACAGAGTTAAATAAGCTCAATCTTGATAGGTTTGTTGGTCATAATAAAATTTGGCCTACTATGGATGTAACTCCGGAGGAACTTGGAACAGTGCATAATGGAGGTTTAAATGCAGCAAACCATATACCATTCTTTCTACACAATGCAGTGCCAAATCCTGATATTGCTAAAACTTAACAATGCGTTGCGACACAATAGTTGCTGAATACGGCGTAAGTTCTCCAAAAAACCAATCTATACCGCCTCGCCAACGCCCCAAGGAACTGAAGCATAACGTTGCCGACCATCGAACGCTAATTCGACGATCGGCAACGTTGGCTGCCCGCCCAAGGTTTAGCTAAACTGATGTGAGGGCCGCTCAGAGTCGACACCCGCTCATCGTGACAAGCAGAAGTCGCCCCGTTGCAGACAATCGAGCACGGAGAAAGAGTGCAACTCAATATCGGAGCTGAGCGCTGGCCAGTAGACAGGCGTGCAGCCCTGGCCTTCATGGCAATGTCAAATTAGATGGTTGGGTAACGGAAGGTCATGCAAGAAGTAGTCATTCTTGTAGTCACTGTCCATTGGCGAGATTCGGTGCATGAATCCATTGCTTTGAGCATCGGAGATGTCTATGAGTTTTCTGAGCAATGAAAGAGTCAGACGTTGAACAGGATTGAGATTTTGCTTGATCTCAATCAGTTCCTCAACGGAATGCTCCTCCAAGAAATTAAAGTGACTACCCAGCAATCCACAGATGCAATCCGATAACTGAACCTCTATGCAATCCAGTGAGTCCACGAAGGAATACTCTACGAAACTTCCCTTGTATTCAACCTGAGTATTACCCAGCGTCTCCTGAATCTCGGTTTCATTGTCAAAGGTATGAGAACTTTTTGGGTAGATGTACAGGGGGCGTATAAAGTTACTCTTGAAGCTATCAATAAGTACGTCGTCTTTGTTATCCACGATGAACGGCAGTTCTGGAAGGTTTGCCGCTTTGCGAACCATGTATATAACTAGTTCACTGATGTCAGATTGTGGCTTCTTGGAAACTGATTCAAGAAGATCGGAAAATTCCATCATAAATGCAAAGCTTGCATTTCGCTGGATATTTGGGAACCGATATTTTTTTAGAATTGGAACCAATTGACCTAAGTCTGCATTGGCGAGGTTGAATAGCTCGCCCTTGATGTGCATGACATACGGCATGTACTGGTGTAGCTCGGGTTCCTCCCAGAATGAATCCACAATATCCACCAGTGACCAATAGAGGATATTGAAATTGCTGTAATGAATGAACACCCCATTGGCAATCAGCCATTCCAAAAGAGTCCTGATTTTCTTGGAGTTCAGCACGCCGAGATAGTTACCCGTGGCAAGCTGATTGAACTTGATTTCCTTGGCAGACTTCTGGATGTGCAGCGACTTGACAAGCTCGTCAAGTCCGATTAAAGGCTCGAGCTTTTTGTGGACAATTCCACCTAAGATAAAATTTTTGGGTTGTTCGTTGAAACCATCATCCCTAATCCAGAACTTACGAATATTGTTGGTTTCATCGTAGAAAAAAGCATATTCTTCGTCTAGCCCGTAGAGGCCTTGTCCTGCAAATATATTTAAGAGCATGCCTGCTCTAAGTTCTTCCGCATTCAAGATAATGGGATTTGGTTGTTCTTCACTCATTACAATCCTTATGTATTTTTGTGAGTTTCATCTAAAAATCCTACCTTGTAGGCATAAATCTAGACTCTCGCAGTGGCACTGGCAAGAACCAGCAGGTGAACGACTTCGTTGACTTTGAGCGGACCGTTGTCGTGAGTGATGGATTAAACACAGTAGGTGAAGACCAGTATCTCCTCGCTTCGATCCTATCCTTGAATCTCACTCGCATAAGACTGCCAGCCCCCAAGGCTCGTAGCTCCTTGGTTATGGTGATAAGGCAGTCCATGGGCTCACGATTCACATCCAGGGGGTGAGCCAGCCCAACGACGTCAAGCAACTTTGTAATTGATGGACGAATGCCCCCTATTGGCCGAAAGCTGACGCCTGTGAGTAGCTGCCACAATCCAAAATGGATACTAAGGTGAGAGTTCAGCGGCCGCCGCAGGAACGACTTTTTGGTTGTGCAGCGAACGAAGTGAATGATAGTTGAGCGCATTGTTAATGTTTTAGCTGTTTACTTCTTCACTTTCATTGGGGGGATAAGATGTTAGCATGGCCAGATATGTAGGCATGAACCACTCTCTAACTAACTCCTCATACATGTTGGACAAATTCGTTAAACGATGCCAAATATAATCCGAGCAGTAAGTTAAGAATTGTTCATGATCTTCAGGCTTTACGCCCCTGCTTAATTTTTCCTTGAGTGTGAGTAGTTCACTGTGGCTCCACAGAACTGGCTTCCAGAACTCATGACCTGTCCATATGTCTTGCCGTAGTGAAATATCGACGAAGGTTTTAATCATTTCCGTTGCTTGCGCAAGTGGTATGAAATGTGGGGACGCTGTTTTGCCCTGCATCCGAAAAATTTCTTTTAATTGATAGCTAAATAAAGCAAATGCGCCATACATTTTTGAGCGTTTCCCATATGCTCTTAATGCCACAAGCGCATCTTCTGTATCTAGTATTTCATTGGCAGTTGGGATGTAGATTGTCTTTGATCCTTTTGACGCATAGCTAGGGTCTTCTGGGATAAGAACTTTATCTATGTAATCATTAAGGCACAAAAAGAAAGCCCTTTCGGAGTTTGTGTCAATCAGCACCAGAAGAACTGGGATTGCAATTCCAATTGACTGGATGGTTAGGATGTCGGACATATCCAATTGAAATTTTGCTACTGGGATTTCAACGCAGTCGTCTTTGTCCTCGATTAGGGCTCCTTTAGCAACATTTCCTCGGCCATATGCCTTTCTCGTAGCGTACTCAATGCAGTCGGATGACTTTAACTGAACGAAGAAATTTTCGCCGAGCGTTTCAGCTATATTTTTGTCCTCATCGATAAAGTCGAAAAGCTCAACAACACAATCAATGCCGTAGTCAGCTCCATAGCTATGGACAACCCACTCTTTTGGAAGCTTTTCTCGCAAAACCCGAACGGAGATATCTTCCTTTACTTGGTTTAATGACCTCTGTTTTCTTGGCATGAAATTCCTTATACATAAATAGGTGGGCCACAATATGGGATGGTTTACGCCTCTTGCGTGGCATAACGCTCCTTGTCCATGCGTATTCCCGGAGCCCGTCGGGTCCGCCGTTAGAAACGCGGCATAGACAAAGGAAAAAAGGACGAGCACTGCAAGGAGGATACGAAGTCATTTGCAGAGTGTCTATCGCGAGGTTCGAGTGATTGTCCCGTCCCTAAACGTCTGTTTTTGGCCGATTTCTGCCTGTCGCCACCATCAGCTTTGGGTCGACTCCGACTACTCGTGATACCGAGAAACTAAATGACGACGCGGCTCATCGCGCGCTGGTTGATGCGTCGCATTGCTTCTCCACTTTGCACTTAAATATCAGCTCTAAGGGAAAGGAATCTTTCCTCTAAATGCATAAAACACCAACAAGGACAAAAACTCTTTACTTAATCCTAAAGCTCTACGCGCAGCGTAAGCTGCGCGCCCAGATACGAAATGCAGCCACCGAACCACCCGATTGCATCGAAATTTACCAGTATTCCCACAGTGAAGACCGGCAGAGAACGACCCAGGCTGTGTGAAAACGTTTTTGAAAGCTGCGACGACTCGAAAAGAGAGCGAAATTTCCGCTTCTGTTCAATTTCTGTATCCGTTAATTGCGCAAACCTGACAGATTTTACGTAGCAACGCGGACTTCAAAGCGGTGTCCGCGTTTTCACACAGCCTAGACCCAATGCGGACTGTCGCCGCCGGCAACTCATGCCAATCGCCGCCGCTCAGATGTGCCGTTCGCATTTGCCCGTTTGAAGATTTACGTTTCGCCTTCGCTATTCCCCAGGCCAGCATCAGGCCGCGCCGCCCCATTCCAGAGCTTGAAGCACACGGCGAACCTGCTTGGCTCCGATCTCGGTTTCGCAGAGCATAATCGGCGTACTTCCGTCGAGGGCTTTGTTCGGCTTCGACATCCAGTTAGCGGCCGCCTCTCTGCTTTCGAAGACTTCCTCGGCCAGGTTACTGACAGTGGCAATTCGGTCCAGTCGTTCGGACGCAACAGGATCAAGGGGCTTTTGCTCACGCCTACGCCGCTCCAAAGTGGAGATCGACGCATTGAGCAACGTCTCCAGACTGCGCTCCTGAAGGTCAAAGGTCACCTGAACAGCTTGGAAAAGGTGAGCAGAAAATCCTTCCTTGATCTGGCGCAACCGCTCCGAGTCCTTGAGCAAGTTTCGATTGGAGCTGAAATCCCAAAATGCGGCGATCACAACTTCACGCGATTCGTCTTTCTTTCTTGCCAGACGCCGGCCAGTCGTTGAGGCGCTCATCACCACTCCATCAAATGAGTTGATTTGTACATCAAACAAAATATAGACCTCCTGTACCAGTCTGGCGGGGGCTGGCCTACCCTTCCCAGGATGCGTGGTTTGACGCGCAGGCCATCCGCCCACGCACGGCGGACGGCGGACGGCAGGTCATTGGCGACGACTACGAGCATGGTTGTTTACTCCTAGAACATTCGGAATGTCATCGGCCAGTTTCGCTAGTAGATCCATACGGATCACTCGCTGACGAAAGGCATCGGAGACTTTGTGTTTGTCATAACGCCCAGCCATGTCCCTAGTCAGAGCAAAGGCCAGATCAATACGCAGGGTTTCTTTATACAAATCGGCCATGTCATAGACAAACGGCAGGGACTGCCGGAGTGAACAAAGTCGATATGCGGCGAATAGCCCATGCTGTGCATCGCGGAACAGAGAATCCCATACAACGCCGAGTTGTCTTCCCCACGCCCGTGGGGGTGTTTCCGACAACCTACAGCGTATCTGTGAACTGACTGTGTCTTCCCAATGCTCGTGGGGGTGTTGTAGTCGCGGGAAATTTGCGCAATGCGCTGGATGTCTTCCTCCGAAAAGCAGTGGGAGGCGGCCATTGCCTTGATCAAAAAGCGATCAATTATAATTCTGAAAATAATTGGGAATAATTGGCCTGTGAGTGCTATTCGATTGGCCGACGACCACCCATTTGCAATCGACCTGACCAGCCATTTGGATCTGACTTGACCCGCACGCTTAGCCAACATGACCGGCTATGCAACGGCGCAATGGCCGGTGAGCTGGACGCCATGTCGCATCCCTGTGAAGGTCAATGTCCGGTTTGGGACAACCGTGTGAGGCAGCCACACTGACGCATCCTCGGTGCCGGTATGGAGGATGGGCGAGTGGCAGTGAACCTTCAGGTTCCAGGTGTTGGCACCTATCGCGATTTTGATACTTAGTGAGAGGCTTTCACTTCCCTAGGATGGCAACGACTTCTCTTCAAGGAAACAACCATGCTGCCAACCACTCATCAACTGCCGACGCTAGGCTACCTGCACAAGGTCGTGTGCGACTGCCTGGGGCTATGGAACAGCGACAACCAAGACGTCACCTTCCACGTAGCCGCCACGGAGAAAGATCGGCGCACCGCGTTGCGGCAGGCTTTCGAGGCAATTAAAAAAGACGATGGCGTGTATGGCTCTCTCAACGACCTGGTCGCGGTGACTGCCCAGCTTGCCCCAAAGGATGCGCAGAAGGTCAAGAAAAGCAGAACGATCCAGGCCTATGTCAATCACCTATCCAAAACCGACTTTGAATCCTTCGATGAGTACATAGAGTTGCGCCAATACATCCAGGCGCTGATCACTGAGCGTTACTCCCGCTGGGGCGTATCCGAACTGGCTGTAGGCTTTTACGTGTCAGCGCTTGCCCACTACAGGGAGTTTGTCAGAGAGCACGCCTGCAGCGCGCTGAGCCAGAAGTACAGCTTTCAGTGCTTTCTTAGCCAAGATCTTCGCCTACTGACGGCGACGCTAGCCGGCGCGCTGTTACCAGGCGATGCCTGGCCAGATGCAGAGCGGGATGAGCAGTGGCCCTTGAGAGGGTTCGCTGACGCTGCTTGCCGGATCACCGGCATTTCGCTGCATAAACTTCACCAGTACCACGAGTTTCAGCAAGAGGAGCCGCTCGATGAGCAAGCCTGGAACCGTGACTTCACCTCCCAGCCGGTCAATACTCAGTCCAAACAGGTGGTCGACCGACTACGTAAGCACAGCCGGATGAAGTGGGAAACCTTTTATCCAACCCTTCAACCGCTGACCTACCACCTGCCGAAGGCCGTCCGTGAAAAGGCATTCGCGATTCACGCCTTTGCGGCCATGATCGCTCACAACCTAAATGTCCATGTGGCTGATTACGGGCCATTCGAGCCTCCGGCGCGGGGCCGCCTGACGCCCGGCCAGGTTGAGCACAGCCACTCAATACCCAGCAGCGACTTGCTTGATCTGTTATTCAACGACTATCCCATCGGCCATGAAGCCTTCGCCCAGCAGGCGCCCAACCGCTATCAAGCTCTGCTCGACGGAATCAGAACCTTACCTGGCTCACTGAACCTCGCTGCAGACATTCCGAACAGCCTGGAGCTAGCTTACAAAAATGAACATAGGCGGTTCACCGAAGGGGCCTGGCACGTAGCGTTAGTGAACGGCCCCAGCTGGCTCAACGAGTGGGTACGCGCCCGGGATGCCATGTTTGCCGGTGACGGCCTGCTGGCGCTCACGCACTTCAATACAGCACTCGAACAGGCAAAGTACGTGGCGGGGCCATTATTCATCCCGTTTTACATCCAGGTGTGTGCGTTCTGCAAATCGCAGTATCGGCTGCTTTCAGAGCGAAAAGAGGAGGAGTTGTTCGAGCGGTTCTACGCAGGCTTGGGCAGCAATGCCGCGCACTACGCAGGATTGGTGGGTTACACCCCACATCACGTGAGAGACCCTGAGACTTTGATACCCCACACCATGCTGCCTCTGAGGTCTCAGTTGATGATCGGTGAAATCGACGCACTGGCAAGAGCTCTGGCACAGCCGTTTGCCGCGGGTGGCGACCCTTCCTAGCTCGGTAGGCACCACCGCTTCGTAACGCTGCGCTGGGCTTGGTAACCGCCCCAACGAGAACGCCAGGGTGCCCTGGCCGAGGGCTTCGAAAGCGTCCGCATGCCTTGAGCATGTTTTGGCTACAGCGGGGTTACCTGACCGAAGGCCTTTTCACTTCGACCTTGCAGATCCGCTTTTGGCCGATTTCTGCCGGTCACGAACGGAAGTAACCGTACAGAAGCTGTCATTCACTGCCCATGTAAAGCCTTGCATGGCCTAGCCGATGATCATCGCAAGCCAGTTCATTCATGTCGCCGTGGTCTGGGGAGTCAGCAGAAGCGGCGAGTAGATGAATGTTCTTTTCCTACGCTGTCTAGAATTCCTGACGTAAAGTGCTTTTTGGCCAGTTAATGTCTAGGAAAATAGATGCTATGCGACTCTCCATTCAATCGGATCAAGTGCTCGCCGCCACAGTAGGGGCACACCTTCAAACGCTGCAGTTGAAGAGGAACATCAGCCTTGAGACAGTAGCGGAGAACGCGGCGATCAGCCGGCAGACCCTGCACCTAATGCTCAATCAAGGCAAAGGCACCTTGATCAATCTGATCGCCGTTTTGCGCGCCCTCGGCGAGTTGGAGTGCCTGAGTTCGTTGTTGGAGGCTGATCAGTTGAGCCTCGGTAGAGCATCCCGCTAACTGGTCATTTTGTGAAGTCGTACGTTTAGCTTACTGGGTCGTGCATCTTGCCAAGATCAACGTGGTTGATCTCGTAGACCTATTGCCGCCTGTAGATACCCGGCGGTGCATTCTTAACGAGTTCAGGTTGAGGTTGAGGACCTTTTCTTTTTGGTCGATCAAAATTACAGCAGGGATAATACACCGGCCGCCAATCCCACATCCCCCAAACTTTTTTTGCCGGGAAAGGGCAACTCCAATACCCCACACCATGTTTATAGTTCTCTTCAACGAAATGTGTTGATTCCTGGTGGCCTGCGATATAAGTCGACAACAGAGACTCGATCGGCCGAATTTCGTCCCCGTAAGCTTTCACATCACAAACGAAGTCAGCAAAACTTTCATAGGTTTCGACTATAGCTTGAATAATAAAATCAGTGGGTTCATCAGATGGAAGCCTGTTTACAGACCTCGCGTTCTTGACAATTCCCAGCCGCCTTTCAATTTTATCTCCCAAACACCTGTCGGATTCAGAATTCCAGATTTTTTGCTCGAAGACTCCTTCTTGATGGATTTTTTCATTTAAGACCGCGAGAACCGCCTCCTCCGAAAGGTGATGAGTGAATGACAGAATGTCCGTAAAAATCTGAGCTTTCTTCAACTCAAATGGATCTGTGTTCAACGTCACAGGGCAGTTTTTTAGATGTCGTCCCTCACAAGCCTTCCACATCACCCCCAGATCATGACCTCCATGGGAAAACTGCTTGTCACAATGCGGGCAACGTTTGACTAGCTCTACATTGTGCTCCGCACAGACTTTCAGCTTAAAACAGTGAGCACGCCGCCAGAAAGAAAATCCTAAGCGCTCAATATCCTCTGCAACACAAACCGGGCAAAAACCTGATGGATTTCTATTTGAATCATAGAAACTTGAATAACTTATATACTCGTTCCTAGAGTAAGAAATATCTTGAATATTCTTAAAAACTGCCGTGAAAGGATAGTTAGTATGCCTATGCAGCATCTTGTTCAAGCCGTAACAGCCAAACCATCCCAGTGCTTCAGCAATTATCGAAACATCTGCTCGTGAGGGGCTTTTTGGAAACTTCCGAAACACTTCCGTGGAAGAGTGTTTTCCTTTAATAAAAAGAGTTCTCTCCACAAAGGAACGCATAGTCTCCTCTGGCTGAATCGCTAGGATCATTTTGGGCTTTCAAACCTTGAGCTACGCCCAGAGCGGGGAGGAGCGGAGGAAAGCGTCGCTAGCTACCGAATCGGAGGGGGCGTAGGCGCCAGCGACAGACTTTATTTAGTTCCGACAGACTTTATTTCGTAGTTTCAATGTTTCCATCACCTGTGGATAACTTATTCCACCGTCACCGACTTCGCCAGGTTACGCGGCTGGTCAACGTCGGTGCCTTTCAACACGGCAACGTAATACGAGAGTAACTGCAGCGGAATGGTGTAGAG
>Ga0065714_10002307_pt1 | contig 26043 bp, 26 predicted proteins | sample MisRhiReplicate2_FD_59101 | JGI IMG/M metagenome (GOLD analysis project Ga0065714, IMG submission 59101) | Miscanthus rhizosphere microbial communities from Kellogg Biological Station, MSU, sample Rhizosphere Soil Replicate 2: eDNA_1 v2... | ecosystem: Host-associated > Plants > Roots >... | reverse complement strand
TACAACTAAATGCTACTGTTGCCCCGGCACAATAAAATAGTTGGGTTAGGCGGGTTAGGATGGCCGGCTGTGTTTTCACAGCCGGCCTTTTTTATACCGCTAATAAAGCCTGCTTAATTTTCTCAGCAGCCTCAGCCAATTCTTCATTGGTTGGCTTTAGTTTTTCTTTACTAAAGTTCATATCGCTTACACTATTCATCGGTATTAAATGGATATGTGCGTGCGGAACTTCCAATCCGATTACTGAAACACCTACCTTTTTACAAGGGAAAGCAATTTTTACACCTTTGGCTACAATCTTCGCAAACATCCACAAACCAACATATAAATCCTCATCCATATCGAAGATATAGTCGGTTTCAATTTTAGGTATCACCAATACATGCCCTTCGGTTAACGGCTGAACATCTAAAAAGGCTAAATATTCTACAGTTTCGGCTACAACATGTGCAGGGATTTCGCCTGCAACGATTTTTGAAAAGATAGTCATTTAAGGGTTAGGGTTTAAGATGTGAGGTTTAGGATTAAGCATTTGGCGATAGGCATCTTAATAACTGCTTACTGCCAAACGCTATTCGCTTATCTCGAAATTTCGAGCACTTCAAACTGCATCTTACCTGCAGGTACTTCAATTTCGGCAAACTCGCCTACCGATTTACCCAATAAACCTTGCGCAATTGGCGATTTAACAGAAATTTTTCCGGTTTTTAAATCAGCTTCACTTTCTGCCACCAACTGGTAAGTCATGGTTGCACCGTTTTTAACATTTTTTATTTTCACAATAGATAATGCCAATACTTTCGATAAATCTAATTTAGACTCATCAATTAAACGTGCGTTTGCCAGCGTATTTTTTAATTTCGCTATTTTTGCTTCATGCAAACCCTGCGCTTCTTTAGCAGCATCGTATTCTGCATTCTCCGATAAATCACCTTTATCCCTTGCTTCTGCAATTGCTTTAGATATTAGCTGACGACCGGTGGTTGTTAAATAATGAACTTCCTCTTTTAATTTATCTAACCCCTCTTGGGTGTAGTATGTTACCTCTGTCATTGCTCTATTAATTTTATTCAAACGCTATAAAAAACAAACAAGACTATATAGTTGGTTTGCTACATAGTCTTGCTTCAATTATAACGAAGATAAAATGTGGAAATTACAAAAGCAAATAAATACTCATGATTTTTACGATTTAAGGATTTATATCCCCTAAAATAGGACAATGGAGAACATATACTAATTAGTAACTACCCTTAAGACCAACCACTAAAAACGCAACATTCAATCATAAACTCATTTAAAATCCAATCATTAGTTTTAATTTAGCTTAAATTATTCTTAAAAAATGAAAAAGTTATTTTCTATCGCCCTGCTCCTCAGTTTGGGCGGGTATATGGCTTCGGCCCAGGAGCTTTATATGCCCCGGAATATCAAAGCGGCATACGCCAAGGGCACACGCTCAATGAATGGAAAACCTGGTCCAAATTATTGGCAAAACCATGGCAAATACAACATGGATATCAAGGTAGATGCCGAAACCAAAGTGGTAAGCGGTAAGGAAGAAATTTTGTACAGCAACAACAGTTCCGATACCTTAAAAAATCTGGCCATCCGCTTTGTAAACAACCTGCATAAACCAACTTCGCCAAGAAGTAGCGCTGTAAGTGAAGATTTTTTGAGCACCGGATTAAACATTAGTTCCTTTTCGATAGATGGCGAAACCTATAAGGTTGACAGCAAAAACTGGGGAACGGTTGGTAATGTAAAATTGAAAAAAACCTTGGCTCCAAAATCGAAAATTACGGTTAAAATTGAATGGGATTATCCTTTATCAAAAGAAAGCGGCCGCGAGGGGCAGATTGATCCCAACTCGTTTTTCGTAGCTTATAGCTATCCGCGCATATCGGTATACGATGATTATAATGGCTGGGACCGTATTCCACACACCGACAGGGCTGAATTCTATAATGACTTTAATGATTACGAATTCACGATCAAAGCCCCTAAAAATTATGTGGTATATGCTACAGGCGATTTCCTGAATCCGGATGAAGTATTACAACCGGAGATTTCTGCACGTTTAAAGAAATCATATAACGGTAATGAGGTCATCCACATTGCTACTGAGCAGGAAATGAAGGATGGTAAAGTGACCCAGCAAAAAGACTGGAATACCTGGAAATTTGCCGTAAACCACATTACAGATGTTACTTTTGCCCTGAGCAACCACTATGTATGGGATGGCGCAAGTGTAATAGTAGATAAAAAAACCAACCGCAGATCTAGCGCTCAGGCGGCATATAATCCAACCACCGGAAAAGACTTTGCTAATTCGGTTAAATACAATTTGAACGCTTTAGACTGGTTCTCGAATAATTGGCCTGGCATCCCCTATCCTTATGTAAAAACAATTGCTTTTCAGGGTTTTGCCGATATGGAATACCCAATGATGGTAAACGATTCTCAATTTGGCGATCCTGTTTTTGCACAGTTGGTTCAAGACCACGAAGTGGCACATACATACTTTCCCTTCTACATGGGCATTAACGAAACCCGTTACGCCTATATGGATGAAGGTTGGGCCACTACATTCGAATATTTAATTGGTATTGCTGAACATGGCAAACAAGCTGCTGATGATTTTTACAAGAAATTTAGAGTTGATCAATACATTAACGATAAATCTACGGAAGAAGACCAACCGATAATTTCGATGTCTGATCAGGTTTCGGGTGCTGGTTATGGAAATAACTCTTACGGAAAAGCTTCATTATCATATTTGGCTTTAAAAGATATGCTTGGAAATGAGCTATTTAAAAAAGCATTACATACTTATATGAGCAACTGGAATGGCAAACATCCCATTCCATGGGATTATTTTAATTCGATGAATGCTGGCGCCGGACAGAATTTAAACTGGTTTTTCCAAAACTGGTTCTTTACCAACAACTATCTTGATTTAGCAATTAGCAGAGTAACGCCTGCAAAAGGAAAATCGACCGTAACTGTCAAAAATGTTGGTGGTTTTGCAATCCCTTTTGATGTGGTAGTTACTTATGCCGATGGAAAAGCTGATACCATACACCAAACACCAGCGGTTTGGAAAGCAAACCAGAAAGAAGTTAATATCATGGTTAATACCATTAAAAAAATAACGTCAATAAGTTTGGATAACGGCATTTATGTAGATGCTACGCCGAAAGACAATGTTTGGGAAGGGAAATAAGTAGCAGCTTGCAGTTTTCAGTTGGCAGTTATATCAAACTACCAACTGAAAACTGTTGACTGAGAACTGCAAACTAGTAACTGAGAACCGGTTCATGTTTAACCGGAAAATTTAGTGAATTGGCAATAAAACACATTTTATTGGCTTCATGATGCAGCGATGCTGCAAGTTCGGAATATGCCTTATCAGCTATTAAAACCTGCGGATGAAGGGTAACTTCTCTAAATCTACCGCTTCCGTCAGCCAATTCTTCCATTGTACCGACCGCTTCATCTTTATAATCGATTACTACGATTTCATTTTTAGAGCACAAATGCAGGTACCAGAGCATATGGCAACTGGAAATTGAGGCCAACAATAGGTCTTCAGGGTTATATTTAGATTTGTCGCCCAAAAAGGCAGAGTCAGATGAACCGGAAATATCTGCTTTGCCTTTTACTGAAATTACATAATCACGGTCGTACGAACGGTAATCCATTGTACCTGATCCTTTGTTGCCCGTCCAGGTAACGGTGGTCGAATATAAATGATCTTTCGGCATAATAAAACTGGTTAGATTATAGCCAATTTAGGAAAATAAAATCACTTTTATTGAAGTCCTAAGTTTTTAAAACCTGCTAATGTTAAATCTTATCATTAGATGTACCAGATTGTTTATTAGATGATGATGATTTAGAAAAGCAGGGTTCGGTTGTGCTTCGGTTCCGAAAGCCCTGCTATCCCTCCAAGTCCTCGCTGCGCTCCGGGCTTTCCGTTCTATCAGGTTTATTTAACAAAGCGTACGCTAAAATGGAGTAATTCCCTTGTCATTAAACTTCGGATCTTTCAATAAATCTGCATTCCGCAACATGCTAAAAATTAAGCCCATTTAACTTCTCAGCCAAAACTTCCGAAATTTTACGGTACGAATCAAACGTCCAACCACCCACATGCGGCGTTAAGATGACCTGATTGTTATGCTTTAATTCTTCATACCAGGACTGTTCGCCTAAAGCCGGAAATTTTTCCGTTTGCAGTACATCCAATCCAGCGCCTAAAATTTTTCCGTTTTTAATTGCATTCAGCACTGCATTGGTATTTACAATTTCACCTCTGGCAGTATTGATAAAGAAGATTGGCTTTTTAAAATGAAAAAAATATTCATCATCTACCATCTGTTTGGTTTCAGCTGTTAGTGGAATATGCAAACTGAGTACATCGCTGTGTTTTACAATTTCTTCCATGCTTACCTCACGTACGAAAGCATCGCTAAAACCTGTTTTATATTTATCGTAAGCCATTACATCCACCTCAAAACCAGCCAGTTTTTTAGCAAAGCTCTGCCCCATAAAACCATAACCGATAATGCCAACCTTTTTCCCTTTCAGTTCATAACCTCGGTTCCCTTCCCGGTCCCAAACACCATTTCTGATCTCCATATCCGCCCTGCGGAAGTTATTCATCAAAGACAACAGTAAACCCGTAGCATGTTCGCCAACGGCATCGCAGTTACCCTCCGGAGCATTAATCAGTTCTATATTTCTTTCAAAGGCAATTTTATCATCAATATTATCCAAACCTGCCCCTGCCCTGGCCACAAACTTTAAATTTGGAGCAGCAGCAAAAATTTCAGCATCGATCCGAAATTTCGTCCTAACGGCGATACCGATATAATCCTTTATTTTATCCAGTGTTTGTTGGCGGGTAATCTGCGGTTCATCATCAACCTGGTAGCCCATGGCTAGGGCCTGCTCTTTAAATGCAGGGTGCAGATCATCAACAATTAATATCCTTTTCATAATGGACAAAAGTAACATTTTGCAGATTGATCAATTGTAATATTCTATCATTGCTGCAGTGCAAACTGAAAACTGCCAATTATTAGCTATGAATTACAGATTACCCACAAAAATATTACTATAAAATAGCTGTAATAAAATAGTTACGGCCCGTTTATTAAACTTAGTTGCCGTTACTTTGTCTCCCTTTATAAAAACACAAGAAATTTTATTTTTAATGAGACTTTTACAATCGAGAACTATACAGATTACCCTTTTACTTTTAAGCTTATCTTTTAACCTTTTCGCACAAACAAGCGGAAAGGCAAAAATTACCGGGATACTTAAAGATGCAAAAACGCAAGAAACTATCCCATTCGCAACAGCAGTTTTAATTGATAAAGCTACTGCCAAAAACGCAAAAATAGCTCAAACCGATGTAAATGGTGCTTTTGTAATGGCAGATATCCCTACCGGAACTTTTACTTTTAAAATTAGTTTTGTTGGTTACCAAACCATGGTGAGGGATAATGTAACCATAACTCCCAGCACGGGCACCTTAAATTTTGGCGATATTAAAATGAATACGGCAAAAGGTAATGTATTAAGCGAAATTACCGTAACTGGCCAAAAACAAGGCATGCAAATGGGAATCGATAAAAAGATTTTCGCTGTAGATCAGAGCGTAATCAGCGAGGGCGGTTCTGCAGGCGATTTATTACAAAATGTTCCTTCCGTTTCTACCGATATGGACGGCAATGTGAGTTTGCGTGGCTCTGCAGGAGTTAAAGTATTAATTGATGGAAAACCATCTTTAATTGCTGGCGGTAATGTAGCACAGATCCTGCAATCAATCCCAGCCAGCTCTATTGAAAGTGTTGAAGTAATTACCAATCCATCGGCAAAATACGACGCCGAAGGCCAATCAGGCATCATTAACATTGTACTTAAGAAAAATACAAAACTTGGTTTTAATGGTTCAGTTGCTTTAACAGCGGGTAACCGCGATAACTATAATGCCAATACCAACTTAAGCTTCCAGAACAGCAAAGTAAATATCTATGGCAATTATGGTTATCGTTATGGCAATCGCGTTGGAGGTGGTTTTCAGGACATTACCTATAAATCAGATTCATTAAGAACCAGGTTTGCCAGTCAAAACACGGTTTCCAGATCATTGGATAAAGGACATAATGCCAAAGCGGGTATTGATTATTATTTAGCCCCTAAAAGTGTAATCAGCTTATCGGGTGGCTTTAACTCAAGAGATAATGATCGTAACGATCTGCTCAACATCAGACAGTTAGACAAAAACCATTTGCCGGTTCTACTCAGCAACAGAACAAATAGCACCGATGGTTTTGGATCAAGTTATGACGCAAATTTAGATTACGTACAGAAGTTTAAGAAACCGAAAGAAGAACTGACCTTTAATTTTGGTTACTCTTACGGCACCAATAATAACGATCAGTATTATAGTACCAATACCACCAACCGTAATGGTGTACCCCTTGATGAAACCTTGAGTTTACAGCGTGTATTTAATACCGGCAACAATACCAATTACAATATCCAAACGGATTATGCCTTGCCTGTAGGTAAAGCGGGTAAAATTGAAGTAGGTTACCGCAGCCAGATCCGCTTAGGAAAAAATGATCAATATGCAGATTCCATACTGACCAATAGCAGTATTTATATCAGCAATAATAAATTGATCAATGGTTTTGATAGCAAAGATCAGGTGCATGCCCTGTATTTCAATTACCAGAACCAGATTAAAGATTTTGGTTATCAGATAGGTTTAAGGGGAGAAGATGCACGTTTAGACACGCATTTAGAAGGCTACACGAATAATGTATTAACCACTGCCGAAGGAAACATCCACTACAAAAGAATATACCCAAGCGTGTTTTTAACGCAGAAACTGAAAGGCGATAACCAGCTTCAACTGAGTTATACGCGCCGTGTAAACCGTCCACGCCCATGGGATACCAATCCGTTTCTAGATGTTTCTGATCCATTAAACTATAGAGGCGGTAACCCGAATTTATTACCAGAAGACGTACACTCTTTTGAGTTGGGTTATAGCAAATACTGGAAAAAAGTAACCTTAACTTCAAGCTTGTATTTCCGTCAAACCAATGATGTGATCCAACGGGTAAGAAGTACACCGGTTAATGGAATTATTACCTCCACTCCTCAAAACTTATCGAACCAGATTAACAGCGGGCTAGAATTAATTGGCCGTTTTGACCTGATTAAGGTTTTAAATTTTACCACAAACGTAAACCTCTACCAGGCAAAATTTGCTGGTGATGCACGATTTGACATCCCATCAAGCAGTGGCTTTAGCTGGAACGCCAACCTGACCGGAAATTTAACAGTAGTTAAAAATTTATCATTGCAGGTGCGCGGCGACTACAGGGCACCAGAAGTTATGGCGCAGGGAAAACGTAATGCTATGTATGGAATTGACGGAGGAGCCAAATACGATTTCCCAAACAAAAAAGCATCTTTAAGTTTCAATGTTAGAGATGTATTTAATACCAGAAGATGGAGCATGACAACTGAAGACAGAGCCACCATTGTTGATTTTGAACGCCAGTTTCAGGGAACTATGGGAAATTTAACTTTCTCTTATCGCTTTGGAAAAACCACATTCACCGGCACAAATAAAAAGAAAAAAGAAGAGCAAGACAACCGTCCGGATGAAGGATCATTTTAATAACCAAGGGGCTGTCTCTCATAAATATAGAAGTCAATCCTGAGCTTGTCGAAGGACCTGTTCTAAATGTCTTAAAATGCGTTTCGACAAGCTCAACATGACAAATTGGAAGTAAATTACAATTTACGATATAGCCTCTTTTTTTACATTTACTATTGGAGAAACTTTTACCAGCCATAATAAAATAAGATGATTTCTTATCTTGCGGCTATGGAAGAGATCAATCCCTGGAAAACGCTGGAGAGCGAGGTAAAATACGATAACAACTGGATTCGTTTGACCGAACACCAGGTCATTAATCCATCAGGTGGGCAAGGAATTTACGGTACCGTTCATTTTAAGAATCTGGCCATCGGAATTCTTCCTTTGGACGAAAACTACAATACCTGGCTGGTTGGTCAGTACAGATATGCACTAAATGCCTACAGCTGGGAAATTCCCGAAGGCGGAGGGCCATTCCATGAAGAGCCATTAGAAAGTGCAAGAAGGGAATTACTTGAAGAAACGGGAATAAGTGCCGAAAACTGGAAAGAAATACAAAGAATGCATCTTTCTAACTCTGTAAGCGACGAATTAAGCATCATCTATATAGCTACCGATCTTATTCAAGGTATTGCCATGCCTGAAGAAACAGAGCAACTCGTGGTAAAAAAATTGTCCTTTAATGAGGCTTATCAAATGGTTCAAAATGGAGCGATTACCGATTCGATGAGTGTAGCAGCAATCTTAAAAGCCAAACTGATGATGTTAAATGGTGAATTGTAATGGTGACAATCAATCAGAATAATTTATTATTATCTTTGCTCTCTATTAAATCAACCAGATGAGCAAGCTTTTCGGATACATTTTAAGCCCTATTTTTTATATTTTCTTTGGTTTAACGCTGTGTATATTCCACCCTATACAATGGATTTGTTTTAAGCTTTTTGGATATAAAGCGCATAAGGTTTCGGTAGATATCCTTAATTTTTTTCTAACCTATTGCCAGGTTTTTCTTTTCAATTCAGTCAGTTTTAAAAACGAATACGATCTGCCAACAGATAGACCAATTATTTTTGCAGCAAACCACCAGAGCATGTACGATATCCCTTCGTTAATTTGGTTCTTAAGAAAACACAGTGCAAAATTTATCTCTAAAATTGAGCTTACCAAAGGTATTCCATCAATATCCATTAATCTGCGTTTGGGCGGAGGGGCAAACATCAACAGGAAAGACAATAAGCAGGCCATCTCTGAAATCATAAAACTTGGTCGCAGAATGAAAGAGAATAATTGGAGTACTGTTATTTTCCCTGAGGGAACCCGGGCGAAAGATGGTCAGTTGAAAACATTTCAATTTGGAGGTATCGCTACTATATTGAAAGTAGTACCTAATGCTTTGGTCGTTCCGGTGGCCATAGAAAATTCGTGGAAAATTGTCCGCTTTGGTATGTTTCCACTAACCACAGGAAATGCCTTAAAATGGACCGTTTTAAAGCCAATAGAACCAGGAGTAAAAACACCGAACGATATTACTTTGGAAGTAGAAAATGAAATCAGGAAAGTTTTAGGTCAACCAATGGCGCAGCCAGCTACTTTATAATTTTATTAATCTCATTAAGGATCTTTCGATTCCGACACCATAGACAGATTTTCATAGAATGGTCGTCATCTGGACTGTAGCGCAGCGAAATGGAGAGATCTATCTAAACAGATTTCTCGTAAAATACTCCGTGTTTCTGTGAATCCTTAGCAACAAAATGGTTAATTGGTTAAACGCTAAACGCCTAACGCCAACCGCTCTAAATATTCTTATTTCCGATCACCCTAAAAAATTCATCACGGTAAGTATCTCCGACCGGGATAATTTTTTGATTAATGGTAATGCGGCTACGCTCAATACTTTCAATCTTATCAACCGCTACAATATAAGATTTGTGCACCCGGATAAACTGGCTTTGAGGCAAGGCTTCTTCCATTTTTTTCATGCTTTGCAGGGTGATTACACGTTCATCCTTTGTAAAAATTGAAATGTAATCTTTTAAGCCCTCTATGAATAAAATATCGTGCAGATAGATTTTTTGAATCTTATGTTCCGTTTTCACAAAAATATAATCCTGAACCGGGTTTGGTGCACCAGAAAATGGTGCCGGCGTAACAATCGGCTGGGCCACACTAGCAGGAGTTTCAACCGGTTTTACCTGATTGTGAACTTTTTCTACCGCTTTATAAAAACGGTCGAATGCAATTGGCTTTAACAGGTAATCCGAAACATTCAGATCGTAACTTTCTAAAGCGTACTGTGGGTAAGCTGTAGTTAATATGTAATGGCATTTATTACCAGCTATTTTTAAAAACTGGATTCCGGTTAGCTCAGGCATCTGAATATCTAAAAACACAAGATCAATCCCTCCGCCCTGAACAATCTGCAAAGCTTCAATAGGGTTTTCACACCTTTTAACCATAGTTAAAAAAGGCACTTTAGAAATATAATCCTGTAAAATATCAAGCGCTAGAGGCTCATCATCAACAACAATACAGTTTAAGTTCATTTTAGGTTATTATTTTAATTAATGATTTTTTATCCGGTTTATGGTTAGTTATCGGATTATATGTCAATCATCAGTTCGCAGGTATAATGAGTAGCCGAATTTACAACATTTAATTTATATCTATCAGGATAAACCAATTGTAGCCGTCGTTCTACATTGGTTAAACCAACTCCTCCCTGTGCATCTTTATTCTGTTGGTTCTTTTTATTAACTACACTAAAATGCAAAATTTTCTGGTTGGCAATAATATTAATTTTTACCGGCTCTGCCGGATCGGTTACTACCCCATGTTTAAATGCATTTTCTACAAACGAAATCAGCATTAATGGAACGATTTTTTGATTATCGATTTCACCATTTAAAGTAAGTTCGATATAAGCACCGTCTTTAAACCGTATTTTTTGCAGTTCAATATAACTGGTTAAATAATCTACCTCCTTACTTAACGCTACTGTTGGCGTATTGCTCTCGTAAATCATGTAACGCATAATTTCTGAGAGCTTCATAATGGCATCGGCTGTTTTATCCGATTTCTGATAGGCCAGCGAATAAATATTGTTAAGTGAGTTGAAAAGAAAATGAGGGTTTAACTGCGACTTTAAAAACTGAAGTTCCATCTCGCGTCGTTCACTTTCTAAATTCCGCTGAATCCTTTCACTTCCAAACCAATCAATAGTAAACTTGATAATACAGCTACTGATCATGAAAAAGCCACCAACAAAAGCTTTACCTGCAAAATATTCATTCACATTATATTCTGCCTTTTCACCTCTCATCATCATCATATCTGATGGATATAAAACTGCAACAATTGTCTTAATTAAGGCGAAAACTGCAATCATCAGAAAAAAAGCAAAAACATAAAGCCAATACTTTTTTCTTCTCTTAATGAGTTCAGGAATTAAAAAAATATAGTTGATGTAGAAAAGTGAAACATTTAGGATTCCAAATACACCAAATGAGATAAACTCTCGCTTCAGCGTTATTCCAGAGCCAGTTGTTATTACGATAACAACTGCACCTATTAATATAGTTGCCCAGAAAATGCTGTGCAATATTAAAGCTCCCTTACCTTCTTTCATTTACAAATTGTTTTACCAGAAATAGCAGCTGCCCACATGTATTTTAGAGCCGCTTTTTTCATGCATCCAAAATAAATAAAGTTTTACCGATTTACTTACACAATCTACCAACGGGCATTTTTTTTCTACGAACGGCTCAATAGCCAAATTTTATCGACAAACGCCAAAAATGTCTGTTGATCTAGAATCTTGAACACTTGGTATAATAGATTTTAGCAGGTTATTTTTCTTGAGTTTCTTTGAATCATCAAAACGAAAACAAAATGAAAATATCATCAGCAATCAACTCAAAAAATCAAACAGTAATTACTGATGGTCTTTTCGCAACCGCTCAAATAAAATTATCGATCATGAAAAAGTTAGCAAACACATCGCCATTTTTACTTTTATTATTACCAGTATTTATGATGATTATTTTAACACTTACTGTTAACACCAATCAGAATGATGCAGAAATAGTTGTAAAACCTACAAAAACATCTGGTGCTATTGTGAAACAGGCAACTTCTATTTTCAAATAGGAATAATGGGTAATTACGCTATCGAAACGGTAGGTCTAAACTTTAACTTCGGCAACCAGGCAATAGTAAAAGATTTGTCCTTACAAGTACCAAAAGGGAGCATTTATGGTTTTTTAGGCCCGAATGGGGCTGGCAAAACAACCACCATAAAAATCCTACTAAACCTGCTAAAGTCTCCATCCGATCAGGTTTTTATATTTGGGAAGGAAATAAACAGTAATCGTATAGCGATTCTCAAACGCATAGGTGCTTTAGTAGAACAACCAGCTATTTATGGTCATTTAACGGGGAAAGAAAACCTGATTAACCGCTGTATCTTGTTAGGCATTAAAAAAGCAAAAGCTGATGAAATGCTATCGCTGGTGGGTTTGGTAGAAGCAGCAAATAAAAAAGCCAACAAATATTCATTAGGTATGAAACAACGGCTGGGCATTGCGCAGGCACTAATTTCAGATCCGGAATTACTTCTATTGGATGAGCCTACCAATGGCTTAGATCCAAATGGAATTATCGAGGTTCGGAACCTCATGATCGATTTAGCCACAAAACACCAAAAAACAATACTGGTTTCAAGCCATTTACTGGCAGAAATAGAAAGAACAGCAACCCATGTTGGCATTATAAACAAAGGACAATTATTATTTCAGGGTACTATTAGGGAACTTCATTTATTGAGCAAACCGATGCTCGAAATCGAAGTTGACAATATCGAAAATGCAAGCGCCTTATTAACAAAACAGGAATATGAAATTGTGGCAAAAACGGATAAGGTGATTACCGTTCCATTTACTTCAGCACAAAAAAGCGGCGAATTAAATACACTACTTGTTCAAAATGGATTTACGGTAAGCAGCCTTTACCAACAGAAAAAGGATTTAGAAAATTTGTTTCTGGACATTACAAAAGCCAATTAATATGCGTACGCTCTATATATCTTTAATATCAGAATTTTATAAATCGCGGAAAACACTGGCTTTTTGGGCAGCGATATTATTACCCGTTATTATATGCGGCTTAATCACTTTTGGCTTTTATTCCGGTTCTGAAAAAATCCTCGGCTTCCATTACCCTCCCATGGTATTATGGGCACAGTATAGCGGTGCGGCACTTGGCGTAATGGGTTTATTGATTATGCCTTTTTATGTGATATTTATGGCTTTTTCGGTCAATAATATTGAACATAAAAACGATACTTGGAAAATGTTATTTGCCCAACCCTTAAATAAATTTTCCATTTATGCCGCTAAATACATTTATGCCGTATTTTTAATTTTTACCTGTTTATTTCTTTTTGCCTCTTTAACCTTTGCCTTTGGCCACTTATTACAGGTTTTAGTGCCAAAATATAATTTCGGTCAGTATAATCCATCAAATCTTCTCATCAATGCTTACGCTAAACTATTCCTGTCTTCTTTAGGCATTTTATCCCTACAGTTTATATTGAGTTTGTTATGGAGCGATTTCCTTAAACCAATGGGGATTGGCTTTGTTGGCACCATTATGGGCATTATTACGGCCAATGTAGGTTGGAAATATGCTTACCTTATTCCTTACTCTTTGCCAACGCTGGCTTTAAGAATTACGAAAGTAAAAAAAGGTACTGATCCACTAGCTTTTCCTGTTTTTACGCAAGAAATATGGACAAGTTTGATTTATGCTTCAGCTCTTTTTATCATTGGCTATTTTATCATAACCAAAAAGAGCATAAAGTAATGGCAATTAAAGAATTGAACTTAAAAGTTATTACCCGAATAAACACACCTACAAACAAAAGCCTGCTAATTTGACTTTAGTATCAAATAGCAGGCTTTGTTGTTTAGAATGAGAGGTTATATGCATCTTTAGCTCTTATAGAGATAATATTTTTTCTTTGAATGCCCAGACAATCAATTGATAAGAATTTTTAAGATCGAGCTTTCTTACCATATTTCTCCGGTGCGTATTAACAGTATGCTCGCTAATAAAAAGCATTGAGCCAATTTCTTTACTGTTGTAGCCCATTGATAACAGGTGTACAATTTCAATTTCCCTTTCGCTAATCGAACTATGATTTTCCTGCAACAGGATATTATTTATCATTTTGAGAGAATTTAATTTTGAATGTTTCTAATAATCAAGCTTTACTAAAAAACAGACTTATATTGACATAAGTCCAAAATATTTATTTTCATGAGATAGACAGTATTCATTTGTTGCAATCACACTATATAATTGCTATTGTATACCAAAAGTAGTTGTAGGAAATTATATGATGTTAGCATAAAACGCCCTAAATAGCAGGGTGTTTTTACGGTATTTTGGATTGTTTTGGGATTTGTTAAATTCAATTATGTATGTCAAAATATGATAGGGACATTTTCAAATTCATTAAAATGATTATTTCGGCTCTAGGGCTATATGTATTCACCTGATAAGAGTTCCGGTATTTCTATTTTTTTAAAAGGGTTCGCAAAACGGAGAACTTTTTTTTATTAATGTAAATTTTATATGTTAACATCTTACTAATTATATAGACTTAAATCAATTGTTTACTACCAAATAAACAAAAATGCATAATTTAGTTTCTTAATTTATCAATCAAATAATGTTCGAAAAAGACGCTAAAAACAGTACAACAAATACAATACCTGTAGGTATTGCCAGCCAGATGACGGCAGCTTTCCGCAAAAGCCAAAACGCAGAAAAAGGTACTTTTACCGAAGCAGCCTGGTTTCCTGCAGAACAAATTACTTCATTAACAAAAAAATTGGAAAAATTTGGTGGGGATGGTATCAGGATTTATTTTGGAAGATATACTGATGATATCATTGATCAGATCAATAAGCTCGAGTACGGTGATAAAATCCCTGCTACTTATACTGAAATGAACACATTACTTCTTGTGGTAACCAAAATAATTGATGGCAAGCCCCGCGTTGATTATTTTATCGATAATGACGATATCTGTGGAGGACCTGTTCCGGCACCTACTGATCCTTACAACAGATCTTCACTATGTCCGCAAGTTTGTGATGATAAAAGCCCATTAATGTATGATTAAATAGATGACAGCGAAAACCGCCACGCATTTTGATATATTAAATAGCTTAAAATTTATTCTCCCAACCAGCAGTTCATATGCAGAGCTGCTGTGCCTTATTTTTGCAATTTACTTTTTAGCCAGAGATAAATCAACATTTTGGTTAATAACCATATGCTATATGGGCATAGTAATGTTGACTGAAATAGCTGGAAGGTATTTTGCCATAACTTATCATACAAATTTATGCGTGTACAATATTTATACAATATTTGAGATTTCTTTCATTACCTACGGATTCTTTAGCTTTACAAAACACTACGCAAACGTAAAATACTGGCTAATTGCAACGTATGTAGCAACGATGATAATCTATACAATTTTTACTTTTAAGTATGGTATAAACACTTACAATGCTTTTACGATAAGTATAGCGTCAGTTATTTTTGTAATCTATGGCCTTTTATATTTTTATTTGTTGCTCAAGGACGAAAATTATATCGACTTAAAGTTTCACCCTGCATTCTGGTGGGTCGGTGGAACATTAATATTTTATTTTGGAAGTACACTCGCCAATTTTTTTGATGATATTATTCAGCAAAAATTCTTAGGAAAATATAACACGCGATTAATAATTTATACGACACTAAATCTTTTTTTGTACGGCTTTTGGGCCTATTCATTTATATGCAGAGCTCGTCAACGGAAAACATGTCCTTAATAGTACTGGCATCATGTGTTTTTCTCTTGATGCCAATATTTCTACTGCTTTATATCCGATCGTACAATCGGCATAAAAAGAACCATTTTCTGGAAAAGCAGAATATGAAGCAAAAATTTGAGTCCGAAATGCTTCAAACACGTGTAGAGGTGCAGGATCAGACCATGCAGAGCATTGCTACTGAATTGCACGATAATGTTGGCCAACTGCTCAGTTTAACTACATTAACATTAAATTCTATAAACTTAAATGATGAAGAAAAGGCCAAAAAGAAAATAGACAATTCATTAGCCCTTGTTAACAAATCCATTAAAGAATTAAGAGAGCTGGCCAAGCTGTTACATGGTGAGCAATTGGTAGAAAATGGCATTGGCCATGCGATAGATCAGGAAATTAACTGGCTTAACAAGGCAGGAACATATCAGCTAAAAGTGAATAACCAATTGGTAGATTTGCAGCTCACATCTCCCGATAAGGATCTGATCATTCTTCGTTTATTGCAAGAAATTATCAATAATGTTATAAAACATGCTCAGGCAAAACATATACAGATCGATTCTTATCTCCAAAATAATGCTTTACATTTAAAAGTGACCGACAATGGTGTAGGTTTTGACCCAGGTATAATTAAAGCTAAAAAATCTGGGATGGGACTAAACTCCATTTATAAAAGAATTGAGATGATCAATGGAAAATTAGTACTAAATTCGGTGCTAGGCGAAGGCACTGCTATCTCAATTGAAATCCCCTACCCCTAATTATGCAGAACCACAGTATTTCTATTGCAATTGTTGATGATCACACCCTCTTTCGCTCCGGATTAGCTAGTTTATTAGAAGAATTTGATGAGATAGATGTCATGTTCGAAGCCCTTAACGGAATGGATCTTCAAGCTAAAATGAATCACCACCCTGAAGTTCAGCTTGTTTTAATGGACATTAACATGCCTGTAATGGATGGTTTTGCCGCCACCAAATGGGTTAAAGCCAATTACCCAAATGTTCATGTACTTGCACTAAGCATGCTTGAAGATGAAAAAGCAATAATTGGCATGCTTAAAGCTGGGGCCGGGGGGTATATGCTGAAAGAATCTACACCATCTGATTTATTAACAGCCATTAAAGTGATTGTAGATAAAGGATTCTATGTAAATGAGCTCGTATCGGGCAGGCTTTTGGTCGCTTTAAAAGACAGTGATATTAAACCAACATTTTCTGATAGAGAACTTACGTTTCTGCAACATTGCAGTACTGAGCTTACCTATAAAGAAATTGCTGACCTTATGAATGTTAGCCCCCGTACAGTTGACAACTACAGGGAATCTCTTTTTGCCAAATTAAATATTAAATCGCGTACCGGATTAGTGGTTTATGGCATTAAAAATAACCTCATTATCATTTAGTCTATAAACACACAAAATACTTATTCACAGTCAAATAAACATTAAAACACCATAATTTCTTCGCATAGAAAATCCCAAAGCAGAAGAAAAATTGTTCCAAATTTATTTTTTAAATAATTATTAATAAAATTTGGATAACTAATTAATTAGTTTTAACTTTAGTTAAGGCAAAGTAATTTGCCATCATCCTTATTATTATTAACTATTATGGAAATTAAAGATTTAACCAAAGCCGAAGAGCAGATCATGCAGGTTTTATGGCAATTGGAGAAGGCATTCGTTAAAGAGGTTATTGATGAACTACCCCTCCCTAAACCGGCTTACAATACCGTATCAACCATTATTAGAATTTTAGAAACCAAAGGTTTTATTGGTCACGAAGCCTTCGGTAAGGCTCATCAGTATTATCCTTTAATCAGCAGAGAAGAGTACAAACGACATGCAACAGAAAAACTGTTAGGCAATTACTTCGAAAATTCGGTAGAGAGTATGTTCTCTTTCTTTGTTAAAGAAGAAAAACTGGATTTAAGTGATGTTGATGAAATTTTAAAAATGATTAATAAAATTAAACATAAGCCAAAATGAGTTTTGCCCACTACCTATTACAGGTAAACTTATACTTAATTGTTTTTTTTGGCTTTTACAAATTGCTGTTAGATAAGGAGACCTACTTTACCTTGAACCGCATTTATTTAGTATCTGCAGGAGTTTTGTCTTTATGCACCCCATTTATCCGTTTAGAATGGCTAACCGAGCAGAAAGCGGCGCAACAGGTTTATACTTCAGTTAATTGGGAAGCTGTATTGGCACAAGCAACAATTGTAACGGAGCGCAATGCCGGTTTTGACTGGGGAAATGCATTCGTTTATATTTATTGCGCAGGTACTTTGTTCTTCTTAGGTAGATTTGTGCTTAATTTATTAGCAGTTAAAAAACTCATCACAATAAATAAGGCTGGCTCGGCTTTCTCTTTTTTTGGTAAAAAAGTAATCGATCAGCAATTACCACAAATGGATGTGATTGATATTCATGAAGAAACACACATCAAACAGTGGCATACCGTAGATATTTTATTTTTCGAGATTATAGGGATTATTACCTGGTTAAACCCGGTTATTTATCTTTACAAGAAAGCCATTAAAAATATTCACGAATTTTTAGCTGATGAACTTGCCGCTGAATTTCAGGGTGATAAAGCTGAATATGCCATGCTGTTATTGAGTAAGTCGTTTGGTATTGCACCAAATACCTTAACAAATGGTTTCTTAGAAAAATCGTTGATCAAAAAAAGAATTTTCATGCTTCATAAGGAGCGATCTAAAAAGATTGCGATTGTGAAGTATGGAATTTTTATTCCGCTATTTGCCCTTCTCATTGTATTTTCATCGGCCACTATTCGTAAAAATGAGAAATTGTTGTCCATTACCGATCAAATCCCTATGGATAAGCCGATTGAGTTGGTTGAAAACATGGTTACAGTCCCTGAGAAGATAATTACAGCGCCTAAAATTTCGGTTGATGGCAAAACAGATCCAAACTGGAAAGGGTTTTATCAGTTTCTAGGGAGAAACATCAAATATCCAACTGCAGCCAATAGCGACCAAATTCAAGGAAATGTCCAGATCAGGTTTAATTTAAAAGGTGGCAGCATTACAAATATTATGTCAAATGTAGAACTAGGTGCTGGTTGTGATGAAGAAGTGATAAAAACAATTTTATCATACAAAGGATTTAAAACTGTAGCTGATGGCAAATATGCATTAACAGTAAGTTTTAAAATTCCAGAATCTTCAAAAGAGTTTAAGAATAAATTGCTACCTAAATCGGGCGATTACGTAAATCTGAACAAGATCAATATCATATCTTATCTTCCTCAAACTACCGAAACCGGAATCAGTAACGGTAAATCTGAAAGTACCGACAAAGTGTACGATTTTGTTTCGATCGAGAAACAACCAGAATTTCCGGGCGGTATCACCAAGTTTTATAAATATCTGAGCGGCAACATTGACTATCCAAAGATGGCTCAAGATAATAATGTTCAGGGCAAGGTTTTCCTTAGTTTTATAGTGGAAAAAGATGGTTCGCTATCAGATATTCAAATTACGCGCGGTTTGGGGAGTGGTACTGATGAAGAGGCCATCAGGGTTTTAAAAGAATCGCCAAAATGGAACCCAGGCATCCAGAATGGTCTCGCTGTAAGGGTAAAATATAATATCAACGTTAATTTCAAACTCAGTGACCCGATAAGAGATACTAAAACAAGTAGCATTCCTGGCGACCGGATCAGATTAAAGGAGGGCACAAATCTTGATGCATTAATCATCTTGGATGGTGTTAAATTATCAGATAACAGTCAGTTAAACATGATAAACCCAAACAGTATCGAGTCAGTAGAAGTGTTAAAAGATCAGACAGCAATGAATCTATATGGGCCAAAAGCCAAAGGCGGTGTAATTTTAGTTACCAGTAAAGGCGCAAAAAGCAATGTTTTCAGTCCACTTAACTCAAAAGAGCTTACGGTAGATAAGAGCACTAATTTTTTCGAACTCCAAAGAAAATTCTAATCAAATTCGATATGAAAAACGTAATCATATTTAGCATACTGATGGGCTTTAGTTTAGCCGGGTTTGCACAAGAGACAGATAATAACGACAGATCAAAAACGATAATTAAAGGGAATCCAACTTTAGGTTCAGATCTATTAATTGTAATTGATGGGAACAAACAATACATAAGGGGTACAGCGTCCCTATCCAAAGTTAGCCCTGACAATATTAAAGCTATTAATATTTTAAAAGACAGTATGGCCATTGCAAAATATGGGACAGATGGTATTGCAGGTGTAATAGAAGTTGAAACCCAAAATAATACCGTTGGCACTAAACCGTTTAAACACAAAGCTATAGACACCTTAGGCCTTAATCTAAGAGGAGAAGTATTAGGATTTAGGGCAGGTCCCTTACCCAATAATGAAACTCCAGTAATAAGACGATACTTATTGAACAGGGATTTTGACCCCAAGGCAAAGCCACTTTACATAGTAGATGGAGAAGAGGTTACTGACCCTAACATAAATAAAGATTCTATTAAATCAATAGATGTGCTGAAAGATGCCAACGCGCTAAAACAATATGGCGACAAAGGTAAAAATGGAGTGGTAATTATTACGACTAAAAAAGCAACGCCTAAGAAAAACTAAATCCTTAAACCCTTTAATAAAAACATTTATGAGAAAGCTAATCTTTTTAGCCCTAACAGGCATCGCCATGTGCTTTAATTTAGCAAAAGCGCAAAACAGTCCCAACAAAGTATATGATTTTGTTTCCGTTCAGAAGCAACCAGCATATCCAGGTGGAATTGAAAAATTCTATGCCTTTATAAAACAGGAGATTAAATACCCTGATGTAGCCAGAAAAAACAAAATTCAGGGCAAAGTATTTGCCAGTTTTATAGTGGAGAAAAACGGCAGTTTAACTAACATTCAGATCACCAGAAGTCTTTCTTCGGAAACAGATGCTGAAGCGTTAAGGGTATTGAAAAAATCGCCAAGATGGGAGCCTGCCTTGCTAAACGGAATACCGGTACGTGTGAAATATAATATCAATGTTAATTTTAAAGTGCCTTAAAATTTAATTTTATTATTCTTTCCAAACACAAAACCCCAACTAAATTGTCGGGGTTTTATGTTTTCTCTCCTGTCTCGGAAGACTAAATTTAAAAAAAAATTAATGTATATGCAAATATTACAGAATAAAATTTCAAAATACGCAAAATTTTAATATGCAAACATAAGATTATTGCCACTTTCGCAAACTTTTATTTCGACGCTACTTGATTATAAAAGCTTTCGGTTTTAAAAACTAAAGTTTCATATGTTTTCATAACAGTTGGCATATGTTAAATATGTATCAGTATTAATCACCAGTTTACTAATAAACCACTAAAATATTGATGAGCGTATTTAATCTGTTAACTAAAAAAGCCCCCTCAATGTGGAGGCTTAAGAACCTGGCGATTAAACCAGGTACACAGTATATTTTTTAAACGGTTTCTTCCGAAATGAATTTTGCAGATGCAAAATCGCGGTTCATACGCGCGATGTTTTCTAAAGAGATTCCCTTAGGGCATTCGGCTTCGCAAGCACCAGTATTGGTACAGTTACCAAAACCTTCAGCATCCATTTGTGCAACCATGCTCTGTACCCTGCGGTAACGCTCTGGCTGGCCTTGCGGCAATAATGCCAACTGAGAGATCTTGGCAGATACAAATAACATCGCCGAAGCATTTTTGCAAGTTGCCACACAAGCACCACAACCTATACAAGCAGCTGCTTCGAAAGCTGCATCTGCCTGCATTTTAGGAATTGGCAAGTTGTTAGCATCTTGCGCGTTACCTGTATTAACCGAAATAAAACCGCCAGCAGCAATAACCCTGTCAAATGCAGAACGATCTACGGTTAAATCTTTTACTACCGGAAAAGCCGCTGCTCTCCATGGCTCAACAACTATGGTATCGCCGTCTTTGAAAGAGCGCATGTGCAACTGGCAGGTAGTAACTAAATCTTTTGGTCCGTGCGGACGACCGTTAATGAACATTGAACACATTCCACAGATACCCTCACGGCAATCGTGATCGAATACAACCGGTTCTTCACCTTTGTTAATTAATTGTTCGTTTAATACATCGAACATCTCTAAGAAAGACATATCCGGTGAAATATCGGCCAATTTATAATCTACCAAAGCACCTTTGGTTTTGTTATTTTTTTGACGCCAAACCTTTAGCGTTAAGTTCATATTTCCTGTACTCATGATATTGAGGTTTTAGGTTAGCGGATTGCGTTTGGCGTTTGGCGAATAACCGCTTTACGCTGAACGCACTACGCGTCACTATTTATAACTTCTTTGTGCTACTTTAATATTTTCAAACTTCAATTCTTCTTTGTGAAGTTCAAAGTTTACACCTTCTTTAAATTCCCAGGCAGCTACGTAAGCATAGTTCTCATCATCACGTAACGCTTCACCTTCTTCTGTCTGATACTCTTCACGGAAGTGACCACCACAACTTTCATTACGGTTTAAAGCATCAATACACATCAACTCACCCAGTTCGATAAAATCAGCCACACGGCCTGCTTTTTCGAGTTCGGTATTTAACTCATCAGCAGTTCCAGGCACACGAACATCGCTCCAGAATTCAGCGCGTAATGCTCTGATTTCCTGAATGGCTTCATTTAAACCTTTTTCGTTACGGGCCATACCACATTTCTCCCACATAATGTGGCCTAAACGTTTATGGAAATGATCTACCGATTTGGTTCCTTTAATGTTGATAAGAGTATTTAAAATACCTACAGCTCTTTGTTCAGCCTCCACAAATGCAGGGTGATCAGTCGGGATTGCTTTTACAGAAATCTCTTTTGATAAATAAGCACCAATCGTATAAGGAAGAACGAAATAACCATCAGCCAAACCTTGCATCAATGCTGATGCACCTAAACGGTTAGCACCGTGATCAGAGAAGTTAGCTTCACCAGTACAATATAAACCAGGTACAGAGGTCATCAGATTATAATCAACCCATAAACCACCCATGGTATAGTGAACTGCAGGATAGATACGCATTGGTGTTTCATAAGGATTTTCACCGGTAATCTGCGCATACATATCGAACAGGTTACCATATTTTTCCTTGATTACCGCAGTGCCTAAACGCATACAGGTTTCTTTATCAGGATTGTGGTTACCGGCCTTAGCAGCTTCGATTTTTCCGTAGCGCTCTGTATTGGCTTTAAAATCTAAGTAAACAGCCAATTTAGAAGCACCTACACCATAACCCGCATCGCAACGCTCTTTAGCAGCACGGGAAGCCACATCACGTGGAACCAGGTTACCAAAAGCAGGGTAACGACGCTCTAAATAATAATCTCTTTCATCTTCAGGAATTTCTGAAGCTTTACGGTTATCATCTTTCTTTTTAGGAACCCAGATACGTCCATCATTACGTAACGATTCAGACATCAGGGTTAATTTAGATTGGTGATCGCCAGAAACCGGGATACAAGTTGGGTGAATCTGCGTATAACAAGGGTTTGCAAAATAAGCACCTTGTTTATGCGCTTTCCAGGCTGCCGTAACGTTACTTCCCATTGCGTTGGTAGAAAGATAAAATACGTTTCCGTAACCACCGGTTCCTAATACTACGGCATGACCGAAGTGACGCTCGATTTCTCCTGTAATTAAGTTGCGGGCAATAATACCGCGTGCTTTGCCATCGATTTTAACCACCTCAAGCATTTCGTGGCGGGTATACATTTCTACTTTACCCATACCAATCTGGCGTTCTAAAGCAGAATATGCACCTAATAATAGCTGCTGACCAGTTTGACCTGCAGCATAAAAGGTACGTTGAACCTGTGTACCACCGAATGAACGGTTATCTAACAAGCCGCCATACTCGCGCGCCAAAGGCACACCCTGCGCCACACACTGATCTATAATGTTTGCACTTACCTCTGCTAAACGGTGTACGTTAGCTTCGCGTGCCCTATAATCGCCACCTTTAATGGTATCATAGAATAAACGATAAACGCTATCACCATCATTCTGATAGTTTTTTGCAGCATTGATACCACCTTGAGCAGCGATGGAGTGTGCTCTACGTGGTGAATCCTGGAAGCAGAAACATTTTACTTTGTAACCCATCTCGGCCAAAGTAGCGGCTGCCGAAGCACCTGCTAAACCCGAACCTACAATGATTACTTCAATAGTTCTTTTGTTCGATGGGTTAACCAAAGGCACAGAAGACTTGTATTTTGTCCATTTGCTGGTTAATTCACCTTCTGGAATATTTGAATTAATATCTGACATATCTTTTGTGCTAAAAATTATTGAATAAGACCGAAATAAACTGCAATCGGCATGGCTGCGAAAAGGATCGAAATAATAATCGAATACCAAACGCCAGCTCCTTTAATTATACCATTATATTTTGAGTGGTTCCATCCTAATGTTTGAAATGCTGAAGCAAAACCATGCAATAAGTGGTAGCATAAAGAAAACATAGCCAAAACATATACGGCAACCCTTACCGGATCCTGAAATTTTTCTTTCATTACCGCATAAAGATCTTCATGTCCGTTGGCATCAACTGTTGGGATACCTGTAAAACGGGAAACTACCCAAAAATCTTTCAGGTGAACCACCAAAAAGATCAGCAAAAGCGTACCTAGCAGACCCATAGAACGGCTGTACCATTTACTGTTTGCCTTACCATCGTTTACCGCGTACTTAACCGGGCGCGCTTTCTGATTCTCCAAGGTTAAACGTAAGGCCTGAAAAATGTGTGCAAGCAAACCAATAAATAACACAATCTCGCCAGCACGGATAATCCAGTTGGAGGCCATAAAATGTGCGCCTACGTTAAATGTTAAACCACCGTCGTTAATAAAAATTAAAGCATTAATACCGCAGTGTACAATTAAAAAAAGTATCAGGAACAAACCTGTAATACCCATGATGAATTTCTTCCCTATTGATGAAGAAAATGCATTTCCGAAACCACTCATTTGATTAGGATTTATATCTAAATTTCTTGCAAAAGTATCTAATTATGAGTTTAATTTATAAACGATTATGACAAAACAGCGATAAAACATTTATTTAGAAACATTCTAAAGCATATTCGGAATTAATCGAAAGAATAAGAGATTATTTTGAGTTTCGATTCTTAGTATTGGTTAAATGTGCGGCACGACCTAATGTTTTTTAAGCATTAAGTTTGTGTACCAAGATTGTTAAAGTTATCTGTCTGGTAAAATACTGAAATATTTATTTACTATAGGCACAATGCTTTTTGTAATATTTTCTGTGAAAAAATTAATTAATAATCCCTGAGGAGCATTAAGAAGTTTCATATAGGTTTGGAGTTGTGCATGATGAACAGATAGAATATTCGATATCATTCAAAAAATAATGGCATAAAAAAAAGTCCCGATTTGCATCGGGACTTTTTACGATTTATGTGTTCGAGTTTTCTTAAGCTACTTTAACATTTACCGCGTTTAGGCCTTTTCTACCTTCTTCTACATCGTAGTTTACGGTATCATTCTCGCGAATGTTATCGATTAAGCCTGAAGCATGAACAAAAATTTCGGCATCGCCATTAGATGGAGTGATAAATCCGAAACCTTTAGTTTCATTAAAAAATTTTACTGTTCCTTGTTGCATTATATTGTATTTTAATTTGCACCAAAGATAGAGTTAAATCCCTATAAATCAATTTTTTATTTTTTATTATGTAAATAATTGCTAAATATATTGATAATTTGCCCTTTAAGCCCCATTTTGCTGCCCGATTTAATCCATCATTACTCGATATATTGCCCGATTTTATCAATAAGGCACATTCAAAACAGGCCTTTGCCTTCGCTTTTCTACCTGAAAAGCAAAGATCAACCCAATGTATAAATTGCTATCATAATCGATACTGGCTATCGGGATTTAAATTTAGCTATAAACCAGGCTTTCGTGCTGCTCATAATTTACCATTAGATTTTCGGTAATTTTCACTACTAATGTTTCGTGTTCTTTACCATCATAGCTTAAGATTAACAGGTCACCAATGATTTCGTGTAAAATTAATTTCGGGCTGGTATAGGTGATCGATACCACATGCGCTGCTTTATTTAACAGATCTGAAGCGTAAATATGTAGTTCGGCCCAATCGAAAAGAATNGGATGACCTTCTAAATCGTTCAANACAGGTATTTTATGTTCTAAGGCAGCAATGCTGTTTATTACGGAGTACTGAAGTTTTTGGTGTAACGCATTTGCCTTTTCGCTGGCTTGCTGCATCTGAGCAAAAGTATGCAAGTGCTGGTTTAAGCTATATATTTTTGATCTCTTTTGAAATTCTTTGTAAGTATTATGAAATATCCGCCTTTCAAAATCCGTTCTGCACATGAAATTGAAATATTGTTTTACGCTGAGGTTAATGCTAGCTAAAGCCATAATATTCGGTTTTTGTTGCTGATTCAAATATGGAACAATAAAAAA
>Ga0065714_10064648_pt1 | contig 26129 bp, 13 predicted proteins | sample MisRhiReplicate2_FD_59101 | JGI IMG/M metagenome (GOLD analysis project Ga0065714, IMG submission 59101) | Miscanthus rhizosphere microbial communities from Kellogg Biological Station, MSU, sample Rhizosphere Soil Replicate 2: eDNA_1 v2... | ecosystem: Host-associated > Plants > Roots >... | reverse complement strand
GCATCGCCCGTATCGCCCTCGAAAGCGGCCGTGGCGTACTGGAACTGGTGCGCGAAGAAGGCTTGCTCGACGACGCCATGCTCGCCGACATCCTGCGCCCGGAAAACATGATTGCTCCGCGTCTGGTGCCGCTGAAGGCTTAACCAAACGCAGGCTCTTACTCTTTTAACGAAGAGCACCGAGAGCCACAACGCTCACCAGGTCGAGGGACTAGACACCTCTCACCTTTTGAGGGCTTGGGGATTTATCCCCAGGCCCTTTTTTTTTAACTTTTTTTCGCAAGACGTACCCGCAACGCAACGCTGATCAGTAAAAACCGGGCGCATCCCCTGCACTCGACGTGACACAACGTGCGACCGGCGTCATGCTCAACTGCACGCTGTCATCGTTCAGGAGAACCCCCATGAATTCCTCGACCTACCCTGCCGCCCAGCACGTCATGGTGCTCTACACCGGTGGCACCATCGGCATGCAAGCCAGCGCTCACGGCCTGGCCCCGGCGTCCGGTTTCGAAACCCGAATGCGTGAATACCTGCACAGCCAGCCCGAACTGGTGGTGCCGCAGTGGCGTTTCCGCGAGATGTCGCCGCTGATCGACAGCGCCAACATGACCCCAGCGTACTGGCAGCAACTGCGCGAAGCCGTGGTCGATGCGGTTGATGTGCAGGGCTGCGACAGCGTGCTGATTCTGCACGGCACCGACACCCTGGCTTACAGCGCAGCGGCCATGAGTTTTCAATTACTTGGCCTGCACGCCCGCGTGTGTTTCACCGGTTCGATGCTGCCGGCCGGCGTGACCGATAGCGATGCCTGGGAGAATCTCAGCGGCGCGCTGATAGCCCTAGGCCATGGACTGGCGCCTGGCGTCCATCTGTACTTCCACGGCGAACTGCTGGACCCGACTCATTGTGCCAAGGTCCGCAGCTTCGGCCGTCATCCGTTCAAGCGGTTGGCGCGTCAGGGTGGCGGTGTGAAGGCGGCTTCGATTCCTGCACAGCTGAACTACAACCAGAACAGGCAACTGGCGAAGGTCGCGGTGCTGCCGCTTTTCCCGGGTATCAGCGCAGACATTCTCGATGGCCTGCTCGACAGCGGCATTCAGGGCCTGGTGCTGGAGTGCTACGGCAGCGGCACGGGGCCGAGCGACAACCCCGCGTTTCTCGCCAGCCTGGCGCGGGCGCGGGACAACGACGTTGTGGTGGTTGCGGTGACGCAGTGCCATGAAGGTGGCGTTGAGCTGGATGTCTACGAGGCCGGTAGTCGCTTGCGCGGTGTTGGCGTGCTGTCGGGTGGCGGCATGACCCGTGAGGCGGCGTTCGGCAAATTGCACGCGCTGCTCGGTTCCAGCCTGCAGTCGTCAGACGTGCGTGCGTTGATGGAACTCGACCTGTGCGCAGAGCTGAGCTGACGCAGTAACGCTAAGCCGTGGGAGCCCACGGCGAGATACATAGTTACCACCCTCGCGCATTTGCCGCTCCCTAGTATGGAAACTGTTCGAAATCCTCGGACAGTTTCCATAACCATGACAGGGATGCCTGATGACTTTACCCGCCCAAAGCTCGACTTCTTTGAGCACAGACGATCATGACACTCACAATGCGCTGATCACCCAACTTTGCGTCGGCCCGGACTTCAGGGAAGTCGCGGCCACACTCTTGCGCCGGTCCTTGAAAACGCTTTATCCAGACCTGAACATTGAGCCGACGACGGCCATGGTCGGCACCTGTGTCTGGGAGATTACAGAAGACAAGGTTATCGCCGCCCCCACTCACTTCCAGGCACTGACCGAAATCCTCGCCTTCCAGGCCGTGCTGGGAGTGCCGAGCCTCTATATCGAAGGTGAGCACTTTCTCACGCAACAGCCGATGACCGAGCCTGCCGTTCACCTGCCCGTGCGCATCGCTGAAATTGCCACCCTGATTAATCTGCTGGCGCCCCTGATGCTTCGGGCTTTTCAGGAACAGCAACTGGCCTACTGGAACAACACCAATGGCAAGGATGTGCAGTGGCGCAAACTGTCCGACTCGCTGCGTACACTCTGGAACGTCACAGAAATTGAAGGTTGGGACGCCGATGACTGTCGCATGGCTCGCAAGTTGTTCTTTGCTCCGGATCTGGCAACGCGCAAGCTCGACGACCCCTACGACAGCAGGGCCTACCTGATCAAAATAGATCAAGGCGACGGCAAGGCCGTCAACGCTCTGAACGAAATGATGATGGCCGTCCTGATCGGCACCCATGCCAAGCGCCAGATCATCCTCACCTACTCCCTGTTCAACGGCTATAAGAAGTACAGCTCGCTGGAAGACTTGGGCGCCGAGTTACCGGGCCATCTGAATCCGGCCCTGTTACGAAAAGAGATCCAGTGGCGGCTGTTCGAGCCCGACGGTAATTTTTTTGACCAGCAAGCCTGCGCCTTGATTTCAATGCAGTTAGACACCATCGGCGCCATGGATTTTTCCACCGTGCACGGCGCTGATCTGAACAAGCCGCCGATGAGTCTGCCGCCGCGCACCGAAACACTGGTCGAGAAAAAAGGCCCGGGCCTGACGTGGTATCTGGATCTGCTGCCTGACTGGCTGCGCAGCGCTTCAACAAACGACCTGACTTTTTACTCTCGGCATCTGAAGGATCTGTCAGCGCTCCACAGCCAGAACAGCGGAAAATCGTGGCAGGACGATATCTTGCCCATCACTCAATACGCGAACAAGGCATTGAAAGATGCAATGACCAAAGACCATGCTACGGCCGCACAGCTCGAGCTGGAGGACGTCGAGATACAAGTGAAAAGCCCGGTCATCTGGGGCACATTCTCGGTACCTGGCAAGACCGAAATCCGCGTGTTCAGCCTTGCAGAACTCGCGCTACAAAACCTGATCGCACTGCCCCTCGGTTCCAAGACCCTGCGCTCGATCAAAGGCAACAACCTCCCGACCTGGATGACCGTCGATTACATCGAAACACTCATCACCAAGCTGGACATCGGCAGCAGTTATCCCGCACTGATCAAAGACAAGCTGCTGGGCAACGCCACAGAGTCCGCGCGGCGACAGGCGCTGTACAGCCGACACCTGCAAATCCAACTGCCCTTGCTGGCCCTGCAAAACAAGATGAGCAATGGCGCGATAGACGAGCGCGGTTATCGCTATATGGCGGCGATCATGCAAGCCGACGCCTCGGATCGCCAGGTCGAAGGTCAGACCATTGTCATGCGCCCGCTGGCGTTCGTGCCCAAACGCCGAACCTCGGGCGACGCCGATGTGGTCGCCAATATGTTCGTGATCGGCCCGCAGGATCCGGCGGCCGGGCCGTGTCTGCTTTATCGACCCCTGCTCGACGAACCATTGACCCAGTTCCCGTCGCCCACCAACGTGTTATACGCCATCCAGCAATCCGCCGGCTTGCGCGCATCGGTTCTGGCCTGGCTTCCTGACGCCGTGCGCAGCGACTACCAACGTTACGTGTTTGCCGCCGCGCTGCCTTCGCCCTGGGCGGTCGTTGAATTTGCCGTGGACACCTCCAAACTGTGGACGATGAGCGGACCCATCGGCCTTGGCGAATCGGTGGTCGAGGGCGACCTGTTTGCCCACCTGTTCAAGGCCAATGCCAACGCGCTGATCGAACTTTCCGACCAGCAATCAGTGACCAACGCCGAAAGTCGCTGGGCAACTTTCAAGAACACCGGCTGGATGATCTTGGGTTGCGTGCTGCCCTTTCTGGGGCGCACTGCTGGAGTCGCATTCTGGATCTGGCAGGTTCTGGACGACCTGGAGCAATTTGTCGAGGCCAACAAACAAGGCAAGAAGGCAGAACAATGGGCAGCCCTCACCGACGTGTTTCTCAATCTGGCCATGGCGATAACCCTGCATATCGCCAGTCGCAACGAATCGGATCACCGCCCCGCCAGAGAGACACCCAAGGTCGAACCCTCCGAACCCACAGCGCCCGTAGAAGCGCCTGTCGTTATCAAACAACTGCCTGATCTGTCCGGAGACTTACAGTCTGGTCACTCATCAACCCTACATAGCAGTGGAGCCCTGAGCCGAACGACCGACAGCCTGAATGCCCTGCTGGACACGTTCAAAATCAGCAAGCCCGTCGGGTTGCCTGACGCCACGACCCGGGAGGGTGCACACAGGCACCTCTACCCGCTGAAGGAGAAATGGTACGCCCCGCTGGGAGAACGCTGGTTCGAAGTGGCCGTGGATGAAAACGATGTCGTGCATATCGTTGACTCAAAACAGACATCCCGTAGAGGCCCGTCATTGGTCAACAACGCCAAAGACGACTGGACTGTCGATAAAAACCTGTTAATGGGCGGCAAAGGATTGAAGTTGCTTGAGGAGAGAGCCAAGGATCAGGCGGAGATTAAAGTGGCAGAGTTACGCACTAAACTTTCAACGTTTGAAAAAAACAAGAAAGCGGCGCAGCGCCAATTGCAGCAGACGGAAAAAGAGATGGCTGATGCCCCTAAGGCTTCCGTCGAAGAAAAACGCACGCTCTATGTGAAAAAACTCGAGGACCAGCGCGACGGTTACGAAGGCGCTTTGCAAAAGGTGAAAAGCCTCGCCGTGCTCTCCCCGATTCCTGATTATCAAGAACGGTCGATTGGGTACCTGAAGGCACAAATCGATCTCACGCAAGCCGGCATAACGGAAACGCTCAAAATCTTCACTCCCAAACTCAAAACCGTTCTGAACCAGATCACGGTCCAGGCTGAGTCGCCAAATACGCGCAATATCGAAGACGCGAAAGTAATGGGCGTGATGACGCAGGACATGATTGATCGCCTGGAGTACATGCAGTCGCGCTTTACACAATTCAAGAAACTCGGCGACGAAGGGGTATCGCTGCTGCGAAGCGCCCGAGCGCAACTCCCGGGTTACACCATCGATCAGCTCAAGGCTCTACAGGTGACACTGTCGCGTAACTTGCTATTGCCGGCAGAGACCATTACGACACAACCCGATGCTTGGTCATTCATCGATCAGATCATCGACAAGGCCAACATTACAATCCAGAGCCTGGACGACACTTTGTTCGTGCGCAGCGAGTCACGCCTGGATGAACGAATCGACAGCCTGAGCAGCCTGTTCGAGCAGTTCAATGTCATTAAAGAACAGTTGCTGGACTTTCAGACTGAGTTCGCGAGCGTGGTGCTCGCGGATCCCCTGACTAAATTGCAGCGACAGATCGAGACATACAACAAGCGCACCCTGCGCAATCTCGCGTTGTTACTGGATGAAAGAATCACCCTTCGTAGCCGATCGACGCCGCGCCCGCTGCCCCCGGTTGCCAAGCTGAAAATCATCCGAACTCTGTACGATGGCGTTATAACCGGAGTTCCGCGCCTGACCCCCCTTGGTCTGGAGAGTGACCTCGTGGATATCACTTCTCCCCTGACCAACAAGGTCATTGCGACCTTCCATGAAAAAACGCCGGGTGTATGGACGAAACGTGTGGAACCGCCTGCCGCCAAAACACCCGATCTGCACATCAGTGTCGCCGCCGGCCAGGTGTTGCTTGATGGACTGGCGGCATTCAACACACGGGTCACGGCATTGACCACGCAACCCGGGCGCACCCCTTCGGGCGTTGAGCAACTGCTGCACCAGCATGCCATGCGCTTCAAACAGGCAAGCTCCGACATCGAGCAGGCGTTGACCGATCGCAACCTCACCGAGGTCGATTCTGTCGCAGCCTCTGAGGTGAAGAGCCGGCTCGAAACGGCCGCAGGCAACCTCTACACCCAGGCACGCGGCAGTATGTTGAAGATGGCCAAAGAACAACCACCCACCCCGTTTGCCGTTGAGTGGCTGAATCTCAACAACGAGATCACCATCAAAAAAACCGTCAGCCGCCGCAAAATCAAAGGCTCGACGCCTGACTACATGGACGAGTACACCATCAGCGAGCGCAAGCCGGAAAAAATCCTCTGGTATGCACACTTTCACTACTCCACGTCATGGACAGCGGCCAAAATGTTTATCTCCGCACGTTTGAAAACCGTCGCAGAACGCCGCCTGGGTACAGTTGCGGACACGACCAAAGGGTTGAGAGAAACACAACTGGCCGCGTTCTACCGGAGCGAAATCGGCCTGGACCTGGCAGAGCGCATGTTCTTCCGCAAGTGAAGGTATGGGCGTCGGCAATGGCGCCCTCGCCTCGGTGCTGATTTCTTTGGGCACATAACTTGCTGGCCTTCAGACTCCCGAAGGCTGGAACCACTCATGCTCCACTCCCACCTCACCACCCTCAACGCCGTCTCCTTGGTGCTCAACACCTTCAAGGCCGAAGGTCTGTCCAGCGAAGCCTTGCTCGTTGGAAGTGGCATCAGCGCGGCGGATCTGAACCGGGCGGACACACGTATCACCACCAATCAGGAGATGCAGGTCTGCGCCAACGCCGTGGCGCTCAAGCGCGATATCGGCCTCGAATTGGGTCGTCGGATGCACGTTTCGTCCTATGGCATGCTCGGTTATGCGCTGCTCACGAGTGCCACCTTCGGTGACGCATTGCGGTTGGCGATGCATTATCCAGCGCTGTTGGGAACACTTTTCGAGCTGAGCCTGGAAGACGACGGGGATCGTGTCTGGTTCGTGGCGGCGGATTACCGGGAAAGCGCGGCGATGGCGGTATTCAATGCAGAGTTCTGTCTGGTGTCGTTGAAGGTCATCTGTGACGACCTGCTCGGGCGACCTTTGCCGCTGTTGGCCGCTCGCTTCGAACACACCGCGCCGGACTATCGGGCGACCTACGCCGAACACTTCGATTGCACGTTGAACTTCGAAGCGCAGGACAACGCGTTTGCATTCGACCGGGGCTGGCTGGACCAGCCCCTGCCCCTCGCCGATATCATTACCCATCAGGCCATGGCCGAACGTTGCCGCAAACAGAACACCGAGTTCACCGGCCGGCAAGCGTGGCTGGGGCGGATTCGGCAGTTGCTCAGCGCGCAATTGCATGCAGCGCCGGGTCTTGAAGGGTTGGCCGAGCAGATGAATTGCTCGGCGCGTACGTTGCGTCGGCACCTCAAGGATTTGGGGTGCAGCTATCAGGAAATGCTCGATGAGCTGCGCTTCGAGCAGGCCAAGCAAATGCTCTGTGAAGACCAGATGCCGATCTATCGGATCGCCGAGGCGCTGGGTTTCAGCGAGACCGCGAGTTTCCGTCATGCGTTTGTACGCTGGAGCGGTGTGGCGCCTAGCCAGTTCAAGCCACACCGATAAGCCAATGTGGGAGCGAGCCTGCTCGCGAAGGCGGCGGCATAGCCAACACTGATGTCGTCTGAAACACCGCTTTTGCGAGCAGGCTCGCTCCCACAGGTTCAGCATTCCATGCCATGAGCAGGAGCACACTGGCGCCAACCAGGGGCGAATTTCGGTCAAACTTTTTGGCCATATTCATCCCCTTTTGGCCTTTCCTGCCGTTCTCTCAATCGCTGCCTCCCGCAAGACTGTGCTCAACAGAACCCGACTGCGGAGAACAAGAAAATGCTGACGATCTACTCGGACGATCACCACCTGCACCACGGCCGTTGCGAACTGATAGACGGGCAACTCAAGCCCTGCTTCGAAATGCCGTCGCGGGCCGACCATGTGTTGCAGCGCGTACAGAACCAGAACCTTGGCCCGGTTGAAGCACCGCAGGATTTCGGCCTCGACCCGATCGCACGCATCCATAGCCGTGACTATCTCGATTTCTTCAAGGCCGCCTGGGCACGCTGGACCGAATTCAACACCGACGGCGACTTGCTGCCTTACACCTGGCCGGCTCGAACGCTGCGCTCGATTAAACCCACCAGTTTGCACGGCCAGCTTGGTTATTACAGCTTCGATGCTGGCGCACCCATCACCGCCGGTACGTGGCAAGCGGCGTACAGCGCCGCGCAAGTAGCACTGACCGCCCAAGCGGAAATCCAGCGCGGCGCCCGCAGCGCCTTCGCCCTGTGCCGTCCACCGGGACATCACGCCGCCAGCGATTTGATGGGGGGTTATTGCTACCTCAACAACGCGGCCATTGCCGCCCAGGCGTTCCTCGATCAGGGCCACAAAAAGCTCGCGATCCTCGACGTCGACTACCACCACGGCAACGGCACTCAATCAATTTTCTATGATCGCAGCGACGTACTGTTCACCTCGATCCATGGCCATCCGGAAGCCGAGTTCCCGTTTTTCCTCGGCTACGACGACGAACGCGGAGAAGGCGCCGGCGAAGGGTTCAACTTCAACTTCCCGCTGCCCGCCGGCAGCGGTTGGGACACATGGAGTGCAGCGCTGGATCAGGCCTGCCAGGAGATCGAAAAATACGGCCCCGACATTGTCGTCGTCTCCCTGGGCGTCGATACGTTCAAGGACGATCCCATCTCCCAATTCAAACTCGACAGCCCCGATTACCTGGCCATGGGCGAGCGCATTGCGCGCCTCGGCAAGCCGACGCTGTTCGTGATGGAAGGCGGATACGCGGTAGAAGAAATCGGCATCAATGCCGTGAACGTTCTCGAAGGTTTTGAAAGCGCCCAATGAGGAATTAGAACAATGAATCGACTCAAGCGTTTTATCGCTCCAGCGCTCTTTCCCACAGTGCTGTGTGCCACGGTGCTCAGTGGCGCCGTTCACGCTGAAGAGCGAACGTTGCGCGTCTACAACTGGTTCGACTACATCACCCCCAAGGCGCTGGAAGACTTCAAGGCGCAGAACACCCAGACCAAACTGGTCTACGACATTTTCGACACTAACGAAGCACTGGAGGCCAAGCTGCTGACTGGTAACTCCGGCTACGACGTCGTAGTGCCGTCCAACGTGTTCCTCGCCAAGCAGATCGAAGCCGGCGTGTTCCAGCCGATGGACCGCAGCAAGTTGCCTAACTGGAATCACCTTGATCCAAAGCTGATGAAGCTGATCGAAGCCAACGACCCGGGCAACAAATTCGCCGTGCCCTACATGTACGGCACCATCCTGATCGGCTTCAATCCGGACAAGGTCAAAGCCGCGCTGGGCGACAACGCGCCAGTGGACAGCTGGGATTTGATCTTCAAGGAAGAAAACATCAGCAAGCTCAAGCAATGCGGTGTCGCCCTGCTCGACTCGCCGTCGGAGATCCTGCCGCTGGCCCTGCAACACCTCGGCCTGGACCCCAACAGCAAAAAGCCGGCGGACTACGACAAGGCTGAAGCCCTGTTGATGAAGATTCGCCCGTACATCACCTACTTCCACTCCTCCAAGTACATGGCCGACATCGCCAACGGTGACATCTGCGTCGCGGTCGGTTATTCCGGCAGCTTCTCCCAGGCGGCCAATCGCGCCAAGGAAGCCAAGAACGGCGTGATCGTCGACATGCGCCTGCCCAAGGAGGGCGCGCCGATCTGGTTCGACATGCTCGCCATTCCCAAAGGCGCGAAGAACCCGGAAGACGCCTACACCTTCATCAACTACTTGCTGCAACCCCAAGTGATCGCGCCGGTCAGCGACTTCGTCGGTTACCCGAACCCGAACAAGGACGCCACGGAACTGGTCGACCCGGCGATCCGCAACAACCCGAACCTGTACCCGACCGAAACGGCGATGAGCTCGCTTTATACTCTGCAACCACTGCCGCGTGATGCCGAACGTGCACGCACACGGTCCTGGACGAAGATCAAGTCAGGCACTTGAAAACGTGTTGAAAGCAAAGACCCGCCAATGAGCGTGATGCTGTTCATTTAAAGAGCGACACAATTCTATAGCGGCTGGCGCAGCCTGCGTCCGGCTGCAAGGTTCGCGATGGTTTAGATGAGCAGCACGCTAATACGCGGGTCTTTTTTGCCTGCGATAACTATGTACCACCTCGCGCCTTCGGCAGCCCTCTACCTTGATCCGATACAGCGCGGCCCCGCGGCCTGCGTCCTCATCGGCACAAAGGAAATGGCCATGTCCGAGACCTCCTCAACCCGCTCCGAAGATGTATTGACCCAACTGGTCACCGGCCCCTCGCTCAGGGAAGTGGCGTCGAACGCGCTGCGCATGGCGCTTGACGCCGCGTACCCCAACCTTGATATCGATCCCGCCCGGACCATGGTCGTGACACCTACCTGGAATGTCTCAATCTCTCAGGTCACGCCCGGCCCCTATCGGTTTGAATCGCTGACCGACGTGTTAGTGCGGCTCACGCTGTCGGCAAAGACCGCGGCCTACATCGACGGAGAGCACTTCCTGACCCTGCAACCGGGGGCAGGTCCGGCGATCCAGTTGCCCATCAAAATCGACGCCATTGGCCGTTTGATCAACCAACTGATCCCCTTGCTGTTCGTGTCCTATCAAGAACAGCAACTCGATTACTGGAACCAGCAGACAGACGACAAAACATCACGCTGGCAGCAACTCTCGCGATCACTGCGCAACCTGTGGGACATCGAGCAGGATTCGGACTGGGACGACGACCAAAAGGCAATGGCGCGGACCCTGTTCAACAGCCCGGATCCGGCCACCCGACACCGTGACGATATCTATAAGTCCAGGGCCTGCCTGATCGACATCGACGAACCAAACAAGCATCTGTGGGTGCTCGATACGGCGTTGTTGGTGGGCACGCTGAACAAACGCACGCTAGTGATCAGCCACTCGATTACCGAGGGTTTCAAGCATTACGACTCGCTGGAATCATTCGGAGAGACGCTGCCGGCGCGTGTTGCGTCCACGTCAAGTTCGCCGACGTTGCGGTGGCGATTGTATGAGCCCGCGGGCAATTTTTTCGACCATCAGGCCTGTGCGCTGATCGCGCTCGAAGTCGCGGCGATCGGCCAGCTTAAAGACACCCTTACGACAAAGGGCCTTACGCGTCGCGCCAGTACCGCTGCCAGGAGCCGCAAGGACATTGACGAAGGGCGCTTCAGCCGGATCGAGCGTTCGTTGCCCGGCTGGCTGCTTAATGCTCTACCGGCGGACCTGACCCTCTACAGCCGACATTTGATGGACCTGGCCCTGCTTCGGGAGCAACACGCGGGTAAAACGTTTCTGGATGACATCCCACCACTCCCGGCATTTACGCTGCAGAAATTGCAGGCACAGGTGTTGAAAGATCACCCGGAAGTGAATGACGCCAAGCTCGAAACTATTGAATTCAGTATCACCAGCGTGGTGATCCGGGGGGCCATTGCGGTGCCGGGCAAAACCGAAACCATCACGATGTCGCTGATCGATCTGGCCCTGCAGAATTTGATTGCCGTGCCATTGGGCAACAAGACTGTGCGCCGCACCGACGGCAGTCCTGTTGAATCCTGGATGACACCGGCCTATCTGGAAAAAATCGTCACCGAGGTCAATATCGGTGAGATCTATCCCTCGCTGATCAAGCAAAAACTGCTCGGGAACACCAAGGAAACGCAACGCCGACAAGACCTGTTCACCAGCCACCTGCGCATTCAACTGCCGCTTCAGATGCTCCAGCACAAAATTCGTGGTGAGGCCGGTATCGACGATCAGGGCTACCGGTATGTGGTCGCAGCGATGCAGGAAAAACCCGCTGACCGTTTTGTGGACGGCCTGGAAATTATCATTCGCCCGCTGGCATTCATCCCCGGGGGCAGCACAGACAACAAGGCCGACGAGGTGGCCAACATGTTCGTTATCGGCCCGCGTCTCGCCGACAAGGGGCCCTGCCTGCTGTATCGCCCTCTGCTTGATCCTCCGCTTCTGCAATATCCCCGCGAAACCAACCTGCTGTATGCGATCAAACATAGCCCCACTCTTCGCCAGTCGGTGTTGGCGTGGTTACCGGACGACGTGCGCTTCAACTACTCACAGTATGTATTCCCCGGCGAGCTGCCCTCCGTCTGGACGCTGTCGCAATGGCTGGTCGATCCCGCGTCCGCTCTTGGCATGATGGGGGCGGTCACGCTAGCGGCAACACCACTCGCACAACCGCCACTGTCGACATTGTTCACCGCCAATGCCAACGCGATGATTACCCTGGCAGACCGGCAAACGGTCTCCAATGCTCAAAGTCGTTGGGAGACCCTGAAGCACGGGGCGTGGATGCTGTTCAACATTACACTGCCGTTTCTGGGTAAAACGGCGGCCAGCGCCATGTGGATCTGGCAGATCATGAGCGACCTGGATCAAGCGAATGAAGCCAGCGAGCAAGGTGACAATGACACGGCGTGGACGGCATTGACTGACCTGCTCTTGTCACTGGGCATGGTCCTGGCCCATTACGCGGCGACGCGCCACGCCGCGGTCCGAACCGTTGCCAAGCAGGCCATCACGCTGGAAAAACTACCCACATCACCCTCGAAAATCACCGTAACCCAGTTACCCGATATTGCTGATCAACCGCTGCCCGCGAGTCACAAAACCAACCTGTACACCCATGGCGCCCTCGCCCTCACCGGGCTCGGGGCGCTGCTGGACGGGCTGGCCATTGCAAAACCTGCAGGCTTGGTGAGCCCCTCGACGCAACTCGGCTCGCATCGATTTTTGAGCTCGCTCAAGCAAAAATGGTATGCCCAGGTTGGCCAACGCTGGTTCGAAGTCATGGTCAATGACAATGACTTCGTGCAAATAATCGATACCCGCCAGGCCCCGACTAAAACCGGACCACTGCTGGTCCATTCCGCAACCGGCGAATGGTTCGTCGACACACGCCTGAGGTTGCGCGGTGGTGGCCGTAGCCGAAAAGAACTGGTGCAGGAAAATGCACGGCGCAAAAACGAACTGCGACAGCAGCTGGATACCTTCGACAAGTACAAGATGGTGCTGAGGACCGCGCTTGAAACCGCAGAGAAAGCAGCGACTCCACTCGCACCGGGCGTTGATGATCCCCAGGGCCGCAGGCTGATCGATACGCTGGATAAACAGGTGACCGTTTATGGCGTCTACATTGAGCAGCTCAAAGCATTCAACGTGCTTGAGTCCATCATCAACTACCGCGCCGTCCTGGTCAGTTGCCTGGATCAACAGCTACTGCTGACGGAGAAATGGTTCAACCGGCAAAACCTGGTGTTTGGCACCTATATGCGGCGCTCTTTGGTCCTGCTGGATGGAGAGCCCAACGAACTCCCCCAGACCCCGCGCCAGACTCATCAGCAAACCAGCGAGCTGACCCAAGGGTTTATCGAAAAAATCGAGTTCGCCATGGCCCGGATTGAAGAGTTGAAACGGCTGGGTAAAGAGGGCGCCGAAACCGCCAGGGAATACACGGCAACGCTGCCAACCTTTGAGCTGCAAGACCTGAAGCTGTTTCAGATCAGCCTCACCCAAGAGCTCAGCCTCAATGACACTGGAACAGTCGCCACCGAATCTGCCCGACAGGCACTGGTAATGCTTGTCGAAGATGTGTGCCTCGCCATCCAGTCGTCACTGGACCTGGCCAGGGAAGATTCCCTCCTGGCGCTACCGGAACGAATCGAAGGATTGAGTGATCTGCTCGAACAGTTCGCAACCATCGACCAACGTATTCTCGACTTGCCCGACGAGTACCCCGGGGAGCTGCTGCAACCGTCACTGGACCTGACGCGCCAGCGTATCGAAGCGTTCCATCTGCGTGCGGTGAATCACCTGACGTGGATGCTGCATGAGCGCAAGATCCTCGAACCGGTGCCGGGGCCATCGCGGCCGGTCATTGCCCCGCATCGCCTGATCAAAACGCGTTTCAAAGGCACCGTCGTCGGCAAGTCCCGAAAGCAGGTGAACACCACCGACACTGATCTGGTCGACGTCACCTCCCCCCTCACCGGTAAAGTAATCGCCACGTTCCATGAGAAAACACCTGGGGTGTGGGTTGAACATGTGCCGGTCAAAACAGCTGCACCCGCTGCCAGTCGCCCAACGCTCGCGATCAGCCTTCAAAACGCTGAAGCATTATTGATCCAGCTGGAGTCATTCACCCGACGTACCGAGGCACACTCAAAAGGTGATCGACGTATTCCGTTGGAAATCGAGGAGATGTTCCACCAGCAGGCCCGCCGAATGGAAGAATCGGCGATCGCCATCGAAAAAGCCCTGACTGACACCAACGCGACCGAAGGCGGCCCCGGATCGGCTGCCGCCGTGACCAAACGGCTAAACGATGAGGCGGCTGCGCTGTACAAAAAGGGCACCGATATTCGTACCAGCATGACCAAACGCCAGCCGCCCACCGCCGGCCGTGTTGAATGGCTGCACAGCAAAGGCCTTGTGACCATTCACAGGATTGGTAAACCACTGCCGGAGCATCAGCGCTTGAAGGGGTCGCGCAAGGACTACCTGGATGAGTACGAGATTCGCGATAAGGAAACCCGCAAAGTGCTTTGGTATGCGCACTTCCATTACCCGGCATCCCACACACCAAGGCCAGCCTTCACTGCTGCGCATTTGAAGACTGTCGAACAACGCGGGTCAGGGGGTTCACACGAAACGCGAGGTGTCTTGAACGCTCATCAATCCATTGCCATTTATCGCGCTGAAATAAACCAACGACTGGCTGCTTCATTGTTTTTCAAGTAATACGCGCCATCCCTTGTTTGAGACCCGCCTTGTCGCGGGTCTTTTTTTGGCCTGCGATAACTATTTACCGCCCTGCATCGTGGGCAGCAGCCTACCGTCGTTACCTTCGCCAGGACCTGCTTACGGATCCTGAAATCACGCATCGAAGGCAACGATCATGACCGACAGCAACCTCCCCGGCGCCTCATCCCCGCTCAAAGAAAAAAGTGACCTGGTCAGCCAGACCAGCCACGGCCCGACTCTCAACGAAGTGGCTTCACACGTGTTGCGCCGTGCTCTGAAAACGCTTTACGCGACACTGGACATCGACCCAGACCACGCGTTCGTCGCCACCCCTCAATGGCAAGTGGAAAACGATCAAATTGAGGCCGGACCGATCGATTTCGAGTCGCTGACCCATGCACTTGTACGTCAGGGGCTTTACGGTGCAACGGCTAATTACCTCGAGGGAGAGCACTTTCTCACGGATGCGCCGGCTGCAATCAATGGCGTTCACCTGCCGGTCAGCATCGAAGACATCGCCAGGCTGCTCAATGACAGCGCACCTGTGCTGTTTGTCGAGCTTCAAGCCCGACAGCTGGACTACTGGAATGGCAAGGGAAAAGAGTCCACCCGCTGGACAGAACTGTCCGACACGTTGCGCAAGGCGCTGAACGTCCAAAAGGTCAAAGGTTGGGATTCAGCCGAATGCACCATGGCACGCGAGGTGTTCAAGGACCCGGACACGGCGACGCGGAAAAATGCGGACAGCCATTTGTCGTCGATCCAGGCCTGCCTGATCGACATCGACACGCAGGAAAACGATGTCGCCAACCACCTGCTGATAGCAGGTGCCCTGGTGCTCAAGGCCACCTTTCGCGAACGTGAACTGCTGACGATGTACACGATCGAGCGCGGCTACGAGTCATTCCGCTCGATGGCACAACTGGGGGAATCACTTCCGACACGACTGGGCGATCAATTGCAAGGACGCGCCATGAAATGGAGGCTTTATGAGCCACAGGGAAATATTTTCGATCACATGGCCTGGGCGCTGGTGTCGTCACAACTCGACGCCATAGATTCGTTGAGATTTCTTGAGGCTCCGCTTGATGATGACGTGGAACCAGAAACCGGGCTCGATACCCTTGAGCACGCGCGCCTCAATCAGCTCGTGGCGGCGATCCCCGAATGGCTGCGCAATGCCTCGACCCGTGACATACAAGACTACAGTCGCTACGTCACCGGGCTGGGCAATCTCTATCGCCAGCCCGGACACAAGGCCGCCAGAGACGAAATACCGTCCATCGGCAACCACGCGCAACGACTGATGCGCGAAGCAATCATTGCGGATCCAGTGGCGGTCGGTGCCGCAAACCTGCCACTGGACGAGCTTCAAATCAAACTCACCAACAGCTTTACCGTCGATAACCTCACGCTTCCCAATCCCCTTGACCACCGCATTGAAACACTCGCCGAGTTCGCCCTGGAGAACCAGGCGCCCTACCTCGCAACGCTGTCCTTCAAACATGGCCAGTCGGTTCCGGATTGGCTCTCCCCCGCCTTCCTCACCGCCGTCTCGGCGCGCGTCGATATCGGTGAGGCCTACCCAAAACTGATCAAGAGCCAGCTGATTGATAGCCCTGCACAGTCCCGAAGACAAGAAAGCTTCTACCGCGAACAGCTGCGTCTACTGTTGCCGCTGACGGCACTGGAAGCCAAGGTCAAACAGGAAAACGGCATCGATGAGCAAGGCTATCGATACCTTTGCGATCTGTTCGATCCCGTGGCCGAGACGTCGCAGGCCATCGCGATTTACCCGCTGTCGATGACGCCCCGGCATCGACTGATCAGCTCCAGCGATACGGTTTCAAACATGTTCATCATCAGCCCTCGCAATGCCGAAAACGGCGCGTGCCTGCTCTATCGTCCGATGTTCGATAAACCATTGTTGCAATTTCCGTCGCCACAGAACCTGCTGTACGCGCTACACCAACCCGGTGAACTTCGGGACTCGGTGCTGGCCTGGCTGTCCGACATGACACTGAGCTTTGAGTACGCCCAGTACGTTTTTCCGATCGGACTGCCTTCCCCTTGGCTCGTGGCAGAGCAATTGGTCAGCCCTTTGCAGCATAGCGACCGGTTCGGTCGCGTCGTTCTCAACAGTAACAAGATCACCGGCAACATCATGTCGACCCTGTTCAAGAGCAACGCCAAGGCGTTGGTCGAGCTTGCGGACCGCCAGTCCCAATCCAATGCGGAACGACGCTGGACCTTGCTCAAAGACAGTAGTTGGGCGTTGTTCAACGTCACCACAAATTTCCTCAGTGGCACGGTTGGAACCGCAGTCTGGCTTTGGCAGACCATCAACGAAATACAGCAGTCAATCGATGCCCATGAGAAAGGTGACACCCTTATCGAATGGACATCGGTGGGTGATATTTTATTGACCGTGGGCATCATTCTCAGTCATCACCTGGTGATGCGGCGCAGGGCGTTGTCAAGCAGGCCACGCAAGCCGCAAGCTGCGCAAGAGCCGATTCTTGGGCGATTACCCGCTGTTGTTGCGCTGAATCCAACCCCGATCACCTCTGAACTTCCACTTGCGCATTACAGTGCCCTCGAGATCGCCGGATCCGTTCCGAGACGAACACCTGCGATGCTGGGGATCTACCTCGACACCCTCAAGGTGGATGGGCCGGACCTCACTCATCGTGACCTGACAATCATCAATGAAGCCTCGACTCACCTTTATCAGCTCAACGAAAAAACCTATGCGAAGGTGGCCAACCGCTGGTTCAACGTCAAGGTAGACGCCGAGGGCCTTGTACACATTGTTCATCTGGATGACCCCGCCACGTCTGGTCCTTTGCTGGCCCGCACCGCCACGAATGAATGGGTGCTTGACCTGCGTTTACGCCTGCGCGGTGGCGGGCCCACAGGTCGTCTCAAGACCAGGAAAGCAGAAAAACTGAAACGCAAAAAAGAGCTAAGCGATGCGCTGCAAGTGTTCAAGTCAGCAGAAAAATCCACGACAGCCGACCTGAAAAAAGCGCAAGACGACATGCTGGCTGCGAAATCCGACGCCTATGGTCTCTTATCCAGACGGTATGTAGAAAAACTGGAGGGGATGATCAATGGCTATCAACAGGCGCTTGGACAGTTAGGTGAATGGCGTAACCTCGGGGGCTCGGAGGGTTACCTCTACGACTTGCTGCGCCTGAGCACCGAGTTGCAAAGAGACCTGTCGTTTTGGTTCACGATAAAAAAAATCGAGTACGCCCTGTTAACCGATGGACTGGCAGAAGCCACAACCCCCGAAACGCTGACGCAGCAGGTCTTTGTCGAGAAGATCAAGTTGGCGACCGAGTTGAGCCACCAAATGGTCGAGAAACTGAACCTGTCGAACGCCACACTTGAGGGCATCAGTGCGTCCGGGCGGGCGGGAATCACCCAAGCCATCGAGATCTCCCGGCTAATGCCATCGTTCACAGTGTTGCAACTGAAAGCCAACGAAATTGGCATGGCCCAGGAACTCTGCATGCAGGAGCAGGCCGGTTCGAGCATGTCCGAAGCCCGTGACGCCATCGGTAACATTCTGGTGAGCGCCGGCGAGGGCGCACATCAAATTGCGAACCTGGCAAAGGGGACCGCTGTCGCTACTGATTCCCCGAGCCCCATTGAAGTGCTGGATAATCTTGTCGAGGTCTTTGCCAACGCCGATCAGCGAATCCAGGAACTTCCTGAGACGTTCCCCGAGCTGTTCAAACAACTTCAACTCGATCATGTGCGCAAACTCATCAACGAGTTTGCCCAGGTGACGCAAGACCACCTTCATAAACTGCTGCCCGAGGAAAACCAGCCGGAACTCCCGGCTCCTGCGCGTGCGGGCACCTCGCGAGCACCGGTCAAAGTGAGCAAGTCCCGGCCCCGCGACCGCGGTAAAAATGAACCCGCTAAATCCCCGGACACGCCCCTCAAACCATTCAAAGCCACGACTCACCAACAACCCGCCCCGGTGCAACAAGACCTGGAAATCATCAACGATGGCCTGGAACTGAACCTCGATACCAACAGCTTTATAGAACGCACTCGCAAAGACGCTTTGCGCCCAAAACGCATACCCGTCGAAATGCAGGAGTTGTTCGAGCAGCGAGCACTCAAGCTGGAACAGAGTGCGAACAATGTCGAGCTGGCCATGAACCGGATCAAAAAAGCCGAAGGCACTCCCCCCGCCGTCGCATCACTTGGCCTTGAACTGCGCGAGGCGGCAACACGACTGCGCAAGGAAGGTGTTGGTGTTCGAGCCCGTTTGTACAAACAGCGAAAACCGGTACAAAGCGCTTTCAGATGGATGCATGAAAACCAGCAGGTTGAACTTCGCCGCGACAAGCAAGGCCGAATCCAGACGAAGCAGTTGGGCGACTATTTTCAGGAATACCGGATTCTGGATAAGACAAACAAAAACTCGGCGTTATGGGTCGCGCATTTCCACTACGAAACCTTGAAGAGTCCGGGCGATAAACCCAAGGCGGTCCACCTGAAGATTTCGGATGACTATCTGAAAACGCTCACACCCGAGCTGCAAGCGCTACTCAATACCGTCGAACCCATTGATGGCGTGCTGCGAAGAATAGTCAATCCCGAACTGCTCAAACTGTTTTTGGACCTGGAGCCCGCGCTACAGAACTGAGTAGCCTCTGCTCAGCGCCAGGCTTTTTCCAGACGCCGGAGTGCAGCAAGGATCGCCACTTCGGGCACCGCCGCAAAACCCAGGACCAGCCCGGCGCGCTGGTCCGGCGGCCGTTGCGAATCCGGTAACCAGTAGCTGCTGAGCGCATTGATCTCGACATCAACACTGACGGCTTTTTCCACCAGTTCGCGCTCGCGGGATTGAGACTCGACTGCCACCGTCAGATGCAGTCCTGCCGCGACACTTGGCAGACTGCCAATACCTGGAATGTTCTGCGGCCAACCTGCCAGCAATGTATTACGCCGGCTCAGGGCGGCACGGCGCATGCGGCGTATGTGTCGTTGAAAGTGCCCGGCGGCCATGAACTCGGCCATCACCGCCTGGGTGCTCACTTCGGAATGCCGGACGTCCACCGCCCGCCGCTGAGAAAACGCCTGCACCAGCGCCGGTGGCAACACCAGATAACCCAAACGCAATGCTGGGAAGGCGACTTTGCCAAAGGTCCCGACATACAACACCCGCCCCTGCCGATCGAGCGCCGCCAATGGTGCCAGTGGTGCGCCGCTGTAGCGGTATTCGCCATCATAGTCGTCCTCGACGATCCAGCCTTGGGTGCGCTCCGCCCAGGCGAGTAATTCAAGGCGTCTCGCCAGACTCATCACCACCCCTGTCGGGTATTGATGCGAGGGCGTGACATACGCCAGCCGACAATCACTTAACCCGGCCAATTCCCGGCAATCAATGCCTTCACTGTCCACCGCCACGCCGTGCAACCGCGCACCGGCCACGGCAAACGCATGCCCCGCCGCGCGATACCCCGGATTTTCAATTGCAACCCCGTCCCCAGGTTCCACCAGCAGCTGTGCACAAAGGCTAATCCCCTGCTGCGCGCCACTGGTGATCACTATTTGTTCAGCCGTGCATTGCATGCCCCGTGAACTGCGCAAATAGGCGGCGATGAGTCCGCGCAAACGCTCGTCACCCGCCGGATCGCCGTAACACAGCTGCTGCAAATCCGGTTTACGCCAGAAAGCCGCATTCAGCTTGGCCCAGACCTCGAAAGGAAACAGATCAAATGCCGGCACACCGACCCGAAATGCTCGGGGTGGTCCACTCGGCGGCAAGGCCAAATGGTTCTTTTCAACGCGCCCCAAGGCACCGCTGTGGATAACTTTACTGGATGAAACCACAGGTAAATCCAGCCGATTTGTGGATAAGGTTGTGGGTAACCCTGTTGACAACCCTGTGGATACTTTTGTGGATAATTTTTTCGCCGGGAACGCGGTTTGGGGCAATTGTGCGACGTAAGTTCCGTCTCCGACTCGACCTTCGATAAAGCCCTCGGCATAGAGTTGATCGTAGGCTCGCACCACACTGTTTCGGGAGATCGCCAGCGCTGCCGCCAGATCGCGACTGGCCGGTAATCGCGTGCCGCTCGCCAAGCGTCCGTCCAGCACTCTCAGGCGCAATGCCTGATAAAGCTGACGACTCAGCCCCTGACGGCGATCGAGTTCGATACCGGCGGGATTGAACGACAGGGAAAGCGGCGCATCCGGCATGGTAATGGACCTATGAAATTGGTCAGTAATGGCTCTTACAACAGACCAATAGCCTGCCTAGGATAGAGACATTCGCCAAGGAATTTTTCCATGTACAACCCCAGCAGCTTTGCCATCAGAGATTTGGATGAACTGCGGCAGCAAATCCTCGGTACCCGCCTTGCCATGGTGGTGACCCACGGCGAGCAAGGCCTGCAAGCCAGCCATCTGCCGTTGTTGTTCAAACCTGATGAAGGTCCCAATGGCACCCTATATGGCCACTTCGCCCGCGCCAATCCGCAATGGAAAGACTTGCAGGATGGCGCTGAAGCGCTGGTGATCTTCGCCGGTGCCGATGCTTACATCAGCCCGGGGTTTTATCCGAGCAAAGCCGAACACGGCAAAGTCGTGCCGACCTGGAATTACGTCGCCGTGCACGCCTATGGTACAGCCGACGTATTCACTGATGCCGAGCGCCTGCTCAACCTGGTCAGCGCACTGACTGATCGTCACGAAGCCGGCCGCACCCAGCCGTGGAAAGTCGCCGACGCTCCCGTCGACTACATCGACGGCATGCTCAAGGCGATTGTCGGGTTTGCCCTGCCTATCCAGCGTCTGGAAGGCAAACGCAAGCTCAGCCAGAACCGCAGCACCGAAGATATCGCCGGTGTGCGCGAAGGGCTCGCCGCCAGACCCGATGTGCACGATCAGGCTCTCGCCCACTTGATGCGTTAAGGAATGAACATGAGTCAGATTGAAATTCGCCAGGTCAGCGCCGACGACCATGCCGCCTGGCTGCCGCTGTGGCAAGCCTACCTGCGCTTCTACAACACCGAGTTGCCTGACACGGTCACTGGCAGCACTTGGCAGCGCATGCTCGACTCGACTGAACCGACACATTCGGCGTTGGCGTGGATCGATGGCAAAGCGGTCGGCATGGTGAACTTCATCTACCATCGCTCGAACTGGAGCATCGAAAACTCCTGCTATCTTCAAGACCTGTTGGTGACGCCAGAAACCCGCGGCACCGGCGTCGGCCGCAAACTCATCGAATTTGTCTACGCCACCGCCAAAACGGACGGTTGCGGTAAAGTCCACTGGCTGACCCACGAAACCAATGCCACCGCGATCCAGCTCTACGAGCGCATCGCCGAACGCCCCGGTTTCATCCAGTTTCGCAAAGCCCTTTAAGGTTCAAGGAGAACACCATGTCGACTTCACTCGCGGAATGGAAAGGTGCACCGGCGCCCACCGTTCAAACGATCGAAGGGCGTTTCATTCGCCTGGAAAAACTCGACCCGGCGCGTCATGGCGAAGGCTTGTTCAACGCCTTGCAAGGCCCCGGTGCCGATCCGAAGCTCTGGGACTATTTGCCTTATGGGCCTTTCCCGGAGCGTAGTGCATTCAACGATTGGCTGAACAACCATGCGGCCAACAGCGACCCGTATTTTTTCAGCGTGATCGACCGTGTCAGCGGTGAGGTGCAGGGAATTCTCAGCCTGATGTCGATTGTCCCGGCACAAGGTCGCATCGAAATCGGCCATGTAACCTTCGGCGCACCGATGCAGCGTTCACCGAAAAGTACCGAGGCGATTTACCTGCTGGCCAAGGAGTCGTTTGCGCTGGGCTATCGCCGCCTGGAGTGGAAGTGCAACAACGGCAACGCCCGCTCCAAATACGCGGCCGAGCGATTGGGCTTCAGTTTTGAAGGGGTTTTCCGCCAGCACATGGTGGTCAAGGGCCAGAACCGGGACACCGCGTGGTATTCGATGCTGGACTCGGAGTGGCTGGCGATTGGCGCGGGGTTTGAGCGCTGGCTGAGCGTTGAGAACCAGACGGGATCGGGGCAGGTGAAAACGTTGGTGGAGTGCCGCGGGTAAGCACATAGGGTTTTTCGTCGTACCTGTGGCGAGGACTCCCTCGCCACAAATTTTGTGCTGTTTTGTCAGCTCAAGTCGCGCCGGATCCGCACTACGCCCATCTCCAGACCAAACGGTCTGAACACTGCATTCAGCGACTTTAGCGTTTGATTCCCTTCCCCATGTTCGATATGCACCAGCGTGCGCACCGAAATTTTGCACATTTTTGCGAATTGGGTTTGATGCAGCCCCGTGACTTCGACTCGTAACCGGCGAACTGCTTCGCTGATCTCAAGCGTGCCTTGAGCCAGCGCTTCCTGAATGCTTTCTATAAGCACAGTGCGTTCGGCAACAGTCATGCTCATTTCAGGCCCCACTCTTTCAATCTCTGCTCCAGGTTTCTCAATGCAATTTGCGGGTGATTCATCGTCACCGCTGGCAAGCCGCTAGGCGCGAGAATATCGGGGAGTGCCATGAGACGCTTCGCATCCTCCCGCAGTCGCTCAAAGGGCAAAATAATTCAGACACTTCGCGCCAAGCATTTTGGGCCGGCGCAGATGAGTTTTTATTGAGCATCGACTTGCCGCGGCTCGATTTTTTGTAAGAAAAGGTCGTTGGTTCGAAGCGTTAAAAATCACTGCGCCCCAACAGTGGAAGATTTTCTGCATGGAGCAATCTGACACCGCCTGCATACCCTCCAGAACCGCCTGACATCCGTAACAAAGGCCAATATTTAGAGTTTGACCTCAACTCCAACGAGGTCAAACCCGATGTCCATTCAACACACATTTCGCCCACAAAACCTGGCATTGGCCATTGCGCTTGCGCTGGGATGTACTGAATTCACAAATGCGCAAGAACTGGCAGAGCAAACGGAACCGGTGAGCCTCGTTGAGGTAACCCAGCCTTCAGAAGCCACGCCAGCAGACCCGCTTGCCCGGCTTCAAGCCTTTAGTGGCGCCGCCAGCACATTCACGTCCGAGATTGATTCGCCTCAACCCGCACTCCGGGGTGTTTCCGTGAAGCCGCAAGATCGGGATGACCTGATCATCGTCAGAAACGGTGGCAGCTTCGAAGGTCGCATCGACGGCGGTAATGGAACCAACGTTATCCACCTCATCGGTACCGATGGCGGCCAGTTGGGGAACACCCGTAACGTCAACAGTCTGTACGTTTCGCACGGATCCTGGACGGCAACCAGTTCAGGAGATTTCAAAGACGAAGTTGCGGTGTTCAATGACGGCATTCTGATCAATAACGGAAAAATCATAGGCAGGGCGACTGCGGCCGGGCAACTTTTCAACAATGGCGAGATAAAGGGGGTTGTGACGGTAGCGAACGGTGGTCAGTTTGCAGGCAAAGGTACGGTCGGCGGTCTGGATGTTCTGGGTCAGATCAACATCGATAAATTGCACGGCGCGCCAATGGTCAAGGGCAACTTGAAGCTTTCCGGCACTGGCGTACTTGCTTACGAGGTCTCTCCGGACGGCCATGGAGAGACCATCAGGGTCAGTGGTACAGCAAGCCTCGGTGACGCAACCCTGAAAATTATCGCTGCGCCGGGGGACCTCCCGCAAAGCAGTGAATACACGATCATCGAGGCAAAAAAGGTCACAGGCGAGTTTGGCAAAATCGTCAACGAGCTGGCATTCATGACCGCGACTCCCCATTACAAGCCAAAGACCGTCGGCCTGACCTATTCTCGAAACGATGTACCTTTCGAGAGCGTCGCAGACACCGATAACGGACGAGAAGTCGCACGAAGTATCGAAGAGCCGATAGAAATACCGTCAGAGCTGACTCCCTCTGACAATGCGTTTACCGTTTCGGAAGGACTGCATACACCGGTAAGCAGCCCCGAACCACCAGCGGTGGCCCGCCCCATCATTAACGAGCGAGAAGTCGCTCAGAACATCGTAGAGCCGATGGATATACCACACGCGCCGGCGCCAGCTGACAATGCATTAACCGTTTCAGAGGCACTGAATACACCGGTAAGCACCGATACGTCCCTCCCCGCCACTGCGCCGATGAATACAGCTGAAATACCATCGACAGCCGTAACCGACGAGCCCGTCACGGCGTCAACCCCACCCGCCGCTACCCATCCTGTAACTACCGCGCCAAAACCATCCAGCCCTACAAACGCAGCTGTCGCGGCTCTGCTCGGTAGCGACACAGTTACGGCGTCTCATGCAATTGAACAGCTGGCGGCAGGTAATAACGCCAACCTCGCGAAGGCGACGTTGAACAGTGACAGCCCCATCAGCGCAGCCATGCTCTCGGCCATGCGCCAGCTCGACAGCACAGCCGTATTTGGCAACCAGAGAAATACACCGCGTGTAGCCGCCGGAAGTGAAAACAACGGCAGGGTCTGGCTACAGGCGCTGGGCTACGGTGGAACACTGGATAGCGATAACGACGCTCTTAAATTCTCGACACACGGTCTGGTACTGGGCGCAGATTGGGGAATCGATGAGCAATGGCGCATCGGTGTGCTGGGTGGCAAATCCGAAACGCGACTGGACAGCCGCGGCCTCGACGGCGATCTCGACAGCTGGCACGTGGGCGCCTATGCCCTGCGCCAGGACGGCCCCATGTCAGTACGCCTTGGTGCGAGGTACAGCAATCACGACGGAAAGACAAAACGCCGGGTTGCCTTCAAAGGTTTCAGCGACCGCCCCGAAGGCGCTTACGACGCCAATACCCAGCAGGCGTTCGCGGAAGTCGGCTACAACCTGGGCAGCGCCAACGCCAGCATTGAACCATTCGCCGGCCTTGGCTATCAACGCTATCAGCGAGACGGTTATACGGAGAAAGGAAGCGCGGCTGCGCTGAAAGTCCACGCTCAAACCCAGAACAACGTGAACAGCACACTTGGCCTGCGACTGGCAAAACTCAATGTCCTGGATAACGGCATGCAACTGACACCACGATTCAGTGCCGGTTGGAAACACACATTCGGTGACGTCGAGAGCAAGACCAGCCAAAGCCTGGTAACAGGCGGGAAAGACTTCGTCGTTTCCGGTGCGCCGCTGGATCGCGATAGCTTGCTGGTCGATGCAGGCCTGGATCTCGGTTTGTCAGCCAAACACACCTTGGGCGTCAGCCTTAACAGCGAATTCGGCACCGACAGCCGAAACCATGGCGTAACGGGTCAGTGGCGGATGAGCTTCTGATCAACGGCTGACACACTGCAGACACTGTGGGAGCGAGCCTGCTCGCGATAGCGGAGTATCAGACAATGATGCCGCTGAATATCACATCGTATTCGCGATCAGGCTTGCTCCCACATTAGGCGAGTGGAAAATCGGGCGAAAAAAAAGGGGAGCACATGCCCCCCCGAGGTTTAAAGCGTTGTATCGAGGCTGTTAAATCAGCCTTCGATCTCGATCAGGATTTCGCCCGGATTCACCCGGTCGCCCTTGGCCACGTGGATGGCGGTGACTTTGCCGGCGATGGCCGATTGGACTTCGGTTTCCATCTTCATGGCTTCGGTGATCAGCACGGCTTGCCCTGCTTTCACGGTGTCGCCTTCCTTGACCAGCACATCGACGATGTTGCCCGGCATGGTGGTGCTGACGTGACCCGGCGCGGTGGC
>Ga0065714_10064647_pt1 | contig 26133 bp, 15 predicted proteins | sample MisRhiReplicate2_FD_59101 | JGI IMG/M metagenome (GOLD analysis project Ga0065714, IMG submission 59101) | Miscanthus rhizosphere microbial communities from Kellogg Biological Station, MSU, sample Rhizosphere Soil Replicate 2: eDNA_1 v2... | ecosystem: Host-associated > Plants > Roots >... | reverse complement strand
ATCTGAATTAAATTTTATTAGAATTTAATTACAGCATTCATTTTTTCATTTTCTTCGTTTACTAACTCGTCGTCAACAAGAATTTTTCCTGAATGCTCATCAATGATGATTTTCTTTCTCTGAGCAATTTCCATTTGCTTTTGTGGCGGAATTGTGAAGAAAGAACCTTTCGGAGCACCTCTTTCAAGACCTACAACTGCAAGACCTGTGGAAGAATTAGCTCTGATTCTGTGGTAAGAAGCCAATAATCTTTCGTCGATTTTAGAAGCAAACTCTTCAGATTTTGTGATCAGATACTCTTCTTCTTTCTGAGTTTCAGAGATCAGACCTTCCAATTCTTCTTTTTTGAATTTAAGGTGATTTTTAAGATCATCGATTTTAGAATTCAACTCGTTTAAAGTTTCTTCTTTGTGACCGATCTTAGCTCCGAATTCTTTAATTCTTTTTTCAGAAAGCTGAATCTCAAGTTCCTGATATTCAATTTCCTTTCCTAAAGCTTCAAATTCTTTATTGTTTCTTACGTTATCCTGTTGAGATTTGTATTTATCGATTAAAGTTTTTGCGTGGTTGATCACCTCATTTTTGTTGCTGATCTGATCATTCTGCTCTTTAATCTCTGCGTGAAATTTTTCCGCTCTCTTTTCCAGGCCTTCAATCTCAATTTCAAGATCTTCAACCTCGATTGGCAACTCTCCTCTTGTATTTCGGATCTCATCCAATCTTGAATCGATGATTTGCAAATCGTATAAAGCTCTTAATTTTTCTTCAACTGAAATTTCGGTGATTTTTGCCATATCTATAGGAAATAATTTACTGGGTTTGTTTTTTCACTAGATTTTAAGACTGCAAATGTACTAAATTTTTGTGACAAAATTTCAAATAATTGTTGACTTACCAATTGCTCCGATTCGTAATGACCGATGTCGCAAATCAGCATTTTAGATTCTGCCAGAAAATAATCGTGGTATTTGAGATCTCCCGTAAGATACGCATCACATTTTTTTGAAAGTGCAGCTTTTATCCCGCTTGCTCCGGAGCCGCCCAAAACACCTACTCTTTTGATTTTTTTATTGTTTAAATCTGAATGTTTAATGATATTTAAATTAAATTTTTCCTTTACAAAATTCAGGAAATCCTTTTCATCTATTTCAGTTTCAAACTCGCCGTACATTCCCAATCCTGAATATTGATTATCATTTTCCAGCTGATAAATCTGATGTGCTACTTCTTCATAAGGATGTGCAGATTTCATGGCAGTAACAATTTGATTTTGTTTAAAAGATTCAAAAATCACAGAAATCATTTCTTCGTCGGCATTTTCACGAACATTTTGCTCTCCAGAAAAAGGATTTGAACCTTCGATCGGTCTGAAAGTTCCTTTTCCTTCTATTTTAAAACTGCATTCGTCATAAAATCCGATATTTCCGGCTTCTGCAGAGAAAAGTGCTTCTTTTACATTCTCAGAATGATCTTTTGGAACAAAAACGGTCAATTGTTTTAAATTATTTTTTTTAGGCTGAAGGATTTTCAGATTTTTCAGCCCTAAAAGATTGCAGATTCCGGCATTCACTCCATGAAAATCATTATCAAAAGCTGTATGGATGGCATAAATTGCCACTTTGTTTTCTATTGCTTTTAAAACAGCTCTTTCAACATAATTTTTACCGGTCAGAGATTTCAAACCAGAAAAAATAATCGGATGAAAACATACAATTAAATTACAGTTTCTGTGAATTGCTTCATCTACAACATTTTCCAGGGCATCATGACAAACCAGAATACCGGAAACGTTGCGTTCTGGTAATCCACAAAGAAGTCCTACGTTATCAAAGTCTTCTGCCTGTGAAATGGCAATGTGTTTTTCTATCTCTGCAATTACTTTTTGTATTGTCATTTTATTATGTATGTTTGTTACGAAAATAGGGATAATTTGCTAAATTTAAAAAAAACTCTGATCATGGAGAAAGAACACAATCTTGTTCCGGGAGATAAGCTCTGGAAAAGATTCCTGTACCGCGTTATTTACCGCTCAGATACAAAACTGGGCAAATTGTTTGACGTTGCACTTCTCTCTCTTATTCTCGTGAGCACTTCTCTCATTATGATGGAAAGTATCCCGAAGCTCGACAAAAAGTTTCATGTTTATTTTATTATTTGTGAATGGATCATTTCTGTAATTTTTACTGCAGAATATTGGATGAGAATAGCTGTTGTAAAAAATAAAAAGCACTATATTTTCAGCTTCTTTGGGATTATAGATTTTCTTTCACTGGTTCCTTTTTATCTGAGCTTCTTTTTTCCTGTTACCAAATATTTTCTGATTTTCAGAATGCTGAGAATGCTGAGGATTTTCAGGATTTTTAATTTGCTGGATTTTATGAATGACGGCTTTGTGATAATGAGAGCCTTAAAAAACAGTTCAAGAAAAATTTATATTTTCCTTTTATTTTTAATTATATTTTCGGTTATCGTCGGCTCGCTAATGTTTATGGTGGAAGGCGGAAGACCAGGTTTTGAGACGATTCCGCAATCGATTTATTGGGCTGTAGTAACAGTAACGACTGTAGGTTACGGAGATGTTTCTCCAATTACACCGATGGGAAAATTCTTTGCGGTGATACTCATGTTGGCTGGTTATTCTATCATTGCGGTTCCTACAGGAATTGTCACTGCCGAAATGAGAAACAAACGACAGAACCTGGAATTGATCTGTGAACGGTGCGGAAATGAAGATATTGATGATGATGCTAGGTATTGCAAACAATGTGGCAAGAAATTAGCATAGTATCTCTTATCAAATAATATATTAATCTAAATATCTAAAAAATCATGGAACCACAAAAGAAAAACAAGCCCAACAGTTTAGTGATTATCTTATTCGCTTTAGTTATTTTAATGATCATTATCTATTTTATACTCGTTATGTTTTTCCCTACAGTATTTGACCTTATGAACACGGGAGACATAAAACCAGTACCACCTTCAGAATAAATCAATTTTACACATATCAAAAAAGGATGCAGTTAATCATTTACCTGCATCCTTTTTTACTTTTTATCTGATCCGATCTATTTTTTAATAATTTTTACGGATTGTTTAGAACCATCTTTCATTATCAAAGTTACAATATACATCCCGGATTTCAAATCATTTAAATGAATAACTGAATCCGGATTTTCAATAGTTTTCACAGTCCTTCCAACCATATCTGTCACAGAAATAGATTTTATATTTTCAGCATCCGAAATATTGATCACCTCAGAAAATGGGTTTGGATAAACTTTCACTTTCGTCTTTACCTGCGAAATTTCTGTAGTTGCGAGGAAATCTGACACCATATTAATTGTGAAAGTGTCTTCCAGTTCATTCTCAGTATCGTCATAATGACCAACGTTTACATAGTATGTAGTTCCTAAAATAGTAGGTACAGAAAGTATTTCCGTTTCGCCATCACCGCCACTGTCTTCAGTATCTATACAAGTAAGTGAGGAACAGCTTCCTGTAAACACACCTACTTGCGGATCAAAAGAACTTCCTGTTGGCAATGATACGATAACATCAACATTCCCTCCATTTCCTACAAAACTGAACCATGTTCCGTCATTCATTCCATCTGTACAGGTTGTTAAAAATCCTGAATTATTAGTAGCTCCTAAAGCATCATTCTGAGTATAAGAATATGGAAAAGAAGTTGCAGACAAAGCTCCGGAACACGCATCATTTGCAGGCGGTGGCGGAATCGTTCCTACACAGATATCAAAACTCTGATTGCTTCCTGCACCATCATAACTGTAAACCCTGACATAATAAGTTGCTCCAACAGTCAATCCTGTAACCATAGAAGAAGCCGGATCGGAACATAAAATACTGTTCAAATTACCACAAGTTCCGCTAAAAACCTGAAAATAAAGATCATCATTATTTGTTGTACCTATGGATTCAATATTATTAAGAGAAATTTTATGTGAAGTTGATGTAGCGACAAATTTAAACCAAACATCATCATCAGGATCTCCATAACAAGGAGCGGCAGCCAGTCCTGAACTTGTTGCTCCTAAAGTATAGCCTTGTGTAGAAGCCGTACAGACTGCATTAGGATTAACAGTTAATGTAATTGCATTGGCACATTCATCGTTTGCAGGCTGTCCCGGTGTTGTTCTAAACATCACTGATGAGCATCCCTGTGATTCTCCTGAAGCGTTTACTGCAACTACTTTTATATAATAAATGGTGTTCGACGCCAAAGTTACGGGAAGTAAAAGACTATTGGTAGTAACAGATTGTTGATTGACGACATTTGAACCACCACTCGTTGTACCTACAGAAACTTTATAGCTTGTTGCTCCCGCAACTGTATTCCATTCGATAGTCGGTGACAACGGGATATAATTTGCATTATTGGAAGGATAAGCAACATCCGGACAAGCAATAGTTGAACTTGCATTTAAACCATTAAAAGTAATCACAGATTTTTTGTTATCTAAAGATCCACCCGGAGGAAATGAAGGATTTGGATTCGTATTATCATTCTGATAATACAGAATTGAACCCGGATTGGAATCATACCCATAAAAAGCATCATCAAAACCATTCTCATCATAGCCTGCAGAATTTTCTTCGGCAGCAACTACCAAGTTATTCAAATTATTATAGGCGAAAGGCACTGGAAAAACAATTGTCACGACTCCGTTTACATTCGTAACCGTTCCTGAAAAAACCTGCGTGAGCTGAGAAACAGGAATCCAGTCTGAGCTGGATGTAAAAGTAGTTTTTGAAGTGGTTCCCAGATATATTACCCAACTTGAAGAATTGATAATACTCGATGACGGACTCAGATAAAACTTAAGACCTGTAATATTTCCTGCCGCATTCGCATTGATCTCGTTTTTTGTGAAGATTTGCTGAACATACGAGTATTCATAATAAGTACTTATTGGTGCAACCCCGACTGTAGTACTTCCTGCACCCAAAGTAATTTGGGCATTTAAAGCCATATTTAATAAAAACAGGCATAAAAGTAAAATTTTTCTCATAACCGAACACATTAACTATATGAATACGAATTTATAACATTTTAATGGTTTATGATTTGAATTTTTCAACAATAATTAGTTACAAAAACAATAATGACGATCAAAAGACCGTCATTATTAAATTAAATAAATATTTAAGTATTTATTTTTTAATTGCTTTGATTGTTTGCTTAGAGCCGTCAATCATGGTAAGTACCACTAAATACATTCCGGAATTTAATTCGCGTAATTGAAGATCAGAGCTCGGTTTCTCAAATGTTTTAACTACTCTACCTGCAATATCAACTACAGAAACTGATTTCACATCCTTCACATCTGAGATATTTAAAACATCTGAGAATGGATTAGGATATGCTTTTATGTTATTTTTAGTTAAAGTATTTTCTACTGTAGACAAAGAAGACTGGGTAACTGCGAAGTTATCAACAAAGAAATCATTATCCTCTGGATCATCTACTGTACCTTCCGTAGCGAAAATAGCAAATTTCATTTGGTTAGTTCCACCAGTTACAGTATATGTAAACTGAGTAGAAGTATTTGAGATAACTGTAGATGCATTCCATGTTTGAATAGCCGTCCAGGTTGATCCGTTGTCATTTGACATCAAAGCTTGTATCACATCGTCAGATCCCAGAGTTGAAGCATTTGTTGTATCCCACGCCGTCATTCCATAATCAAATTTCACGTCATAAGAAGCTCCTGATAAATTGAAAGTAGGTGATATTAACCAACCGGTTTTATTATCAGAATATAAATTGATTTTAGCTGCTCCTGTTGTACCATTATTAAGGAATCCATCTTCAACCCAATGATCATTATTACCCGTTGATCCGCCACTTGCAGAACCTCCTGAAGCCTGCCCCCAACAAGATGTTGTTATACTTGTGAAGTCATTTGTATAATTTGGAGTAATCGCTGCACATGCTGTAGTGAAACTTCTTACAGAACAAGAATTTGACGTAACACCACCTGCCCCATAAGCATTAACGATGTAAAAATACTCAACATTATTAGATAAAGGAGCAGTAAACGTGTAAGAAGTAACATTCCCTAAATCAATATTATTAAGAACATCTGAACCTCCCGATGTAGTTCCTACCGTAATCCTGTAACCTGTAGCTCCAGTCATAGCTGTCCAATTGATTGTAGGGGTTACTGACATATTGGTAATTCCATCTGCAGGTCCCATAACAACCGGGCAGAAAGATTCAGTTGTGAAAGTAGCAGCTGAAGACCATGCACTTTTATCTGTCGCAGTACATACTGATCGTACCCATACATAATATGTGGTGGATGAAATTAATGATGAAAGATCGACAGTGGCACTGCTCGCAGTTCCTGTAGCAACCGTTGTTGAAGTTGGAACCGTATTGGTTGTTGATAAATAATATTCGTATCCATTGGATGGCGCAGGGGTTGAAGCAGTCCATGATGCTGTCGCAGTAAATGCGGTAACCGCTGTCACACCCAAAGCAGTTGGCTCAACACAAGAAGGATTAACTTCTACAAGAATATCATCAACATACAAATTAAACATATTTGCATCCGAATAAACATTAAATCCAAAGTAATACACACCACTTGACGAAGGAGTAAATGTATAAAAATCTGTAACTGGGCTCAAAACGTCAATAATATTGGTATAATCATGCAAAACGTTAGTCTGTGATGCAGGAGTTGCTGCACTGCCGTAAGTAACTTTCATTTTTTCAGAATAACTAGCGCTGTTATTCCCATAGTTATACTTTATTCTATAAGTTGTACCAGCAACCAAATTAATTCCCTGAGTAAAGAACCACGAATTAGCTGCTTCCTGATAATTATAGTTATACGCTAATGTATTATTTGTGAAACCATTTCCAGGATCAAAACTTACAGTCCAGTTATTACCGTTTCCTGCATTTGTTACAGCCGTACAAATAGGCATTGCCGGAGGTGTTGTATTTTCAAAGTCTAAAGAATAAGGAACGTTTGCAGCAACACAAGCGGTAACAAAACAGCTACTGATCCATACACTTGCATCAGTCGCTGTACATTTTGATCGTACCCAAACACAGTAATTACTTCCCGGAGTTAACGAAGTTATTGTAGCACTCGGTACAGAGGAAGTCATATTTGGAACTGTTGTCGCATTTGGTATAACCCCTGCATTGCTATAGAAGATATCATAGCCTGATCCCGGTAGCGTAGAAGGCGCTGTCCATGAAAGATCGATACTGGTCGCGGTTATATTTGAGGTAGTCAAATTTGATGGCGCAATACAAGTAGGCGGCGCAGTCACAATAAGTTTATAATCATGCGCTTCTCCATAACCACTAGTATCACAAGGTATTGGATCAATATTCCAACGGTCTGCAACTCTGAGTCTGTACGTTCCTGCCGTAACAGCAGCAGGTAAAGTAATTGTACCATTTGTAGTCATCGTACTGCCACTTGATCCTGAACCAATCAGTTCTGTCGATTCATCAAAAGTACCGTCATTATTAAAGTCTGCCCAAATTTTCACAAACTGACCTTCGTAGTTATGTGTTGCAGAAAAAGAATATGTAACGGTAGGCGCTAACGTAATGGTTTGCGTTGCGTAATAATCACCATAGGTTCCTGATGAGCAACCAGTACCAAGATGACTGAATCCTGAAGTAGAGATTGTAAAATCATCTATTTGATCCCCACCACTACATCCACTTTGATAATCCGGAGTACAATAGGTTTGAGCACTTATTCCAATCGCAGAAAGGAGAAGCACAAAAAAGTAAGCTTTTTTCATTAACAGTTATTTTTTTAAATTGATAATTAAAATTAGATAAAGTTTTCGAGTTACCAAAACAATAACATTTTTATCATATAAACAATAACGATATAAATAAAATTAAAAAAAAGCGGCATTTTTAATTTATTAATTGTACAAAAGAAGAGAGGCAGCCATATGGCCACCTCTCTTAAAAAAAATTTAGGAAATTTTATTTCTTAATTGCTTTAATAGTTTGCTTAGAACCATCATTCATATTAAGTATAACTACATACATTCCAGATTTCAATTCTCCTAACTGAAGAGAAGAACTTGGTTTTTCTATAGTTTTTACTAATCTTCCAGCAATATCAACCACTGAAACAGATTTCACGTTTTTCACATCTGAGATGTTTAATACATCAGCAAATGGATTTGGATAAGCTGTAAGATTATTCTTAATCTGACCAGCTTCTGAAGTTGACAAACTTGCATCATAAGCTGAGATTTGGAAAGTACCGTTATTTGCAGAACTATAATTCCAAACACCTATTAATAGAGTTTGACCTGGAGTAATTCCATTTGCAGCTGTTAAGTTTAAAAGTGAGAAGTTTCCGTCAGTAGAACTATCATCATCACAACCTACAGAAGTTAAAGTGCCACAAGAACCCGTATAAACACCTAAAACTGTATCTGTAACAGAAGATCCTGCTACTGATTTAGTTTCGATAGTAATATTTCCACTTGCAGGTACAACTACTGAATACCAAGTATCAGCAAACCTTGTTGTTTGACAAGCTGTTGTAGCTGTAGTATCACTTGTAAGTGTAGCACCTATAGTCGTTCCGGTTACAGGATTTTGAGCAAATGCAGCACCTGGAGTTATTGATGTAGGAGCTGTACAATTGTCATTTGCTGGTGGTAATGCTAAAGTTGTAAATGTTACTATAGTCGTCCAAGGAGATTGACTTGAACCACAATTTGATCTTACCCAAACATAATAAGTTGTTGCTGGAGTAAGTGGAGACAGAGGTGTCGTCGTTGCTGTAACACTTAATGTTGGTGTTGTTGTAGCCGTTGGAGCTGTATTAGTAGTGCTGTAATAAATATTATATCCACTTGCTGGTGCAGTCGCTGGTGCAGTCCAAGCTAAAGTAGCACTATTAGTAGTAATTGCTGATGCAACAACCGATGTTGGCTCTAAACAAGCCGGAATCGGCTCAATACTAATATCATCAAAACGAACAGATCTATAAGTACCACCTCCTGCATGTCTTAGAGCTAAATACTGATTTGTTCCTGCAGGAATATTTACAGTATATTGAGTAAGTGTTGTTGTTAAATTTATTGGGCTACCAATGGCAACAAACGTACTTGCATCAGTAGGATCTGATAAAGTTCCAACTTCCATAGTATATGAACTTCCGCCAGCATTTGCAGAGAAACGAACTCTATTGTTTCCGTTTGTCAAATTTGTAGTCTGTGGAGACACTAACATTCCGCCTCCTGTACTTGCAGCATCACTATATATATAATAGCCATTAGGTGCAGATGTGAAAGCAGTCGTACTCACATATCCATATCCAGCCCATCCAGATGGCTCAAGATATCTCCAACAAGTAGGAGCATTGGTATTTGTAGAAGATCCTACAGCAGTAGTATCAAAGTTTTCTGCATATGGAGCTGTAATCGCCGTACAAATTGTAGTAAAGTTTCGTTCTGTACAACTTGTAGAAGAAGTTGTAGCATTATAAGAAGTTACAGTATAATAATACTTAGTAGATGAATTCAGTGGTGTTGCAAAAGAATATGTCAGTACATTTCCAACATCCTGATTATTTACAATATCTGTACCTCCAGTTGTTGTTCCAACTTTAATTTTATAACCAGTAGCTCCATTTATAGCAGCCCATGTGATCGAAGGAGACAATGGGACGTCTGTTGCATTTGCTATAGGAGCAGAAACAGTAGGACATGGTATATTTACAGTAGTGAATGATCTTTCCACGCAATTTACTGACGGAATAGTTCCATTGTAAGCCGTTACTGTATAAAAATATTGCTTATTATATTCAAGCGATGTCGAAAAAACAAAGCTAGTCACATTACCCAGATCCTGACTATTTATTATATCAGTTCCTCCGGCTGTTGTACCAACTGAAAGTCTATAACCTGTTGCATTACCTATTGTTCCCCAAGTTATTGTTGGGGTAACAGAAACACCTGTTGCTGCGGCAGATGGCGAAGTAACCGAAGGGCAGCTAGGAATAGGACTAGGAGTAAGACCAAGCAAGGTAACAACAGACTGTGTTGCAGATCTTGTACCAGTTTGTGTAATTGATACAGGATTAGGGTTTGTAGAATCGCTTCTATAATACAAAGTCTTATTAGATCCATTTGAATATGTGTAAAAATGTTCTCCACCGTCATCTCCAGATTTATTTTCATCTACAGCAATTACCAAATTATTTACGTTATCATAAGCAAATGGTGTTGAAAAAGTAATCTCCACAACTCCCGCATTATTGGTTGCTACTCCACTAAAAACCTGTGTAAGTGAAGTTGTAGGAATCCAGTCGGTTGCAGAAGAGAAATTTGTTTTGTTTGTTAATCCTACGTAAACTACAACTTCATTTGAGTTAGTAATTACTTGTGATGCTCCCAAATAAAACTTGAGCCCCGTTATACTTCCTGCAGCATCTGCGTTTATATCGGTCTTTGTCAAGATCTGCTGAGTATAGCTATAGCCATAATATGTACTCCAAGGTACAGTAGCAACTGACGTGGATACTCCACCACTTGTAGTACCAGATCCCAAAGTGACCTGAGCAGAGATTAATGTACCTATAAATAAAAGGTACGTTAGTAAAAGTTTCTTCATACTTAGTTAAATTAAAATTAGGGGGCGAAATTACTAAATATTTGCAATATACATTGAAAATTATCTTAAATTTTTATATAAATTTCAATAAATAACAAAATCTACTAAAGATTTTCAAACAAACATTTGATTTTTTTAACTAATTTTCCAAAAAACAATTAATATGTTTTCATCAAGAATTACTTAAAACATATTAAATACCAGAATAATAACTTCTTTAAGATTTGCCCAAATTCATAATAATTCAAAAAAAAACAGCGGCTATTTATAGCCGCTATTGATTAATATTAAAAAATACAATATTATTTTTTAATTGCCTTTATAGTTTGTCTGGAACCATCATTCATATTAAGAACAACTATGTACATTCCAGATTTCAATTCTCCTAACTGAAGAGTAGAACTTGGTTTTTCTATAGTTTTCACTATTCTTCCCGCAATATCCATTACTAAAATTGATTTCACATTAGCTACATCTGAAATGTTTAATACATCAGCAAATGGATTTGGATAAACTTTGATCTTGTCATTCAATTTCACCACTTCTGATGTCGATAAACTCGCATCGTAAGCAGAAATTTGAAAAGCACCATCAACTGCAGTTGAAAACCTCCAAACACTTATATACAATATAGCTCCAGGAGTTTGACCCGTTAATACTAATTTAGAAAAATTACCATTTCCATCATCATCGTTACAACCTAAAGATGTGGTTGATGTACAATCTGCAAACACAGATACAACCGTATCTAATAAAGGAGAACCTGTAACTGCATCTGTTTCAATTGTTAAATTACCTGAAGCTGGCACAATTACACTATACCATACATTTCCTCCAACATTTGTTGGTGTAGCTAAACAACTTGCCGTTAAAGCTGGTGTATTAGCAGAACTAACTGTTGTTCCTGTTATAGCATTCTGAACGAAAGTTGCTCCTGGAGTTAAACCAATTGCACCTGAACAATTATCATTTGCTGGTGGTGGTGGTGGTGTTCCTACACAGATATTAAAACTATTGCTATATCCTGCACCATTACTGTTATAGACTCTCACATAATAAGTTTGTCCTAATGTTAAACCAGTAGCAGTTGTAGAGGTTGAGGTACCACAAACAACACTTGTTAATGTTCCACACGCTCCACTAAATACTTGAGTATATAAACTTGTAGAAGATGTACTTCCCGTAGAAATTACATTTGATAAAGCAATAACATGTGATGCATTTGTTGCTACAAAAGAGTACCAAACATCATCATCTGCCGTACCTGTACAAGGAGAAACTGCAATAGATGAATTCGTTGCACTAGATGTAGTTCCGGAAGTTGTAACACCACATAAAAGATCAGGATTCACAGTCAATGTAACAGCATTTGCACAGTTATCATTTGCCGGCGAAACTGGAGTAGTAACACAAATATTAAACGAATTGGCATAACCCGCTCCATTACTATTATAAACTCTTATATAATAAGTATTACCAACCGTCAAGCCGGTAAGCTGTGCGGGTGTAGCAGAAGATGTATCACAAATAATACTTGTTAATGACCCGCAAGTACCACCTAAAACCTGTAGGTATAGTGACGTTGAAGAAGTAACTCCTACAGATACAACATTTGTCAAAGCCACAGTATGCGTTGCAGAGGTAGCTACAAATGAATACCAAACATCATCATCTGCCGTTCCTGTACATGGAGAAACAGCAATGCCAGAATCAGTAGCAGATAAAGTAGTTCCGGCTACAGGATTAGCACATAAAGATCCGGTACTTACTGTTAAAGATGTCGCATCTGAACAATTATCATTTGCTGGCGGCGGCGGCGGTGTTCCTACACAAATATTAAAGCTAATATTTCTACCTCCTGCGTTAGATTCACCAAATGTAAACACTCTTATATAATAAGTCTGCCCAGCAGTTAAACCCGTTACCAGTGCAGCATTTGGATCTGAACAAAGTACACTAGCCTGAGAACCGCAAGCACCACTTAATACTTGAAAATATGCATCTGTAGTACTTGTAGTTCCTGTAGAAACAACATTTGTCAAGGTAACAACATGTGTTGCAGATGTAGCTACAAAGGAATACCAAACATCATCATCACCAACAGCCGTTGTACTACACGGAGACACCATAGTAATCCCCGAATTAGTTGCCCCTAAAGTATTTCCTGCTGTAGTTACCCCACAATTCATATCTGAATTCACAGTTAAGGTAGTAGCATTAGCACAATTATCATTAACAGGAGGACCTGCTACAGTAAATGAAGTTTCCGTACACCCTGAAGCTTCACCAAGTATATTGACAGGAGTAATTGTTACATAATATGTTGTAGAAGCCGTAAGATTTGAAAGAGCATACGAAGTTACATTACCAATATTAGTATTAGCAACAATATCAGCTCCACCCGGAGTTGTTCCAATTCTTAATTTATAGCTTGATGCTGCACCAGCCCCTGAAACTGCATTCCATGTCAAAGTCGGAGAGTAAGGAACGTTTATCGCTCCTGCAGTAGGGAAAGTCAGCGTAGTACAACTCGGAGCAGAGGTCGGAGGCACATCAAATGCAATATGAGGTCTTCTGTAATCTGATGAAGTAAGAGTAGCTCCAAACGCTGAAGTTGTTGTTACATATTTTGTTGTATTGCTATTACTCGTATTTACACATGGGGAAGAATATTCATATTCCCAGTTAATTGTTGCAGCTTGCGCTGTGGTTTGGCTGTATTCTGTAAATACGGCAAGATTACTTCCTGAGGTATAAGGAAAGTTGACCGAATGAACAAATTGTTTAAAACCAGCAGAGTTTCCTACAGCAGTTTGAGGATTAGAATCATACACCAATGTTGCACCGGTAATTGCAGTAGCCCAATCTAACGCTCCTGACCCAAAATCAGTAGCAGTGGTATTCATCAAATAGATTTTGAAATTAGCATCAGCATTTAGGGTTCCTGATGCAGTATACCTTTTCAAATACGTTGATGTAATTGAATTATTAGCTATAGCCGTTAATTGTGATGCCGGAATAATAAAAGCTCCACGGCTCTTAGAATTTAATGTCGCATTACTATTTGGCGCTCCATAGCTGTTCGTCCCAATTGTTCCGTTACAAACCGGAACAGTGTAGGCTTGTCCCCAATACTTTTGATAAGTTAATAAACTCATTAAAAGTAGAAAGAATAGATTTAATTTTTTCATACTTAGTTAAATTAAAATTAGGGAGTTAAATTACTAAATATTTGCAAAATTCATCAAAAATTATCCTAATTTTTTATTTAAAACACATAAATACTGAAAAATAATTAAATATAATTTAAACATCCATTTAATTATTTACAGAATTAAATTTACAATGAATTGATTTCCAGTACATTAATTTAACAAAAAAAAATCAACAACAATTGAGTTATCCATGTAAGATTGTAATTTATTATCATTATAAACAAAAAAAAGCGACTAAAAAAGTCGCTTTTTGAATAATTTTAACCAAAAATCAATTGAGATAAAACTCATATTTATTCAATAACTGAATTTCTTTAATCAAATCGCCGTTTAAATCAACAGAATACTTCATCGATTGCAACTCAATATGAGAATCTTCTTCCGGGTTTTTAATGAAAAATTTGAACTTCTGATCACCTTTATTCTGATCAAGTACATTTCTGAAGAACTCCAGATCTTCTTTTCTGAAATCCATAATATCCATTACCAAAGAAATACTTTTTGCAAACTTTTCAAATGCTTCCTGAAGCTCAATTACATCGACAACATTTACGAAAACCCGACCATCTTTTACCTGAGCAAATTTTATTTTTAAAATAACAAAACGCTGTACTTCCAGTTTTTCTTTCAACCTCATATAATCACGGTCGCCCAATCGGAAAGAGTAAGATCCTGAGTAATCTTCTAAGGTTAAAAATGCCACTTTTTCTCCACTTTTAAAACCATCTTTTACCACGTATTCAGTAATTAAACCGGCGACGGTAAATTCTTTTCCGCCACCGCCATTCTCTCTTTCTTTCTGAAGGGTTTTCCAGTCTTTCTTTTTCTCTTCAAACAGCTCTGCGGGCTTATTCGCAAAAGCCTGCTCTTTATAAGCATCAACTTCATCAAGATTTAAAAATCCGAAATTACCTTTTGGCTCAGCTTTTTTAACCGCTTCTTCAATAATTTCTTCTTCTCCGGCGACAATATCATCAGAAACGATTTCTGTAATATCTACTGTTTCATCCTTGTCATCAACTTCCAGAATAGGAACCTCATCAATCACTACTTTCACCTCATCTTCTTTTTCCAAGACCGATTTTTTAGAAAGTTTACCCTGCATAAACTGATAGTGATATTTGAATTCATCTAAAGGATGCGCAGAAAGATAGAAACCGATGATTTCTTTTTCTTTGTTTAATTTATGCATATTTGGCCATTCCGGGCAAGGTGCTAATTTTGGCTGCTCGATCTGAACCTCTTCGGCAAAATCTGCGAAAAGAGAATTTTCCATCTCATTTTTACTCTCCTGAAAACTTTGTCCGTATCTGATGAGTCGTTCAAGATTCGTTCTTCCCGCCATATCAATATCAAAATACTGACCTCTGTGATACATATTAAATTCATCAAAAGCTCCTGCCAAAACCAAGCTTTCCGCTACTCTCTTATTCATTTGAGAAGGTAAGATTCTTTCAAAAAAATCATAAATATTTTTAAATCTTCCGTTTGATCTTTCTTTCGTTATAGCTTCACTCGGCCCTTCCCCGATTCCTTTAATTGCTCCCAACCCAAAACGGATCTGACCTTTTTCATTTACCGAAAATTTATACTGAGATTCGTTCACATCGGGTCCTAAAACGTCTACACCAATACTTTTACAATCCTCCATGAACATTGTGATCGAGTCGGTGTTGTTGATATTGTTACTCATCACACTCGCCATATATTCCGCAGGATAATTCGCCTTTAAATATGCAGTCTGATAAGCAATTAAAGCATAACAGGTGGAGTGAGATTTATTGAAAGCATATTCTGCAAAGGCTTTCCAGTCGTTCCAGATTTTTTCTAAAGGTCCTTCATCCAGATTATTTTTTCTTCCGCCTTCAATAAACTTTGGATACATTTTATTCAAAACTTCAATCTGCTTTTTACCCATCGCCTTTCTCAGCGTATCGGCTTCACCTTTCGTGAAATTGGCTAATTTTTGAGATAAAAGCATTACCTGCTCCTGGTACACAGTAATTCCGTAGGTTTCTTTTAAGTATTCCTCAGTTTCGGGTAAATCGTAAACAATTTCTTCGATTCCGTGCTTTCTGTTGATAAAGTTTGGAATATATTTGATCGGACCGGGACGATACAATGCATTCATCGCAATAAGATCGGCAAAAACCGTTGGTTTCAGTTCCCGCATATATTTTTGCATTCCCGGACTTTCATACTGGAAAATCCCTACCGTTCTTCCTTCTTTAAATAACTGATATGTTTTCATATCATCTAAAGGAATTGTATCCGGATCGATATCTACATTATGTCTTTGTTTAATTAATTTTAAAGCGTCTTTGATGATCGTCAATGTTCTAAGTCCCAAAAAGTCCATCTTCAAAAGCCCCGCACTTTCCGCAACCGAGTTGTCAAACTGAGAAACTAAAATATCAGCATCTTTGGCAGCAATCGTAACAGGAACAAGATTACTCACATCTTCCGGTGTAATAATAACACCACAAGCGTGAATTCCCGTGTTTCTTATACAGCCTTCCATCTTTTTGGCACTTCCCAAAACATCATGACGAGGATCATCGGGATTACCCAAAACAAACTTCATCTCGTCAACCAGCATTTGATCTTCAGGTTTCAGTTTATCATATTTTGCCAAAGCTTTCGCAATATTCATTCCCGGACTAGGCGGAATCAGTTTTGCGATATTGTTGGTATCGGGAATTGGCAAATCCAAAACCCTTCCGGCATCTTTAATTGCTGATTTTCCACCTAAAACCGAATAAGTAATAATCTGTGCCACCTGATTTTTACCATATTTTTCAACTACCCATTTGATGATTTTATCACGACCTTCATCATCAAAATCGATATCAATATCGGGCATCGAAATCCTTTCCGGATTTAAGAATCTCTCAAAAAGGAGATCATATTTAATAGGATCAACATTGGTAATTCCTGTACAGTAGGCAACTGCTGAACCTGCTGCAGAACCACGGCCGGGACCAACCCAAACTCCCATTTTACGGGCTTCGTTACAGAAATCCTGTACAATCAGAAAGTAACCGGGATAACCTGTATTGGCAACAACTTCCAGCTCAAAATCAAGACGTTCTTTAATTTCGGCAGTAATTCCGGTTGCAACATATCTCTTTTTCGCACCTTCGTAAGTTAAATGTGTCAAATACGCCATTTCACCACGTTTTCCGCCATCAACTTCATCTTCTGCGTGAATAAATTCCTCCGGAATATCAAATTTTGGAAGTAAAACATCTCTTTTTAAAGTGTAAGGACTGAATTTTGCCGTAAATTCTTCATAGGCATCAAAAGCATCCGGATAATTCAGAAAAGCTTCCTTGATTTCATGCGAATTTTTAATATAATATTCGCCGGTTGCCAATCCTCTTCTCTTTCCAAAGCCTTTTCCTACAGGTGTTGTCAACTTTTCACCGTCTTTGATGCAGCTTACAATATCCTGAATATTAGAATCATCTTTGTCGGTGTAATAAGTTTGGTTTTGTGCTAAAATTTTAACTTGATATTTATCTGCAAAATGTAAGAGTACATCATTTAAATGCTCTTCTTCAGGAAGTTTATGATTCTGAATCTGAACATAAAAATCATCTTCAAAAGTATCTTTCCACCATTTGAAAAGCTCCTCCCCTTTTTGTTCTCCGGTATTTAAAATCGCATCGGGAATATCACCATTGATTCCGGAAGTGAGTGCAATCAATCCTTCTTTATATTCAGCAATCAATTCACGGCTGATCCTCGGAACTCCGAAATAGAATCCTTTTAAAAATCCGATACTTGAAAGTTTTGCTAAATTTTTATATCCGTTAAAATCTTTAGCCAGCAAGACAACCTGCGTTCTTCTGTCCGGATCATCTTTTGTAAATTGCTTTTGTTCGTAACGGTCAGAAATATAAAACTCACAGCCCACGACAGGAATCAAAGGTTCTGAAACAGGTTCGGGCTCGTTAAATTCCGTTCCGTTTTCTTCAGCTTCCTGTTTTTTTGCTAAATATTCTTTATGTTTTTTTGAACGGTCAGAATTGGCAGATTCTACAGCAGAAACAAATTTAAATGCACCCATCATATTTCCGAGATCGACCATTCCGACAGCGGGGAAATTTTCGTCTAAGGCTTTTTTAATTAAATCATTAATGCTGGAAGTTGCCGTCAACGTTGAAAAAACACTTTTATTATCGAAATTGAAGTATCGTCCTAAATCAATATCATCAATACTACCGACATCAGATTGTTTTTTCTTGTTATTAAAATCTGCAACCTGCCTTCTGATAACGATCTCAAAAGGTTTGATCGGATTGGGATGAAGCGTTTTAAAATACGCCAATTGATCCTCAGAAGTTTTCAAAACCTCAGCAGGAATAATTCCGATACGCATCATTTCAAAGAAAACCTGAGCCGTGGCATTCACATCGGCTGCAGCATTGTGCGCTTCGTCAAATTTGTGACCGTATAATTTCTCGTATAATTCTTCCAGTTTTGGAGATTTATATCTTCCTCCTCTTCCACCGCCGAGCTGACAATAATCTGTTCCCAGAATCATGGTATCTGCTTTCGGCTTTTCCTGAAGATTATCTTTGATGTTTTTTCTAAAAAATTCTGCTCCGACAATATTGTAATCGAACTCAACATTGTGCCCGGAGACAACTCGTACTCTTTCTAAAACTTCAGCAAATTCTTCTAAAATTTCCTGAAGATCACGCCCCTCTTCGTTGGCTATTTTTGTAGTAATTCCGTGAATTCTCGCAGCGTTGAATGGTATATCGTAACCTTCCGGTTTAATTATATAATCCTGGTTTTCAAGCAAGACACCATCATCATCATGCAGTTGCCATGCAATCTGAACCATTCTTGGCCAGTTGTCTGAATCTGAAAGCGGTGCGTTGAAATTTTTCGGTAAACCTGTGGTTTCTGTGTCAAAAACTAAATACATAAATTATCTCTGACTTTTATTTAAAAAAGAATGTAAAGTTAGTGTATTTTTTGGTTTTTATAGTAATTTTGGGGCTAGAAACTACTTTGATTTTTGTATAAATGAGAGTGTTCTAATATTTTGTAACACATCAGAAACACTTTAATTTTTGACTTGATTTACATTGAAAACATTTAGAATTCATTATATCAAAATTAAAGATTTTTAAAACTGAAAAGTCATTTCCGTCGATAACACTCCCAGAACCCTTCCAGCGTTTTAAACGCTGGAAGGGTTGTATTAAATACTATTTCAAATAAAAGCATTTGAAAAAAAGTAGACTTCACACTGACTTCATTCAAACTTTGTCGCTGAAAACAATCTTCCCTATCAATTGTTAGGCAATTATTTTTCAAAATCCAAAATATGTTTATCTTTGCTTTCTATGGAAAATACACTTCACGAAAAAGTTTCTCAGGATATTTTACTTAAGGCTTACAATCACATGATGCTTGCGAAAGCAATGGCAGATATTTATGAAGAAAACAGAAATGTCTGTAAATACGTACACAGTACTTCAAGAGGACACGAAGCTATTCAATTGGCGACGGCTTATCAGTTAAAAAAAGAAGACTGGATTTCTCCATATTACAGAGACGAAAGTATTTTATTAGGAATTGGTTTTGAACCTTATCAATTAATGCTTCAACTACTGGCAAAAGCTGATGATCCTTTTTCGGGCGGAAGATCGTATTATTCTCACCCTTCGAGCAGAAACGAAAATATGCCGAAGATCATTCATCAAAGTTCGGCAACAGGAATGCAGACCATTCCTACCACCGGAATTGCACAGGGAATCAAATATATTCAGGATTTTAATTTAGAACAATTTGAAAACAATCCTGTTGTCATCTGCAGTTTGGGCGACAATTCTGTAACTGAAGGTGAAGTAAGTGAAGCTTTACAATTTGCGGCTTTACATCAGCTTCCAATCATTTTTCTTGTTCAGGATAACGAATGGGGAATTTCTGTAACTAAAGAAGAAGCAAGAACTTGTGACGCTTACGATTTTGTAGCCGGATTTGAAGGTTTGGGAAGAATGAGAGTTGATGGAACTGACTTCGCTGAAAGTTTTGAAGTGATGAAAAAAGCGGTTGATTTTGTGAGAACTGAAAGAAAACCTTTGGTTGTCTGCGCCAAAACAGTTTTGATTGGGCACCATACTTCCGGAGTGAGAAGAGAATTCTATAGAGATGAAGAAGATTTATCCAAACACAGAGCAAAAGATCCGGGAGAAATCCTTAGAAATCAATTGATGGAATCTGGTACTGATGAAGAATTATTAAAGCAAATCACCAAAAAGGCAAGATTAGAAGCCGAAGAAGCTTTTGAAAGGGCTCAAAAAGCTGAAGACCCGAAACCTGAAACGGTGATGCAACATATTTTCGCACCGACACCGATTACGGAGGAGGTTGGAACCCGTGAACCGGAAGGCGGAGAAAAAATAGTAATGGTTGACGCAGCAATTCATGCAATTCAGGAGATCATGTGGAAACATCCCGAAGCTTTGTTGTACGGACAGGATGTTGGCGAAAGAATTGGTGGAGTTTTCCGTGAGACAGTGACTTTAGGGAAGAAGTTCGGAAGCAAAAGAGTTTTCAATACAGCAATTCAGGAAGCTTACATTATTGGTTCGACGACAGGAATGAGCGCGGTTGGTTTAAAACCTATTGTCGAAGTGCAGTTTGCTGATTATATTTATCCCGGGATCAATCAGTTGATTACCGAGATTTCAAAATCAAATTATTTAAGCAACGGGAAATTTCCTGTAAGCAATATCATCAGAGTTCCGATTGGAGCTTACGGCGGTGGCGGACCTTACCACAGCGGAAGTGTGGAAAGCATTTTAGCCAATATTAAAGGAATTAAAATTGCTTATCCAAGCAACGCGGCAGATTTTAAAGGTCTGTTGAAAGCAGCTTACTACGATCCTAATCCTGTAGTTATGCTGGAGCATAAAGGTTTGTACTGGAGTAAAGTTCCGGGAACAGAAGACGCAAAAACCATCGAGCCAGCAGAAGATTATATTTTACCTTTCGGAAAAGGAAAAATCATTATTGAAGCTGACGAAAATGAAATTAAAAAAGGAAACACAGTAGTCGTAGTTACTTACGGAATGGGAGTTTACTGGGCAAAAGAAGCTGTGAAAAACTTCGGTGGTAAAGTAGAAGTAATTGACTTGAGAACCATCATTCCTTTGGATGAGGAATTGGTTTTTGAAAGAGTAAAAGCTCACGGAAAATGTATCGTTCTGACAGAGGAACAACTAAACAATTCATTTGCTGAAGCTTTTGCACACCGTATTTCTAAAAATTGTTTCAAATATCTTGACGCTCCTGTTGAAACCATGGGATCGCTTGATACACCTGCAGTTCCTATCAATTTAATTCTGGAAAAAGAAATGCTTCCAAACGCTGAAAAGCTTTCAAAGAAAATCGACGAAATGTTGAAATATTAAAATTAAAACCTCTAAATATTATTTAGAGGTTTTTTTTGTACGGTTTTTGTTAACTTGGTTTTATTATTATTTTTATGATCACAACAAAATATTTCAATTACAAACAAATTGCTAATCTTGCTGGTCTGCATCTGGTTTGGCTTACTGTGTGGAGCACTTTCGTGGCCGCAATTTATTACTTTTTTGAATGGCAATGGATGACGATTCCGTTGGTTCCGCTTACTTTGGTGGGTACTGCAGTTGCTTTCTTTGTTGGTTTTAAAAGCAATCAGGCTTATGATCGACTTTGGGAAGCCAGAAAAATCTGGGGTTCCATTGTAAATTCAAGTAGATCATTTACTTCAATGTTGTATGCTTTTGATACAGAAAAAGGTGAAATGCACTATATAAAAGATTTTAAAAAGCAACTCGTTTACCGTCATATTGCGTGGCTTTACACTTTAAGAGAACAACTTCTCATCCCTACCGAATGGGAACACATGAGTCTTGAAAGACATTTCGGAGAAATTAATACCAAAAGAAACCGTCTGATAAAAGCAGGTTTCCCGGATTATGTAAGAACACATCTCTTTCAACAAAAATATCTTTCGGAGGAAGAATGTGAATTGCAGGAAAAATATAAAAATTTTGCAACATTTTTAAATTCAAAACAAGCGAAAGATTTGAATTATTTGAAAAATAAAAAAGTCATCACCGATTTTGATCATATGCAGCTTCAGAATTGTCTGAATGATTTTTACGATTATCAGGGACAGGCAGAAAGAATCAAAAAATTCCCCTCACCACGACAGTTTGCGAATTCAGGATTTATTTTTATTGTCATTTTCATCATACTTTTACCTTTAGGTTTGGTAAGCGAATTCAGCAAATTGGGAGATTGGGGAATCTGGACGTGTATCCCGTTTTGCGTGATTGTTGGCTGGATTTATATTATTATGGAATTGGTCGGCGATTATTCTGAGAATCCTTTTGCAGGCTTAATGTTTGACGTTCCTATGCTCTCTATCTGCCGAACCATTGAGATCGATCTTTTGCAATTAATCGGGGAACATGACGATTTACCCGATCCAATTGATTCTAAAAATGGAGTTTTAGTTTAAAAATATTACAAGACCAATTCAGTTGTATTTTTTACCTCAGAAATCGTGAACGAACTCTGCGTACTTGCAATATGCTGAATGGTCGTCAGTTTGGTCAGCATAAAATTCCGGTAATCTTCCATATCTCTTACACAGATTTTTAAGATGTAATCATAGTCACCACTTACATGGAAACATTCTGTGACCTCATCTAAAGTCATCACTTCTTTTTCAAACTGAAGAACATATTCTTTCTTGTGCTGAGTAAGCTTTACATGACAGAGGATGATAAAGTTTTTGTCAATTTTTGTTTTATTTAAAAGTGCTACATATTTTGAGATTACTCCATTATTTTCAAGCTTTCGGATGCGTTCATAAACAGCAGTTACCGATAAACCTAATTTGTGAGACAACTCTTTGGTAGTTTGCTTACAATCTTGCTGTAGAAAAAGCAGCAGTTTTTTATCAGTTTCGTCAAAGTACATAGATTTTTTTTTGGTTAAATTTAATAAATTTAAAATTAACAAACTTTTTATCAATAAATTAAGACATTACTAGATTTATAATCTAAATTTTCACTAATATCTTGTACAAAAGATTTAAAAGATTCATTTTTAAAACAAAAAAATATGGATCATTTTAATGCAGCAAACGAAATACAGGATTTACAATATTTCGGAGAATTCGGAGGAGTAAACCCATCGATTTCAGACAGCTCTACCTACACATTTCTGTCAGCAAAAACCATGTTTGACACTTTTGAAGGTAATGCAGACGGTTGCTATCTATATTCCAGACATTCGTCCCCGATGAATCTGTATCTTTCTCAGGCTTTGGCAAAAATGGAAAACACAGAAACCGCCAATGTAACCGCTTCCGGAATGGGAGCCATTACTTCTGTTTTGATGCAGATCTGTAAAAGCGGTGACCACATCATCTCAAGCAGAACAATCTATGGCGGAACGTATGCTTTTCTTAAGAATTTTCTTCCTCCTTTTAATATCGAAACAAGCTTTGTAGATATTAATAATTTTGAATCAATAGAAAATGCGATCCAGCCCAGTACAAAAATAATTTATTGCGAAAGTGTGAGCAATCCGCTTCTTGAAGTTGCAGATTTGAGAAAACTTTCGGCAATCTGTAAAAAACACAACCTGAAACTTATTGTAGACAATACTTTTTCTCCGCTTTCCATATCACCAACTCTTTTAGGTGCTGATATTGTCATTCACAGTTTAACTAAATTTATTAATGGTAGCAGTGATACGGTTGGCGGAGTTTATTGTGGTACGCAAGAATTTATAAATGACACCAAAAATGTAAACAACGGAGCCTGTATGCTTCTTGGTCCAACGATGGACAGCTTCAGGTCTGCAAGTATTCTGAAAAACCTGAGAACCCTTCACATCCGAATGAAACAGCACAGCCACAATGCAATGTATCTTGCTGAAAGATTTGAGAATGATGGTTTAAAAGTTTCTTATCCAGGTCTAAAATCTCACAAAAATCATGATTTAATGAAAAGTATGATGCAAAAAGAATATGGTTTTGGCGGACTTCTGACTGTCGATGCAGAAACAACCGAAAAAGCTAACGAACTAATGGAAATGATGCAGCAGGAAAATCTCGGATATCTTGCGGTAAGTTTGGGATTTTATAAAACATTATTCTCGTGCTCAGGAAGCTCAACTTCATCTGAAATACCTGAGGAAGAACGTGAAGCAATGGGAATCTCAGACGGACTTATCAGGTTTTCCATAGGTCTTGACCACGACATTGAGCGTACTTATAAAAAAATGAAAGAATGCATGATCAAAACAGGCATTCTGCACCATGAAACTATTTTTACATCTTGATTTAAAAATGCTGTTGGAATTCCAACAGCATTTTTTTATAATTATAATTCCATTAATTTTTATGAAAATGTTTTGGGAAAGCCTCTTCCGGTTTCATTCTGAAAATATTCAGTAAAATCCATGATTTTAAAAAACCGTAGCCATAAGAAAACATCTGAATATAGGTAGAAATGACTGCCATTCCTGCAATTGCAATATTTTTTGTAACAATCATTGCATGAATCAAAACCATGAAAGTATAGAGACCATAGAACGCCAGAATAATTCCTCTTCCTAGAATAAAATATTCGATAAATCCTAAAACATATCCTAACAGAAACAAAGTGGGAAATGCAAAAGAGATTTTTACATATTTCGGATGTCTCTGATTCAAAATAGGCCTCGCACAGCCAAATTGATATACCTGTTTTGAGAACTTCCCGAAATCAACACGTCTTTTATGATAGACTGCAATATCATCGAAAAATGCTGTAGTAAAACCATTTTCCCAAAGCGTCATCGAAAGATCAGGATCTTCACCGATTCTCATTTCAGAAAAACCGCCAACTTTTTCGAAAACTTCTTTCTTCACTCCCATATTAAAGCTTCTGGGCTGAAACTTTGAAACGGCTTTTTTATTCCCTCTGATTCCGCCAGTTGTAAAAACTGAAGTCATAGAATAAGAAATAGCTTTCTGCATTAGATTAAATCCTTTATGTGCTTTATCGGCTCCGCCAAAAGCATCACATTGAATAGTAAGAATATCTTTTTTAATGTTTTCAATATAATCTTTCTCCACAATTACATCACTGTCTACGAAAACGAGCCATTCGTTGGAAGCTCTTTTTGAACCGTAATTTCTCGACAATCCGGGACCAGAATTGTCTTTCCTGAAATATTTAATGTCTAAAATTCCATCAAAATTACCAATGGTTGGTTTCAGATCGATCAAAGAGCCATCGTCAACAATAATGATTTCAAAAACTTTATCTGTTTGAGAAACTAAAGAATTTAAAAGCTCAAAAAGTTCGTCTCTTCGGTTAAATATAGCAACGACGATGGAAATAGTTGGGTTCAAGTTGAAATTTTTTCAAAATTAATTATTCGACAATGAACTTACAAACAGTTTACCGTTAATTAAAATATAAAACCAGAATATTTCTATTCTGGTTTAGATTTTTACAATAAAATCATAGCTTATAAAATTTTATTTTGATAATGATATATAATATTGTACCAAAATAGTTAAACAACTTTCAAATTTAAAATTTCTGTATGATGTTAATCCTTTTTTTTAAGTAAGAAAGTAATTCTATTTTATACAGAAATTTCATGAACAATATTTTAGTTGTTAAATTATAAATAAAGCACCTGATTTACAGGTGCTCTTCATCAATTTTCAATTGGATTATTATCTTTTTTAAAAGATTCAATCATTTGATCTCTTCTCTCCTTTGTAAGAGTTTTACTTTGAGGATACGGATTTCTTTTAAATTCTTCTCTTTTGTTAATATACTGTTCCCTTGTTACAGGAATACCTTTCTGTAAAGGTTCTATATTAACTTGCTTTTTTTCAATTCCTGTAGCTACAAATGAATGATATTTATTTTCATCAGCGATCTCTAAAATCAAGCCTGTTAAACCTTTAAATCTATAAGGACCTTCTGATATAGGAATGCTTTTAGTATACCAAGCTGTATAAACTCTGTTACCAAATTTTGTACTTGCTTTATTACATTTATAACCAAGGATAGTTTTAACATCTTTATAATTAGTATTCCATTGTAAATATGTATTTTCGAATGTGAAAAAATCTCTATTTATATTGCTTGTAAAATAAATCTTTGAACCATCTCTATATATAGAATAACCTACCTTATATTTTGGTAAATCAGAAGCTTTAATTTCAATGTTACTTGAAGTTTG
>Ga0065714_10064646_pt1 | contig 26218 bp, 26 predicted proteins | sample MisRhiReplicate2_FD_59101 | JGI IMG/M metagenome (GOLD analysis project Ga0065714, IMG submission 59101) | Miscanthus rhizosphere microbial communities from Kellogg Biological Station, MSU, sample Rhizosphere Soil Replicate 2: eDNA_1 v2... | ecosystem: Host-associated > Plants > Roots >... | reverse complement strand
TATTTTTTTAAGAATTAATTTCATATAATTATTTTTAATTTAACCATTAAAATTTAAAATGATTCGATAGTTCAACAAGTTCCTAATGTAGATTCAGCATAATATTGCTAATACTAAATGTTTTGACGCTCGCTTCGCTCTCGCCATTTAATTATCTTTAAAAAATAGTTCTTAATATTCTAACCTTTTCATTAAAATATTAATGGCTAAAATGATTTGTTAGCGCTTGCTTATTTTTTTATTTAAAACTCTAAAAATGTGATGCTTCTTTGTCTTATTTTAACATAAAATTCAATTTTGGATATTGAAAAGTTAATAAAATCGCCTTAAAAACGTTTTTAATTTAATATTTTTTCATTATATTTACTGAAAACAGGTTTTATGAAGAAAACGCTGGTAGTTTTTGCGCATCCTTATCTGGAACACTCAAACTCAAATGTAGAATTGATTAACTTCTACGTCAGACATCAGCATTTCACTTTACGCGACCTTTACGAAGAATATCCGGATTTTCATATTGCTGCTTTTCGTGAACGAAAACGCTTAAAAAATTACGATCGTTTTATTTTTCAGTTTCCTATTATCTGGTTCGGAATGCCACCTTTGTTAAGGCTTTGGATTGACGAAGTTTTTGACAGAAGCTGGCTCGAAGAAGGAGTAGAAAATCCTCTGGAAGGAAAAGAAATTTACATCGTGGTAACGACCGGCGGAAAAGAAAGATCTTTCAGCAAAGAAGGAACATATCAATACACGATTGACGAGTTGATCAGCGGACTGATTGTCTCGTTAAAAGTTTTTAAAGCCAATATTAAAGACATGATTATCGTTTATGAAGCCAACAAACTTTCAAAAAAAGAAATTATTTTACATAAACAAAAATTTGCAAAACTGTTAGATCAATAAATGGAATCAACTTTAGCCATGAATACTCTACTCTTTCTGGGCGTTGCCATTATCATGGTTCCGCTGGCGAGAAAATTGGGTTTAAGTTCAGTCATTGGTTATATTTTAGGAGGAATTATTATCGGTCCTTATGTTCTGAAACTGACAGGAAAAGATGTTGACGACATTATGCACGCCAGCGAATTCGGAGTCATTATGCTTCTGTTTTTGGTTGGTTTAGAATTGGAACCCAGAAAGTTCTGGGAAATGCGGAAGAAAATTCTTGGTCTCGGAATGACTCAAATGGTCTTAACGATTTCATTACTATTCTTAATATTCATTTCAGTTGGATGGAAAACTGATAAAGCATTTGCCATTGCGATGTGTTTTGCGCTTTCATCAACAGCGATTGTTCTTCAGACTTTACAGGAAAAAAATAGCTTTAAAACGATCTCTGGTGAAGCATCATTCTCCACTCTTTTGTTTCAGGATATTGCAGTGATTCCGATTTTGGCGGTCTTGCCGTTGCTTGCCCATTCCAAAGCAAAGCACAATGAAAATGAAGTTCAGGTTTTAATTCAAAAACTTCCCGAATGGTTGCAAGCCGGAACCGTAATCATGGGTGTTGTGATATTAATTCTATTGGGAAGGTATGTTTTCGTTCCTTTTTTAAGATATGTTTCAAAAGCCGGTATGACTGAATTACTGACCGCTTCTTCGCTATTTCTGGTTATCGGAGTTTCAGAACTGATGGTTTCAATCGGGCTTTCTCCTGCATTGGGAGCCTTTCTGGCAGGTGTCATGTTGGCAAACAGTGAGTTTAGACATGAGTTGGAAGCACAAATCGATCCTTTCAAAGGATTACTTTTAGCGGTATTTTTTGTCAGTGTAGGTTCTACAATGAATTTTAATGTAATCGCAGAAGATCCTTTATTCATATTCTCAACTGTTTTTGCAGTTTTGATTGTGAAATTTACTGTTCTTTTTGCCATCGGTAAATTTTTCAAAATGGATAATCCTCAAAGCTTATTCTACGCATTTGCGCTTTCGCAGGTTGGGGAATTTGCTTTTGTGCTGATCAATTATGGTTCAGATCTTTATCTTTTCGGAGAAGAATTAAATGCGCAAATGATGGCTGTTACAGCGATTACTATGTGCATCACTCCATTTTTGTTAATTATTAATGATAAACTGATCACCCCAAAATTTCTTCGTGGTATTCCCGAGGAACAAAGTGATTTTAATATTCTCGAAAACAATATCACTCAAAAGAAAATTATCATTGTGGGTTTTGGTCATTTTGGAAGCACCGTAGGACGTTTATTAAAAGCAAATAAAATTAAAGCTACTGTTCTTGACAGAGATTCTGACCGTGTTAAATTATTACGTGGTTATGGTTTTAAAGTCTATTACGGAGATGCCACAAGACTCCCTGTTTTGAGAGCGGCCGGAATTGAAGATGCTGAAATTCTGATACTATGTCTCGATAATTCCGGAGATAATAAATTTATTGCAGAATTGGTAAGCGAGCATTATCCTGATGTAAAAATATTCGTAAGAGCAAAAAACAGGATTGACGCTTATTCTTATTTAAACAACGGAATCGACAATATTTACCGTGAAACTTTGGGAACTGCAGTAGATATGGCAGTTGATGTTCTCCACGAAACCGGAATGCGTAAATATGCCGCAAGACGTCTCGGACAAAGATTTATGGCAATTGATAAGGCTTCCATCAGAAAATTGGCGAAAGCTGACAATGATGATGAAATCCGTCTGTTTACCACAAAAGAACTCCTCCAAAGAGAGGAGGAGTTGTTGGCTTATGATAATCTCAATTTTGATGGTAAAAACTGGGAAGGTTCTTCATCATCTGCCGAGGAGGACGATGATGAGAATAAAGATTAATTTTATTGAATATTTACACTTCCGCCGCTGCTTTCTTCTTTTTTCACGGTAGTTACGTTTCCTTTTTTATATACATTCACACTCCCTCCTGAAGAAGCTTCTGCATCAATCGTAGAACTTGCGCTCACTTCTAAGCTTGCACCGCTGGATGCTTCCGCTCTAAGATTTTCTACAATGACATTTTTCCCATTCATACTGCTTCCTGACGATGAGCTTATCTCTGCATTTTTAGATTTACCGGAAATTGAAATACTTGCTGCCGAAGATGCGTCAACATCCAGATCTACAGCCCAGATTTTGCCGTCAAAACTACTGCTGCTGTCAGCAGAAATTTCAAGATCATTTGCTTCAAGATTGCCTGTGATGCTTGCAGCGCTTGAAGCCTCAACATCGGTTTTTTCTTGGGTAAATTTATCTTTTACATTGATACTTGCTGCAGAATTGGCAATCAGTTTCACAAAATCGTTAGCATAAATTTTCGCAGTCACATTATTCGTATTCATTACACGAAATCCTGTTTTGTAATGAATATGAATTTTTCCGTTTCTCTTTTCTACCAAAACCTCATCTATAATATTAGCCGGTGCAGAGATAACTACTTTTTCTACATCAGATTTGATAATTTCAGCTTCAATTGCCTGAGAAACTTCAATTTCGTCAAAATCTCCGCTGAATTCTTTTTGTTTTAATGGTCCGTGATCTTTATTGGTGACATCAGGAAGCCATTTTGATTTTTCAGATTTTTCGTTGCATGCGGAAAGAACAATCAGTCCGGAAAAAAGTAAAATTGTAGGATATTTCATGGTTGGTTTTAATGAATTTTGTTTGTATTAATAATAACAACTAAAATATAAAAAATATTACATAGTTATTTACAGATTTTTTGATCTTTTTTGATTCCTAGATTTCAATTTAAATAAATCAGCAAAATCAGACTAATTTTAATAATTATAACGATCAATATTTGGGAATACAAGTCGCAATAAATTTATCAATTACTTTTAATATCTTTAGACTTTAATAATAATTCATCTATGAAAAACATTTCATCAGCATTATTAATTTCTGCTTTAGCATTCAATTACTCATGTACCACAATGAAAACAAACGACATAAGACAGGAAATTCCTGTTCCGGATTCTTCACTTTCATCGAATCCTTTCATGAAAAAAAGTAAACTTCAGTACGAAGCTCCGGAATTTGATAAAATTAAAGACGAACATTTCAAACCCGCTTTTGAATTTGGCTTAAAACAGCACGATGCTGAAATCCTTAAAATTGCCAACAATTCCGAAGCAGCAACTTTTGAAAATACAATCGTGGCTTTAGAGAAAAGCGGTGAAATTTTGAAAAGAGCCGTAACGATATTCTCAAACCTGACAAGTGCAAATACAAACCCTACTTTACAGGCTTTAGATGAAGAATTTGCACCGATTTTTGCAGCACATTCTGACAAAATGTATTTGAATGAAAATTTATATAATAGAATAAAAGCGATTTCAGAAAACGGCTTAGATTCTGAAAGTAAAAGACTTCTTCAGTTTTATAAACAGAATTTTGAGATTGCCGGTGCCAATCTTTCTGCTGCTGATAAAGAAAAACTAAAGCAGTACAATCAGGAAATGGCCTCGCTTTCTACTCAATATTCAAATAAATTATTGGAGGCGAGAAAAGAAGGCGGAATAATCATCGACGATGTAAAAGAATTAGACGGACTTTCTGCTGACGAAATTGCGGCAGCTGCAGCCGACGCTAAAACTGCAGGAAAAGAAGGAAAATATCTTTTAGCTCTTCAGAATACTACACAACAACCCGTTTTACAAAACCTTACGAACAGAGCAACCCGCGAAAAAGTTTTCAAGGCTTCATGGATGAGAGCCGAAAAAGGCGGAAACAGTGACACCAGAGAAACGATTGAAAAACTGGCAAATTTAAGACTGAAAAAAGCTCAGATTTTAGGCAAAAAAAGCTTCGCAGAATGGAAACTGCAGGATCAGATGGCAAAAACCCCTGATGCAGCGGTAAAATTGATGAATCAATTGGCAACTCCTGCCGTAGAAACTGCAAAACGCGAAGCAAAAGACATTCAGGATTTGATCGATCAGCAAAAAGGTGGTTTTAAATTAGAACCTTGGGACTGGAATTTTTACGCAGAACAGGTAAGAAAAGCGAAATTTGATTTAGATGAAAACCAGATCAAGCCTTATTTTGAAATCACAACCGTTCTGGAAAAAGGAGTTTTCTTCGCAGCTGAAAAATTTTACGGACTGACCTTTAAAAAAAGAACCGATCTTCCTGTTTATCATCCCGATGTCGTAACCTACGAAGTTTTCGATCATGACGGAAAATCTTTGGCCATTTATTATTTAGATTTCTACACAAGAGATTCTAAAAACGGTGGTGCATGGATGAGCAATTTCGTTGAGCAATCTTATCTTTTAGGAACAAAACCAGTTATTGTTAATTGCTACAATTATCAAAAACCAGCTCCGGGAAAACCTTCATTGATCAGTTATGATGATGTGACTACGATTTTCCATGAGTTTGGTCACTCTATCCATGGAATGTTTGCTAGTCAGAAATATCCTTCCCTTTCAGGAACCAATGTTCCGAGAGATTTTGTAGAATTTCCTTCGCAGATTAACGAACATTGGGCTTTAGATCCTGTTGTTCTTAAAAATTACGCTCTTCATTATGAAACGAAACAGCCAATTCCACAGGCTTTGGTTGATAAGATTAAAAATGCTGCGACTTTCAATCAGGGTTATATGACTACTGAATTGGTTTCTGCGGCTGCTTTGGATATGGATTGGCATTCTGTAACTAATGAAAGTCAATTACTTCCTGTTTTAGATTTTGAAAAACAATCTTTAGCCAACCATGGATTTACTTTATCAACCGTTCCGCCAAGATACCATACTCCATATTTCGCACACATTTGGGGCGGAGGTTATTCGGCAGGATATTACGCGTATTTATGGTCTGAAACTTTAGACAGCGACGCCTGGGAATGGATTTCAAAAAATGGAGGATTAACCAGAAAAAATGGTGACCGTTTCAGAAAATTCATTCTCTCTGTTGGTAATTCTGTTGATTTGAATCAGGCATTCAGAGATTTCACAGGACACGATCCTGATATTAAACCTTTATTGAGAAACAGAGGTTTTATTAAATAAATTTTAAAAGCATTCATTGATTTGGATGCTTTTTTATTTAAACACAAATGATAAAATGACACGATTTTAGGCTAATACAGATTTGGAGAATAAGCAGATATCCCTTTCCTTTTAATCAGCGTTATCTGTAAAATCAGCGAGAGATCTAGCTTTGTGATATTCGTGCAAAAATATTCGTGTAAATTTGTGTTTAAATAAAATCTAAAGAAATGAACTGCCCCTGCTGCTCCGGAAAATCCTATGAAGAATGTTGCAAACCTTATCACACAGGAGAAAAATATGCTCCGAACGCAGAAGCTTTGATGCGATCCAGATTTTCTGCATTTGCTATTCCCAACGGAGAATATTTAATGGAAACCACGCTTCCCGGAAAAAGAAAACTTCACCATAAAGAAGATTTGCAGGAATGGGGAGAAATCAATCAATGGACAAAACTGGAAATAGTAAAAACGCCTGCTTTAAATCAGGTAGAATTTAAAGCTTATTATACAGATGAAAACGGCAAATCACAGATTCATCATGAGTTTTCAATCTTCCAGAAAATGCACGAACGATGGTACTACGTTTCCGGAGAATTTTTAGATTAACTAAATACCTCATTCATTGACTTCAAAAAAAATGTCCGATGAAAATCGGACATTCATATAGTTTATAATGCTTAGTGAGCTTCGTCTCCGTCAACTCCATGAGCGTGACCGTGAGCCAACTCTTCTTCAGTCGCAGGACGTGTATTTAAAATTTCAACCTGAAAATCTAAAACTTTCCCAGCCATTGGATGGTTAAGGTCTGCTATTACAACTTCAGGGGTAACTTCTACCACAAATGCCTGGAAATTATTTCCCTGATCATCAGATAATGGTAAAATAGCTCCTACCGGTGGAATTCCAGCTTCACCAAACATATCGATTGGCAATTGGGCAATAGCATCTTCCTGCTTTTCACCGTACGCTTCTTCCGGCTGAATTACAAAAGCAGCTTTATCACCAGCTGTCAAACCTAAGATATTTTGTTCAAATTTAGGAATCATCATTCCAACTCCATATAAAAATGTAAGCGGATTTTCTGCAGTCGTTTCTTCAACAAGAACTTTACTTCCATCCTCTTCAATAGTGTGAAGTATGTAGCTCACCGCTACAACGTGATTGTGATCAATTGTCATAATTTTTCTTTTTTTCGTGAGATTTTTCACGATTAACGGCGCAAATATACTGCTTTTGAAATCATTGAATGCCGAAAACGTATTAAAAGAAGATTATTAAACATCCAATATACTATCCTTTTTTTGCTTCTTCTTTCTTTTTCTGTCTCAGAACGTAGAGATACAAACTCTCTACTTTTGCTCTTGCCCAATCGGTTTTTCGTAAAAACTTCAGTGAGGAATTGATACTAGGATTGTCTGTAAAACATTTGATATTGATCTGTTTTCCCAATTCCTCAAAGCCCTGATAATATTCTACCAGTTCCTCAAGAATGGCATCAAGTCTTTTTCCATGGAGTGGGTCTTTTGATTTTTCTTCCATAACGCAGTAAAATTAAAATATTTTATCCGACTTAACGACTAAAATTGTTTAGACTCTTAATCTTTAGTATTTTTGATGAAGATATTCTTATCAATAAATCACTCATTACAAAAAGATATGAGCAAAAACAACGAAGCGAACAGAAAAAAGAATAAAAATAAAATCGATCAGAAAAAACGTAAAATTCAAACTGCGGAAGCAGAAAGAAAAGCACGTTTGAAGCAAATTCGGGAAGATTTTAAAGCAAAAGAAGCCAATAATAGTTAATCATATTTTTTGAAACAAAAAACTGCATTTAGTTACAAACAGCTTTGTTTTACTTAAATGTCATTTGCATTTGATTACAAACAAGGTTATTTTAAACAAAAGTAGAATGCATTTTGTCACAAACAAGGTTGTTTTTGCCAAATGTAGCTTGCATTTGATTACAAACAGGGTTGTTTTAAACAAGAGTAATTTGCAGTTGATTACAAACATTGTTGTTTGAAGAAATTAAAAATTCAGGAAAACTATTCTGACTTTTCCTTCAATTTTTCTGCCTTTCCTTTTTGAATGTTCTCTGCCATATTTTTAAAATTCTCACTTTTCATAATGATAAGATTATGATTAGGATTCCAAATACTAGTAAATTTTTTAGAGACCGTAATATAGCTTTCCCAATTTGTAAATTTCTGATAAAGCATCAAGGTACAAATATCTGTCGGCGTCATGGTCTGCCAATTTTCAATCACATGAGAATGCACTCCACTTACGGTTTTTCCAACTTTATCATCATTGATATTTTGGGCAATCATACTGTTATGAAGTCTTTCAACATTTTTTACTTCATTTTTATTATTAAAAGTAATCAAATAATCATTTCCAAAAATAATCACGTTATCTACAGAAGGTCCGGTCAAAACATAGACTTTCTTTACTTTGTTCCTGATAATGGGAACAATATTAAAATTAGTGTTCTTATATGATTTGAAGATCGTATCATTTTTTATCCTCGCTAAAGCATTTTGTCTGATTGTAAAATACTCAATTTCTAGAGATGTAAAATCTCTTTCCTTCAGATCTAGTTTTGCATCTTTCGGATTATAGTTTGTGGGAAAAGCAATGGTTGCCAAAACTTTATTCTCCTTCGAAAAGAAGATACATTTGGGAACAGATTCATCAATGTAGGAGAAATATCCACTTACATTTTCCATTTTAGCATAATTTTCTCTGAAGATATCCGTACCGTACCAACTTGCCATCTCGCTTCGGTACAAGGCAATTCCTTCTTCATTAATTTCTTTTGAAATTTTTTCGAGATTTTGAGCATTAAAAAATGTAACAAACAAAACAAGAAACAGAGTGAAAATACATTTCATAAGATTAGTTTTTTTCAAAAGTAGGAAATAACATTTTCTTTCAGAAATTTCACATTAGGTTTTTAGTTTCTTAAATTTGAAATATGAAAATTCTGCACACCGCCGATTGGCATTTGGGTAAGCGACTTGACCGTTTTTCACGCTTGGAAGAACAAGTGTTGGTTTTAAACGAAATTGTTGAAATTGCCGATGAACAAAACGTTGATCTGGTTTTGATTGCCGGAGATTTATTTGACAATTTTAATCCGAGTGTTGAGGCGACAGAACTTTTTTACAAAACATTAAAACGTCTATCATTAAACGGAAAACGTCCTGTCATTGCCATTTCAGGAAATCACGATTCACCTAATCTGATTGATGCACCAGATCCGTTGGCTAGAGAATGCGGTATTATATTAATCGGTCATCCAAAAGCGAATATTGCTCCTTTTGCACTTGAACATTTTAAGATTTCAAATTCTATTCATGGTTTTGTTGAATTGGAATTAAAAAATCAAAATTTCCCGATTAGAATTTTACATACTCCTTATGCGAATGAAGTTCGTTTGAAAGAATATTTTGGAGAGAACAAAGAGGAAGAGCTCAACAAAGTCTTAGCAGAAAACTGGGCAGCAATCGCCAATGAATTCTGTGATGAAAATGGAGTCAATCTTTTGATGGCTCACTTGTACATGAACAAAAAAGGAGCGCCTATTCTAGAAGAACCGGAAGGTGAAAAACCGATTAAAATCGGAAATGCAGACCTTATTTATTCTGATATTATTCCTTCGCAAATTCAATATACAGCTTTGGGACACTTACACGGTTTTCAGAATATCGGAACTCTGCAAAAACCTGTTGTTTATTCGTCTTCGCCACTTTGTTACAGTTTCAGCGAGGCCGGACAAACGAAATATGTTTCTATCATTGAGGCTGAACCTAATAAAGAAGTTTCATTCGAGAAGTTAGCTTTAAAAAACGGAAAAAAATTAGTGAGAAAAACTTTTGATTCTGTAGAAAAAACAGTAGAATGGTTAAGCGAAAATCCGAATACTTTGGTCGAGCTCACTTTAGAAAGCGAAACATTTTTAAAAGCCGAAGAAAGAAAACAGATTTACCAATCTCACGACGGAATTGTGCATCTGATTCCAAAGATTAAAAATCAGGAATTTAATGAAAACCAATTGCAGGAGATTAATCTCAATCAGGATATTCAGTTTTTGTTTAAAGATTATTTTAAATCTAAAAATGGTGGTCAGGAAGCCAATGAAGAACTCATCAGTTTGTTTAACGAAATTTTAAACCCTTAAATTAAAATGATTCCAATTCAATTAACCATCGAGGGTTTATATTCTTATCAGGAACGTCAGACGATCGATTTTAAAAATCTGACGGAAGCCGGATTATTTGGAATTTTCGGGTCTGTCGGTTCAGGAAAATCATCGATTTTAGAGGCAATTTCGTTTGCACTTTACGGTGAAACAGAACGTTTGAATATGCGCGACAAAAGGGCATATAATATGATGAATCTGAAATCAAATTCCTCATACATTCAATTTGATTTCATCAATCATGAGAACAAAATCTTTCGTGCAACGCGTGATTTTAAAAGAAATTCTAAAAAATTTGATGATGTAAAGCCTTCTTCAGTTACTTTTTACGAAAAAATAAATGACAAATGGATTCCTTTGGATCATTCAGATTCAGAAAAAATCATTGGTCTCAGTTATGCGAATTTCAAGCGCACGATAATCATTCCGCAAGGTCAGTTCAAAGAATTTCTTGAGCTTGGAGCGACTGAAAGAACGAATATGATGAAAGAAATTTTTAATCTTCAGCGATTTGATCTTCAGAATAATGTTTCGGTTTTAAATGCCAAAAACAGATCAGAACTTGATCAGTTGGAAGGTCAGCTGAAAGGTTTTGAAGAAGTGAACGAAGAACAGATTTCTGCTCAAAAGGGAACTTTACAGCTTGAAAATCAAAAACTGGAAATGATACAGATTCAGTTTAAACAAATTGGAGAAAAATATCAGCAACTCAAAAATTTAAAGGAAGATTTTGAACTTTTAAAGAAGAAAAAAGAAGATTTCGAAAAACTTTCCGTTGAAAAAACTGAAATTGACATTTTAGAAAGAAAAATTGAATTATTTGATCAGGTTTTCCGTGCTTTTAATCCTTTAATTACGGAGAAAAATAAGCTCCAAACAGAAATTGAATCTCATCAAAAAGCCAGAGAAAATCAGACTAAAATTTTATTGGAAACGGAGACTCAATTTAAATCTTTAACGGAAAAACTTTCAGCAATTTTACCAAAATTTCAAGCTTTGGATCAATCAAAAGTTCAGCAAGATGATTTGAATTTGATATTACAAATGCTAAATTTTTCTGATGAAATTGAAATTCTGAAAGACAGAACCAAAAAAGGTTCGGAAAAAGTACAGGAAGTTGAAGCCAATAATAAGCTGATTGAAAAAAAGCTTATCGAGCTTGCAAAAGAAACAGAAGTTTTAAAGCCTAAAAAATTAGATGCAACTTTAATAATTAATGTCGGAAATTGGTTTTTAGAAAAGAAAAATCTGACGGAATCTTTTCAAAAACAAACCGAAAAAACGAATCAAAAGAAGGCTGAAATTGAAAAAATTTCAACCGTATTAAAACCTTTTGAAATCAATACTGAAAGTTTTAAAAATGATTTTAAAACCAAAATCGATGCTTTAGAAATTCAGAAAAAAGAGCTTTCGGAAAAGCAAAAACATCTGGAAATCCAGCAAAAGTTGTCGCACTTTGCAAGTGAATTGCATGACGGAGAATCTTGTCCGCTCTGCGGCTCGCTGGAACATCCGAATATTTTAGAATTTGATGATGTGAATTCTGAACTGAATGAATTGCAAAAACAAATTGAAAATCTTGAAAATCAAAAGCAGGAAATTCAGAAAAAATCTTTAGAAATCGAGAAAATTCTCGAACGGAAAAACATTTTTGAAGAGCAATTGAAATCTGAAGAAGAAATTTTAAAGCAAATTCAGATCAACATTCAAAATCATGTACAAAATTTTATCTGGAAAGAATTTAATGCTGAAAACGAAGCCGAATTTGAACAAAAACGTCTGCAATCTTTTGAAATAGAAAAACAGATTGAGCAAATCAGTCAAAATATTTCCCAAGAACGAAAAAATCTTGAAAAAGAGCGCGAAACTCTTGATCAGTATAACAAAGCTTTGGAAAAATTTAGGTTGGATGAAGCGAAAAAAGCCGAACAAATCAAAACCAATGAATCAAATATGAAAATTCTGGATTGGAAAGATTATAAGGAAAAGGCGATTATTGAAGTTGAAGAAAGCTTTCAAAAACTCGCACAGTCAAATCTTGAAACCGAGCAGAATTATCAGAATTTAATTAAAAAAGAAAAAGAACTTTCACCAAAACTTGCCGAACAAAAAACAATTGTCAGTCAACTCGAAAAAAGAATTTCAGAACTTGAAAAAGAAATTTCCGATAATGAAAATGTTATCAAACAATCTTTATCAGATCAAAATTTCACAGATTTGGTTGAGGTTCAAACTATTTTATCAGAAGAAATAAACGTTTATGAAGCGAGAAATAAAATCCAAAAATTCAGAATTGATTTTGAAACTCTGAAAAACGGAATTTCTGAACTTGAAACAAAACTCAAAGATTTTTCATTTGATGAAGAACATTTTTCAGCAGTTGAAAATCAGTTTAAAACAATAGAAAATGATGTGAAAATTGCAAACGATTCTGTCGTGAAAATCACTTCTGAAATTGAAAGACTGGAAAAAGAATTTAAGAAAAAAGAAAATCTTTTAATAAAATTATCCAAACTTCAGAAACGTGCAGACAATCTGAAAATAATGACCAATCTCTTTAAAGGGGCAGGTTTTGTACAGTATGTTTCGTCAATTTATCTTCGTCAATTGTGTGATCACGCAAACATCCGCTTCCACAGAATGACGAGAAATCAACTGAGTCTGCAGCTGAATGAAAACAATGATTTTGAAATCGTAGATTACCTCAACGAAGGACGAAGCCGAAGCGTAAAAACATTGTCCGGGGGACAGGCTTTTCAGGTTTCTCTGAGTCTGGCTTTGGCTTTGGCGGAAAGTGTTCAGGCCAATGCAAAATCAGAAAAGAATTTCTTTTTTATCGATGAAGGTTTCGGAACTCAGGATCTGGAATCGGTAAACGTGGTTTTCGAAACTTTGATGAGCCTTCAGAAAGAAAACAGAATTGTAGGAATTATTTCGCATGTTGAAGAACTGAAAGAGAAAATTCCTGTTTCCCTGAATATCACAAAAGATGAAGAAAGAGGAAGTTTGATAGAGATCGTTTGATAAAAAATGCCCCTAAAAAGGGGCACAAATTTAAAAGATTATCTGTAAAAATACATCACCATTTTATCATTTACACCATCACCATTTTCGTCATTCTCATCAGCAACAATCTGAAGCTCATTTTGATTAAGCTGTAGAACGTCGGTTGTTGTACCATCAATCAAAATTTTCTTTGTTGCAGGATCATAATTGTAGCTTTCGGAAAAATTTCCGTCTTCTCCGCAGGTTCCGTCAGATTTTGTGTAAAATATTTTTGAATTTAAAATTCCGTTGGAGGTAAATTCGTAAGTGTTTTTTTTGTCGCAGTCATCGGGTAATTCTGTACTCAAAACAGCATTGTTTGTTCCACTGTAGATTACCGTTTTACTCTCTTTCCAGATTCCTACAATAGATATTTGATCTTGTGTTGCATCATCATTTGAGCAGGACATTAGTGCGAAAACGCCCAATGACATCATTAATAATTTTTTCATATTTGAATTTTTTAACGATGCAAATTTAATTTTTTTTTCTTTCTGTAGGAAAAAAATAGTATAATGTAGAAAAAAATCTACAAATTTATTTCAATAAGGTTTTTACTTGCTCTCCAAATAATTCGATAGACTTCATCATCACATCATGAGCCGGATCACCAACATCCATGTGACCGATAAATCTTGTAATCCCAAAAATTTCTTTCATGTAATTTATTTTATCGGCTACTTCATTTACATTTCCGATAAATAATGCGCCGTCTTTTCCTCTTCCTCCCTCATACTGCATTTTTGTGTACGGAGCCCATCCTCTTGATGATCCGATTCTGTCCATCTGAGATTTGTAATTATAAAAATATCCGTCAACAACTTCTTTTTCATCGCTTACAAAAGTATGAGAATGAATGGCAATCTGCATTTCAGATTCGTCATGCCCTGCTTTAAGGTATTCATGCTTATAAAATTCAATTAAATTTTTAAACTGGATCGGCATTCCGCCGATGATCGCAACCACTAAAGGCATTCCCAATTTTGCGGCACTCAAAACCGACTGCGGAGTTCCGCCGACAGCTCTCCAAATAGGAAGTTTACCATTGTTTTTTGCTCTCGGATAAACGGTTTGATTCTGCATCGGTGCACGAAGTTTCCCTGACCAAGAAACGTTTTCTTCGGAATTTATTTTTAATAATAATTCTAATTTTTCGTCAAATAGTTGTTCATAATCATTCAGAGAATAGCCATACAATGGAAATGATTCGATGAAACTGCCACGTCCAACGAAAACTTCAGCTCTTCCATCTGAAATAAGATCTAAAGTTGCAAAATCTTCATAGACTTTCACAGGCTCAGACGAACTTAGAACTGTTACTCCACTCGCCAGTTTTATATTTTTTGTGATACTTGCTGCTGCAGCCAAAACGATTTCGGGTGAAGAAACCGCATAATCGGGACGGTGATGTTCTCCCATTGCGAAGACATCAATTCCCACCTCATCCATCAGTTTTACCTGCTCAAGAATTTCACGGATTTTTATTCCAGCATCTTTATATTTTCCGGTTGTCTGGTCAAAAGCCAGATCGCCAAACATTCCTATTCCTAATTCCATATTGTTGATTTTTATAAGACAAAATTAGTATAATGATTGTTTAAAAACATTGATGAATGATAAGAAAGAAATGATGTTCTAATAAGAAAAAATTAACACATACTTTTCCATTCCGTTAAATCTCAACAACGTATTAAAACTAAATTTAGATTCCTACGGAATGACAAGCGTTGTAGTAATTTATGCTGAATTAAAATAATGAATATGGGATTAAATAAAATAATACAATGAAAAATAAAGATAGAAACATTCCTAACAATTGGTTTGGTGATGATTATTGTTATTTTTTTCATTCATTATTTAATTAATTTTTACCATCCACCCGAAGCACCACCGCCGCCAAAACTTCCGCCACCGCCGAAGCCACCAAAACCGCCACCGCTGCCTCCTGAACTTCCGCCTCCAAATCCGCCACCAAAACTTCCAGGGAAAGGAAAGAATCCACCGGGATAATTTCTGCGTCCTCTTCGGCTGAGAATCATGTCACCATCATCGTCACCACCACCTCTGTTTCTAAAAAGAACAATAAGAATAAAAAAAATGACGAATCCGATGATGATTAATTTAAAAATACTGATATGTCCAGATTTTTTCTGATTGGCTAAAGGTTTAAATTTACCCTGAACCGCTTCCATGATTGCAGTTGTTCCACCGTTGATTCCTTCATACCATTTTCCCTGTTTGAATTTTGGAGTAACAATATAGTCGAGAATCTGTCCGGCAACTGAGGCAGTTAAATATTGCTCTACAGCCCGCCCTTGCTGAATTGACATCGTTCTGTCTTCGGTTGCAATGAGAAAAACGACTCCGTTGTCAACATCTTTTTGTCCGATTCCCCATTTTTCACCAAACATTGTTGCAAGATAATTGATGTCTTCGCCTTTTGTAGAGGGAATAATGATGACTTCAATTTCCGTTGAGGTAGAATCTGCAAATTTGATGAGCTTGTTGTTGAGTTCATTTTTTTCCTGATTTGTAAGAAGGTTTCCTTCATCATATACAGGATATAAAACCGCTGGTTTTTCAGGAATAGTATATTGTGCCGATACGAAAGAGTATAAGCAGATAAGGAAAAATGAAAACAGTATTTTAAGAGAATGTAATCTCATTGGGAAGTTCGTTGTGGTTTTCTCCCGTTACAGGAAAATATTTTTTGAGTTCGAGGCCGGTTTCTAGAATAGCACTTTTTAAAGCTTTATAATAATTGCCTTTTGCGAATTCTGAAGTGATAAAATCGTGCAGATGATCCCAATATGACTGATGCACTTTTGCATGAATCCCTGTGTCGCCGATAATGGTAAGATACTTCTGTTCAAAATTAACATGAAAAAGAACCGCATTTTTTTCGGCAGTTTTGTCCTTACAAAGTTTGTTGAATACTTTGAAAGCAGTCTCTGCATTATTACTATCAGTAGTAGAATCAATATGTACCCGGATCTCTCCGGTAGAATGATTTTCTGCCGATTGAATAGCTTCCACGAGGGAAGCTATCTGTTGATCTGTAAGATATTGACTCATTATTCTGTAAAGACTTCCGGTGCTTTTTCTGCTCCTGCAGCTGCTTTGAAGTATGGTTTTTCTTTAAAATTGGTGAAATTCGCCAAAATATTATTCGGGAACGTCTTGATTGACGTGTTATAATCCTGCGCTGCTCCGTTATAATAAACAGTTTCTGTTCTGATGCTGTTTTCAATCGCAGTATATTCTCTCTGGAAATTGATATATTGCTGATCTGCTTTAAGATTAGGATAAGATTCTACAACTGCCATCAATCGGCTTAATGCTCCGGATAATTCTCCTTGCGCAGCCTGGAATTTAGCCAAATCAGCTTCGGTCATATTCGTAGGATCGATATTGATTGATGTGGCTTTTGAACGTGCTTCCACAACTTTGGTCAAAGTTTCCTGCTCAAATTTAGAATAAGATTTTACCGTTCTTTCGAGGTTAGGAATTAGGTTGGCTCGTTTTTGATAAACCGTTTCTACGTTAGACCATTTGGTATTTACATTCTGTTCTTTAGTGACAAAATTGTTGTAACCACTTTTTCCCCAGAAGAATAATACCGCAACGATAATTAAAAGAGCAATACCGATGGTTCCGGCGCTCAGGCAACCTTTGTTTTTCATATGTGAGTTTTTAATTGTTTTTAAATTTTCTTGTGCTACCCAAATATACAAATTATGTGCTAATTTTGCAGAAAATTATTTGAATGACAACAATAGTGGTGGCGATGGGAGAAAAAAATGAGATTGGTGCTGATAACCAATTGCTTTGGCATCTTCCAAAAGATTTAAAACATTTCAAGGATCTCACAACGGGACATCCGATCATTATGGGAAGAAAAACTTATGAAAGTATAGGAAAACCTCTTCCAAACCGTACCAATATTGTGGTTTCAAGAAAAAAAGACTGGTTTGAAGAAGGTGTTTTGATTGTTGGAAGCATCAAAGAAGCCGTGAAGTTTGCAAAAAAAATTAACGAAAATATATTCATCATCGGCGGCGGAAATATCTATGAACAGACAATGGAAATCGCTGACAAACTTGAGGTTACCCTTGTGAAAGCTCGGTTGGATGCCGATACATATTTTCCGAAAATCAGCACAAAGTTCTGGTCAAAAACAAGTGAGATGTGTCATGAGAAGGACGAAAAAAACCAATATGATTTCTGTTTTCAGACCTATGAAAAAATAAAGACAGAATAGTTGTGATAATTCTGGCTTCTAACATCTAGCTTCTAACATCTAAATTCTTTATCTTTGCACTTCTAAATTTTAATAATGAATAAATACATAAAAATCGCAGTAGCAGCACTTCTTATTCTCGGAGGGCTTTATATGATGATTTTCACAAGAAACTTAGGGTGGGGAATTGTTATTTTTCTCTTATCTGCTTTACCCATTTTTCTGTTCTTTAAAAACGAAAATATCCTTTTGGCATTTTGGCAATTGAGAAAACAGGATATGGTAAAAGCTTCAAAATTTTTGAATAACATTACCGATTATAAATCTCAGCTTCATAAAAACCAATACGGTTATTATCATTATCTGCAAGGTTTGGTTTTGGCTCAGGATCATCCGACGAAAGTTGAGCCGTTAATGAAAAAAGCTTTGGAGTATGGTTTGAATATGAAGCACGATAGAGCAATGGCTACTTTAAATCTTGCTGCAGGAGCAATCTCAAAAGGAAGAAGGCAGGAAGGGCAAAGATTATTGGAAGAAGCTAAAAGATTAGACACTGCGGGAATGATGACCGATCAGATCAAAATGATGAAAGATCAGCTGAAAATGCCAACAATGCAGAAGCATATGCATAATCCTCATATGAGACAGAGAGGGAAATTTTAATCATATTAGATTTATATAAAAATAAAAATGCACCAATTTGTTTGGTGCATTTTTATTTTTGAAAATTAAGGTTACATTTCAGAATTACTTTCATAACCATAAAATTTCGGGATCTGCCAATGATATTTTACCGCTAAAGTTCGTACACTTACAATCATTAAAATCGTAAAAATTTGTATGAAAGTATAAGAAAGATTGGTGAAATGAGTAAGTAATAAAAATGTTGAGCCGCCAATAATACAAGCACTTGCGTAAATTTCTTTCCTAAAAATCAACGGGATTCTGTTCAGTAAAATATCCCGGATAATTCCGCCAAAACATCCAGTTATGGTTCCTAAGCCAATGCAGATTAAAGGATGAATGTCTAGATGTAAACCTTTCTGAACGCCAATAATGGTAAATAATCCTAATCCAAAGCTGTCAAAAATAAATAAGGTGACTTTAAAATTTTTCTCAATTGATTTAAAGATCATAGAAAAAATACTTGTCGCCAGGATCAAACCACACATCAAAAGATCATGCATCCAGAAAACCGGAATATCTAAAAGTAAATCTCTCACTGTACCGCCGCCAACTGAGGTAATGAAGGCAATAATCAAAACACCGAACGGATCAAGTCGCTTTTGCATCGCAGCAAAACTCCCTGACATCGAAAATGATATCGTTCCGAGAATTTCTATGATAAAATTGAACTGTTCGTGCATTACTTTGTAGAAAGTGAATTACTTTCAATATTTGTGGTGAATTAGTCGAAAAAATTAAAATATAGTGTTTAATTTGTCATTCCGTAGGAATCTAAGCTAATTTATTAGATTTGCCGAGATTCCTACGGAATGACAAACCAAGAATAATATATTCAATTATTATATTTACTTTTTTTCTACTCTTACTGCATCCGGAACCAATAATTCATATTCTCCGCCGTGGTTGATAATCTCTCTCACAATGCTGCTGCTGATGAATGATTTTCCTGATGAGGTTAGTAAGAAAACAGTTTCCAGTTTTTTGTGGGCCAAAGTACGGTTGGTATGAGCAATTGCTTTTTCAAATTCAAAATCGGCAGGGTTTCTCAAGCCTCTAAGAATGAATTGAGCATTTTTTTCAAAGCAATAATCAACAGTCAGACCTTCAAAATAATCTACTTCAACATTTGGGAATTCTGCGACTGAATTTTGTATGAATTCCATTCTTTTTTCGAGCGGAAACATATATTTTTTCTGAGAATTCTGTCCGATCGCTATAATCACTTTGTCAAAAAGTGCCGCAGCTCTCTCAATAATATCGTAATGTCCTAATGTAATAGGATCAAAAGACCCCGGAAAAACGGCAATTTTCATGCGTAATTAATTATAAGTTATGAGTTAGAAATGATGAGTTATTTACTCTAATATCTAACTTCTAATATCTAGTTTTTCTTTTGTAAAGCTTTTTCAACTTCATTTCCGCAAAGATCTTTAATAGAAATTCCATAGATTTTTGCCTGTTGAGGAAGGATACTTGCCGGAGAAAATCCGGGATTGGTATTCATTTCCAACATATACGGAACCCCATTCATCAAAATAAATTCACTTCTCGAAAAGCCGCTCATTCCTAAAGAATCATAGGCCCTTTTTGCTATTTCTTCCACTTTCTTTGTGGTTTCTGCGTCAATTCTTGCAGGAGTAATTTCTTCTGAAGCACCTTCATATTTAGCTTCATAATCGAAAAATTCATTTTTAGGAACAATCTCTGTAATTCCCAAAACAATGGTTTCACCTTTAAAATCTATGACACCTACAGAAACTTCCATCCCGTCGAGGAAGCTTTCAATTAAAATTTCATCATCTTCTTTAAAAGCAATTTCTGTTGCAGCAATCAGCTCAGACTGGTTTTTTACTTTAGAAATTCCCAATGATGAACCAGATTGATTAGGCTTTACGAAAACAGGGAGACCTAAACTTTCGATGATTTCATCAACATTAATATCTTCACCTTTTCTTAAATAAACACTTTTCGCTGAAGGAATTCCATATTTTGACAAAACTGCTAAAGTGTCTTTTTTGTTAAACGTCAAAGCACTTTGATAAAAATCACATCCTGTATAAGCTTGTCCAATTGCATCCCAATAAGCCTGCAAAATACCGTTTTCGCCGGGAGTTCCGTGGATGATATTGAAGCAAACGTCAAATTTTAAAGTCTCATTTGTTTTTAAATTAACTGAAAAATCTCCTTTATTAATGGGAAGCTTGTTTTCATTTTCATCTAAAAAATACCATTCATTTTTTAGAATGACTACTTTATATACATTATATTGACCTCTGTCTAAAGAATCGTAGATCAACTGTCCGCTTTTCAGGGAAACTTTATATTCGTCAGAATAGCCTCCCATCACTACAGCAACGTGTTTTTTGCTCATATCCGTTTAATCATTTAAGGCAAATTTAATGAAATTATATCACGCACGAATTGAATTTTAGAAAATTTGGAGCCAAATGCTAATTCTGTTAAATAAAAAGTGCAATCAAAAATTATTAGTTATATTTGCCGTTATAATTCAAGTATTTTAAAGTATGCTTAAATCACTTTTCAATTGGAAAGTTTTAGTTAATTTACTAGTAGCGGTCGCTGTTTTCGTGGGATTGGTATGGCTTACATTTCGTTGGCTGGAATACCATACAAACCACGGACAAGAGATTCCTGTTCCTAATGTTGTTAATAAATCTGTACACGATGCTGTCAAAATATTAGAAGACACCGGTCTCGACTATGAAGTAGACAGTGCAACCTATAACCCTAAATACAGACCTTTTCAGGTTCTTCAGGTATATCCTGCACCGGGTTCGCGCGTGAAAGACGGCAGAGCCATTACTTTAAAAGTTAACCCAAGAAGCTGGGCTCCTGTTGCCGTACCAGATGTTATCAATAAATATTCGGGTCTTGCATTCCAGAGATTAGATCAGGTCGGTCTTAAAGTTGGAGACACTATTTTTGAGCCGAGCATTCAGAAAGATGCGGTTCTGAGGATTTTATTTAAAGGAAATTCTCTAAAACCCGGAACAAAAATCCCGAGATTTTCAGTTATTGATGTTGTGGTAGGTTCCGGACCGATGAGAAATATCTCAATACCTAATGTGGTAGGTTTAACAGTAAAAGAAGCGAAAGCACTTATTTCAAGAAATCTGTTTGAAGTAGGAATCGTGGATCATGAAGACGGTGGTAAAGATGAATCAGATATCGTTTATTATCAGGATCCGGCTGCTGGTGATGTAAGAGATCAGGGAATGCAGATTGATCTTTGGGCGAGTAAAAAAACTCCGGCAGAACTCCGTGATAAAATTGATCAGCTGAATTCTACTTACAGAATGAAAATTGATACAACATTGCCTCCAATCAGGTATGAAGAAGTTCCTAATTTTCAGGATGAACCGGTAAATAATGTTCCGCCTCCTGCAGTTACTCCGAAACCAGTAAGTCCAAAACCTTCAACAACGACAACGTCTAAGCCTGTAAGTACAACAAAAACTACAGACACGAAGCCAAAAACTTCTGGTGGCAATCCAGACAACTCAGCTAAGCCGACAACGCCTGCTGCTGAAAAACCAAAAGGTAAGAAAGTTATCATTTAAAAGATGACTTCATAATAAAATTCAGGCTTCAACTTTAAAATGTTGAAGCCTTTTACGTAAAAAAGAATAGAATGACAGAAGATAACGAAGAGTTTTTAGACGAAGAATTGCTGGATCCGAATAATGTAGATATTGATGAGGAAAATAAGGGCCTGTATGAACATGTGAATATCACAGTTGATGGTAAACAGGAACCTTTAAGAATAGATAAGTTTCTTTTGAATTTCCGTCAGAATTCTTCAAGAAATAAAATTTCGCAAACCTGTAGAGCCGGAAACGTTGTTGTCAACGGAACTCCTGTAAAGCAAAACTATCGTGTGAAACCGGGAGATCAGATTTCTTTATTGCTTGCTCATCCGCCAAGATTGAATGTGATTATTCCGCAGGATATCCCTATCAATATTGTATATGAAGATGATGATTTGGTGGTTGTCGATAAAGAGCCGGGAATGGTTGTACATCCCGGATTCGGAAACTGGGACGGAACTTTAGTCAATGCTTTGGCTTTTCATTTTGATCAGAAAGGAGAAAAGTCAGATTTGGACAGGGTAGGGCTTGTTCACCGAATTGACAAAGATACTTCCGGACTTTTAGTTATTGCTAAAAACGAATATGCTTTAAGCTTTCTTGCTAAACAGTTTTTTGAAAGGAAAACCAAAAGATTGTACTGGGCTTTTGTATGGGGGAATGTGAAAGAAGATACAGGCACGATTACGGGACACATAGGAAGACATCCTAAGAACAGAATGCAGATGTATACTTATGTTGACGGAAGCCAAGGGAAGCATGCCGTAACACATTATAAAGTTTTGGAAAGATTTAAATACATGACCTGGGTAGAATGTAAATTGGAAACGGGAAGAACGCACCAAATTAGAGCCCACTTCAAGCATATTGGTCATACTTTATTCAATGATGAACGATATGAAGGAAATATCGCCCTTCGTGGAGTTAATCTGCCTAAATATAAGCAGTTTGTAAAAAATGTTTTTGAAATTTTACCAAGACATGCACTTCATGCCCATACTCTCGGATTTATACACCCCACAACCAAAAAGGAATTGTATTTTGAGAGCCCAATGCCCCAAGATATGACGGATGCCGTAAAAAAATGGAGAAATTATTTAGAAAACTAAAAATATATTGAGAATTTTTTTATATTTGTTGAATTGAAATCAAGATTTGTTATGAGAAAACTATATGCTATCGTATGTTTAGCTCTTTTGTCTAATGCGTACAAAGCACAAGAATCATTACCATACTATCAGCAATATCTATTAGATGGTGAGTTCCTGTTCAACCCTGCACAATATGGTAAAACGGACTATGTACAGCTTAATCTAAACTATCAACAACAATTTTCAAAATTTAGCGAATCTCCAAACGTACAGTCTGTGGGAATCAACGCTAATATTTTTGACAGAGTGGGAGCGGGTATTTCCGTTTTTAGAGATAGCAACGGTCCTATATCAGCAGGAGGTATTACAGCGGGAGCTTCTTACTTTATCCCATTAAGCAGTGAAGGGGATAGAAAAGATCAGTTTTCTTTTGGTACTAGTGTTAATTTTTATAATATGAATTTTGATTATTCTAAAATTAATACAGAAGACGGTTACGATCCATTGTTGCAAGGAAATGAGAGTAATATCTTTATGGCGTATGCAAACTTCGGTTTAGCTGCTACATACAAAGGATTATTCGGAGGTGTTTCCGTGAATGATATTGCGTTAAGCAACGACGAATCTATCGTAAACAACTATGAGCCATCGCCAATCAAATTCTTCTTAAATTTAGGATATGACTGGAAGATCGCAGACAATATTGCCATTACTCCTTCAGCTTTAATCAATTTAAATACAAATTCTACAAGAATGATGGATTTAAACCTGATGGCTACCTTCTCAAACGACATCAACGCATTCTCTTTCGGGGTAAGCTACAGAGGTGTTCAAAACAGATTTGATAACCAACAGTTGAGTATTTCACCAATCGTAAAAGTAAGATTCAACAAATTTATGGTGGGTGCTACTTACAACCTTGGAATGTCAGACATCCAGGAGTACGGTGGAAACAGCTTCATGATCGGTTTAGGTTACAACTTTGATAACTTTATTAATCATAGAGGATTTAGATATTAATCTGATTTAATTTAAATAAATTTGAGCTCTGAATTTTTTCAGAGCTTTTTTTATGATCTACATTCACATTCCTTTCTGCAAACAGAAGTGCAGTTATTGCAATTTTCATTTTTCAACGTCTTTAAATTTTAAAGATGAGATGATTGCTGCAATGAAAAAAGAGATTTTTCTCCGTAATGATGAGCTTCAAAATAAGAATTTGCAGTCACTTTACTTCGGAGGCGGAACGCCTTCCATCCTTTCTGGTGACGAAATCAAGTCTTTAATCGACGAAGTTTTGAAATATTTTAGTTTTAATTCTGATATTGAAATTACTTTAGAAGCAAATCCGGATGATTTAGACAGAAACTTTTTAAAACAACTGTCAAATTCTCCTGTCAATCGACTGTCAATTGGAACACAAAGCTTCTTTGATGAAGATTTAAGATTGATGAATCGTGCGCATAATGCTTCCGATGCGGAAGGTTCTATCAAAAGAGCGCAGGATTTTGGCTTTGAAAATTTAAGTATTGACTTAATTTACGGTTCGCCAACTTCCAATTTAGAAATCTGGAAACAAAATTTAAATAAAACCATTGCGCTTGAAGTTCCGCATATTTCATCTTATGCGCTGACTGTTGAGCCAAAAACGGCGTTAGAAAAATGGATTGCCAACGGAAAAGTTTCAAATCCTAAGGAAGAAGAACAGAACAGAGAGTTTTATTACATGATTGATTTTCTGAAAGATCATGATTTTGAGCATTACGAAATTTCAAATTTTGCTAAAAAAGGTTATCATTCGAGACATAATTCTGCATATTGGAAATATAAAGAATACTTGGGAATCGGCCCTTCTGCACATTCTTATAACGGATTTGATATAAGAAGTTGGAATGTTGCCAACAATCAACAATACATTAAAAAATTAAACTCAAACCTTTTGGCTAAAGAAACAGAAATTCTTTCGTCCAAAGATCAGTTTAACGAAATGATCATGATCGGATTTAGAACAACTTGGGGTGTTGATCTTGAAAGTTTGAAAAGTAAATTTAAAGAAGAAATTTTAGATCAGTTTTATAAAGAAATTCAGCAGAAAATGGCTGATGGAATTCTTATCAAAGAAAATAACCACCTCAAAATTCCTGAAAAACATTGGTTTATGGCAGATGGAATTGCTTCAGATTTGTTTCAGGTTTAAAGCCATTAGTGTATATTTGGAATTAAATATAATAACCGATGAAGAAAAGTTTATTACTGTTTTTATTATTTCTTGGAGTTTTACATTATTCTCAAAAACCCATATTTGTTAAGGCAAAAGTTAATGCTGTAAATGTTTACAGAAGTTCTGCCGAGCTTCAAAATTCAGCAAATTTTTCTATCCCTTCCGGAGCTTCGGAAGTTGTTATTACAAATATTTCTGAAGAAATTTTCGAAAAGTCGTTGCAGGTAAGTGTTAACAATAAAAATGTAAGCATTCTATCAGTTCAATTTACGGATAATTATACGTCTGATTATGATATGGATAATACAAATCCACGTATCAAAAAAGTTAGTGACAGCATTACCCTGCTGGAAGATCTTGTTTACAAAGCAAGTATGGAGCTTGAGGCTAATAACAAAACGCTTGAGCTTTTAGATAAAAATCAGACTGTTCTAGTTGGAAGCAATACTTCTAGTGTGGCTCAACTGATGCAGCTCACAGATTATTATAAGACCAAAAGATTAGAAATCAGTACAGCAATATCTCAAATCAACAAAAAGAACACTGACCTTCAAAAAAAAATAAACCGATTGAGAAGCAGCCTGAAAATTAATTCTGAAATGGAAGAAGCATCTTCTGACGGAGTTTTAATTTTAAAAGTAATGAGCTCTGCTGCTGCAAATGTGAAAGCAGATATTAGTTATTTAGCAGAAAATGCATCTTGGGAACCTTTTTATGAAGTAAGAGGAAATAAACTTTCTGAGCCTTTGGATGTTCTGTTTAAAGCAAAAGTCAGACAAGATACAGGTCTCGATTGGAAAGGGGTGAAACTTTCTTTAATCAATGGAAGATCAAGCAGAAATAGTACTGCACCGGTTTTAAATCCGTGGTTTTTACAATCGTATAAGCAGCAAAACGAATCTGTCGTAAATTCAGGAAGATATATTTCCGATACAATAAGTAGAGAAAAAAATATTGAAGAAGTAGTTGTTGTGGGAGCGAGTTTCAGGTCTATTGAAAATCAGTTTAATATCAGCTTTGATGTTGATGTACCTTATGATATTCTCTCTAATGATCAGGAGAATTTTATTAATTTGAAGCAGGAAAAAATCCCCGCAGTTTATAAGTATTTTGTTGCGCCAAAATATAATAAAGATGCTTTCTTAATTGCTAAAATTAAAGATTTTAATAAA
>Ga0065714_10000023_pt1 | contig 26276 bp, 17 predicted proteins | sample MisRhiReplicate2_FD_59101 | JGI IMG/M metagenome (GOLD analysis project Ga0065714, IMG submission 59101) | Miscanthus rhizosphere microbial communities from Kellogg Biological Station, MSU, sample Rhizosphere Soil Replicate 2: eDNA_1 v2... | ecosystem: Host-associated > Plants > Roots >... | reverse complement strand
GTGACTGACACACCGCTTTCGCGAGCAAGCCCGCTCCCACATGGTTCTGTGTTCCTTCAGGTGCACCGCTTTCGCGCCCTTCCTCAAGCCAACTCCGTCGGCTCGGCTATAAATAACTACACCACCCCACGCTTGGCACGACCACTGCAACACGCCCCCGCGTCACTCATTCAGCAAGGAACGCCCCATGACGCAGAACGATCCCGGCAACGATTACCCCCTCAGCGAAGTCCCGATGCATGCCCGCAAAGGCCTGGCCTCAACGGCCATGGTGCTGCTGGGTTTCACCTTTTTTACCGCGACCATGTTTGCCGGCGGCAAGCTCGGTGTGGCGTTCAGTTTCGGCGAGATGATGGCGGTGATTATCGTCGGCAATCTGCTGCTGGGGATCTACGCTGCCGGCCTGGGTTACATCGCCTTCAAGAGCGGTCTGAACTCGGTGCTGATGGGACGCTTTTGCTTCGGTGAAGTGGGCAGCAAGCTCAGCGACCTGATCCTCGGCTTTACCCAGATCGGCTGGTACGCCTGGGGCACAGCTACTGCCGCCGTGGTGCTGGGCAAGTATTTCGAATTGAGCGAGGGCACCGTTCTCGGGCTGATGGTGCTGTTCGGCCTGGTGTTTTGCGCGACCGCGTATGTNGGTTATCGCGGCCTGGAGATTCTGTCGTACATCGCCGTACCGGCGATGATGTTGCTGCTGATGCTGTCGATGTGGGTGGCCACGGTGAAGGTCGGCGGCCTCGACGGTTTGCTCGCGGTAGTCCCGACGGGAACACTGGATTGGTCGACCGCAATNACCCTGGTGTTCGGCACCTTTGTCAGCGGCGCAACCCAGGCGACCAACTGGACGCGTTTCTCCCGTTCAGCNCGCGTCGCGGTGCTGGCGAGCCTGATCGGCTTCTTCATCGGCAACGGCCTGATGGTGTTGATCGGGGCCTATGGCGCCATCGTCTACCAGCAACCGGACGTGGTCGAAGTGTTGCTGTTGCAAGGCTTCGCCATGGCGGCGATGGCGATGTTGCTGCTCAATATCTGGAGCACCCAGGACAACACCATCTACAACTTCGCCGTCGCCGGTTGCAACCTGCTGCGCACTGGCCGTCGCAAAACCGTGACCCTGGCGGGCGCGGTGATCGGCACGNTGCTGGCACTGCTGGGCATGTACGACATGCTGGTGCCCTACCTGATTCTGCTGGGCACTGTGATTCCGCCGATTGGCGGCGTGATCATGGCGGACTTCTTCTACCGCTATCGTGGTCAATATCCACGTCTGGCCGATGCCCGGTTGCCGGCGTTCAATTGGCCCGGTTTGGCCGCCTACGCAGTCGGCACCGTTNCCGCGTTCAGTTCACCGTGGGTCGCGCCNCTGGTAGGAATTGCCGCTGCCGCGTTAACGTATGTGGTACTGACCGGCGTGCTGGGTGCCCGGACTGCCAATGCACCATTACAAGATCTATAAAAGGATTCGCCTGATGCACATCATCAATGCCCGCCTGCGCAACCAAGATGGCCTGCATGAGTTGCACCTGGAAAACGGCCTGATCAGCAACATCGCCCGACAGACCGAAGCCCCGACCCTGGGCCCCGATGATCTGGACGCCGGCGGCAACCTGGTGGTGCCACCCTTCGTCGAGCCACACATCCACCTCGACGCCACGCTCACCGCCGGNGAACCGCGCTGGAACATGAGCGGCACGCTGTTCGAAGGCATCGAGTGCTGGGGCGAGCGCAAGGTGACCATCACCGAAGAGGACACCAAAACCCGCGCCAAGAAAACCATCCAGACCCTCGCCGCCCACGGCATCCAGCACGTGCGTACCCACGTCGACGTCACCGACCCGCAGCTCACCGCGCTCAAGGCGATGCTCGAAGTGCGTGAGGAAAGCCGTCATCTGATCGACATGCAGATCGTTGCGTTCCCGCAGGAAGGCATCGAGTCGTACCGCAACGGTCGCGAGCTGATGGAAGAAGCGATCCGCATGGGCGCCGATGTGGTCGGCGGTATTCCGCATTTCGAGTACACCCGCGATCAAGGCGTGAGTTCAGTCAAATTCCTGATGGACCTGGCCGAGCGCACCGGTTGCCTGGTGGANGTGCATTGCGATGAAACCGACGACCCNCACTCNCGCTTTCTTGAGGTGCTGGCTGAAGAAGCCCGCAGCCGCGACATGGGCTCACGGGTCACCGCCAGCCACACCACGGCGATGGGCTCTTACGACAACGCTTACTGCGCCAAACTGTTTCGCCTGCTCGGGCATTCGGGGATCAGTTTTGTCTCCTGCCCCACCGAAAGCATTCACCTGCAAGGGCGCTTCGACAACTTCCCGAAACGCCGTGGCGTGACCCGAGTGAATGAGTTGCTGGAAGCGGGGATGAACGTGTGTTTTGGTCAGGACTCGATCGTCGATCCGTGGTATCCGCTGGGCAACGGCAATATCTTGCGAGTGCTCGAAGCCGGCCTGCACATCTGCCACATGCTCGGTTACCGCAACCTGCAAAGCGCGCTGGACCTGGTCACCGACAACAGCGCCAAGGCCATGAACCTGGGTGATCGTTATGGACTGGAACGCGGGCGGCCAGCGAATTTGCTGATTCTGTCGGCGGACAGCGANTACGAGGTGATCCGCAGCCAGGGCCTGCCGCTGTATTCGGTGCGCGATGGCAAGGTGTTGATGAAGCGGCAGATGCCGGTGGTCGAGTTCTTCGGTGATCAGAGCTGAGATTTGCGTTGGCTGGGCTGACGCCTTCGCGAGCAAGCCCGCTCCCACATTGGATCTTCTGTGGACACAAGTAGTGTGCAACACACAGATCAACTGTGGGAGCGGGCTTGCTCGCGAAGGCGATCTAACAATCAACTCATCAACCGCGCCGTACCAAACAACCTGACCCGACTCAACTCACCCTGCTCCTCCTCCAGAAGAATCGGTGCAGTACCCCCAGGCATGACCACCTTCACCTCCCCGGCACTGACCCAACCCACCCGCCACGCCGCGCAAGCCACCGCACTGGCGCTGGTGCCCGACGACGCCGTCGGCCCTTCTCCGCGCTCGAATACCCGCGCGACGACTCGCCCTTCAGNCTCANGCATCGCCCATTGCAGATTCACNCCAGCAGCACACGGCTCCCCCGCCCCGGTCGGTGTGGCGTAAGCGATACGCGTCAACCCTTCGGACAACCCCGGCTCACGCATCTGCTCATTGCTCGGCAATGCATCGGCGTTGTCTAAAAGCGTCACACAATGCGGATTGCCGATNCGCACGAACTGGCTGCGAGACCAGGAGGAATCAAGCGCCGACAACGCCTGCACATGGCAGACATCGCGATCGTTCAACAGCACATCATCAACCCCTTTTGCCCCCACCGCGTCAGGCCCGAACGAGGGTCTGCCCAGATCCAGCCAAAACCCTTTCACACCCTCGACCTCGGCCGGTTTCACCGACGTGCCCACCGGTGAAACCGCATCAGCCTTGTCGTGATGAACCCTGAGCAAACAAACCTCGTCCCCCGGCAGCAGCCCTTGNTCACTCAGNGCTTGAGAGAAAATCGTCAATCCATTGCCACTGCGCTCGGCAAGAGTGCCGTCGGTGTTGACGATCAGCAGGTCAAACGGTGGCGAGTCTTGAAACGGCCCGATCAGCAAGCCATCGCAGCGATGATCCTTGCTGCCTGGCGGTTGTGTACCGGGTGCCCAGCCACAGAAGGCCTCGATAGCCGAAACCGTCCATGCCGCACGAATTTGCGCAGCGCGACTGGCCTGCTCGGGCAGATCGATACCGCCCCGGCGCACGGCGTCAGGCGCCACAACCGCATAGATATTGCCTCGAGCATCGTAGAACGGCGTCATGGATCGGTCCTGAAGTCAGCCAGAAAGTGCCTGTACTTTAGGCGTCAATGTCCGGCGATGAAATACCGCCCGGGCGTAAACGCGCAAGGCGTTCCGCAAGCATTTCCGTTATAGACCGATCACCTCTTATTGCGAACAAATCTGCTGAACCTGTCACTTATGACAGCAGACAATCTTTCTGACCGGGCCCAGAGTGAAATTCTTTATTCATGCTCGGAACACCCCATGAGCAGCAAACACCCAGACGCTCCCATACCCACGCTGTACCGCGAGGGCCGGAAAACCTTTATCGACCTGGTGCCAGACGGAGGCGCCCGACTGGACGCACTCTTTCGAACGGTTCCGGCCCTGGGTGAGCTGGCGGTCGGCGTTGTTTACGGTTACTTGCATGGCCGTCCGGACTTGGACCCACGTCTGCGCGAAGCGGTATCGTTCGCCGCAATTGTCGCGGCCGGNATGGTGGGGCCACCCTTGAGTGTGCATTTCAAGACGGGGTTGGCTTCGGGGCTCGCACCGGGAGAGATGACAGGGATATTGCTGCAAGCTTCAGCATTCGCCGGTTTCCCGAGAGCCGTGTCCGCGGCCGACCAGCTCAANCGACTGTTTGATGANGCNGGAATGGTTTCGCCGCCCCCGCCTGCACCGCGCGAGGTGGCGCTGGCGTTTTGCGAGCAAGTTCGCAAGGGCCATTCGCCCATTCCCCTGAGTGCCGCGATCAAACGCCTGTTGCGCCAATCACACCCTCTTTCGGTGCAGGCGACAGCGGCCAAAACCGTGATTATTGAGTGTTTCGACGGTGAGCATTCCCTTCCAGCGGCGCTTTTGCATGTTCAGGTGGAAGGGACTCAGGTCGTCGAGGTGAGGCGTTTTGTTGCTCGTTGACGTCTCGTTACTACGGGAAAAATGCATCGACGTTTTTTTTACCGTCAATTTTCCCCTTCATCGATCGCTGCCCGGATCGCACGATGGAAATGTTGAAGCGCCGGCTCATTTCTGCCGAATGTCAGGTATTGCTGAGCGTGGGATGCGTAGCCTTTTTGTAAATATTTTGCCAATTGAAAGTCTTCGCCATCGACTGTGTCCATAAGAAGGATCATGTTTTTATCCCAATGGGTTTTCTCTTTTGCCGACGTTGGTGCCGCAGGAACGTGCAAAGACACTTCGATCAAGCATTGATCGACACAGCGAGGGCCTGCCGCAAACACCCGCCACACCTCCAGATGATCGCCCTGCCAGACCAGAAGTGTGTTGGGGAACAGCACGTACATAATTGCCGAATGCCGGAGCAAGTCCCATTGCTCTTCGGGCTGATCGAACAGTTCGACGATAGAGCGACGCGGCATGATCAACCGCAGATGCTGCCCACAGCCTTCGAAATGGCTGATGCCCGGTAAAAAGATCGGTAGCACCGTTTGCCGATGCAGAGTTGAAAAATGCCAGTTCTCCAGAAACGTATCGACAACGACCTTCCAATTAAAGCGCCTGCGTAAACGCCTCGTTTGGTAGTGCGAGTAATGCTGAAAACCAAAACACTGGACCTCATGGGTCAACAGGCCAAGTGTTTGAGCTTCATCGATCTGCCCTCCCGGCGTCGGATGCACCCAGATCAGCCCATGCTGTTCCAGAACACTCAGGCGCGTCAGATTACGCTCGGTGCAACTTAATCCCTCAAAGCTGCCAGGCGGATTCAGTCGCTGCAACTGACCATCCAGACCATAGGCCCAACCGTGATAGGGACAGATCATCGCACCCGCGATGTTCCCCGATCCGTTCAACAGCCTCGCCCCGCGATGTCGGCAAACATTGATAAACGCATTCAATGATCCGTTGTTGTCGCGCACAACCAGAACAGGCACACCGCTTAAATCGTCAGTCAGAAAGTCACCGGGGTAAGCCAATTGACCACCAAGGCCTATCATCAATGGTCGCGAGCCAAACACGTGCTGTTGTTCCNGACGCTGCTGATCGAGGCTCGTATAGGACTCGACAGGATTCAAAAAAATGTCATTGGCCATGCTTGTCTGGCGCTGTTCAATCATCGCCAGCAACGTCCTTGATAGTGAAACCTGAGTGGGATGGTCCATATCGCCTCCAAACTGTCCTGGCAGCAACGTCGTCGATGCATCGAACGCCAACCTTCGTTTTACTCGCAAAAAAAACACGCCGTAACTGTCAGAAGTATCAGGTAGCTCGGGCANNTCCAACCGGACAATGTCGGCACTTGCGCTCGCGGCAGAGGGTCACGCTGTGCAACGATGGCGCCCTGCCTGACTGCCAATCCCGCGGACTGAATATCGAACCCTCGCAGGTCGATCACTGTCCCTTGGGGACGCGACGTTTTTTGCCAAGGATTGATATGACCAACCTCAACACTCAAACCGCATTTGTTCCCGGACGCCTGGAACAGATGTCCACGCGCATCGCCTTTTTCATTGCCGGTTTCGGCATCGCCGCGTGGGCGCCGCTGGTGCCCTACGCCAAGGCTCGGGCCGGGCTGGATGAAGGGACGCTCGGTTTGCTGCTGTTGTGCCTGGGGGTGGGGTCGATTCTGGCGATGCCGATGGCGGGGCTTCTGGCCACGCGTTTCGGCTGTCGCCGGGTGGTGAGCGCCGGGGTGTTGCTGATCTGCGCGGCCCTGCCGCTGTTGGCGACGGTGACGTCGATTCCGGCGTTGATTGCTGCGTTGTTCATGTTCGGCGCGGGGCTGGGCACGGTGGATTCGACGGTGAACCTGCAAGCGGTGATCGTCGAACGGGCCAGCGGCAAGACCATGATGTCGGGCTTCCATGGGCTGTTCAGCCTCGGCGGGATTGTCGGTGCGGCGGGCGTCAGCGCCCTGCTCGGCTTCGGGGTTTCACCGCTGGGGGCGACGCTGGTGGTGATCGTGATGCTGCTGATCGCCCTGGCCAAGGCCGCGCCGCACCTCTTGCCTTACGGCAGCGAAAGTTCGGGGCCGGCGTTTGCCGTTCCCCATGGCATCGTGCTGTTCATCGGCGGGATGTGTTTCATCGTGTTCCTCGCCGAAGGCGCGGCGCTCGACTGGAGCGCGGTGTTCCTGGCGCAGGAACGCGGGATCGACACCGCGTATGCGGGACTGGGTTACGCGGCGTTTGCGTTGACCATGACCGTCGGGCGTTTGACCGGTGATTCGATCGTGCGTCGTCTCGGCGCCACGCGGGTGATTGTGTTCGGTGGGTTGACGGCCGCAACGGGCCTGTTTGTGGCGACCTTCGCCCCGAGCTGGGAAGCGGCGCTGGTGGGTTATGCATTGTTGGGGGCGGGTTGTTCGAACATTGTGCCGGTGCTGTACACCGCAGTGGGCAAACAGACGGTGATGCCCGAAAGCGTCGCCGTGCCAGCCATTACCACGTTGGGCTACGCCGGCATTCTCGCGGGGCCTGCGTTGATCGGGTTTATCGCCCATGGCAGCAGTTTGAGTTTTGCCTTCGGGTTGATGGCGGTGTTGCTGGTAGCGGTGGCCATTGGCGGAAAGGTGTTGAAGGTCTAAAAGCATCGCGGGCAAGCCTTGCTCCCACAGGGGATCTTCTGTGAACACAAAATTTGTGTACGGCATGGATCAAATGTGGGAGCGGGCTTGCTCGCGAAAGCGGTGTGTCAGGCGACGTCTTTATCAACTGGACGGCCGCCTTCGCGAGCAAGCCCGCTCCCACAGTGGATCTTCAATGAACACAAAACTTGTGTTCGGCATGGATCAAGTGTGGGCAGCCGGGTCTATCAGAACCCGACGCTGGCCTGCACAAAGAACGTGCGCGGTGCGCCAACGTACATCCCCGAGTTGTTGTCGCTGGAACGCGTGAAGTACTGCTTGTCGAAAATGTTCTTCACCCCGGCACCGACTTTCAAATTCGACAGCTGCGCGCCGAAGTCATAACCGCCGCGCACGTTCCAGGTGACGTAACCCGGGATGTCGCCGTACTGGCCGTCCGCGGTGCCTTCGGTGATGTAGTTGTTGGTGAAACTGCCATCAGCGTTCACAGCCACGCCCGGCGAACGCTGCTTGGACTGGGCAAAGGCATCGAGGTTGTAGGTCCAGCGATTGATGTCGTAACGCAGGCCGGCAGTCGCCACCTGACGCGAGTAGAACGGCAGGTCACGGCCCTTGAAGCCCGGGATCTCGCCTTCATAAACAGCACGCGTGTAGGTGAAACCAGCGTTGGCGGTCAGGCCGTCGAGCCGTGGGTCCAGTGCCGCCATGTCGTAGTGCACCGAGGCTTCGAGGCCCTGGTGCGTGGTCGCGCCGAGGTTGGTCCAGCCCGCATCGTTGCTGATGTATTGCAGCTCTTTATCGAAGTCGATGTAGAACAGCGTCACTTCCCCGCCCCACACATCATTGTTGTAGCGCGTGCCGACCTCGTAGGTCTTGGCCTTTTCCGGTTCCAGGCCATTGGCGGTGTTGTCACCCGCGCCACCCTGGCCCAGCTGGAAATACTGCAGGCTGCCGAACGAGGTTTCGTAGTTGGCGAACAGCTTCCACTCTTCCGAGACGTGATACATCACGCTCAGGGCCGGCAGTGGCTCGTTGCTTTCGATGCTGCGGTTCTTTTCCAGCACCGGTTTGCCGGCGGTGTCGAGCACCGGGCGGTCGTGCCAGTCGGTGCTGATGTGTTCAAAGCGGATGCCGGGGGTGATGGTCCAGTTGCCGACGTCGATTTTGTTATCGACGTACACCGAGTTGGCTTCAGTGCCACCGGTGCGGTCCTGATACACATGACCGTCCGAGCTCTTGGTCACGACCGGCTCGTTGTTGACCAGCGCCAGGCGGCTCGCCTCTTCGTGCATGCCTTCCTTGAGGTAGCGATAACCGACACTGACTTCCTGGGTGGTCGGGCCGACGTCAAACACACGGGAGACCCGCGGTTCAATCCCGAAGGTGTAGTAAGTACGCGGGAACGAGCCGAGGGTTTTCTGATCGCGAGCGGCGATGTTGCTGCCACGGAAGCTGTCGGAATAGTAGGTCAGCACTTCGGCCTGGGTGCGGTCGTCGATCTGTCGTGCCCACTTGAACGAGACGTCCTTGCGGCGGCCNCTGAAGTTGTCGTTGTTGCGGTCGGACTGGAACGGATCGGCGTCGTACTGCGCCTGGGTCAGGCCGCCGGGCATGTCGGCGCTGGCGTCGTAGTAGTGAAAGTTGAGGCTGAAATCGTCCACATCGGTGGGTGCCCAGTGGGTCTTGAGGATCACGTCGTCGATGTCGTTGCCGTTGTTGCGTTCACGGTGACCGTTGCCGTTCACGCCCGAGTACAGCAGCGCCATGCCGATGCCGTTGTCCGCGGTGCCGCCGAGAAACGCCGTGTCGATGTGCTTCCAGCCACCGTGCCGGGAGGTTTCCAGGGTCGAGCCGATTTCACCGGTGGCTTTTTCCGGAATCGCGCGAGTGACGAAGTTGATCACGCCACCGACGTTCTGCGGCCCGTAACGTACGGAGCCGGCGCCGCGAACCACGTCGATGCTGTCAAGGTTGCCGGAGGAAATCGGCGCCATGGACAATTGCGGTTGGCCGTACGGGGCGAACGCTGCCGGCACGCCGTCAATCAGCACGGTGGAGCGTGGCGACAGGCGTGAAGTCAGGCCGCGCACGCCGACGTTCAAGGAAATGTCGCTGCCGCCGGTGCCGTTGGCGTCCTGCACTTGCACACCGGGCACGCGCTTCAGCACGTCGCCGACGTTCATCGCGCCCTGCTCGACCATTGCTTCACGGCGAATCACCGTACGGGCGCCGGGGTGGTTCTGCACCACGGCGGCATCGGCGTCGCCGAGCCAATTGCCGACCACCTTGATGTCGGTCACGCCCAGTTCCAAAGGGCCGTTGGCAGCCGAAATCGGAGCCGGCATCAACGTGACCGAACCTTCGTCGATCTGGTATTGCAGACCGCTGCCTTGCAGCAGTTGGCGCAGCGCGTCTTCCGGCGAAAGGTTGCCGTCCACCGCCGGAGCCTGTTTGCCGGCGACCAGCTCAGGGCTGAAGAACACCTGCAGCGAGGTTTGCTGGCCCAGTTCACTCAGGGCCTGACCCAGGGGTTGCGCCGGAATGTGAATCGCGTCGGCGGCAAAAGCCTGGGGCAACGCCGCGGCGACAGCCAGGGCGAGAGCGAGGCGCAACCAAGGTGATTTGTTGTTTTTAGTGGTGGATTTTTTCACGTCGAACGTAGTCCTGTGGATCGCAAGAGTGTGCGCTTGTTAATGCAAACCAGTTGCAGTTGGACAGGAAGACGATCAACTCGAAAAAAACCTGAATTTATTTTGAAATTATTTCCTGACTGCCGTCATCGAGGGTGCNTACGGCCACCGGCAGAATGCTCGGCAAGGCCTTGAGCAGTGCGTCGGTGTTGTCGGATTTGAACACGCTGGTCAGGCGCAGATTGCCCACTTTGTCGTTGTCGACGGTGAGCGGTTTCTCGCGATAGCGCGANACTTCCTCGGCGACGTCGCTGAGTCTGGCGTTGGTGAACACCAGTTTGCCGCTNCGCCANGCGGTCAGCTCGNCAGGATTGACCGCGTAGGCAGCGGCCACTTTGCCCTGGGCATCGATGTGCGTGCCGAGGCCGGCCGTGAGGCTGATGAAATCGCTGTCCGCCGCTGTGCGACCCTGAACCTTGACGGTGCCCTGCTCCACCACGACCCGGGTTTGGGCGGTGTCGCGGCGCACATCAAAACGGGTGCCGGTAACCGTGACCTTGCCGCTGCCCGCCTCGACCACGAAGGGCCGGCGGGTGTCGTGCTCGACGCTGAACATCGCTTCGCCCTGCGTCAGCTCGATGCTGCGGCGGTCGTTTTCATAGCGCACCTGAACGCGACTGCGGCTGTTCAGGTCGATCACCGAACCGTCCGGCAACGCCACATGACGTCGCTCGCCCAGGGCAGTGGAAAATTCGGCGGTGTAGATCGCCGGGTGATTCAAACCGCTGAACAACCCCAAGCCGAGCGCGACGGCCAACACACTGGCGGCCACTGCATAACGCACTACCGGACGGCGCTTGTTGCGCGCCGGCGGGGTTTCACACAAGGCTTGCAGACGCGCCGCCGGCAGCAAATCCGCCGCCGACCACAAGCCCTGGAGCAACTGGAACTCGTCGCGATGCTGAGGGTGTTCGTCCAGCCAGGCTTCGAAATGCCGGGACTCTTCGACATTGATCGCAGGTTCCTGCAAACGCACAAACCATCGCGCCGCCTCGTCGCGAACCATTGTTTGCCCGCACGCACAATCACGAGTATCCATCATGGAAGTTCCTGTTTGGCTGGGGATAAGAAGGCACCGCCGATCATGGCTGCAATCCGTCAAGGCGGTCGCGCAGATGCCGCAGCGTGCGGATCATATACTTTTCCACCATGTTCTTGGACAGACCCAGGCGTTCGGCGATTTCGGCCTGGGTCAGGCCTTCGATCTTCTGCCAGACAAACACCTTGCGGCAGTTGACCGGCAACTCGGTGAGCGCCCGTTCGATGGAGTCAGCCAACTGGATCGCCTGCATGAAATGCTCCGGGTCGCCGGACGACGACACCCTGTGATCAATCGCCTCCGACTCCATGGCGCCCCGACGATCCTCCCGCCGATNACCATCCACCGCGATGTTGCGCGCGGTCTGGTGCAAATACGCCCGAGGTTGTGCAACCGTCGCCGAATCGGACTCAAGCACCCTCACGAAGGTGTCATGGGCCAGGTCCTCGGCCTGCTGACGATTTCTCAGGCGACGGGTCCAGGTCCCGACCAACTCTTCGTAATGCTCGAAAAAGCCGTGTCTGCGGGGCAGCTTGGGGGTCATTGCGGTGTGCTGTGAAGACGGGGCGTGAATAGTAATGCTTCCTATTAACAGGAAGCAATGGGATTAACGGACCGTAGTAGCTGTCGTCCTTCAGAAGAAATGACGAATCCTGCAAATAGATGATTCACCGGGTCTGGCGTTGAGGGCTCCGGGGCCACAAAGGGGGTCTCATGAGGCCATGACCGGTCTCGAACGATACGGTCGAAGGCCCGCGATAACCATCGCGGGCCGTGTTACCGGGTTAACGTGAAGCTACATCCAGTTGGCCGCCAGCACAGGCTGCAATACCTGTTGTTCGGCAGCACCGAAGGTCATGTTTGCAGGTGCCGCCGGCGCGAACGACGCCATGGCCTGGACCAGGTGCTCGACATCACTGCCCAACAACCGATGGCGATCTCCAGTCATGATGTCGCGTGGACGTTCTGGGGTATCGGCATACCAGTTATGCAGCGTGACCTCCTGCTTGCTGCCAATGACCGAGATCTGCAGGTCCCGCCCTTCGTGCTGGAACCACAGACGATCAGGGCTGATGTCCTTACCGAACACCAACTGCCCCATCCCCCCGCTGAACTCAAGGTCGTTGACCCCGTGCCCGACTTCCACCGTCGGCATGTTGCCGCTCACCAGGACCTTGTTATTGCCATCCCCCAGTTTCACCGCCGTGAAGGACCCGGTGTTGGTAATGGTGTTGTTGCCATGGCCGACCGTGAGTTTGCTGACGTCCCCTGCAATCACGTTGTTGCCATTACCCAGCGTGATCTCGGCCCGACCGCCCGTCACATTCACCTTATTGTCACCGTTGCCGGCAACCACCTTGGCACTGGACGCCTCCACATTGATGGTCTTGCTCTCGTCCCCCACGGTGACATTGGCGAAGAACCCTTTGACCGTCATGACGTTGGGGTCGGTGGCGACCGGCAGAGGGTCCGCTGTCGAAGGTGTTGAACCGCCACGGATTCTGTCCCGGATCGACGCAAACGTGGTGTCCGCCGTTTGCCCGGCGCCCCAGATGTCATCGATCTTCAGGCGCGGATCTTGCAAACTCACGAGGTCTGGAACGGTGACTGGTCGACGCGCCGGGATATCAAGGTCGCGATGAGCGATATCGATCGTCGGGATATCCGGAATGACAATCGGCCGTGGTCTCGGAATATCAACCGGCTCACGCCCGCCCACATCCCGCCCGACCGGACCGATGTCCGGCAGCTTCGACGGCACCAGCGAACCGACACCGCGCTCGGCGAGAATCTGCTCGATGGTTTTGCGTTCCGGGACGGGGACCGTGGTCGCTCCGCGATTCGCATCACGTTCGGCAAGGATCTGCTCGATGGTTTTATGCTCCGGCACTGTCGGGTTCAGGTTGACACCGCGCTCTGCCAGGATCTGCTCAATCGTCTTGGTTTCNGGAAGCTTGAAATCCGGAATCGTGACCGAAGGTCGCAGCACCGGATCAATGGTCGGGACGCTGATGGTCGGGTGCAGGTCAATGGGAGGCAGCGGCGCGACTACCGAAGGTTTGTCGACGCCAGGGCGCTCGACAATCGGCGTCAGCGTTCCTGGTACGGTGACCGTCGGCTGCTCGATCACCGGTGGCACTGGTCCGACCGTTGGCACCACAGCCGGTGCAGGGTCGGCAAAGAGGAAATCCGTCGCACTGATCTGCGCCACATCCAGCGCATCCAGATACAGCAGGTTGGTATTCGAATCGCTGCCCTGGGCACCGATGCGCGTCACATACACCCCGTGAATCTGCGTCAGGCCATTGAAGGTCGCGCGGTTCTTGTGCTCGATGATCAACTGACTGAAATCGGTGACGCCGGTCTGGCGCAAGTCGATCTTGTCGATGCCGTGACGGAACCCGCGCAAGGCGTTGTTGTAATCCTTGACGCCAGACTGGGCCGCCACCACGAACACATCCGAAGTCGCGCTGTCATGGCTGTAGATCGTACCGTTGAGCGAAGCCAACGGTTTGCCCTGGGCATCGCTGCTGTACATCACGCCTTTGCTGCCACCGTTAAGCACCACGGTGCCCAGCCCCTCTTGCGGCTTGACCGCCGAAGCGTCGCTGTTGACGTAAGCCGTCGGCGCGACAAAGGTGTCCTGGAACTTGAAGTTCGCTGCACTGAGGCCGGCAAGCGCCTGGTTCTTCAGGATGAGGCTCTGGCCCTTGCCCAGGTCCACCTTGACGTCCGCGCCCTGCTGCGTCAGCNCCAGATCCGCGAACGTCTTCCCTGCAAAGCCCACCAGATCGACGATTTCACCGCGAGCGGCCTCGAAGTTGCCGAGGGTATCGCTGCCCGCCTCACGGCGATGGACCACAAAGATGTCCTTGCCCGCACCGCCCGTCAGCGTGTTGTTGCCACGCCCGCCGTCGAGCAAGGCATCGGAATTGCCGGCCACCAGTGTGTCGTTGCCATCGCCAGTGACGATGTTCTGAATGCCCGACGGATTTTTCACTGTCAACGCCGCGCCGCCGATGCTGGCGACACCGGTCAGCAGGTTGACCGAGNTATCCCCCGAAACAGCCGCCGCATTGAGAGTATTGCGCCCGCCCGCCAGACCATTGACCGCGTCATCCAGCACCGCGCGATCAGCCTGCCCGACCACCGACTTGAGGTATTCATCGGTGTAGAAATAGGTGTCGTCCGCCGTGGTTTTGCTGCCGTACAAACGCAGCGACCAGGCGTTGAGCGTCACCGGCAGACCGGATGCCGAATCGGTTACTTGCAGCGTCCAGTTACCCGCCGAACGCTCACCGAAGTCATGGGTCGACATGAAGGTGTACTTGAACGACCCGGACTGCGTGCTGCCGACGTCGGAGGCACNGGCGCCCGACATGCCATCCGGGGCTTTGCCCTGACGATTGAGCAACACGCTTTGGGTTCCATCGGGGGAGATCAGCTTGAGCGTCAGATCGCCCAGACGCCCGACCTGGGCATCAAAGTCGATTTCGACGTGCTCGACATTCAAACCGGCCTGCATCGCGATGGACGATGTCAGCGTCGCGCCCGCGGCCAACGGCTTGCCGAGCGCACCGCTGGAGGCACTGTAGACGAACTCGTTGGCGCTGGTGCTCTGGGTCATCCAGGCTTCGGACAAGCGCACGGCGGCCCGTGCATCGACTTCACCAAAACCGTAGTCGTTGCTGGTGTGCATGCCGCCACCGTTCCAGCCGTGGGCAGCGTTATCGCGCCATTGGGTGGACGAGTCGTTGATCTTGCGCGCCGACAACGCCAGGATCTGCTGCACATCGCGATAACCCAGATTCGGGTTGGCTTCGAGCATCAACGCAACAATGCCGGAGACAATCGGCGCGGCAAAACTGGTGCCTTGCATGCTGGAGTAATCGTTGCCGAACGTGGAGCCGCGTTCGGTTTCCAGCATGTGGCTGGTGGACACGACATTGCTGCCCGGTGCCGACACCAGAAGGCTCGCACCCGGGTTGGAAAATGGCGAGGAGCCAATCTGCAAGGTCGACAGATCGCCCTGTGCGTTGATCGCACCCACTTCTACCGAGAAGCGATTGTTGTTGGTCAGCGAACCCTGGGCATTGCCACCGGTAGCACGGCTGTTGCCGCCCGCTGCAACGATGATCGTACCCAGGCCGCCACGACCGTTACTCGCCGCGTACTGCGCATTCATGCTCAGCGCAGTGGCGGTGGTGAAGTGGCCGTCCTGATAACTGCTGAGGGCGAAGTCATTGCTGAAGCCCCAGCTGTTGTTGGCAATGTCGAAGCTGACCATGTGCCCCAGTCCCGCCAGGTCATCGCCCTTGCCGGCCAGGTAGTAACCACCGAGTTTCGCGTCGTAGGCCACGCCCACGCCGCCGATGCCATTCTTCGCGCCGACCATCACGCCCGCCACCATCGTCGCGTGGTTGGATACCAGCCCCGGCAAGGTGCCGTTGGTCTTTTGCGTTTGCAGCCAGGCCTGATCGATATTCGGTGCCAGGTCAGGGTGCGCGACATCAAAGATTTCCGGCGCGGTGGCGAACTGGCCACCCGGCTCGAATTGACCGATGCGCACGCCTTTGCCGGTGTAGTCCTTCCAGACCGGCAGCACACGGGTGTCGCTCAAGTACCATTGCTGAGCCGCCAAAGGATCAAGCGGCACCTCTGGCGTCAGCAGGGTCACACCGGCACGNATCGGCGCCGTCTGGCCGCTGCCGAGGTCCACCACCGACGCCGAAAGATTACCCGCCGCATCGGCCACACCGTACTTGAAGCTGATCAGACCGGTGTAACGCGCGTCCGGGGTGAACAACACATCGCCCTGGGCGGTGAGGCTGACCGTGCCGCCGACCGCGTCACCGACGTTGGCAATATGCAGCGCGCCCTGACTGTTAAGGCGCTGATCGTTGGCCAACAGGCTTTCAGCACTGATCAGATGCGCCTGCGTGCGATCGAACGCCTTGCCGGCCTTGTCNAGCGTGAGCACATCCGCCACTGGCATCGCGTTGGGAGTCAGCAGGTCAACGGCGGAAATGTCCGAGAAGTTGAGCTTCTGGATGTTGCTCAGCGTCACCGTGCCGTCACGCCCGGCGACCTTGTCGGCCACTTCATAACCGGTCGCGGTGCGGGTGATACGGTAGTCGCCATGGGTACCGTGCAGCGTGACCAGGTTGATCCCGCCATCACCGTCGATGGTCGCGTTGCCGTGGCCGACTTCGATGATGTCGTTACCGGCACCGCCGTAGATTTTATCGGCGCCGCCACCGGCATGGATGATGCTGCCGCCTTCGGAGGCATAAATGGTGTCGCCCTGGGGCCCGGCATAAATCACCGCTTTGCCGCTGCCGCCGATGATGGTGTTGTGGCCGGTGCCGCCGACCAGCACGTCGTTGCCCGAGCCACCCACCAACGTCGAGTTGCCCGAACCGCCCTTGATGAAGGCACTGCCGGTACCACCGCTCATGATCGTGTCGTTGCCGCCACCGCCTTGGGCGATGGTCAGGCCAGCGCGGGCCATGTTCAGCACGACGCCTTTGTCACCGACGATAATCGCCGTGTCGTGACCGCCATTGCCATGGATGTTGGTCGGGTTGTCCGAGGCGCTGATGACAAACACATCATCGCCCACGCCGCCGTTGTAGGTGTTNCTGCCCACCCCGCCCACCAGCCAACCACCGGCCGGCGCCNCGATCAAGGTATCGTCGCCGCTGCCGCCATACAGGTTGTTCACGCCCAGTTGTGCCGCATCCAGGGTTTCACCGGTGGTGCTCTGGCTGGCATAAGCGCTGGTGGTGCGGCTGTTGCTGCCGCTGGTGGTCGAGGTCACCCGCGTACCGGTGCCTTGGCTGGTCACGACATTGCTGACCGGATCCCCCAGAAAATCCACCGCCAACGCTTCCTGGCTCTTGCCATTCATCGTGAACGAACCGGTGGCGAGCACCTTGTTACCGTCGCGCATCTCAGCTTGAGGAGATGCCACCGCACGGACGTTGATCTGGGTGATTCCCAGTTCGGCCAGCGTCTTGAGTTCACCGCCATCGACTTTGGCGTCATGCGTGCCGTCAACCCAGACGCGCAACTTGCTCCAGATCGGATCGCGCTGATCGATCACGCCATCCTTGTTCGCATCTTCACTGGCCAACGCCGCGAAACCGTCCTTGAACTTTGCCTCGCCCGCCGCGCCGTTGACGCCGACCTTGCCGCCGTAATACTCGGAGAACATCTGGCTGACGTCTTTGACCTGGCCACTGCCATCGTCAATCACCAGCATGCCCGTGGTGCGATCCGCCCAGCCGCTGCGTTTGAGCGTGCCACTGTGGTCGGTATCAAACAGCACACCGTCGCGAATGTCGGTCATGTGCACGCCATTGCCGGTCAGGTCCAGCAACAGCGGGTCGACGTACGTGTTGAAGGTCGACATTGCCGACAAACCGTTCAGGGTGACCGCACTGCGCAGGCTGAAATCCGGCTTTGTTGCGCTCGGGGTCGGGTAGAACTGCGACAGGTAAGTGTTGGGGCGAGCGTTGGGGTCCAGCTGCATCTCACCAGGGCGGACACCGCCAGAGGCAAGACTGGCCATCTGGGTGGAGGTGAAATCGGTTTTATTGAGCATGCCGCCGACAGCGAAGACGCTGTGCGTCGCCGAGTTTTGAACGAAGCCGTTGGCGACGTCTTGCTGGACTTTGCTTTCACCCTGGATGTGTTGTTGGGGTTGGGGGGATGGGTTGATGTCGATGTTGATCAAGTTTGTAGATGCCGGGTTCAAGGGCACACTGACAGGCGCATCCGCCGAACCGTCAAAAAGACGGTAAAGAACATCTGGAAGTAACTTACCCATTTCGCGAGCGAGCTTCCACTTTGGATAAGAGTCGAGCGGCGTGTCTCTGTCCAGAAAGCGGTTGATACCGGCAGAGTTCTGCAGGACTGCGATAACAAGATGCTTGCTGTATTCGGCTTTGGAATCACCGGTTATCTGCACATAATCGTGCCCCAACCCGCCAAGCACTGGCCAAAGAACGTCACCGATAGTCCCAGCCCAGTTCCAGCGTTGGAGATCTAACCCCTGCACAGCCGAATTGACGTCTGCGTTAATAATCTCCTGAATGGGCGGCATCCCTCTAGCNCCCAGCACATGCGTAGATACCTCTAACGCTAAGTCATCCGAGGCCTTTTGGAAATTGGCATCCGTTAAAAGCCGTCCTGTCGTCGCCACTGCAAATTTCATGGAGCCACGAACAACATCACTTTGAAACGTTCGGTCGTTTGAGTTAATCGATTTTGCAGCATCCAGCCATGTGGCGATGGACTTCATTTCCGCAAGAGCTGTTGGATCCTGCGAGGCCTTTATCTCTCGGGTCACAATTTCATGCATATACCCGTACACCGCCGGATAATTTTTCTGCTCCTGAAACTGTTTTAATTTTACTAGCTCTTCCGAACTGAAATTAACGACATTCATCCATAAACCCTTAGTTAACTATTACTTGCTTAAGAAAGCTCATAACAAACCTATCCATCGACCTTATATCTTCATACTTACGCGCATACTGATAAGACACCCGTAAATCTTTAAACAAACGCTTTGCCAGCCAGAAACGCTTATGATCTGTAGCGAATACAGTTTCGCCTTCACCTCCGTCAAAAGTTCTAGTAGTAAGCCCCCCATAGTCGTAAAACTTGACACCTTCAATTATTTTCGAAGGTATCTCGCCTTCTAAAAATGCACCTTCTTGAAAAGAAGAACGTAAAATCGGAAACATTCGAATCGTGACAACCGAGTTATCCACCCGCGGCCTTACCACTTTCATGCTGGGATACTCAATGGAAATGGTAAAAACATCACCACCATAATCAATCAACCGACAATCTTCAGGAGTCATATAAAACCGAAATACTCTTCCTGACTTTTCGCTATCTGAAAATCCACAACCGGGAAAATCATCGCCATTCGATGCCGAATAGATTTCCATATATGGATTGTCTTTAGGCTCCGGTATCAAGCAATACAAAAACAGCACGCTAGCTGCTCCAACCCCCAACCAAAATAGCAATCGCTTTACATAACCATTCATTATTGACCCTTAACAAATTTAACCTCAAAGAAACTTCAAATAAACTTCAAAGGGGACAGATTTATTTTTCTGGAGTTGATCCAGACTTAAAATACATCTATCCCTTTTAGCTTCTCCCTTTTTTGCGTATCGGAGATACCCCCAATTACCGTTCCCTCAAACTCTCATCCATATGCTGTTGCAACGGACTCAAAAAGTACTCGATCACCCGCCGCTGATCGGTCTTCACTTCCGCCGTCACCGACATCCCCGGCGACAGCGCCACGCGTTGGCCGTTGATCATCAAATGGTCGGTTTTCAGGCGGATGCGGCTGCTGTAGATCGGCCCGCGTTTTTCATCGTCGATGGCGTCGTTGGAGACGCTGAGGACTTCACCGGCGACGGTGCCGTATTTGGTGAAGGTGAACGTTTCGACCTTGACCGTGACTGGTTGGCCGGCGCGGACGAAGCCCACGTCCTTGTTTTCCAGCATGGCTTCCACTTCCACCGGTTGGTCGGCGGGCACGATGACCATCAGNGGCTGGGCCTGGGTGACGACGCCGCCGACGGTGTGGATCGCCAGTTGCTGGACGGTGCCGTCTACCGGNGCGTTGAGGCTGGTGAGGGTTTCCTGGTAGCGGGCCTTGGCCAGTTCCTCGACCAGGCTGGCAGCTTTTTGGTTGGCTTGCTGTTGCAGGTCGAGCATGGCGCGGCGATTTTGCGCGACGACGCCTTCGCGCCGACGCCGCGCTTCGCCTTGCGCGGCGGTGGATTGCAGGACGCNGGCCTGCTGCACGCTCAATTGGCGTTGCAGGTCGAGGCGCGCCTGTTCTTTTTCCAGGTATTCGTGGCGTGCGACGTATTGTTGCGCGAGCAGGCGCTGGTAGTCCTCGGCCAGTTGCGTGGCAATCGGCACGGTCTGCCGAAGGCTCGCTACCTGGGCCTGGGCGGACTGGATTTCGGCGTTGCGCTGGAGGATTTCCGCGTCGACCAGTTCCAGGCTGCTGCGGTATTCCTGGTACTGACCTTGCAGCCAGCGCTGGGCGCTGAGCACCTGCTGCGGATCGGCGTCGGCAATCGCCCCGATAAGTGATGCCGGCGATTTTTGCTGATTGATCGCGTCGAGCATCGCCGTACTGCGGGCACCGTCGATGCGGGCGGCGAGCAAGTCGCTTTGAATGCGTCTGACGTCGGCGTCGGCGGCCGTCGGGTCGAGTTCGACCAGCAATTCGCCGACTTTCACCGCCTGACCGTCGCTGACATGAATGGCCCTGACCACCGCTGTTTCACTGGACTGAATCAGCTTGGTCTTGCCACTTGGCACGATCTTGCCGGAGGCCACCGCCACCACTTCGATCTTGCCCACGCACGCCCACAGCAGCGCCAGCACGGCGAAGCCCATGATGCTCCAGACGAAGATCCGTGGCGCCGGGTGCACGGGGGTGTCCTGCAACTCCAGCGCGGCCGGGAGAAACTGTGCTTCATGGGGCAAGCGCTGCACGCTGTCCATCTGTTTGCGCTGGCGCCAGGATTCGCGCCAGGCGTGGCGGTAACGCTGCATTAACGAAGGCGTTGCGCTCATGGGAAATCGATCCTTGAATCCGGACTACAGTGAGTGCCGCCGCGCCCGATATCAGGCGCGGTCGACAAACCAATGACGAGTGATTGAAGGGCTGCTTCAGCCCTGTTGCATTCGGTGCAGGCGCGAATAGTGGCCAGCCTGATGGGTGAGCAATTCGGCATGACTGCCCTGCTCGACGATTTGCCCGCGATCGACCACCAGAATGCGATTCGCATCGCGTACCGCCGACAACCGGTGCGCGATGATGATCACCGTGCGACCCGCGCAGATGCTTTGCATGTTCTGCTGGATGATCCGCTCAGACTCGTAGTCCAGAGCGCTGGTGGCCTCGTCGAAAATCAGAATTCGCGGGTTGCCGATCAAGGCACGGGCGATGGCCACCCGCTGGCGCTGACCGCCGGACAGCGAAGTGCCGTGTTCGCCGACCATGGTGTCGTAGCCTTCGGGCAGTTCCAGAATGAACTCGTGAGCGCCGGCCATGCTCGCCGCGTGCATCACCGCTTCGAGCGGCGCGCCCGGATCGCTCAGGGCAATGTTTTCGCGGATGCTGCGGTTGAACAGCATGTTGTCCTGCAGCACCACGCCGATCTGCCGGCGCAGGGAGGAAACGTCCGCCAGGGCCAGGTCCATGCCATCGACCAACACCCGGCCGCGCTCGGGCACGTACAAACGCTGAAGCAGCCGCGTCAGGGTGCTTTTACCGGAGCCGGAACGCCCCACGACACCAATGACCTCACCGGCCGCGATCTGCAGGCTGACCCCACGCAGGACTTCCGAGCCATCGGCGCGATAACGGAAATGCACCTGGTCGAATTCAATCAGCCCCCGCAGCGGTGGCAACGCACTGCGCGTGGCCTGGGACAGTTCGGTGCGGGTGTTGAGGATGTCGCCCAGACGCTGCACTGAAACGCCGGTTTGCTGGAAGCTGGTCCACAACTGGGCCAGGCGCATGATCGGCCCGCTGACGCGACCGGCGAGCATGTTGAAGGCAATCAGTTCACCCACCGACAGTTGGCCGTCGATGACCAATCGAGCACCCAGCCACAGGGTCGCGACCGTGACCAGTTTGCCGATCAACGACACGCTTTCATTGGCGATGGTCGACAGAGTCTGGGTCTTGAAACCGGCGGCGACATAGGCCGCCATCTGGTTGTCCCACTTGCGGATGGCCTGAGGCTCGACCGCCATGGATTTCACGGTATCGATGCCGTTCACGGTCTCCACCAGAAACGCCTGATTCTCCGCGCCGCGGGTGAAGCTGTCCTGCAAGCGGGCACGCAACAGTGGCGTGACGAATAGCGAGACCAGCACGTACAACGGCAATGACATCAGCACGATCAGGGTCAGCCAACCGCTGTAATAGAACATCACCAGGACGAACACCACGGAGAACAGCACGTCCAGCAACAAGGTGATGGCATTGCCGGTAAGGAAGCTGCGAATGTTCTCCAGCTCACGCACCCGGGCCACCGAATCACCGACGCGCCGGGCCTGGAAATACGCCAAGGGCAGGTTGATCAGATGCCGGAACAACCGCGAGCCCAACTCAACGTCGATACGGCTGGCGGTATGGGCAAACACGTAGCTGCGCAACCCGCTCAGCGCGGACTCGAACAGCATGATGCCCAACAACCCGGCGGCGATCACGTCGAGGGTGGTCAGGCCGTGATGCACCAGCACCTTGTCCATCACCACCTGGAAAAACAACGGCGTGACCAGCGCAAACAGTTGCAAGGCAAAGGACACCAGCAACACTTCGCCGAGCAACTTGCGGTATTTGACGATGGCCGGAATGAACCAGGTGAAGTCGAACCGCGAGGTTTCACCCGGCAGGCCTGACTCGGAACGCACCAGCAAAAGTTCGCCGGTCCAGCGCGCCGCCAGGTCTTCGAAGGAGATGACTTCAGGGCGCTCCGCACGCGGATCCTGAATCAGCGCCTTGCCTTGATCCAGCTTGGCAATGATGAAAAACGTGCCGTCGCCATTGGCCGCAATCGCCGGCAGCGGCGTGCGGTCCAGACGGGCGATGGTGGTGTTGACCGACTTGGCCTTGAGCCCCAGCTTGCGTGCGGCGAGCAGCAGTTCCCGGGACGTGAACAACTGTTGCGCGGGGGCGAATTCGTGGGCCAATTGCTCGGCGGAGGCTGCCACCGAATGAAACCGGGCCAACATCACCAGACACACAAGACCTGTGTCTGCCATGGGCGACTCAGCGCCCCTTCCTTCATTGCTCATAAGCTTCCATGCCTGCCGTGAACGGCAAAAAATTCCTCAATCTTTCAATAGGTTATATCAACCTCGAAACAATTAGTATCGTTGTGATATCACCGCATGAGGTTTCTTTCACTCAGGTGTATGAGTCAGCAATCAGAGCGCCCTGCGCTCCTCGGGCGGCAGGAAATCGCGATCGGCGTCGTAGTCTTTGGTCAGGTACATCGCCAGATCCGTCAGGTCAGTGGGGCTCAATGTCCCCGCCGCCTGTTTGAGTTTGAGCGTGTCGATGATGTAGTCGTAGCGCGCGTTGTTGTATTCACGCACCGCGCTGTACAACTGACGCTGGGCGTTGAGCACATCAGCGGTGTTGCGCGAGCCCAGGTCACGGCCCACCTGGTTGGCCTTGACCGAGGCCTGGCCGGAGCGAATGGTCTGTCGGCGGGCCATCACCTGTTCGATATCGGAGTTGACCGCGCGGTAGAAATTGCGGGTGTTCTGCACCACTTCGCGGCGCCGGTCTTCGCGCTCGTCTTCACTTTGTGCCAGGCGCTCGGTCGCTTCGCGCACTTGCGAACGGGTCATGCCACCGCTGTACAACGGAATGTTCAACTCCACGCCGATGCTGCCCTGGNCCACATTGCCCCGGTAGCCATCGCGGCCGAAATCCGTCGGGTTGCTGTAGCCAAAGCTGTCATTGTCGCCCTTGCGCCACGACGCCACCGCGTCGACGGTCGGTGCATAACCGGCCTTGCGNTGGCGATGGGTTTGCTCGGCGGCGATCACCGCATAATTGCTGGCTTGCAAGGCAAGGTTCTGCCGTACCGCATGACTCACCCACTCATTGGCATCGTTGGGGGCCGGAAGCTCCACCGGCAACTGGTGCGCAATGCCTTCGATTGACGAGTAATCCTGGCGTGTCAGACGGGCCAACCCTTCATACGCATCCTCAACCTTGCGCTCGGCGAGTTTTCGATTGGCACCGGCGTTGTCATAAGCGGCCTGGGCGTCGAGCACATCGGTGATGCTCGAGGCACCATTCTCCAGCCGCGCCTGGGCCTGTTGCTGCTGGCGCTTGAGCGCGACTTCCTCGGCTTTGGAAGCCGCCAGCAAATCCAGCGCACGCAAGGTTTCGAAATAGGCCTGGGCGGTTGTCAGCACCAGCCCTTGTTCCTTGGCCCCCAATTCCAGCTCGGCTTGTGCGGTACTGGCGTGAGCCGCTTCGAGTTGAAACCAGCGATCGGCCCGAAACAGCGGCTGGTTGAGACTGGCTTGAAATACCGCCGTACTGCGCGAGCGTGTCAGGCCTGGCTCATCACGTTGCAGGCGCACCGACTCCACCGTGCTACCCGCGTTGAGCGTTGGCAATAAACCGGCCCGGGCTTGCGGAACACTTTCGCGTTGGGCCTGGTAATCATGCCGCGCCGCCGAAAGCTGCGCGTCGTGTTCGACCGCCTGACGGTAAACCCCGAGCAAATCGGCGCGATCGGAACTGGCGTCGGCCAGCACCGAGAGAGTCATTAACGAGAGGGAGAACAGCGGAACAAAAAAACGGGTGGGGGCAGTCATAACAATCCGTGTCGAGTAGCGGTAAAACGATTCAGCCATGCTGACAGGGGCGCATCCTACGCTCGGCCTCTCGCCACAACAAGGCAGAAGTATAGCTACTAGTGTCCTCGCAAGATCAGTCAGTCAAGCCAACGGCCCCCGTTGCAGGGGCCGTCGTAAACGTCTGGGTCAGTGCGTGATGCACACCGACTTCAACTCGGTATACGCCTCGATCACGGCGCGACCAAACTCGCGACCCATGCCTGATTGCTTGACGCCGCCATCGGAGCCGCTCGCAGGTGAAGCAGGCCGTGGATTTGCCGTGGTTGCCGATGANGTGCGCAGCCTCGCCGGACGCACGCAAAACCTCGGCTGCCGAGATCCACCAGATGATCGAAGAACTGCAAATCGGCGCGCGCGAATCAGTGACCTCCATGACCGAAAGCCAGCAGCACAGCGAAGAAAGCGTCAGTATCGCCAACCTGGCCGGCAAACGGCTGAACAACGTGACGCAGCGCATTGGCGAGATCGACAACGTCAACCAGTCGGTGGCGGCGACGACTGAGGAGCAGACATCGGTGGTGGAGGCGTTGAACGTCGACATCACCGAGATCAACACCCTGAATCAGCAAGGGGTGGAGAATCTGCAATCGACGTTGCAGGCCTGTACCGAGCTGGAGCGGCAGGCTGGGCGGTTGAATCAGTTGGTGGGGAGTTTTCGGATCTAAAAGGCGTTCTGACGAAGGTATCGTGGGCCAGGTCCTCGGCCTGCTGACGATTTCTCAGGCGACGGGTCCAGGTCCCGACCAACTCTTCGTAATGCTCGAAAAAGCCGTGTCTGCGGGGCAGCTTGGGGGTCATTGCGGTGTGCTGTGAAGACGGGGCNTGAATAGTAATGCTTCCTATTAACCTGAAGCAATGGATTCCAGACCGGGCGCTACACAGGTTTTTGCACCCTTTCCAATTCGCGGGTGACCCTGTGCGTGGGTGGCGGGACAACGACCAGCCGACCTGTTTGTAACGGGGCGCCGAAAGGCGCCCTTTTTTCTACGCTGAAACCTGCCCCTGCAATCGTCGGCCGACGACATCCATCAAATCACAGCCATCGCGCAGTGAAGTCACCAACACCCGCGCCAGTTCACTGTGGACNCCTTCGCCAAACGCAATGCTCTCCAGCAGTTGCGTTGCGGTACGAATGCGGTAGGCCGCGGTTTCATGCAACACGTCCAGGGGGGCTTCAGTGTCGATCAGCAATGATGGGATGTTGCAGTCGATGCCAGTGATAGGCATGTATCGATCCATGATGAAAAACCTCCATTGAGTAAAGGCACACGATTATTCAGCGCTGGCAGTTGGACGACCTTCAGACGATCCCCGGGGCGGCTCCAGGTTGTCCAGCGCTCGATTGACCAGCAATTCACCCAGCGCCGACAGTTGCTGAATACCCACAATGACATGGCGACGAGGGCCTTCCAGTTCACGGGCGAGATCGGTGGCCATGACACTGAGGGAGGCGAGGGTTTCAGAGGCGTGACAGAGCAAGGCTTCCGTGTCGACATCCGGAACGACGGCGAAGAAATAGCTGGCAGATGCGGGACGTGTGTGAGTGCGTAGNGGCACGCTGACGAGTTGTTCGGCGACTTTGGTGGGACGGGATGAATCGACGGTGTCGTTGGGGGAATCGTTTGGTGATTCTGCGGATTTGGTTGCGAATTTTTTCATAACAAAGCTCCTTGCAAAGTTGGAATATGCAAGTCCCACACTGCCAGCCGGGACAAGGATGCTTACTGTACGCATATTATTTGAGAG